>Ga0247805_1000308_pt1 | contig 26986 bp, 22 predicted proteins | sample UWRJL044104R1_FD_180930 | JGI IMG/M metagenome (GOLD analysis project Ga0247805, IMG submission 180930) | Plant litter microbial communities from Arlington Agricultural Research Station in Wisconsin, United States - UWRJ-L044-104R-1 | ecosystem: Environmental > Terrestrial > Plant litter >... | reverse complement strand
TTTGTAAAATGGTGGAAAGAAAAATATCCAGCACACGCTGTTGCCAAAAGTAATCCTATTTTGCAACGCCTTCGTTCGGTAAAAGAAAATGAAGAATTGGATTTAATTCAACAAGCTTGTAATATTACCGAAAAAGGTTTTAGACGCATTCTTGAGTTTGTAAAACCCAATGTAATGGAATACGAAATCGAAGCCGAATTCATTCACGAATTCATTCGTAATCGTTCCAAAGGTTTTGCTTACACTCCGATTATTGCTTCTGGAAACAATGCGAATGTGTTGCATTATATCGAAAACAATAAAGAATGCAAAGCAGGCGATCTGATTTTGCTTGATGTTGCTGCCGAATATGCTAATTATTCCAGCGACTTAACCAGAACGATTCCCGTTTCTGGTCGTTATTCCGAAAGACAAAAAGCAGTTTATAATGCCGTTTTAAAAGTAAAAAACGAAGCCACAAAAATGCTAACTCAAGGAACGCTTTGGAAAGAATACCAGGCTGAAGTGGGAAAAATCATGTCATCAGAACTATTAGGTTTAGGACTTTTAGATAAAGCCGATGTGCAGAATGAAAATCCAGAATGGCCAGCTTACAAAAAATATTTCATGCACGGTACTTCGCACCACATGGGACTTGACACTCATGATTATGGACTTTTAATAGAACCAATGCAAGCCAACATGGTTTTTACCGTTGAACCGGGAATATACATTCCGGAAGAAGGTTTCGGAATTCGTCTGGAAGATAATGTTGTCATTCAACCTACAGGCGAGCCTTTTAATTTGATGAAAAATATTCCAATTGAAATTGAGGAAATTGAGAGTTTGATGAATTCTTGATTTAGAGAATAAGAAACAAGAAGAAAGAACAAAGACGGCTTACTTTCGTAAACCGTCTTTTATTTTTCTACATCTAAAAAAGAAATTTATGACTCATCTTTAGTACTACGAACTAGACTTATACCAGACATAAAAAACACAATTCCAAGTATTCCATAAACAATTAATGCTTTTACATCTCTTGTTTCGCCAGACGTCCCGGTAAACAATACAGCTGTATAAATTAAACCTACAATACCTAAAATTGTAAGCACTCCTCCGAAAAATCTTTTAAGGTTCATAATATTTAGTTTTAATATTTAGTATAAATTTACTATTATATTGATATTAAATATTACACAATTGACTGAAATAATTATATCATTCACAGGAGATTAACCAATAAAAAATCCCTTAACAATTTATATCGTTAAGGGATTTTAAATTTATTACTTGGTTTTTATTATCCAATTTTTGCGATTTGCACATCTAATGCAAATTTTCCAGCAGCTTCATTTTCATTGATTAATTCGAAAAGCTCTAAAGCTCTACGAGCATTTTTCTCTTCTTCTCTTTGCTCTGAAACATACCACATCATAAAATCTTCTGTAGCATAATCATTTTCTGCCCTACATTTTGCAATTACTTTATTCACTGCTTTAGTTACAGCAATCTCATTTTGTAAAGCAATTTCAAACACTTCTCTAAAAGAAGCAAATTCTTGTTGTACTTCAGGAACAGATGGAGTAATAGCAATTCCTCCCATGTCTGTGATATATTTAAACACTTTTAAAAAATGCTCACGCTCTTCTTCGGCTTGTTTATATAAATATTCAGCTGTATTAGCATAACCGTTTCTATCCAACCAAGCTGCCATTGCTAAATATTTGTTAGAAGCATCACTTTCAATTTTAGCTTGTAAGTTTAATATCTGTTCAATTCCTTCTGTTAATGAAGTATTGGTTCTTAGTAAATCTTTCATGACGTTTTAATTTTATACTGCTAAATTATAAAATTAAAAGCAATCAGGCTATATCGTTGAGAAATTTGTATTTATTCTAAGTAAAGCTAGACTAAATTTATCGTTAATACATCACAAAGCATCGAATGTAAACTCAGGGTAAATTTTGTTCCGTTTAATAGTTCTCTAAGTTGAACTATTTCGCAAATATTAAGGTTGCGAGAGAAGTTTCTTTTGGTAGTTTCAATCAACTGTGCGTCCGATTGATCGGATAGATCATAAAGCATATTCAAAATATCAACACTATTTACTTTTCTTTGAAAAATCAAAAAATCTTGAATTTTATAACTAGAAATAGTATCGGCAAAATTAACAATGATGCTATTTGTTACATCACATTGATAGCTATAGCCTTTTTCAGTTTCGAATAAAACGTTACTTGTCAAATCACTCACTTGATTCATAATGGTAAAATAATATGCTGCAAATTTAAATAATTTAAATCAATTTTTCACGTAATTAAGACTTATTTAAAATAACAACTATAGCTTTTAGCGTTAAATTTTGATTTTTTTTTCTTTTTAGAAGAAAATGGTACTTCTAAAATTCATTCACATAAAAACATTTAAAAGAAATCATAACTTTTGCAATGCTTTGGATAAAGCTTTATTTTTGCATAAATACAAATCTTCCACTTGAAACAAACTCAATTTAAAAATACCAATATTTCTTATACCGATTCTGGAAAAGGAACGGCTATTGTACTATTACACGGTTTTTTGGAAAACCAAACCATGTGGAATGCTTTTGTCCCTGAATTTTCTAAAAAATACCGTATTATAACAATCGATTTATTAGGTCATGGCAATACCGAATGTATGGGTTACGTGCATTCCATGGAAGACAATGCCGATGTAGTTCATGCCGTTTTAGCGGATTTGCGTATTCGAAAAGCCATTTTTGTTGGACATTCTATGGGAGGTTATGTGGCTTTGGCTTTCGCCGAAATGTATCCGGATTACATTAAAGGATTAGTTTTATTAAATTCTACTTCCAGAGCCGACAGTGAAGAAAGAAAAACAAATAGAAACCGAGCCATTAAAGCAGTAAAACAATCTTTTGCTAATTTTATTTCACTTTCTATCGCTAATCTATTTAGTGAAGAAAACCGCGAGCGATTAAAAGATGATATCGAATTAGTAAAAAAAGAAGCTTTAAAAACACCACTTCAAGGCATAGTAGCTTCACTCGAAGGAATGAAAATAAGAATGGACAGAGAAGTTTTATTGCATTTAACTCAATATCCAAAAATGCTAATTCTGGGAGAAAAAGATCCTGTTTTACCATATGAAGAAACCAAAGAACAAATTGAAGAAACAGCCGTTCAATTATTCACTTTTCCAGACGGACACATGAGTTCTATTGAAAACCGAATTGAACTAACTTCTGTTTTATTGGATTTTTTTAAGAAGGTTTAAATCATTCCTGATTTCAAATAACCTCTAGTCACTAATTCACTTTTATCCTTTAAGTGATGCATTTTCCCTTCTTGCATCAATGCTAATTTAGTGGAAATTTTTATCACATTTTCATAATTGTGATCGGTAATAATGATGCCTCTTCTTTTAGAATTTTCAACTATTAACGTATTAACCTTTTCAATCATAATTGGGGACAATCCATTGTATGGTTCATCAAGCAAAACAAATTTTGTTTTTTTATTGAGAATTAATTTAATCTCTAAATACCGTAGTTGCCCACTTGAAAGATGCTTAATTTTTTTGTTACGAATCATTTGAATCATTTCATCTTCATAAAATGCCTTCCATTTATCTTTTGTTATTGATAATTGAATTGCCTTTTCTACAGAAAACAAATTAGGAATAAAATTATCCTGAGGCAAATAGCTAATTTCATTTAATAAATCTTCCGTTTTTGATTTAGACAAACCATCAATTCGAACAAATTTAAAATCAGCAGCTACAATTCCGAAAAGTATTTTTAAAAAAGTAGATTTTCCAGAACCGTTTCTTCCTAAAATTCCAACAATATCAGTCGTTTCACATTTTAAATATAAATCTGAAATTATATTTTTCCCCTGATACTGTTTTTGAATACTATCCACTTCTAATACATTTTTAACCATATAAATATATTATTTGATTAAGAATCCAAATGATCAACACTGAAAAAACAACATTCATCAAAAAACTAATAATTAATAATTTGAGTTTTGAAATTCCATTGTTGTAGTAAAACAGATATTCTTTTCTAGAATTCACTTCTTTCATCAAAACACTGATCCAAAATCCAAAAACAACCAGCATAATTTTAAAAATTTCAAAACCACCAAAGATCAATGCCAAAAGACTTACCGATAGGGTTATTAAGAAAGTACTTTTGTAGAATTCAAAAATATTTGCTGATATTCTAAAAAATCCGTCCATTATATTTTCTCTTCAAATGATTTCTCTGGATCCAGAATCTCTTTCAACAACACCACAATTTGTTCCAGATAATTAGTCATTATTTCCTGATTGACAATTTGCTGAACCTCTTTGTCTTCTTTAAATTGAAAAGGTAAAAAACCTGATTTTAGATTTTTAAAAGAAATAATTCCAACTTCTATTGGCTTTCCATTAGTTTCGAGTTCATACATAAAAGCATAAGCCAAAACCTGAATAATTTTGTCGTTTTTAAGTTCCTGAGTCAGTCCGTTCCAGGTTTTAAGACCAACACTTGCTTTTTCAACTTTTCCGGTCTTATAATCTATAATTCGAATGATTCCGTTGCGTTCTTCAATTCGATCGACATTTCCTTGAATTAATACAGGAAAAGGCAAATCAGGATGAATTAAAGTTCTTCCAAAAGTTTGTTCCAACGCAATAATCTTAATAGCATCTCCTGCCTTAATACATTCTAATTCCACTTTCAGGAAATTAAACACATTTCTTTTAGCCACTTCAAAAGCTAAAAGATTGCGACCCTTTTTGATTTCGCCTTCTTTATAAACAATTTTAAATTGCTTTAAAACCTCAGCATCAATCAATTTAAAACAATTGTCAATATCATATTCTGAAATAAATTTTCCAATAAATGGTTCGTATAAGGCTTTTAAAGTTTCGTGAATTATGGTTCCTAAAGTATTCAAAGCGATGTTTTCCTCTACTTCTTCTACTTCTCGGATTCGTAATATTTTTTGGAAATAAAACTGAATTGGATTTCGAATATAACTTGTCAAAGCCGAAGGAGAAAATCCTTCTTCAGCAATTCTTTTTAAGCGTTCCATTACCGCTGGCGATTTTTCTATCACCATTGGCGAATAGGCTGTTTCTGGCAAAACGGCATTGTAAATTTCGTGCGACAAATTATGATTGCGCTGTTTTTCGACTTCTAATTGCGTAATAAATCGGCTTTTTTCACCCGCATCGAGTCCTTCACTTTCGGTATTATATAGCAAATAAATATTCTTAGCTCGTTGCAACAAATGATAAAAGTGATAAGTGTAAATAGCATCTTTTTCTTTGAATGTTGGCAGACCCAATTCTCGTTTTACATCATAAGGAATAAAAGAATTTTGTGATTTGCCTGCCGGGAATTTCCCCTCGTTCATTGAAGTGACAATTACCGTATCAAAATCCAAAACACGACTTTCCAAGACTCCCATAATTTGCAAACCGTTCAGCGGTTCCCCTTCAAATGAAACCTCAGCCAAATCAATTACTTGTTTGTAAATAGCATGTAAGGTTTCAATTTTATCAATGTGTGTGTGTTGCGAATAATAATTGATTAATTTGTTGATGACTTTAAAAATTGCAAAAACAAAAGCTTTGGTAATTTTTTCTTCTTCATTATCATTGCTTAAATTTTCCTTTATAGTCAATAACAATCTTGAAACGGTTTGTAAAACTGCTATCGAACCTTGTTCCCATTTTTCGAAAAGCAATAAAAATAAACCACTCGGACTTTGATTCAGTTCTACCAATCTTTGATAACTGATAAAAGTATAATTGTTTTTATTGATACTATTCACCAAATCTCTAGAATTAGCATAAGGTTCCACCAAAGGATGAGTCAAAATATCCAAAACATCTTTGTAATAAAACACATAACTACTCGATTTTCTAGACAAAGCATTGGTATGCATTTTGAACAATTTGGCAATCAAAATTTGGGCGGGATTATTTTTACTCGAATAACCCATCGTAATATTTAAAGCACCAACAGTCGATGGTAAAGAATATAAAAGTGGAACTAATAGGTTCTCTTCTCCCAGAACTACAGCTACTTTATCGAGTGTTGTTGTTGGGTTTTCGGCTATAATTTTCTCAATAATACTCCCTGAAATTTTGGCTTGACCAATGCTTTTGGGAGTTCCAATAATTTGAATATTTTTTGACTGCGAAAAATCATCTACAATCCATTCAAAAGGATTTGATTTATAGTGTTTCCAATTTTCTTTAAATCGACGCAAAAACAATCCTGCATCATGATAAGGATCATTTAAAAAAGTTTTGTCAGCATCCCAATAAATTTTGGCCTGATCATTCGAAATCAAATGCTGAATGATTTTTTCTTCAGAAGCATTCAATGCATTAAAACCTGCAAAGAGAAATTGTTTATTAGTAATTGTATTCGAAAAATGATTCAAATTTTCTACGGCTTCGCGATAAATTAATCCTTGATATCCGATTCCTTTTTGAAGCAAATGCGCATATAAAGATTGGTAGTAAAGAGGAAGTAATTTCCAAAAATCAATATATTTTTCCAGCAATTGCGTTTTATTCTCTACTTCAATTCCCCATTTTTTTATATCTTCAATGTCCTTTAAGTAAGACAAAACATGTGTAGGATCTAATAAATAACGGTCAATCTCATTAAAATCCTGTAGAAGCGTTTTTCCCCAATTAGCAAACAATTCAAATGATTGTTGATTTGAATTGTCCGTTATAGATAAATAAACTTCATAGAATTCAAACAATAATTCGATGGGATCAACAGTACGAATTCCAGCAATATCCTGAATAAAATCTTCAATGCTAATAATTTCAGGAGCAAGAATATTATTTGAAACTTGTTTTTTTAGTGCTTCAATTAAAAAAATCTTGGCTCTTTTATTAGGGAGAACTACTATTGTATTAGTGAGTTTGTCTGAATACTTTTCAATTAAAATCCGGGCTATTTTATCTAGAAAGCTACTATTTGTCATAGTATAAAAATAAAAAAACGCCCCGATAAATCGAGGCGTTTTCTATATTTATTTTAGAAAGAAATTATTTGATTAATTTCACTTCAGTTCTTCTGTTTAAAGCTTTACCAGCAGCAGTTTTATTAGTAGCAACTGGCATAGTTTCACCATATCCTACTGATTTAATTTTGCTAGGAGAGATTCCTCTTTCAAGTAATGCATCTTTAACTACATTAGCTCTAGCCTCAGAAAGTTTTTGGTTGAATGCATCAGAACCATCGCTATCTGTATGACCTTCAATTAAAAATTCAGAGTTAGGATAGTTTTTAAGAAGACCTGCCATTGCATCTATTCTTTTAGGAACATCAGCATTTTTAAATGTAGATTTCCCAGAATTGAAATAAATGTATCTAGCTTGAGATTTCAATTCATCCATAACTTCAGGAGTTACTTCTGGACATCCTTTGTTACTAGCTGGACCAGCAACATCTGGACAAGCATCATCTTTATCAGCTACACCATCTTTGTCAGTATCTGGCCAAGGACAACCTGCGTTTTCTTTTGGACCAGCAACATTAGGACATTTATCATCTTTATCAGCTACACCATCGTTATCAGCATCTGGACAACCTTTTAAAGCAGCTAAACCAGCAACATTAGGGCACTCATCTTCAGCATCAGTAACACCGTCACCGTCAGCATCTGGACATCCTTTTAAAGAAGCTAAACCAGCAACTTCTGGACAAGCATCTTCTGAGTCAATGATTCCGTCACCATCAGTATCAGGACAACCGTTGAATTGTTTTAAACCAGCAACTTCTGGACAAGCATCATCTTTATCGTATACTCCATCACCGTCTGTATCTTTTCCACCAAATTTGAAAACAATACCTGCAGTATGTTGAAAGTGAGAACGAACTAAATCGCTGCTTCCTTCAAATGCTTTTTTGTATGAAGTTCCAAGTGCTAAACCAACATTTTCAGTAAACCAAAAAGTTAAACCAGCACCAGCATTTACAGTACCAAAGCTACTATCTCCTAAGAAAGTATAACCTCCACCTACGTGTAAACTTGGATCAATCACTTTAGAATTGATTAATTCCATGAAACTGTATCTCACTTTCCCATCAATTCCATAATACATTAAATCACCTGGATTAGTTACAACATATCCACGAGAATCATGTCCTGGAGCAGTAGGATCAAAAGTAACTAATTTGTCAATCTTGTTAACAGAACCTTGAAGTCCGAAAGAAAAACCACTTCCGATATAACGAGATACACTTAAGTAAGATACCGAAGGAAGGATATTCCAGTTATTTTTTACATCAAATGGTTGAGAAAAATGACGATCTAACCAGTTGTTACCACCACCTGCGCTTGTTCTAGTGTCAACCGCATTTACTCCAAATTCAATTGCCCATGGATTATTACTGTCTTGTGCCTGAGAACTAATCCCCATCACCATCATCACAGCAACAAATAGTTTGTTAAGATGTTTCATACTTTATTTTTTTAATTTACAATTTAGTTAATTATTAACAAAAGTAACTCCTAATTCTTTAACTACAAAACGGAATGTTAAAAAAACCTTATATAATTCCCATATAGACATCAATAAAACAAATGTAAAAACTTACAATTTTTGATTAAAAAATCAATTATCTCAATACAATATAGAAAATTTAGTTATATAATTTTACAATCCATCTTAAAAGCAACAGAAATAAATAACCAGTATTTTTTTAATAAAAAATACTTTTAACGTTATTTTTCTTATTAATAAACTAAAACTGCATAATTTCTACTTTCTCACTTATATACACTAAATATTTTTTTTGAACTTTAAAGCCCATTAATTCAATAGCAGCTTCATAATTTTCTAATTGTCTTTGGTATTTCGAATTATGAACACCTGTTTTATAATCCAATAAAAACACATTTTTATTCTCCGAAATTACCATTCTATCAGGCTTTATAGTATTACCCTCTTTTTGAATAATTGTTTGTTCGTTTAAAACTTCATTTCCTTCAGCAAAAAACAATGCTAATTCTTCATGATTTATGATCTTAGAAATAGTATCTAATACCAATTCTTTTTGAGCCAAATTAATCAAACCATTCTCTATAGACTTATCTACCGCCAAATTGACATCCTTCTTTGTTTTTACAAAAGATAAAATCTCGTGTATTACATTTCCATATTCAATCGACTCTTGCTGGTGCGTTCCCCACATGAGGGCTTCACGCTGAGCAATTTTTATGTTTTTAGGATTTAAAGTTTCATTTACACTATTGATTGGTTTTGACATATCAACATGTTTTGTTTCCGAAGATATTTTTATTTTACTTCCAAAATTGTATTCCAGTATATCCTCATCAAAGACACCTTTGGCAATTAAGTAATTAACAAAAAAAGCGGACATATCATTCTTTTTAACCTCACCTTTACTTGTCAAATTCATACTAGAAATCACATACAGTTGTTCTTCTGCACGAGTTAATGCTACATACAATACATTAATATTATCTAAGAGTTCTTCTTGTTTTTTCTGATCATATACCAATTTAGCTTCTTCTCCAAAACCTTCTACAGCACTACTATTATCAATCAAAGCCTTTGGCATATCTAAACCATCCGCATCAAGCCACAACTTATCTTTTGGTTTCTTACCATAATCCTCTTCAGCAAAAGGAATAATTACCACTGGGAATTCCAATCCTTTTGATTTATGAATTGTCATTATTCGAACAGCATTATTCCCTTCGGGAGACGGAATACTATATTTCCCTCCACTTTTCTCCCAGAAATCTAAAAAATCAGCTGTTCCTGCCTGATTTCGCACATCTCTTTCTAAGACAATATCTAAGAAATATTGAACGTACGCATTCCCTATTTGGTTGCTATTCGAAAGGAATTTCGAAACAATAATCTCAACAGCTTCATACAAAGATTTTTTTCGAATGTTTTGAAACGAAAGTGAAATATCAAAACTCATTAACCAGTTTTCAAAATCGGCTTCTTGTTTTTGCTCCATTCCTTCGGCAATAAAATCATGAACAAGCAATCGATCCTGAATGTTTTCGGCTACATAATGCAAGAAATAAGCTTTCGATTCTAAATCGGCATTGTTTTTAAGATATTTTAGAAGATTAATTATCAATCGAACTTCGGTTGCATTTTGAATCATAAGTGTTTCCGAAGACAGCAGCGGAATTCCCTGCTCCGTCAAATAATTAGCAATTGCAATTCCCTGATCTCTTTTACGCGTCAGAATCACAATGTCTTTATATTCAAAACCTTCTTGTAAAACTTTCTGGATTGTATTTAAAGTCGCTAAAACATATAATTCCGTTTTATCTAAGGCTTCTTCTTCCGTTTCGCCAGTTTCAATTTTTGGAATAAATGAAACATTTACATAACCACCTGTTTTGTCATTTGTATGCTGATGACTGTGATTTTCGTATAAATCTTTGTAATCTTCCTGTTCAAATTCAGAAGACAATAACTTGAAAAAATCATTGTTAAATTCGATAATTTGAGAATACGAACGGTAATTTTTATCCAGATGTTCCAGTTTTTTATCTGGATTATTAAATGGATTATTGTCTTTACTTAATTCGATAAACTGCTCTGCTTTTCCGCCACGCCAACGATAAATAGATTGTTTTGGATCGCCCACAATCATTAGCGTTCCTTTGTTTCCATAATCGTCCTGACCCGAAAGTGCGTTATCAATAAGCGGAATTAAATTTTGCCATTGCATCTCAGAAGTATCCTGAAATTCATCAATAAAAAAATGTCGATACCGCTCGCCTAATCGTTCATATATAAAAGGAGCGGGCTGATTTTGAATTTCCCGATGAATTATAGCATTAAATTCGGATATCGAAAGTACATTTTGTTCTTCCTGAATTTTAGCCAATTCATTACTCACCGTATTCAGTAACGAAAGTGGTGTTATGTTTTTCAGGAATGCTTTGTAAAAATCACGTTTCTCAAAATTTTTATAAATCGTAACTAAAACTTGTAATAATTCAGGAATTAAATTCTCAATTAACGCCCGATCATTGGCAGTTTTGTTGATAGCAATATCGTCGAATTCATGAAAGGTTTTATTTTTTGGATTAAATTTTCCATCTCGAATACTTGCCAAATGATTGGGAAAAGTACCTCTGGAAAACGACTTTAAATCAATTCCGTTGTTTTCAATCAACAGCAAAGCAGCTTCGGCAAAACCAGCATTTTCTTTTTCTAAATCATTGCAGGCAACAATTAATTTCTTTTTAATTTCGACAAACTCAGCAATGGATTTATCATGAAATTGAACAATTTCATTTCGATTGTTTTCATTCAAAACCAATTTTCCGGTTTCCATTATCTCTCTGGAAATATCCCAGGATTTATCGTCATCGGTTTTCTCCATTGTAAAATCGATGAGTAATTTGGTCAAAGTTTCGTCTTCTCCAGCCTGAGCAATAATAGCGTCAATGGCTTCTGTCAACAAATTTTCGGTATCCAAAGTCACTTCAAAAGTCATTGGTAAATTCAAGTCGTGGGCAAAAGCACGAATGACTTTATGTGTAAACTTATCAATTGTTGAAATATCAAAAGCGGCATAATTATGAATAATATGTTTGATAATTTGCTGCGATTTGATTTTGATGAAATTAACAGACAATTTAACTTCCCAGTCAGCAGTATCTTTTACCAACTCCAGCATTAAATCCTGCGCTTTCTTTGAAGGTTCGTCTTTAGCAAATTCAGACAAACTCCCTACAATTCGGCTTTTCATTTCGTGAACCGCTTTATTGGTAAAAGTGATTGCCAAAATGTTACGATAGGCATCATTTTTTGGAGAAGTCAAAATGATTTTTAAGTATTCTTTGACCAAAGTATAGGTTTTACCGGAACCGGCTGATGCGTCGTAGATTGAAAAGGAATGTCTTTGCATTTGGATTTTTGATTGCTGATTGACAATTTTTGATTTTAGAACTAAACTGTTCGCTTAGAATTTGCTCTAGCCCCGATAGAAGTGGAAATCCTTTTCTTGTCTCTTTTTTTGAGACAAGAAAAGATTGAAACGAATAGCGGGAAATAGCTCCTAATAATCAGAAATTATAAAATTGCTTATTTAATCTTTAAAAGTAGTATTTTTGCACTATGGAAACAAACAGACAGAAAAAAATAGGCGGAGTTATCCAAAAAGATTTGGTGGATATTCTGCAAGGTGAAGTGAGAAAAAATGGAGTTAGCAATTTGGTTATTTCAGTATCCAAAGTATCGGTGACTTCTGATTTATCTGTGGCTACAGTGTATTTGAGCGTTTTTCCTCAAGAAAAAGCACAGGAAACTTTGGACGGAATTAAATCGAATACGCAGTTGATTAAGCATGATTTAGCGCAAAGAGTGAGCAAACAATTAAGAAGAGTTCCTAATTTAGTTTTCTTTATCGATGACTCTTTGGATTATATTGAAAAAATTGACAACGCTTTGAAAAATCAAGAAAATCCAATTGAAAACAGGGATTTATTAGAGAAACGTAAATTTCAATAAAAGTTTGAATTTTCCGCTATACATAGCCAAACGTTACATTCGTAGCAATAGTAAAAACAATGCCATTAACATTATTAATCGCATCGCGAGCATGGGAATCATTGTTGGCGCAATGGCCTTGTTTGTGGTTTTATCGGTTTTTAGCGGACTAAAAGTTTTTAGTCTTTCGTTTAGTAATGATATTGATCCCGATTTAAAAATATCAAGCACTCTAGGCAAATCTTTTTTTATTACTCCAGCACAAGAAGCCGAAATCAAAAAAATTGACGGTGTGGTTTCTTATTCTAAAATTATTGAAGAACGCGTTTTATTTACTTTTGACTACAAACAAGAAGTAACTTACCTGAAAGGCGTTGATAAAAATTACAGTAAAGTAAACAATATTGACAAAATTATTTACACTGGGCAATGGCTTGAAGAAGAAACTCGTCAGGTTGTTGTGGGTTTTGGTTTTGTTCAAAAACTTTCCTTAGGATTACTGGATTTCAACAAACATTTAGAAGTTTTAGTTCCCAAAGCAGGTAAAGGAACTATTGAAAATGCCGAGCAAGCATTTAACAAAGAAGAAATTTTCCCAATTGGTATTTATGCTATTAACGAAGATTTAGATTCTAAATATGTTTTTGCCGACTTAGGTTTGGCTCAGGAATTATTAGAATACAAAAGCAATCAAATCTCCGCAATTGAGCTCAAAGAAAAACCCAATGCTGATGAAAATGCGATTATCCAAAAACTAAACAACGTTTTTAAAGGAAAGGCAACTATTAAAAACAGAGCACAACTCAACGAATCGCTTTACAAAATGCTGAATACCGAAAATATTGCTGTTTATCTCATTTTTACGCTTGTAATAATAGTAGCATTATTCAATCTTATTGGTGCTTTAATCATGATGATTCTGGACAAAAAAGGAAACTTAAAAACCCTTTTTAATCTGGGAATTGAAATTAAAAACCTCCGAAAAATATTTTTACTACAAGGCACTTTATTAAGCCTTCTAGGTGGAATTATCGGACTTGTTTTAGGAATTATCATTGTACTTATACAGCAGCATTTCAAGCTTATCATGATTACCCCAACATTAGCTTATCCTGTAGTTTTTTCGATAGAAAATGTGCTAATAGTAATGGTGACAATTGTTTCTCTTGGTTTTATTGCTTCACTTATTGCAAGTAGTCGAGTGAGTGAAAAGTTGCTGGAATAATTACTTTTTCGTAAACAAATAGTATTATATTTATCGTCTTAAAATTTGAAGCATATGATTGTTTTTGCTTAATCCTGTTTTATTCTTCAAATAATTAGGATACTTACGTTTTACCTCTTCGTTCCGATTTTTTAAATCTGAATACCATTTTCATTTATCCTAAACATCATGACAGCAGCAACAATAAAAAAGAATTTATTTTCTAAAATTTTCACCACTTTAAAACTCGCAATAAAAGGCGATGAATCCTTTGATTATACTGAAGGAAGCATCAAAAAAGCAGTCATTCTGTTAGCCATTCCTATGGTTCTGGAAATGATGATGGAATCAGTTTTTGCCTTAGTCGATTTATACTTTGTTGGGCATTTAGAACATAGCAGTTTTGCTATTCAAACCGTTGGTTTAACCGAATCTGTAATCACAATAGTATATTCAGTTGCTATAGGAATTAGCATGGCGGCAACTGCGGTTGTAGCACGCCGTATAGGAGAAAAAGATCCTGTTGCCGCTGCCAAAGCTGGTATGCAGGCCATACTTATTGCTTTTATAATTAATAGCGTAATAAGTATCCTGGGATTTATTTATGCCAAAGAAATTCTAATATTGATGGGAGCTTCTGAAAATGCAGCACAACACGGGTACCATTTCACACAGATTATGATGGGCGGAAGTTTGTCAATAATGCTTTTATTCCTAATTAACGGAATTTTTCGCGGAGCAGGAAATGCTGCTATTGCTATGAAAAGTCTTTGGATAGCCAATATTTGTAATATTATTTTATGCCCCGTATTAATCAATGGTTTTGGCCCAATTCCTGCTTTTGGATTAACAGGTGCTGCAATGGCAACCACATTAGGCAGAAGTATTGGTGTATTCTATCAGCTTTATCACTTATTTTTTGGAAAAGGAATTTTAAAAATTATAGCCTCTTATTTTATTCCTGATACTAAGCAAATAAAAGCTCTGATAAAAATTGCAGCTCCCGGAGTTTTACAATTTGTAATCGCATCCTGCAGCTGGATTTTTCTGGCTCAGCTTGTTGCAACAACAGGTGGAGATCACGGTTCTGCAGGATATCAAACTGCATTGAGAATTATGATGTTTTTTATCCTTCCTGCCTGGGGATTAAGTAATGCAGCAGCAACTTTGGTTGGACAAAATTTAGGAGCCAAAAGAATTGATCGTGCCGAAAAATCCGTTTTTACTACAGCAAAATACAATGTAATCTTCATGGCAACAATTATGGTAATTGTATTGTGCTTTGGAAAATATATCATTTCCTTTTTCACTAATGATGAATTGGTAAAAACTATTGCTGTTGAAGCATTACAAATTATGAGTATTGGTTTTATTTTCTACGGAATCGGAATGGTACTGATTAATACATTCAATGGAGCTGGTGATACCTGGACACCAACAGGTATTAATTTCTTCGGTTTCTGGTTATTCCAGATTCCGCTAGCTTACGTATTAGCAAAACATTTTAAAATGGGGCCAACAGGCGTTTTTATTGCAATTCCCATTGCTGAAACAGCCATCACACTCACAGGAATTTTCTTTTATAAAAGAGGAAAATGGAAACGTACTCAAGTATAATTTAAAAATAAAGACCTACACAATGTGTAGGTCTTTATTTTTATACTACCTCATAGCCTGAATATGCATCTTGAATCTCATTCAAAACTGCAAATAATTCTTCGGGATGATCGAGAGTTACTAGTTTTTGTTTGTAGGCTTTAAAAGAATGAATTCCTTTAAAATAATTGGTGTAATGTGGTCTGGTTTCAACAATTCCTAATCGTTCTCCTTTCCAGTCCATAGCCCATGTTAGGTGATTGCGTACTGCTTCTACTCTATCTGCCACAGTAGGTTTTGCTAAATGTTCTCCCGTTTTAAAGTAATGTTTGATTTCGTTAAAAATCCATGGATAACCAATAGCAGCACGACCAATCATGATTCCGTCGATACCGTATTCATTTTTATACTGTAATGCTTTTTCTGGCGAATCAATATCTCCGTTTCCGAAAATGGGCATTGTAATTCTGGGATTGTTTTTCACTCTGGCAATGTGTGACCAGTCCGAATGACCTTTATACATTTGAGCACGAGTTCGAGCATGAATACTTAACGCTTGTACACCAATATCTTGTAGGCGTTCAGCAACTTCATCAATATTAATAGAACTGTCATCCCATCCCAAACGGGTTTTTACCGTTACTGGAAGATTAGTACTATCAATAACCGCTTTTGTTAAGCGTACCATCAAATCGACATCTTTCAAAACTCCAGCACCAGCACCTTTGCAAACCACTTTTTTAACCGGACAACCAAAGTTGATATCAATTAAATCCGGATTTACGGTAGTTACAATTTTTGAAGAAAGCGCCATAGCCTCTTCATCTCCACCAAAAATCTGAATTCCCACAGGGCGTTCATAATCAAAAATATCGAGTTTCATTCGGCTTTTGATAGCATCACGAATCAAACCTTCAGAAGAAATAAATTCAGAATACATCATATCAGCTCCGTGCATTTTACACAAACGACGAAATGGTGGATCACTTACGTCCTCCATAGGTGCGAGTAATAATGGAAAATCGGGTAATTCTATGTTGCCTATCTTTATCATCTTCTGAAATTTGCTGCAAAATTACGGAAATGTTCTCAAGTCTAAAACATTTTCTTTTCGGTAAGGTATTTCCAATACCGTTTTGGAACGTGCTGAACGTGAAGCCTAGTGTTTTTCCGTTCTTTAATATTAGTATGATCAAAATATTCCCACCAAAGTTTTTGATAATTGAGTTCGGTTTCTGAAAATACCTGATTGTTTTTATCTTCCAATGATTTTATATCCAAATCCATCGAAACAATTTCGATATCTTTCAAATCATAATACACACCGTATTTTCTGCGTAAATCATAAATCAGCCATTTTTGATCCTGATAACGGTTTTTAAAATGCCGAATTATCAAGGTCAACACATCAAAATCGGGATCAATTTTGGCAAAATAAATACCATCTTTCAATTGTTCGAATCGAATAAATGCTTCCATTCGGTGTTTTTCACGACCAACACTTTTAGTAAGCTGAACAATTTGCAAAACATTATCGTTAGCAAAATCTTTCAGAATATTGAGTTTAGGATTTTCTACCGAATAATTGATTACATTAAAAAGCACGTCTTCGATTCCTGGTTTTTCAGATAAAAATGCATAAATCAGACTTCTAACACCATCACTTTCTAATTGTGCATTGAGCTTTTTTATAACACGATCTGACTTGGAATTATCGGTAATAATTTCAATAGCATCGGCAAACAAATTTTGCTGTAAATCATCTTTTTTGATAATTTTCGGATTTGAATATTTGAATTCATAGATTTCAAAAACCGCTGTCAAAAAACCTTCAAAAGTACTATCGTAAGAAAGTAGCGTCATTGAGTAGCGATAATTGGTTATCAAATGGTTTTTCGAATTTGGATTTCATATCCGTCAGGATAATTTCCTTTAAATTCAAAGCATTCAGAAATTTTAAATGCATATTTTCATTACTAACCGAAATAAAATATCTGGCTCTGTTTACTGAAATTCCAATTTTTTTAAGATGTTCCATTGTCAAGTTTTGGAATCGTCTTGCATGAACAATTTTATGCGCCGATTTGACTCCGATTCCCGGAACACGAAGAATCATTTCCAAAGGCGCATTCTGAATAATTACCGGAAATTGAGTAATGTTTCGTAAAGCCCAACCCATTTTTGGATCGACATCCAAATCGAGAAACGGATTGTCTTTTTCGAGAATTTCATTGGCTTTAAAGCCATAAAAACGCATTAACCAATCGGCCTGATACAATCTGTTTTCACGAATTAACGGAACCTGAGTACCAATGGCAGGCAATCGAGTATCATTAGATATGGGCACATAACCCGAATAATACACCCGTTTCATGTTGAAATTATTGTAGAAATGATCAGCAACGTGAATGATTTGAAAATCGTTTTCTTGCGTCGCACCTACAATCACTTGCGTGCTTTGCCCTGCTGGAGCAAATTTTGGTGTGCTTTTGAATTTTTTCTTTTCTTCTTTATACTGAATCAATTCATTTTTCACAAAGCGCATAGGATTAATCATATCCTGATGATTTTTATCTGGCGCCAATAATTTCAAACCCGATTCAGTTGGAATTTCTAAATTCATACTCAATCTATCAGCATATAATCCGGCTTCGCGCATTAAATCATCGGATGCTCCAGGAATACTTTTTAGATGAATATATCCGTTAAAGTTATGCTCCAAACGTAATTTTTTGGCAACACGAACCAAACGTTCCATTGTATAATCGGCATTTTTGAAAATTCCGGAACTTAAAAACAAACCCTCAATATAATTTCTTCGGTAAAAATTGATGGTCAAATCGACCACTTCTTCCACGGTAAAAGCGGCGCGCTCAATGTCGTTACTTTTTCGGGTAACACAATAAGCACAATCATAAATACAAAAATTAGTCAGTAAAATTTTCAGTAACGAAACACATCGACCATCTTCAGTATACGTATGACAAATTCCGGAAGCCGATGAATCTCCAAGTCCTTTATTCTTATTTTTACGATTTCCTCCACTAGAAGAGCAAGACACATCATATTTCGCTGCATCGGCTAAAATTTCCAGTTTTGCTTTTAATTTATCGTAATTCAAAGGAATGATTTTAGAATTTTGGGTTAACAAAGTTAGCTAAAATTCAGTGCTGAAATTTCTAATTTTGGTTAAATAATTTCCAAAATTTAATGAATTTCAAATTCGCAAATTGTTAAAAACTTTAGCTTATCTTTGCACCTTAAATGCTATGGCATTTGGTTTTAAAATTGACAGATACAGAAGATGAAGCATATTAGAAATTTTTGCATTATTGCGCATATTGACCACGGAAAAAGCACCCTGGCTGACCGTTTACTTGGGGCAACTCAAACCGTTACGGCTCGTGAAGAAAAGGCGCAACTACTAGACAATATGGATCTAGAACGTGAGCGTGGAATCACGATTAAAAGTCACGCAATCCAAATGGAATATAAATACAAAGGCGAAGAATATATTCTAAACCTAATTGATACTCCAGGACACGTAGATTTCTCTTATGAGGTTTCTCGATCTATTGCTGCTTGTGAAGGTGCACTTTTAATTGTAGATGCTGCACAAAGTATTCAGGCGCAAACTATTTCGAATTTATATCTGGCTTTAGAAAACGACCTGGAAATTATTCCGGTTTTGAATAAAGTAGATTTACCATCTGCTAATCCTGAAGAGGTAAGCGATGATATTATTGATCTACTTGGTTGTAAACTCGAAGATATTATTCATGCTTCAGGGAAAACTGGTTTTGGTGTCGAAAATATTTTAGCTGCCATTATCGAAAAAATTCCTGCTCCAAAAGGAGAAAAAGAAGAACCTTTACAAGCTTTGATTTTCGATTCTCATTACAATCCATTTCGTGGAATTGAGGTAATTTTCCGTGTAGTAAACGGAGAAATCAAAAAAGGTCAAAAAATTAAATTCATGGCTACAGGCAATGAATATTTTGCCGATGAAGTAGGAACATTGAAACTAAATCAGGTTCCTAAAAATGTGATTTCAACAGGAGATGTTGGTTATTTAATCTCAGGAATCAAAGAAGCGAAAGAAGTAAAGGTAGGTGACACTATTACTGATGCCAAAACGCCAACAACAAATATGATTACTGGTTTTGAGGATGTAAAACCTATGGTATTTGCCGGAATTTATCCGGTTGACACTGAAGATTACGAAGACCTTAGAGCTTCAATGGAAAAATTACAATTAAACGATGCTTCCTTAGTATTTTTACCAGAAAGTTCAGCAGCCTTAGGTTTTGGTTTCCGTTGTGGATTCTTAGGAATGTTGCACATGGAGATTATCCAGGAACGTTTAGAGCGTGAATTTAATATGACTGTAATTACCACAGTCCCTAACGTTTCTTATTTGGCTTACACCAAAAAAGAGCCAGATACAGCTATCATTGTAAACAACCCGAGTGATTTACCTGATGCAACAAAATTAGACCGCGTAGAAGAACCTTATATCAAAGCCACTATTATTACCAAATCCGATTTTGTTGGGAACGTAATGAGTTTATGTATTGAAAAACGTGGACAAATTACAAACCAGACCTATTTGACAACCGAACGTGTTGAATTGAATTTCGATATGCCATTGGCTGAAATTGTATTCGATTTTTATGATAGATTAAAAACGGTTTCTAAAGGATACGCTTCATTTGATTATTCTCCAATTGGAATGAGAGAATCAAAATTGGTTAAAATGGATATATTATTAAATGCGAATCAATTAGATGCTCTTTCAGCATTAATTCACGCTGATAATGCCTATACTATTGGTAAGAAAATGTGTGAGAAATTGCGTGAATTAATTCCACGTCAGCAATTTGAAATCCCGATTCAAGCCTCTATTGGAGCTAAAATTATTGCCCGTGAAACCATCAAAGCACTTCGTAAAGACGTTACCGCAAAATGTTATGGTGGAGATATTTCGCGTAAGCGTAAACTTTTAGAAAAACAGAAAAAAGGTAAAAAACGTATGCGTCAGGTAGGAAACGTAGAGATTCCACAAGAGGCGTTTATGGCTGTTTTGAAATTGAATGATTAAAAGATTTTAAGATTGAATAATTGAAAACCTGATGATGAAAATTGTCAGGTTTTTTTATTATGAAGCTTTGTATCTTAGCATCTCAGAAATTTAGTAACTCAGAACCTCCAAAAAATGGATGAAACTCCCAAACGATTTGACCGCATTGTTGCGATTCTAATTCAATTACAATCTAAAAAGATTGTAAAAGCTCAGGAATTGGCAAATCGGTTTGAGGTGAGTTTACGCACTATTTATCGTGATATTCGAACGCTGGAAGCTTCTGGAGTTCCTATTTATAGTGAAGCTGGAGTTGGTTATGCTTTAATGGAAGGTTACCGATTGCCGCCTATTATGTTTACCCGGGAAGAAGCCAGCAGTTTTATTGCTGCCGAAAAATTAATGCAGAAATTTACAGATGTCACTCTTGGCAATCATTATGCTTCGGCGATGTACAAACTAAAAGCGGTACTTCGAAGTGATGATAAAGATTGGGTTTCCAGCATTGAATCGAATATTTTAATGCAATCCTCGGAGAAACTTTTTAATGATAAATCTCCCAACACTTTAGCTACAATTTTTGAAAGCATCGCCGAAAAAACACAAGTAATTCTTTCATACGAAGCTATTGATGCCGATGGAATTACGGTGCGAAATATTGAAGCCGTTGGCGTTTTTCACGACAATAACAATTGGTATATGCTGGGTTATTGTCATTTGCGAAAGGATTATCGTCAATTTCGAACTGATCGGATTCACGGAATTAAAAAAACAGAAATTCCTTTCTCGATAGAACATGATGCTTTAGAAACGTATTTGGATAAAAACAAAAATATTCCAACTACTAAAATTCGAATTCTTATAGATAAAAAAATTGCCAAATATTTAACCTCGGAACGAAAATACCACGGTTTTGTTTCTGAAAAGAAAATCGATAACAAAATCGAAATGACATTTCTATGTCATGATACATTGGAAGGATTTTCGCGTTGGTATTTGATGTTTGGAGATTATGCCACCATATTAGAACCTGAAGGATTAAAGACCCGAATTTTGGAATTATTGGAAATCAACAAACAAAGGCTTTTATAAACCATTAAGAGATTAAGAAAATTTAGACTTAATCTCTTAATGGTAAAAATTAAATTTATCTTTCCCAAAAAAAAGGCGGTTCGATTCCTAAGGCACGTAAATAAACATAACCCTGACCACGATGATGCACTTCGTTATCAATAAAATATAGAATGTTCTGAATAATTGGGAATTCATATTGACCAAATAAATTAAAGGTTTCATTAAAATCTTCTATCGATAATTTTTCCCAATACTGATTAATCTCAGCTGTTGCTTCATCCCATTTTTCCAGATATTGCGCTTTAAAAATCAGCTTTTCTGATCCTTCTTCACTAAAAGGCTCAATTTCTCTATTTACAATTCCTTTCAACGCAGGCGCGCCAATAGCTAAAAGTTCATCTGCTAATTTTGAGAAAGGTCTCATTCCTCCAATTGAAAATTCGAAGAAATCTTTTTCAGGAAATAATTCAATTACACGACGTGTCAAAGCGCGATGCCCTTGCCAGTGTTGTAATAAATCTTCTGGAGTAATCACTTGTGCTGCTAGAGTTTTCATAATTTTAAAGTTTTATATTTTTACTTCTTCAAAAGTAAATACGGCTGGTGACAACAGTTTGTCAGTAGTATTTTGAAATTAATAAAAATTTTAAAATAGTGCGATTTTATCTAAAAGAAACAACAGAAATCAGCTTTCTTTTAATTAGCCAAAACCTCTACAACTTTGTATCTTTGTGCCTTTGAATTACATTAATAAATTAAAGTGAATGAAGATTACTTCGTTCCTCTCAATAACTATGATTGAAGATAAAAACCCACAACGTACAAGCATTGCTCAATTGGGCGAATTTGGATTGATAGACCATTTGACAAAAAATTTTGAAATCAACCAAGCTTCTACTTTAAAAGGAATTGGTGACGATGCTGCAGTTTTAGATTTCAAAGACAAAAAAGTAGTAGTTTCTACTGATATTATGGTCGAAGGCGTTCATTTTGACCTGGCTTACATGCCGCTAAAACATTTAGGTTACAAAGCTGTGGTTTCTAATGTTTCAGACATTTGTGCAATGAATGCTAAAGCAACTCAAATTACAGTTTCCATAGCAATTTCTAATCGTTTTCCACTGGAAGCTTTGGAAGAATTGTTTCACGGAATTACACTTGCTGCTAATGAATATAAAGTAGATGTCATTGGTGGCGACACCACTTCTTCTCAAAAAGGATTAATCATTAGTATTACTGTCTTAGGTGAAGCTGACGAAGAAGAAATTGTATATAGAAATGGCGCAAAATCAACCGATTTATTAGTTGTAACTGGTGATATTGGTGCGGCTTATATGGGATTGCAGGTTTTAGAAAGAGAAAAACAAGTGTTTCAGGTAAACCCAAATTCGCAACCTGATTTAGAATTATATACTTATTTAATTGAACGCCAATTAAAACCGGAAGCCCGCAAAGATGTTCGTACTTTATTGCACGCTTTGGAAATAAAACCAACATCGATGATTGATATTTCAGATGGATTATCTTCAGAAATTATTCATTTGTGCAAACAATCTAAAGTGGGTTGTAATTTATACGAAGACAAATTGCCTCTAGATCCACAATTTATCAATGTGTGTGAAGAATTTGATATTGACAGTACAACAGTTGCTATCAATGGCGGTGAAGATTATGAATTATTATTCACTATTCCAATTGATGATTTTGATAAGATTAAAGGAAATCCTAATTTTTCAATCATTGGACACATGACAGAAGAAAGCGAAGGAATTCATTTGGTTACTCGTGCTAATACTAAAATTCCATTAAAAGCTCGTGGCTGGAATGCTTTAAGCGAATAAAAAACAAAATCCGTCTCGTTTAAAAAATGAGACGGATTTTTAGTTTAAAAAATTAACCCTTTATTTTTAGCTGCTTTGACAAGATCAGTATCATCGCCTTCTACAACTTCGAGTAATTCTTTGAGATTGGTCTTTCTTGATTCAATTGCATTTAAGGATATGGGTACAAATTGAGGTATATCCTGAATCTTTGTTCCTTTAGACAAATGAAATAATATTTGTTTATCAAATAAATCAATTTCAATCGAATTATCATGAGAACCGAGCATTTCTAAAATCGATTTACTGTAATATGTTTGATCATTAATTACCTTATCAAAAGTATTCAATAACTCATCAAAAGTTAAATCGTTTTTAATAACTAATCCTCTCGGATTCACATTGTTGATGAGTGTTTTTAACTTCAAAAATTCAGTAAACATGGTTAGCATGATAATTTTACAATCAGGCATGTACTGCAAAATTAACTTGGCCAAATCTTCTCCAGAATACAATCCTTTTTCTTCATAAGATGGCATACTGATATCTAAAAATGCGATATCAAAAACTAAAGAGTCGGAATTAGTAATCAATCCAAAAGCCGACTCACAATCTTTGGCTTCAGAAATTACAAAATCATAATTTTCTGGATTATACCTCGTGATTGCATTTTTATATCCTTGAATAATAAAAGGATGATCATCAACAATTAAGATGTTCTTTTTTAGCTTGGTTGCAGCTGCTTCAATTGTCATTTACTATATAGGTTTAGGGTTATCCTATTGGAATACTAACTGTAATTGTTGTTCCTTGATCTTTTTTAGATTGCACATTGAATTCTCCTTGACATTCTTTAGCACGAGAAATCATATTTTGCAAACCAATTCCTTTCTTTTTAAGATTGACATTAAAACCAACGCCATCATCTGATATTGTCAATATAATATTCTTTTCTTGTTTTTTCAGCTCCACTTTAATTGTCGTTGCACTAGCATATTTATTAATATTCTGCAAAGACTCCTGAATAATTCGATACAAATTAATCTTCACCGAGTTGACAGCTAAATCCCATTTAATATTAGAATCTATAGTAGAAATCAATTTAGATGGAAATGTTTTTCTTTGTTCTTCAAAAAGATTGTCTACAATTGCAACGAAGTTATTAATTAATTCTGATTTTTCCCTATTCAAATCATGTGAAATTTCACGAATATCTTGTTCTATATTTTTCAATTCAGCTAAATAATCATGACGCTGACTAACAGCCAGATCATCATTAAATTGATTCAAGCCTTCTAAATTCATTCTCACGCCAAACATTCTGCCCAAAACACCATCATGTAATTCCTGCGCAACACGCTTTTTTTCTTGAACTCGATTAGCTTCAATTGTATTTTGTTGCGATATCATCAAGTTATAAATATCCTCGTTAGCTTTTTGTTGTTGTTGCTTGTATAACAGCTCTCTGTTTTTAGCTTTTTGCGATTTAATGATATATAAAAAGAGTCCTAAAATAGTCAAACCACTAAAAAAATAAACCAATTTTCTATTCTTAGTTTCTAAATCCGAGTTTTCTCCTTTTATTTGATCCGTCTCATATTGTATACGAGAAAATTTCTCTCCAATCTTTCGCTCATATTGTTGCAACTCCTCATTAATACGAATGTATTCTTTAGTATAACCCGATGCATTTTGAGGATCAACAACAGTAATTTGTTTTAAAGCAAGTAAAGTTTCACGAGGCATGTTCATCTTTCTCGCTAAAACAAGTGCTTCTTTTGCAAACTGCAAGGATTTAGATTTATCGTTTTTAGAATAATAATACTCTGAAAGATGAATTTTATTTATAGGAATTTCTGCATTAAGACTAAGACTGTCTCTTATTTTTAGAGATTTATAAAGTAAGTCAGGCAAGCCATCATCATCTTGTAATTTAAATTTTGAATATCCTAAATTATCTAAGAGTAATGCATAAATACTTGGGTCTTGATTATCTATATTTTGCTGTTCAATGCCTTTTAAAAAATAATCATTGGCTATTTTATAGTTCTTTAATTTGACATAAACTATACCTAAATTCAAATATGAAATAGCCTTTGTTTGACTTATTCCAATTATTTGCATTTTATCAAGAGTTTTTAAGGCTTTTTTATGATACAAAATAGCATTTTCATACTCGTTCATGCTATTGTAAACCATACCTAAAATATTATTGGCATCGTAATTTATTTCATTAGCAGCTTCATTTTCATCATTCTTAATTATGCGAAGTCCCTTGAAGACTTCTTTCTCACTACCAATAAAGTCCCCTACTCTAAATAATAATTCCGCTTTATTTATTAATGTTCTAGCGAGTTGATAATTATCATTTAGTGTAACATACATTTTCTCTGCCTTGTAGTAATATAAAAAAGCAGAATCTGAAGCCGATTTACGTAAATAATAATCACCTAAATAACCATAAGCTTTTGCCATACTTACAGTATCACCTATACTTTCAGAATTGGTTAATACCAAATTTACTGTCTTACTATATTCCTTCCAATTCCCAATATTGTAATATCTATTTGCTATTTTAAAAAGGTTTACACGATTTAAGGAATCATTCTCATGATTAGTTACAATTTCATTAGCTTTGGCTATATACTCTAATCTTTTCTCTCTAGAAAGATTAAAATCATTAGCTAAAGTAAAATAAATTGAAAGGCTATCATTTGATATTTTAATCGATTTATTATTTACTTTTTTTTGGGTACATCCAAAAAAAACAAATAATAGCATCCAAAATATTAATTTAATAGTAAGTGTTTTCAATAGTAGTTTTGAATTTTACCAAAAATACTAATTTTAAATTAGCTGCATAAAAAAAGGCTACCAAAAATGATAGCCAAATATATTTATAGTTTGAGTAAACTATTTACAATTAATCTGTTTTGATTTTTCTAGTTCCACCTTCATCATTTGAAGTGTAATCAGTTTTAATCTTTCTAGTTCCTCCTTCATCAGATGTGTAGTCAGTTTTTATTTTTCTTGTTCCTCCTTCATCACTTGAAGTATAATCAGTTTTTATTTTTCTTGTTCCTCCTTCGTCATTAGCAGAAGTAGTGAAAGATGTTAAGATCATCATCAAAGAAAATAGTCCGATTGTTACGATAGATTTTTTCATAATTTGGGTTTTTTATGTTTTTTAAAAATGTTTTTACTTGTTTAAAGAAATTGCTTTTGTTGCTTTTTCCTGTAGTAAAATTACACAGCTTACCCTTGTTTCTATCCCGTTTTTAGGTGTTTATGGTAGAATGCATTCGTTTGTGAGTGAATGAACCTCAAATCTTGGTGGATGACTATTTTTTAAATTTCGAGGTAATTTCCGTTAGAAATTTCAGAAATTATAAGATCAATATTAGCCTTATAAGACTTAGAAAATGGTATTTTAATGTTCGAATTCTTGATATAACAAACGGCATTTCCAGTGTGGATTCTGGAAATTAATTGACTGTTTACGATATAACTATTATGAATTCGAACAAATGGAAAAGACAAAACATTTTCAAAATGCTTTAAAGTTTTAAAAGCGGTAACCGTTTCGCCTGTATTTAAATGAATATCGGTTGAATTATTATCAGCCTGTAAGTAACTAATATCTCTTGCATCTATATATCTGTAATCTCCATAAGATTTGATACATAATATAAGTGGTTCATTTTTAGC
>Ga0247805_1000307_pt1 | contig 27171 bp, 26 predicted proteins | sample UWRJL044104R1_FD_180930 | JGI IMG/M metagenome (GOLD analysis project Ga0247805, IMG submission 180930) | Plant litter microbial communities from Arlington Agricultural Research Station in Wisconsin, United States - UWRJ-L044-104R-1 | ecosystem: Environmental > Terrestrial > Plant litter >... | reverse complement strand
TTGGGCAGGTCGACGGCCGTGAAGCGAATGAGGCGCCCGAGGTTGGTCACCGCGCCGATCTCCGTGCGGCTCGTTGTATCGAGGCTCGAGAGGATTGCGTCGTGCTTTGAGCGACGGCGCGCGGGGGCAGCCGCGCCATCCAATTCCTCAGAAATATCGATTCGGATGGCGCGCCCGGTCGTCGAGAGCACAACGCGGCATGCGGTGTCGGCGATTTCCAGTATCGGCACAACCTTCGAGCGCGATGACGAGCTCGTCGCAACGCTCGCGCGGGCCTCGGTGAGCAGCGTGCGGCGCGGGGTTCCAAAGCGGTCTGCAACGTCTTCGAGTTCACTCGAGACGAGGGCGCGCACGCGAGCGGGGTCGGAGAGGATGGCCTGGAGTTCGGCGATCTGGGCGCGCAACTCCTCCTGTTCCTTCTCGAGTTCGATGCGGCTGAACTTGGTGAGGCGGCGCAGTCGCAGCTCAAGGATGTACTCGGCCTGCAGCTCGCTCAGGTCGAAGACCTCGCGCAGGCGTGTGCGTGCCTGTTCGGAATCTTCACTCTGACGGATGACCTGGATGACCTCGTCGATGTCGAGGATCGCGATGAGGAGTCCCTCAACGAGGTGAAGCCGCTCGAGGCGGCGCGCGAGGCGCCACTTGCTGCGGCGCGTGACAACATCGAGCCGGTGGTCGACGTAGACCTGCAGCAGTTCGCGCAGGCCGAGCGTGCGCGGGCCACCGTTGACGAGGGCGACGGCGTTGATGTTGAACGAGTCTTCGAGCGGTGTGTAGCGGTAGAGCTGCTCGAGTACGGCCTCGGGGCTGAAGCCGGTCTTGATGCCGATGACGAGGCGCAACCCGCGCTTGCGGTCGGTGAGGTCGGTGACATCCGAAATGCCGTTGAGTTTTTTGGAGTTGACGCCGTCTTTGATCTTCTCGATGACCTTTTCGGCGCCGACCATGTAGGGCAGTTCGGTGACAACGAGGCCCATCTTGCGCGCCGAGATCGACTCGACGGAGACACGGGCGCGGGTCTTGAAAGCACCGCGGCCGGTCGAGTACGCGTCTTTGATGCCGTCGAGACCGCTGATTGTGCCGCCCGTTGGCAGGTCGGGGCCGGGAACAAAGGCCATGAGGTCTTCGAGCGTGGCCCTGGGGTTGTCGAGCAGGTGGCGCGCGGCTCCGACGACCTCGATGAGGTTGTGCGGCGCCATGTTTGTGGCCATTCCGACCGCGATTCCCGATGCTCCATTGACTAGCAGGTTCGGGAACGCCGCGGGCAGCACCGCCGGCTGCGTCAGCTGGTTGTCGTAGTTGGGAACAAAGTCGACGACGTCTTCGTCGAGGTTCTCGGTCATCGCGAGCGCTGTGGCATGCAGTCGCGCCTCGGTGTAGCGGGGAGCAGCGGGGCCGTCGTCAAGCGAGCCGAAGTTTCCGTGGCCGTCGATGAGCGGCACGCGCAGGATGAAGTCCTGAGTCAGGCGCACCATGGCGTCGTAGATCGACGCGTCACCGTGCGGGTGCAGCTTTCCCATAACCTCGCCGACGACGCGGGCGCTCTTGACGTGGCCGCGGTCGGGACGCAGGCCCATCTCGGCCATCTGGTAGAGGATGCGCCGTTGTACGGGCTTGAGGCCGTCGCGCGCGTCGGGAAGGGCGCGCGAGTAGATAACGGAGTAGGCGTATTCGAGGAACGACCCTTGCATTTCGGCGGAAACATCGACATCTTCGATGCGTTCGCCCGTGGGCTCTGCTTGTGATGAGCCTGAGGTCGGGGCTGCGGGAGTAGTCATAAGATTGCTCCATGCTACCGGCGCTTAATCCAGACCGATTGAGCCTTGCCGACGTGTTGCCATCTGCGTTGTCTGCAATTTTCGGTGAGAACAATCGACTCGCCCTTCCGCGCACCGAGCGCGCGATTGTGATGCTCGTCGACGGACTCGGCGCTGTGCCCCTCAAGGCACGCGCGGGTCACGCTCGCACGCTGATGAGCGCACTCACAAAGGCGGGCACGGTCGACTCGGGCTTCCCGACGACGACAGCATCAGCGCTCGCGACCCTGACAACCGGCGAGCTGCCCGGCCAGCACGGTCTTGTTGGCTATTCGGTGCTCGACACAGTTAACGATCGGCTGCTCAAGCAACTCTCCGGCTGGGACTCAGCGCTCGACCCCGACATCTGGCAGCCCATTCCGACGGTCTTTGAGACGGCCGTCGCGCGCGGACTGCAGGCGATAGCGATCGGCCCCGAGCGCTACCGTTCAACCGGTTTCAGCGCGGGGGTTTTGCGCGGCGCCGAGTACCGCGCCGGTTCGACAATCTCAGACCGGGTGGATGTCGCGCTGGAGTGGTTGCGCTCTGGCGCAACGGGCATCGCCTACGTCTATGTTCCCGAGCTCGACATGACCGGACACTCCCACGGCTGGGAGTCGGCGGAGTGGACGCAGCGCTTGGAGACCATCGACGCCGCGGTGCGAGATCTCTCGTCGGCTCTCGGCGCGGGCGACACTCTTCTTGTGACGGCAGACCACGGTGTGCTCGATATTCCGGAGCACGGTCACATTCACGTGGATGCGACGCCCGAACTTCTCGACGGCGTCAGGTTTCTCGCCGGTGAGCCGCGCTGCCTTCAGGTGCACTTCGAGGCCGACGCATCTTCCGATCAACGCGCGCGTGTGCTTGACGCCTGGCGCACTCATGAGTCGAGCCGATCGTGGATTGCGACGCGCGAGGAGGCGATCGCGGCCGGCTGGTTCGGCGAGGTGCGAGCCGATGTCGCCCCACGCATTGGCGACATCCTCGTTGCGGCGCGTAAAGATGTCGCGTACTACGACTCACGGGAGATCAAGCTGGGCGCGCACGGCATGATCGGCCAACACGGTTCCTGGTCGCCCGCCGAGCTGAAGATCCCGATCCTTAGGTACTTCGGCTAGCCCAGCACTCGCCTAGCTCTAGGCCACGACCCAGCTCTACGCCAGGTCGTCGTCGGGACGCGCGCCGAACACGATGTCATCCCAGCTCGGCATTGTCGCGCGACCCTTGCGCGGCTTGGCCGAACTCGTGCCTGATGACCCTGACGCGGGCAGCGTCGGTTGCGGCAGCGTGGGCTGCGGCGCAGTCGGCTGGCCTTCATCGGGCGCGTCAGCTGTAAACGCGGGCATGGGCACATCGACGATGCGGATGCCGTTCGTCGGGTGTGCCGCTACGGAGTCGTCGTCGGCGAAGCTTGCCGCCTCACGCTCACCGCGTCGACGCCGCAGGGCGTCGAGCAGGTCAGCCGTCTGGTTGTGGTCGTTCGAGTTGTGGTCCCTTGAGCTATCAGGCGCGAAACGCGAGACCGGACCGGTGTGGGCCGGTTCCGTGTAGACGGGAGCATTGGGTGCGCTCACGGAGTCGCCCAGATCGAAAGCGCCGCTGTCGAAGCGTGTGCTGTCGGGCTGCTTGCTTGCTCCGCTTACGGCACGCAGGCGCGGCACAAGACCGGTCGGTGCCTCACCCTGCTGGGAGAGCGTCACGGCTTCGCCGTTGATGGGGGAGAGGGCGAGCTTGCGTGCGTCGAAACTCCAGCGTGCGTCGCGGTCGATCTGCTCGGCGGTGAAGGAGAGCTTCACTACCCAGCCTGCTCCCGGATCCTTCCAGCTTGCCCAGCGTTCGTTGATCGCGCCGAGCGAGTGCAGCCGAGAACGGATAGCCGTTCCGAATGTCGCGTTCTGTCCGACGGGGTCAATGTCGTTGGAGTGCACGGCGACGCCGAGCGCCGTTTCGATGACAAATTCACGCTCAGCGAGAACCGGTCCTTCGAACTTCTGGATGTACTCAAGAGGCACACCCGTCACCGACGAGACGTCTTGCGCGCTCATGCCGGATCGTATGTGTGACTGGATCTCTTTCGGGGAAAGCTTGCGTCCGACACCGGGATCCGGTGTGCTTTGGCGCAGTTTTGACTGAAGCACCTCGTCGATGGGGATGCGATAGCGCTCACCGTCGTCAGAGACGACGAGGAGTGCCCCGTTCTCTACTCCGATAACTCGCAGGTCTTGCATGCCGGTTGCCTCCAGCGCTCGATATTCCCGCTAAGGATGCCACGCTTTATCCGCTATACCCGGGAATAACGCGGGCGTGCCGCAAGTTGACCTGCAAGCACGCACACGAAGCGGTTTCGACGGTTTGCTATTCGATAACCAATCATGCAAACTGTGCGCGCCGAATTCGTTAGACAAGGCACAAAGAAGAAGTGGACTGGCATGGCAACCGATTACGACGCACCCCGCAAGACCGACGACGACACAGAATCGATCGAGGCTCTCAAGGAACGCGTCCCGGACAAGATGTCGGGCTCTGTTGGCGACGATGACGCTGACAACCCGGGCAGCTTCGAGCTCGAAGGTGGAGACCTCTCCGACCTCGACCTCGACGTTGTAGTACTCCCGCCGCAGGCCGACGAGTTCACCTGCGTGAACTGCTTCCTTGTGAAGCACCGTTCGCAGATCGACCACCAGTCAAAGCTTGGTCCGATCTGCCTGGAGTGCGCAGCTTAGTTCTGCGTCGCTTTTGCTATCGCCGCGGCGATAGCGTCGGGGTGCCGTGAGCTCACGAGCCAGTATGGCGTCGGATCTTCGGCATCCCGCACCTCAACTTTCACGACCGGCTGTACCCAGCCGCGCAGCAACAGCCACGCTCGAGCGTCGAGTCTGCGACCGCGTTCGAGTGTCGCCTGTTCCCCCTCGAAGCTCGTCACTTCGCCGATGAGCGAAAGCGGAAGTCGCGCACGCCCCGCGTGAAACTCGGTTTCCGTCACCGTAATGACCGGCGAACCGAGTACAAGCGCGACAACTGTCGCGAGGTAAAACACGATCGCAACGACCACCCCGACTGTGAAGTTGATGGGAACGAAGACGAGAAGCGTCGCGGGAATGATGAGTGCTGTTGCGAGATACAGCCAGGGGGCGGGCCAGAGACGCTCGCTATAGGTGGTCATGTACCTATTCGATCATCTTTCTCGCCGCACGAATGTTCTGCACTACCCTCGTCTCGTGGCAGATAGCGTTGACGTACTCATTTCCGCGGGAGATATTCCCGCATACGCGCACCCGGGAGATGCCGGAGCCGACCTGACGGCGGCCGAAGACGTGACCCTCGAACCCGGCGCGCGCGCGACAGTGGGCACGGGAGTAGCGATAGCTCTTCCCGATGGCTACGCCGCATTTGTTATGCCGCGCAGTGGGCTCGCTGCAAAGCACGGCATCACTATCGTCAATGCACCGGGCACGGTAGATGCCGGCTACCGCGGCGAGATCCGTGTGACCCTGCTGAACACCGACACCTCCGTGGCGTATTCTGTCGCGGTCGGTGATCGCATCGCGCAGCTCGTTATTATGCCGGTGGCGCGCGCGAGATTCGTTGACGTTGACACCCTGCCAGGCAGCCACCGCGGCGAATCCGGATTCGGATCGACCGGCTACACCGCAAACCAAGGAGCACAGGCGTGACTGATGAAGCATTCGGCGAGATTGCCGCGGAAGACGCAAAGTCTGCCCCGGGAGATCGTTCAACCGCCGGCCCTCTCGACGAGAGCGAAGCCAACGCGGTGCGGCCCTATGTCGACCTCGGTGGCGTAAAGATTGTTCCGCGCGCAGAGCTGCAGTTGCGCCTCGAAGTAGAAGAGGGCAGCAAGCGCGTTGTCGCGGTTGGCCTCGACTACGCGGGCTCGAGCCTGCAGGTTTCACCCTTCGCCGCCCCGCGTGGCAGTGGACTCTGGCACGAAATCCGCGCCCAGATCGTCGAGCAGATCCAGAAGCAGGGTGGCCAGACTCGCGTCACCGACGGACCCTTCGGCCCCGAGGTGCTCGCGCAGATTCCGGTGACCGCTGGTCCGCAGGCCGGCCAGGTCAGCCTCGCGCGTTTTGTGGGAGTCGACGGACCGCGCTGGTTCCTTCGCGGCCGCATCTCGGGCGAGGGTGCCGTCAACGCCGACGCCGCGGCCAAGATCGAAGACCTGTTCCGCAGCATCGTTGTTGTGCGTGGAACAACCCCGATGCCCCCGCGCGACCTCATTCCGCTGCACATGCCCGCATCGGTGAACCCCGAAGGTTCCTAATGAGTGAAGCTGAAAACAAGAGTGCCCTCAACGACGCGTTGAGCGCCGCGGCAAAAAACTCCGCGCTCGGCAAGGTGTCGACCGCTGATGCCCTCAACGGCCCGGCGATTGTTGCGGCCATCGGTGGCGTGCGAGGACTCGTCGAATCGATAGTTCCGAGCTTCTTCTTTCTCGTTGTCTACCTGATCAGCAAAGACGTACTGATCTCCTCGCTTGTGCCGGTTGTGCTCGCCGTGATCTTTGTGATCGTGCGCGTTGTTCAGAAGAAGCCCGTGGCTCCGGCGATCACGGGTGCCGTCATCGTTGCCGTCACCGCTGTGCTCGCGATCAGCACGGGCCGCGTTGAGAACAACTTCATCTTCGGCATTGTGCTCAACGCCGTGTACCTCGTGGCGATGCTCATCAGCATCATCGCGCGGCGCCCACTCGTGGGTGTCGTCGTTGCACTGCTTATGGAAAACGCGAAGGGCTGGCGCGAGAACCCACTCGAGTTCCGTGCGCTCACCCTCGCCACCTGGCTCTGGACCGGCATGTTCGCCCTCCGGGTGATCATCGAGGTTCCTCTCTACCTCGCGTCGAACGCCGCGGCTCTCGCCGTCGCCAAGCTCATCCTCGGTGTTCCGCTCTACGCGGTTGTCTTGTGGCTGACCTGGCTGCTCGTGCGCACGGCTTTCCCGCCGAAGCCAGCCCCGGTCGCCGCGGAGTAACGACCACGCAAAGTATCTTGATATCAAGATATATAGTTGGCTGTACGACGATCCTCACCCGGGCTCATTTCGCTGCCCGGGCTTAGGCTTGCCTTGCTAGCCCTGACGCTGGCTGGCGACGAGGATTGTTCCAGGTCAGCAAGGGAGACGACACAATGTCGACAGTAAACAGCTTCGGGTCCAAGGACACACTCTCCGTCGGTTCCACCGACTACGAGGTCTACCGCATCGACTCGGTTCCCGGTCACGAGAAGCTGCCCTTCTCTCTCAAGGTTTTGCTCGAGAACCTGCTCCGCACGGAAGACGGCGCGAACGTCACAAAGGAGCAGATCGAGGCCCTCGGATCGTGGGATGCCGCGGCTGAACCCGACACCGAGATCCAGTTCTCGCCCGCACGTGTTGTTATGCAGGACTTCACCGGCGTCCCCTGCATCGTCGACCTCGCAACGATGCGCGAAGCGGTCGTCGAGCTCGGGGGAGACCCAAAGAAGATCAACCCGCTTTCGCCCGCCGAGATGGTCATCGACCACTCGGTCATCGCAGACCTCTTCGGCTCCGAAAACGCTCTCGAGCGCAACGTCGAGCTTGAATATGAGCGCAACGGTGAGCGCTACCAGTTCCTCCGCTGGGGCCAGACCGCGTTCGATGACTTCAAGGTCGTCCCGCCGGGAACCGGCATTGTGCACCAGGTCAACATCGAGTATCTGGCTCAGGTCACGTTCACCCGCACCGTCGGCGGAGCGCTTCGCGCCTACCCCGACACCTGCGTCGGCACCGACTCGCACACAACGATGGTCAACGGCCTCGGCGTACTCGGTTGGGGCGTCGGCGGCATCGAGGCCGAGGCCGCAATGCTCGGCCAGCCCGTCTCCATGCTCATCCCCAAGGTCGTCGGCTTCAAGCTCGCCGGTGCCATCCCGACCGGTGTCACGGCTACCGACGTTGTTCTCACAATCACCCAGATGCTGCGCAAGCACGGTGTTGTCGGCAAGTTCGTCGAGTTCTACGGCGAGGGTGTCGCGCAGGTTCCGCTCGCGAACCGCGCAACCATCGGCAACATGAGCCCCGAGTTCGGCTCTACCGCGGCCATGTTCCCGATCGACGACGTCACGCTCGACTACCTGCGTCTCACCGGTCGCAGCGAAGAGCAGGTCGCGCTCGTCGAGGCCTACTCGAAGCTCCAGAAGCTCTGGCACGACGCAAGCGTCGAGCCCAGCTTCAGCGAGTACATCGAGCTCGACCTCGCGACCGTTGTGCCGTCGATCGCTGGACCGAAGCGTCCCCAGGACCGCGTTGAGCTCAGCCGCGCAAAGGACCAGTTCATCCTCGACCTGGATGCCTACGCGACATCCACTCACTCGCTTGTCGACGAGGCCATCGAGGGAACTTTCCCGGCGTCCGACCCGGTCGGCTTTACGCCCCAGGATGAAGACTCGGCCCACGTGCACGTTGCGAAGCGACACTCGAGCCACGCGCCATCCACTGTCTCGCACCCGACTCAGGTCACGCTCGAGGATGGTTCCGGGTTCACGCTCGACCACGGGGCCGTGGCGATCGCCGCCATCACAAGCTGCACAAACACGTCGAACCCCTCGGTGATGCTCGCCGCCGGCCTGCTTGCCCGCAACGCCTCGAAGAAGGGCCTCAAGGCCAAGCCGTGGGTCAAGACCACGCTGGCTCCCGGCTCGAAGGTTGTCACCGACTACTACGCCAAGGCCGGACTCACCGAGTACCTTGAAGACCTCGGTTTCTACACGGTCGGCTACGGCTGCACAACGTGTATCGGTAACTCGGGACCCCTTCAGGACGAGATCTCCGCCGCGGTCAACGAGAACGACCTCGCCGTCACGGCAGTGCTCTCGGGTAACCGCAACTTCGAGGGTCGCATCAACCCCGACGTGAAGATGAACTACCTTGCCTCGCCTCCTCTGGTCATCGCCTACGCGCTTGCCGGCTCGATGAACTTCGACTTCGTCACCGATGCGCTCGGCACCGACCAGGACGGCAAGGATGTCTTCCTCGCCGACATCTGGCCGGATGCCGCAGAGGTGCAGTCGACAATCGACTCCTCGATCGACACCGAGATGTTCACCCACGAGTACGCGGGTGTCTTCGACGGTGACGAGCGCTGGCAGAACCTGCCGACGCCGACCGGTGCAACCTTCGAGTGGGATGCCGAGTCGACCTACGTACGCAAGCCCCCGTACTTCGATGGAATGACGATGGAGCTCACACCCGTGACATCCATCTCCGGCGCTCGCGTTCTCGCCAAGCTCGGTGACTCGGTTACGACCGACCACATCAGCCCGGCCGGAAACATCAAGGGAGACACTCCCGCTGGCAAGTACCTCGACGCGCACGGTGTTGCTCGCAAGGACTACAACTCCTACGGCTCACGTCGCGGTAACCACGAGATCATGATCCGCGGAACGTTCGCGAACATCCGTCTGCGCAACCAGCTGCTTGACAACGTCGAGGGTGGCTACACGCGCGACTTCACGCAGCCCGACGCACCCCAGTCGTTCATCTACGACGCCTCGCAGAATTACCAGGAGCAGGGCATTCCGCTCGTTATCCTCGGTGGCAAGGAATACGGATCGGGCTCGAGCCGCGACTGGGCAGCGAAGGGCACCTCGCTCCTCGGCGTCAAGGCCGTTATCACCGAGAGCTTTGAGCGCATTCACCGTTCCAACCTCATCGGAATGGGCGTGCTGCCGCTGCAGTTCCCGGCAGGCGAGAGCTGGGAGTCGCTCGGTCTCGACGGCACAGAGGTCATTGACATCGCCGGTGTCGAGGAACTCAACGAGGGCCGCACGCCGAAGACGCTGCACGTCACCGCGACATCGACGAGTGGCAAGCCGACAATCGAGTTCGACGCCGTTCTGCGCATCGACACCCCCGGTGAAGCCGACTACTACCGCAACGGCGGCATCCTGCAGTACGTGCTGAGGAGCCTCGTCTAGGCTTGCAGCATGGGCCTGCTCGAGAACATCAAGGGCCCCCGCGATCTCGATTCGCTCAGCACTGAGCAGATGGTCGACCTCGCGGGGGAGATCCGTCAATTCCTCGTGACAGAGGTGTCAAAGACGGGTGGCCACCTCGGCCCCAACCTCGGTGTCGTCGAACTCACGCTTGCCATTCACCGCGTCTTTGACTCACCGCGCGACGCTGTCATCTTCGACACCGGTCACCAGAGCTACGTGCACAAACTGGTCACCGGTCGTCAGGATTTCTCGAAACTCCGACAGTCCGGCGGACTCGCGGGATACCCACAGCGTTCGGAATCTCCGCACGACATTGTCGAGTCGTCGCACGCATCGAGCTCACTCAGCTGGGCCGACGGAATCTCGCGCGCCTTCACGATGACGGGGCAGGCCGACCGCCACGTCGTTGCGGTCGTCGGCGACGGTGCGCTCACCGGCGGAATGACCTGGGAAGCGCTCAACAACATCAGCGACGACAACTCGCGCAACCTGATCATCGTCGTCAATGACAACGGTCGCTCGTACGCACCGACGATTGGCGGCATGGCGCACTTCCTGAGCGACGTGCGCACCCGCCGCTCCTACCGCAAGCTGCGCCGCTCGAGCGAGAGCCTGTTCGCCCGGTTCGGTGGCCCCGGCCGCGCCCTTTACCGCGGCATCCGCGGTGGAACACACGGGTTTCTCAGCCGCTTTACAAATAACGAGGCCCTCTACTCGAACCTCGACATCAAGTACATCGGCCCAGTTCATGGTCACGACCAGCGCGCCCTCGAAGAGGCAATGCGCCAGGCGAAGAACTACGGCGCCCCGGTCATCGTGCATGCGATCACCGAAAAGGGCCACGGCTACGAGCCTGCCCTTGCCGATGCGGCCGACCAGTTTCACGCCGTCGGCCAGATCGACTCTGAGACCGGCGAGCCGATCGAGGTCGCATCGAAGCCGAGCTGGACGAGCGTTTTTGCCGACGAGATCGTTGAACTCGCCGACCACAACCCGAAGATCGTCGGAATCACCGCGGCAATGCTGCGCCCCACCGGCCTGCACAAGTTCGCCGAGAAATACCCCGACCGTGTTCTCGACGTCGGTATCGCCGAGCAGCACGCCGTAACGAGCGCGGCCGGCCTTGCCTTCGGTGGGCTGCACCCGGTCATTGCGATGTACGCGACGTTTGTGAACCGCGCCTTTGATCAGGTGCTGATGGATGTCGCGCTGCACAAGGCCGGCGTCACGTTTGTGCTTGACCGCGCGGGTGTCACCGGCCCCGACGGCCCGAGCCACCACGGAATGTGGGACCTCGCTCTGCTCCAGGTCGTTCCGCACATCCGGCTCTCCGCGCCGCGCGACGCCACCCGCCTGCGCGAGGAACTCGCCGAGGCCGTGCTCGTTGACGACGCCCCGACGGTTGTGCGCTTCTCGAAGGGCACGGTCGGTACCGAGTTCGACGCCGTGCGTCGCACAAGCGACGGCGTCGACGTGTTGCGCGAGGCCGCCCACAAGGACGTGCTCATCGTCACCGTCGGCCCGATGGCGAAGATCGGCCTCGAGGTTGCCGAACGTCTCGCGGCCCAGGGTATCGGGGCGACAGTCGTCGACCCTCGCTGGGTTGTGCCGGTTCCGCAGAGCGTGATCGACTTCTCGCGCGATCACCGCATAGTCATCACTATCGAAGACGGTGTTCGGGTCGGTGGCATTGGCACGCGCATCCGTCAGGACCTTCGCTCCGCCGGCGTCGACACCCCGTTGACCGAGCTCGGCCTGCCCGACGAGTTTCTCGATCACGGTTCGCGCGAAGAGATTCTCGAGAGCGTTGGACTCACCTCGCAGGACATCGCCCGTGACGTCGTCTCGCAGGTGCTCGGCAGTAAGATCCCCGTCGCGCGACCGCTGCCCGAAGAATCGTTGCCCGATGGGGCCGACGTCGACCTTCGTAGCAATTGAGGCTCGCTTAGTCCACGCTGGAACAGGTCGACGGAGGCCTCGGCTACACCTTCGCGGGTGCGCTCACGCTAGCTGCTGACGCTGTTGCCAACTCCGCTGACGCAGATAAATAGCGAGCCAACCGGTGCTCGCGCCCACCCCGGCCAGCACAATGAGCCCGATGACAAGGGGCGGCCCCATCCGCTGGGTCTCGGCCACGAAGTAGTACATCTCGAGTCCGACGAATAGTGGGGCGACCGCAATCGTCAACGTCGCCGCGAGCGCACCTGCGAGCCCGACCGCGATTGTGTGCAGCGTCGAGTTGCCAACGCGTCGGAGCATAAACTCGGCCACGGCGGCGAGTGGCAGACCCACAAAAAATGTTGCTAGAACGCCGACGACGGCGAGGATCGGAATCGCGAAGAAGAACGCGATCGTGCCCCAGGCAACTGCGAAGGGGAGGGAGCTCAGGTCCGCAGGCATCGTCGTCGATGTGTAGCCGAAGACGACTGCGACATACGGGGAGCCCAACGCAACAAATGCCGCGAGCCCGATTCCGGCGCCGGCGAAGGCACGGGGAGCGGTGAGCAACAGCGGCGCCCTCACGACACAACAATCGGCCGCGCGCGAGCGGCCCACGCGATGAGCCAGCCGCCGGACGCGCTGAGGGCGGTGATGACTGTAAGCACGGTGCCCACAATGAGTTGGGGCACTCCCCAGGCGTCGAGGGTTCCCCCGAACAGCGGGCTGATCGCGACGCACGTGAGAGCGCCGGTAAGCGCCCCGGCTGTGAATGCCCCAAGCGTGTGGACAAGCACGGAGCTGAAGCGACTCAACAGTCGCATCGCGAGCAGTACGAGCGGCGCGCCGACTAATGCCGTCGCGGGCACAGCGACTATCGCCGAACAGAAGGACGCGACGATGAACCCAACAACGCCCAGTGGCGAAAAGAGAAAGATCGCCGCCGAAACCATCGATACGGCGACAACGAAGAAGAAGATCGTGCACAAGCTCGCCATCGACACGTTAGTCACGCTCAGCGGCAGCGGCGCGCTCACGGCAGGTCCGTTGCGGTGAATGCGTCGTAGCGCGGGTGCAGCGACTTCTTGTACGCCAACCGCAACGCTGAGTGCCAACCGGCGAGGCTCGCGAGGCCCGTGACGAGCGTCAGGATCGCGAGGTAGGGCAGGTAGTAGTCCCAGCCGATTCCGAACGCCGCGAGCACGACGCTCACGATAGCGCCGGTCAGCAGCCCTGCGCCGAACATCCCCAGCGACCTGACCCTGGGCGTCGCCGCACGCAGCAGGAAGCGAGCGAAGAGGGCGAGCGGTGCTCCGATCAGCACTGTGCCGAAGAATCCGACAAAGCTCGAGATGAAGAAGGCGTAGACGAACGCGAAGAGCCACACACCAGCGCCGATGAAGAACACCCCCGTGATCGTCGACACCGCGAGCACAAACCAGAGCAGGGTGAAGGCGCTTCCCACGAGGAGGCTGGGATCCGCGTCCGCTGTCGTCGGTCCGTCGTCGCTCATGCGCGCGCCTCAGCGACGATGTCGAGCAGTTCGTTGAGCGGGCCCCTGACAAACGGCAACCGCGCGAGCGGCAGCATTGTGCCGAAAAGTTTGGTGGCCCGGGTCACGAGGCGACGGCTCTTTCGTTGGTCGGGAGTGTTGTCGTAGACCCAGAACAGAGCGAGCGCCATGTAGGCGAGCCAGAGAATCTCGGGCAGGCGTTCGCGGAGATCGGCGGGGATGCTCGTTGTTGATTCCTCGACGACCAGGCGGAAGACGCTCACGGCAAGCTCGCGCGGGCCGGCGGCGTCCTCGCCGAACGGGCTCACGGGAGACTGCGGGGAGATCGCCGCCGACAGGAACCCCGGGGCGCTGTCGTGGTACGGCTCAAGTCCGTCGAGGCCGATGAGCATCGCGAGTTCGAGCCGCTCGGCGATGTCGGTCTTTCCCGCAAGCGCGACCTCGGCAGCGGAGAGGTGCGCCTCCTGCACGCGGGCGTACAGCTCCTGCACAAGGTGGTTCTTCGTCGGGAAGTAGTAGTACGCGTTGCCCACCGAAATGCCCGCTTCGGCAGCAATCAGACGGAGGGTCGTCTGCTCGAATCCGCGCTCCTGAAAGGAGGCGAGCGCGATCTCGCTGATCTTGCGGCGGGTGTCTTCGCTTTTGCTCATGGGCCAAGTATTGAACATGTTCGAAAAAGAAGCAAGCTCCGAGTTTGCAGGCAGCCAGCGCGAGCGACTCAGGAGTTCTAGCCTTGGGGAATGAAGAAGATAACGCTGGGAACCGACGGACCACAGATCGGCCGCATTGGCCTCGGACTTATGGGAATGAGTGCCTTCTATACCGGCGCCGGCCAGGATGATGCGCACTCCATCGCAACCATCCACCGCGCAATCGAGCTCGGAGTGACCCTCCTCGACACGGCCGAGATGTACGGCCCGTACCTCAACGAAGAACTCCTCGCCAAGGCAATCGCCGACCGCCGTGATCAGGTGGTCATCGCGACCAAGTTCGGCACCTTCAAGAACAGCACTGCTTCTGGTACCGCCGACCGCGCACGCGGCATCGACGGCAGCGCCGCCAACGTTCGCGCCTCGGTTGAGGGCTCGCTCACGCGACTCGGCACCGACTACATTGACCTCTACTACCAGCACCGCATGGACCCGAACACGCCCATCGAAGAGACGGTCGGCGCGCTTGCCGAACTCATCGCCGAGGGCAAGATCCGCGGCTACGGGCTCTCCGAAGCGGCGCCCAACACCATCCGCCGCGCCCACGCTGTTCATCCCGTCACAGCGCTGCAGACGGAGTACTCGCTCTGGACGCGCGACCCCGAACAGGAGATCCTCCCGGTCGTGCGCGAACTCGGAATCGGCTTTGTGCCGTATTCGCCGCTCGGCCGTGGGTTCCTCACAGGCACGATCCGCTCCGTCGACGCGCTCGATGCCGACGACTTCCGTCGCGCCAATCCGCGATTCGAAGGCGAGAACCTCGAGGCGAACATCCGCATTGTCGAACAGGTGGATGTCGTTGCCGCCGAGTTGGGCGCGAAGCCAGGTCAGGTGGCCCTCGCCTGGCTGCTTGCGCAGGGTGACGACATCGCACCCATCCCCGGAACGAAGCGCATCAGCTACCTCGAGGAGAACGTCGCGGCAGACGCTCTTGAGCTCAGTGCTGCGCAGCTCGCCACCCTCGACGCGGTTGCGGCTCCCGTGGGTGAGCGCTACGCCGACATGAGCACGGTGAACCTGTAGGGCTGGCCTCGCTGGTTGAGTAGGAGCGCTAGCGACGTATCGAAACCCGACGTGGTTTCGATACGGCCGCGGGCGGCCTACTCAACCAGCAAGAAGCTCACCGCAACCTGCGCACGAGGTCAGCGACACCCTCCGACCACGAGTCGTCTCGCGCCCGATCCCACAGGTCTTTGAGCTCAGAGTCGATCATGACCCGCTCGACCGCACCACTCGCGAGCGCGAGCCAGCTGCGGTCGATTCTGCTTGCGTGAGCGTTGATCCACACGACGGCCTCGTCGGGCAGTGACACGCTGCGCGGGCCGCGGGCCGAAGCGACGACCTCGGCGGCGGCGAGAGCGTGTGCGCATTCAGTGGCTTCCGGCTGCTCATCAATCGGGGTGTCAACAATGATGCTGAGGGCCTCAATCACAACCGAGCCGTCGTCGTCAGACTCGAGATCCCACACCCAGTCGCCGGCGTCGTCGTTCTGGAATGGTCCAGGTCCCCATGCGCCCATTACTAGCTCTCTTGTTGATTGAGTAGGCCGTTCACGGCCGTATCGAAATCGTACGTGGGTTTCGATACGTCGCTGGCGCTCCTACTCAACCAGCGCGAGTGCTACAGGTGCAGGTGCACGTAGCTCCAGCGACCGCCAAAGGTCTCGCGAACCTCGTCGAGGATGGCGCCCTTTACAAGCTCGTAGTCGGTGCCCTGAAACGACAGGGCGACGGATGCGAACACAACCCCGAGCTCGTTGTTCATGTCGCCGATGAAGGTTGTCGCGCCGCAACCGGGGCAGGTCAGGGACGGCTCAGATCGCGTCTCGTACCAACCGTTGAGTGCCGACATCCACGCATCGTCGTCTGCGGGTGTCGCACAGATCGTGCACACCGCGACTTCGGTGCCCTCGCCGGGTTCGAAGCTGCCAAATCCGCTTATGACCGCGACGTCCGCGTCGCCGAGACGATACGTCGGTGCCTTGTCGAGCCAGTCCTGCTCGACCGACACCCAGCCGCGAGCTTCGAGCCACGCTACGAGCCGCGCCACGCGCGCCGGCGCGTCAACCTCGAGAGTGTCGAGGTCGACGAGCCGGTCGCGGTGGTCGCTCACTGCGTGATCAATCGATGCTATTCAACGCCGCTATTCAACGCCGCTATTCAACGCCGCGGATCGGCGGGTTGTGGAAGGTCGCGCCGAACGCCCGCTCGGAGGCTCCGGAGCGGTCGAGGTACGGCGTGACGCCGCCCATCTGGAACGGGTAGCCGGCACCGAGAATGAGGCACAGGTCGATGTCCTCAGGGGCCGAGACCACCTGATCGTCGAGCATGCGCTTGATCTCGTCGGCGAGGCCGTCTTCGATGCGCGTCTGCAGCTCTTTCGCGGTGAGTGGGGTTGTGCCGCCGGCGACAATCGCCCGCGCTTCCTTGTCGATGCCCTTGATCTTGCCCTTGGCGTCGCGCTCGAAGATGCGACCGAGGTCGGCCAACTTGTGTAGGTTGGCGCTCTCGAAGAACCGGTCGGGGAAGGCCGCGTGGTGTGTGTCGAGCACGTGCGCGCCAACCTTGAGTCCGACGAGTTCGAGCAGCTCGAATGGTGTCATCGGCAGTCCGAACGGGCGCGTCGACTCCTCGACAACTTCGAAGGGGGTTCCGGTATCCACAGCGTGCATTGCCTCGCCGAGCACCTTCGCCAGAATGCGGTTGACGACGAACCCGGGGGTGTCGCGCGTGATGACCGCGTTCTTGAAGAGCTTCGCGGCGGTGACCATTGCCGTCGACAGCGTTTCGTCGTTTGTGGCGGGAGTCTTCACAACCTCGATGAGCGGCATCACCGCGACGGGGTTGAAGAAGTGGAAGCCAACGAGTCGTTCCGGGTGCTTGAGCTTCGAGCCGATCTGCTCGACAGAGAGCGACGAGGTGTTTGTCGCGAGCACCGCCTCGGGGGAGATGTACTGCTCGACGTCGGCGAAGACGTCCTGCTTGACACCGAGCTCCTCGAAGACCGCCTCGATGACCCAGTCGCAATCGGCGAAGTCGGCCTTGTTGGTTGTACCGGTCACAAGCGCCTGCAACTGGTTGGCGTCGTCCTGCTTGATGCGGCCCTTGTCGAGCAGCTTCTGGATCTCGTCGTGGATGTACGCAACACCCTTGTCAACTCGAGCCTGGTCGAGGTCGGTGATGATCACCGGCACCTTGAGGCGGCGCACAAAGAGCAGCGCGAACTGCGAGGCCATAAGACCGGCGCCGATGACGCCGACCTTTGTGACCTTGCGGGCGATCGTCTTGTCGGGCGCTCCAGCCGGACGCTTCGCACGCTTCTGTACGAGGTTGAACGCGTAGATCGACGCGCGAAACTGGTCGCCGGCGACGAGGTCGGCAAGCGCCTCATCTTCGAGGCGGAAGCCCTCGTGCTTGTCGGCAGTGCGCGCCTTCTTGATGAGTTCGACGGCCGCGTACGGCGACTTCGCGATTTTGCCGATCTTGTCTTCGAGGCTCTTTGTGGCGATGTTGATGGCAATCGGCCACTTCGCAGCGTCGGCGAGCCCGAGCTTCTTGCGCTTGACAGTGGTTGTACCGGCAATAACGCCGGCGCTCCACTTGATCGAGTCTTCGAGGAAGTTCGCCGGCCCGAAGATCGCGTCGGCGATGCCGAGGTCGAAGACGTCTTGGCCCTTGAGCACGCGGTTGTTCTTGAGCGGGTTTTCAACGATGACCTTGAGCGCGTTCTCGATACCGATGAGGTTCGGCAGCAGCCATGATCCACCCCAGCCGGGGATGATGCCGAGGAAGACCTCGGGCAACCCAAGACCGGCGATCGAGCTGTCGACTGTGCGGTAGTCGGCGTTGAGCGGAAGCTCGGTTCCGCCACCGAGCGCGAGACCGTTGATGTACACAAACGATGGCACACCGAGTGTCGACAGCTTGTCGAGTGTCCAGTGGCCGAGTTCGGCCATCTGCTTCGCAAACGCGCGGCTCGGGATGTCGCTGACCTTCGACAGGTCGGCCCCGGCCGCAAGGATAAACGGCTTGCCGGTGACGGCGAGTCCGTGGATCTCGCCGGCAGCAGCGCGAGCCTTCTGCGCGTCGAGGGTCGCGGCGAGCTCAATGAGACTCGTCGGTCCGAAGGTATTCGGGCGGGTGTGGTCGCGACCGTTGTCGAGCGTCACGAGAGCGAGGGTCTTTCCATCAAGAATGGGGATGTCGCGCACATAGGCATGCGTCACAACCTCATCATCGGAGAGAGCAACAAGAGCGTCGAAGTCTGACGCGGCGAATTCGTAGGTCATTACTTCGAGCCCTTTCCGTTGTAGTGCGGGTTCTCCCAGATGACCGAACCGCCCTGGCCGAGACCAACACACATTGCGGTGAGGCCGTAGCGAACCTCGGGGTGCTCGGCGAACTGCGCGGCGAGCTGGATCATCAGGCGAACACCGCTCGACGCAAGCGGGTGACCGATGGCGATTGCGCCACCCCACATGTTGACGCGGGGGTCGTCGTCGGCGATGCCAAAGTGATCGAGCAGCGACAGCACCTGGATCGCGAAAGCCTCGTTGAGCTCAAAGAGGCCGATGTCGTTGATGGTGAGGCCGGCCTTGCGGAGGGCCTTCTCGGTCGAGGGGACCGGACCGATGCCCATGATCTCCGGCTCGACTCCGGCAAAGGCGAAGCTCACCATACGCATCTTTGTCGTGAGACCGAGTTCCTTGGCGGCGTCGGCACTCGCGATGAGCGAGGCTGTTGCGCCGTCGTTGAGCCCAGATGCGTTTCCGGCCGTCACACGGCCGTGCGGACGGAACGGGGTCTTGAGGGCAGCGAGGCCCTCAAGGGTCGTCTCGGGGCGAAGAGCCTCGTCGCGCGTGGCGAGTCCCCAGCCGTTGTCGCTCTTGATGGCGACGGGCACGAGGTCGGGCTGGATCTTGCCGTTCTCGTAGGCGGCGAAGGCCTTCTGCTGGCTCGCGAGGGCGAACCGGTCGGCACGCTCCTTTGTCAGGTGCGGAAAGCGGTCATGGATGCGCTCAGCGGTGTTACCCATGTTGAGTGCGTCGGGGTTGACGAGCTTCTCGGCGAGGAAGCGCGGGTTCGGGTCTGCGCCGAATCCCATGGGGTGGCGACCCATGTGCTCGACTCCACCGGCGATACCGATGTCGTAGGCGCCGAAGGCGATTCCGCCGGCGATGGCCGTGACCGAGGTCATGGCTCCAGCACACATGCGGTCGATCGCGTAGCCGGGAACCGACTTCGGGAGACCCGCGAGAATGGCGGCGGTGCGGCCGAGGGTAAGACCCTGGTCACCGGTTTGTGTTGTGGCAGCAATTGCAACCTCGTCAACACGTTCCTTGGGGAGGTTGGGATTGCGCTCGAGCAGGCCGATCATTGCCTTAACGACGAGGTCGTCGGCGCGGGTCTGCCAGTACATTCCTTTTTCGCCGGCTCGGCCGAACGGGGTACGGACCCCATCGACGAATACGACTTCAGCTTTTTCGGCCACTTTGCCTCCAGAATTGAGCGAACTGTACAACCCTAGACACGCCGAATTGCCGCCAACAATCCTTTGACTGTTCCTACGAAGCAGGTTCCTGCGGCTCTTCGTTGGTTTGGCTGGCTTCCACAAAGGCATCGACGATTGTCTGTGCGGTTGCGTCAATTTGCCACTTGCGTGCGGCAAGCGTTTCGAGGGCTTCGGTGACCGTGTCGACGGTGAGTTCGGCAGGCGGCGTCCAGGCGACGCGGCGCAGCGTCTCCGGCGTGAGAATGTTCTCGACCGGGATGGCGATCTCTTCGGAGAGAGTTGTGATCGCTGCCCGTGCCGCCTTGAGGCGCTTGTCGGCCGCGGGGTTTTTGTCGGCCCAGACGCGTGGCGGCGGAACCGCCTCACCCTGCGCGCGAACGGCGGGGAGGTCGGTACTTGCGAGCCCGGCCTCGATCGCAGCCCACCAGCGGTCAAGCTGCGAGCGGCTCGCGCGGCCGGTGAACTCCTTGAGGGCTGCAAGGTCGCGCTTGGTCGCGGGCAGAACCCGTGCGGCGGCGGTCATTGCAGCGTCGGGAACGAGGCGGCCAGGGGCCGTGTCGATCTCGCGGGCGTAAGCATCGCGTGCCTGCCACAGCTCGCGTGCAACGGCAAGGTTGCGCTGGCCGCGGATCGAGTGCACTCCGCTCAGACGACGCCACGGTTCGTGGCGCACGATCGCGAAGTCGCGGGCGAGCACAGACGCAAACTCTTCTTCGGCGATGTGGGTCTTGCCGGCGTTCTCGAGCAATTCGCCCATCTTTTCGCGAAGATCGACGAGCAGTTCGACGTCGAGCGCCGCGTAGACGAGCCAGGCCTGGGGGAGGGGGCGCGTCGACCAGTCCGCTGCCGAGTGTTCCTTCGCAAGGTGGATGCCGAGAAGTTCTTCGACGACGGTGCCGAGGCCAACCCGCGGCAGACCCGCGAGGCGCGCGGCAAGCTCGGTGTCGTAAATGCGGGTGGGGTCGAGTCCGACCTCGCGCAGGCAGGTCAGGTCCTGACTTGCCGCATGCAGGATCCACTCCTCACCGGCGATTGCGTCGTTGAGTTCGCTGAAGGATCCGATCGCGGGCGGGTCGAAGAGAAAAGTTCCTGCGCCACGGCGGTAGATCTGAATCAAATAGGCGCGTTGGGAGTAGCGGTAGCCGCTCGCTCGCTCAGCATCGATGGCGATGGGGCCGTGTCCGGCTGCGAGTGCTTCGGTCGCAGCGAGGTACCCCTCGCGGGTGTCGATGACGTCCACGAGCACGTGCGGAGCCTGTGTAAGCGGCTCCTCTTCGCTATTCACGTCCAACTCGGCGGGCTGACAACACGCTTACTCCCTCAACGGCCGGCGGGAATCCTGCCAGCATGCACAAAAGCTCACTCCAGCCTTCTACATGAGACGTTACATCGTGGTCGAGGGGTGTCCATGACGCACGGAGCTCGATCTGGGCACCATCGCCCTGTGATTCGAGCTCTCCGAAGCCTGTCGAGAGGATCCGCGTCGCGGTTCCCGAAGCTGCCGCATAGCGCGCGCCACGCGAGTCGAGAGCGTCAACGAGCCAGGACCAGGCGACGCTCGCGAGGAAGGGGTCGAGCCCGATCTCGGTCTCGAGCGGTGCCTGGGCGTAGCAAACGACTCGGAAGTCGCCGCCCCAGGCGTCTGGTGACGATGGGTCGTACAACAGCACAAAACGGCCGGTGCCGATCTCTGAGTCGTTGTCGTGACGTGCGGGCGTGACATCCGCCGCAAGAGCTATCGAGTACGGAGCGAGTCCGCTCGGCGCCGCAATCTCCGTCACAACGAGTTCCGGACGCGTCGCAGCCTTGCGTACCGCGCTCAGCGCGGCCGCAAACGGGGCGGGAATGTCCATTCCTACATCTGTGTCGGGCACAGGTGAAGGTTAGGCTTCTTTGCTATTTTGCTTTGTGAGGCACGCCGTTACCGGCGGCAGAAGGCGACACTCCATGGCGAACGACCAGCACCCCGACTCCGTTGGCGGAACAATCGCAACGGCAATCACTCTCGGGGTGGTCGGTCTCGCCGCTGTTGCGTCCATCGCATCGGCAGCCCTCGCCGTTATCGTTGCGCGCTCGGTTGTCACACCGCCACGAACCCGCGACGAAGACATCCGCATTCTGCGATCGACGCCAACGACCGTGACACTCTCACGAACGCTCGATTCCCTGACCCCCGGGCAGTACAGCCTCTGGTTCTCACAAGACTCCGGCCACGCGCGCGTCGGCGAGATTATTGAGATGGATGTCGCGGGCGTCACCCGCGAACTCATCGCCGTCGACTTCGGAGACCTTTCCGCGGCAACGCGCGGCAGGTTCAGCGGCTGGTTCTACCTCGGGCCGACAGAGCTCGGTCTCGACTACACCGACGTTCAGATCGCGACGCCGCTCGGAGACGCTCCAGCCTGGCTGGTTCCCGCGGAAGAGGAGACGGGGCGCTGGGTCATCCAGGTGCACGGGCGCGCGGTGCGCAGGGCCGAGACCTTGCGCGCGGTGCCCGTCTTCCGCACGGCGGGGTACACCTCGCTCCTTGTCTCCTACCGCAACGACGGCGACGCGCCGCGAAGCGCCGACAACCGCTACGGCCTCGGCGACTCCGAGTGGAGCGACATCGAAGCGGCGATCAGCTACGCCGCTGAGCACGGTGCAACCGACATCGTGCTGATGGGTTGGTCGATGGGCGGCGCGACGGTGCTTCAGGCCGCGACCCGCACCGCTCATCCCGAACTCATCCGCGGTGTTGTGCTCGACTCACCCGTCGTCGACTGGGTCGGGGTGCTCGAGTTTCAGGGAACCTCGATGCGCATCCCGCGACCGATCCGCCGCGCGGCGCTCGAGGTCATCAGCCGCAAGTGGGGAAAGCGGCTCACCGGTCAAGCCGAGCCGATCAACCTCGCCCGGCTGGACTGGGTCGCGCGCTCCGCCGAACTCGACCTGCCGATCCTGCTGCTGCACAGTGCGGATGACGGCTACGTTCCCTCCGACGGGTCGAAGGCGCTCGCGCTCGCGCGGCCCGACATTGTTACCTACGACGAGTTCGCGACGGCGCGCCACACAAAGCTATGGAACTACGACGCCCCGCGCTGGAACGAAGCTATTTCGCGCTGGCTGCGCGTACTGCCCAGCGCGCATACAGGCCGCTCGCCTCGTCGATCATCAGCGAACTGAGGTCGAGAGCTATCGGGGCGAGCTCCGAACCGAGCAGCGGCAGCGACGGACCGCCGAGGCTTGGGCTCGTCGAGAGGCACACCTCGTCGAGCAGGCCAGCCTGCGCAAACTGGGCGGCGAGGTTGGGGCCGCCCTCGCAGACGATTGACGTGAGCCCGTGAGCGTGGAGCGCGTCGAGAATTGCGCGCGGCGTGAGCGAGCCGTCGTCTGAGTCGACAACGATGATCTCCGCTCCGGCGAGCGACGCGGCACGCTCAGCGGCATAAGCCGGGCACACCACAAACAGTCGCCCGGGTTCGACCGGCCCCGCGATGCGATGGCCCGACAGGTCACCGCTACGCGTGACAACCGCGAGTCGGGCCTTGCGCGGCAGCTGGAATCCCTCGGCACGCACACTCTGTGCGCCGATCAACACAACGTCGGCGAGTTCGCGGATGACCCCGAGCAGCTTGCGGTCGGCCGGATTCGTCAAACTCTCCGACGTGCCGTCACTGCCGGCAGCGCTGCCGCTCACGCTCGTGATGAGGTTGAGCCGCAGCCAGGTTGTCGACGGCGGGCGGTAGAGCTCCAGCAGGCGGTCACGCGCGTCCGCGACATCCAAATCGATCTGTTCAGAAGGGCCGGGATGCACGCGCGTGAGTATCACGCGGCGATCTTCTCGCGGATCTGTCGCTTGGTGCGGCCGAGCAGCGCTGTCATTCCGCGAATGCGCAGCGGCGACACCGCCTCGGTGAGCCCGATGGTGTTCGGAAAGTCGTCGGGAACGTTGAGCACCTCGTCGACCGTGAGACCGGCGAGACCCTGCACGAGAATGGATGCGAATCCGCGCGTCGTCGGGGCTTCTTTCGGTGCCATAGCGAAGAGGTGCACAACGTTTGCTTCGTCGACGTCAACGAAGATGAACACGGGGGACTGACATTCCTCGACCCGTTCGAACAGGTCGGGGTGGTCGGCGTAGTGCGCCGGCAGCTCGGGGAGCTCGTTGGAAAACTCGAGCAAAAGCTGCAGGCGGTCCTTGATACCGAGATCGAGGAAGTCTGCGCGAATCTGCTCGAGGGCAACAGGAAGCTGGTCAGTCACCCGTTCAGTTTAGCGAACCGGAACGGCGCCGGGCTCGGCACCCTGAACGATCGGCACGCGCACGGCCGAGCCCCACTCTGTCCAGGATCCGTCGTAGTTGCGAACGCCCTCGAAGCCCAGCAGGTGCGTGAGCACAAACCAGGTGTGGCTCGAGCGCTCACCGATGCGGCAGTAGGCGATGACGCTGTCGCCATCCTTGAGTCCAGCACCCTCGCGGTAGAGGGCGTTGAGCTCGTCGACGCGGCGGAAGGTTCCGTCTTCGGCTGCGGCCTTGCCCCACGGCACACTCTGCGCGCTCGGGATGTGGCCCGCGCGCAGTGCGCCCTCCTCGGGGTAGGCGGGGGCTGTTGTGCGCTGGCCGCTGTACTCCTCGGGGGAGCGGACGTCGATCAGAGGGTTGCCGAGGTGGGCGAGCACGTCGTCCTTGTAGGCGCGGATCTTCGAGTCGTCGCGCTCGACTACGGGATAGTCGACGGTCTCGGCCGACTCCGCGTCGGTTGTGTAGGCGCGCCCATCGAGTTCCCACTTGGCGCGGCCGCCGTCGAGCAGGCGCACGTCTTCGTGGCCGAACAGCGTGAACACCCAGAGGGCGTAGGCGGCCCACCAGTTGTTCTTGTCGCCGTAGATGACGACGGTTGTGTCGCGCGTGATGCCCTTTGATCCGAGCAGCGCCGCGAACTGTTCGCCGTTGATGTAGTCGCGCTCGACCGGGTCGTTGAGGTCGGTGTGCCAGTCGATCTTGACGGCGCCCTCGATGTGACCGGTCTCGTAGAGGAGGACGTCTTCATCGGACTCAACAACAACAAGGCCGGGTGTGCCGAGGTTGGCTGCGAGCCACTCGGTGCTGACCAGTCGTTCGGGGTGGGCGTAGCCCGTGAAGTCTTCTGACGTGTCGACCGCTACGGTCATGGTGTCCTCCTGAGGGGCAAAAATTCGGGATCATTCACCGGGCTAGGCTTGAACCTGCCCGACTCAACGACCATACGCAGTGGGCGCTGTGTTCCGCTGGCAAACCGTAAGACTTCGACACACTCCATAGACACACTCTTTAGACAAAACGGCGGCATTTGTGACCTCACCTCAGCGCGATCACCTCGTCGACAGAAAGCCCACTCTGAGTGGCGAGCAGATCATCGCGCACCTTGTGCCGCCTCGTCAGTTCACCGGCGCAACGATCGAGACCTACCGCCCCGACCACGATTACCCGTCGCAGGCCGAGGCGCTCGCAGCGGTGCAGGCGTTCACCGCAGCGTGGCGTCCGTCGGGTGGACTGTTCCGCAAGCGTGCTCCAGAGACCAAACCGGGCATCTATCTCGACGGCGGATTCGGCGTCGGCAAGACCCACCTGCTCGCGTCGCTGTGGCACGCGGCTCCGGGCCGCAAATACTTCGGCACCTTCATCGAGTACACCGCGCTCGTGGGTGCACTCGGGTACGCCGAGGCCGTCAAGCTGCTCAAGGGCGCGTCGCTCGTCTGCATCGACGAGTTCGAGCTCGACGACCCGGGGGACACGCGGCTGATGTCACGCCTGCTCTCGGAACTCGTCGCCTCCGGGTCACGCATCGCCGCGACATCCAACACCCCGCCTAATGCGCTCGGAGAGGGTCGTTTCGCCGCCCAGGACTTTCTGCGTGAAATCGACGCGCTGTCGGCACGCTTCGAGACGATCCGCATCGACGGGCTCGACTATCGCCGTCGTGACGTCGAGGGCCACGCAATCTCGATAACGCCAGAAGAATTGGATGTCGCGGTCGAGAAGTTCTCCGGATCGATCACCGTCGACCGCTTCGGTGATGTCGTCACGCACCTCGCTACGGTGCACCCCTCGCGGTACGTGCGCCTGATCGACGGCCTTGACGCCGTTGCCCTTCGCGACGTGCACGTTCTGACCGGCCAGACGGATGCCCTGCGTCTCGTGGCCTTCGTCGACCGCCTGTACGACGCGCAGGTTCCGATCGTCGCTTCGGGCACGCCGCTCGACCAGGTGTTCGCGCCCGACATGCTCGAGGGCGGCTACCGCAAGAAGTACCTGCGCGCGATCTCGCGGCTCATCGCGTTGACGTCGGGCGACGGTCTCTAGACCGGTACCAGTGCGAGCGGTAGGCCGCGAAGCCGCCGCCGAGCACAATCGCGATGACCGAACCGACGAGCACACCGAGAGTTCCCTCGGTCACGGTCGAGGGGTTGCTCTCAAAGGCGAGCTCGTTCATCAGGAGCGACACCGTAAAACCGACCCCGCCGAGCGCCGCGATTGTGAGCAAGTCTCCGATCGGTGTGCGGTCGCCCGCGTTTAGCGCGTTGGCGATGAGCGCGCCACCGGTGATCCCGACGATCTTGCCGACGGGAAGCGCGATAACTATCGCCCAGAAGACGGGGCCGAGGCCGCCGGTCGACGGAATCACAACGAGAGTTGCGACAAAGGCGAATAGCGGCAGGATTATCGCGTTCGACCAGGGCTCGATGACGTGGCGAACTTTTACGCCGGCCCGGCTCGACAGCACGAGGCCCAGCGAGACGCCGGCGATCGTCGGGTGGATGCCGCTCAGAGCGACGAGCCACCAAGCGACAATCGCGAGCGCGACCATCGCCACTATTACCGGCTTCGACTTCGCCCGGTAGCTCAGCCAGCCAAAGGCGAGGATCAGCGGCACGGCACCGATGAGCGCGAGCGGGTTGAGATCGTCGGTGAAGAAGAAGGCGATGATCACAATCGCGATGAGGTCGTCGATGACCGCGAGAGCGAGAAGCAGGGCGCGCACCCGTGTGGGCAGGCCACGACCAACGAGCGCGAGAACCCCGAGGGCGAAGGCGATGTCGGTCGCCGTGGGAATCGGCCAGCCGTCGCTCAGCCCGGGCTCTCGCACAAGAAGCAGAAAGATCGCGGCGGGCACAAATACCCCGCCGACCGCAGCGGCCGTCGGCACAAGAGCCTTGCGTGCAGAGTTCAGCTCGCCGTGTCGCAACTCGTGCTTGAGCTCAACCGCCGCGAGAAAAAAGAAGATGGCGAGAAGGCCGTCGGTCACCCAATGGCCAAGGCTCAGGTCGAGCCCGAGAAAACCGCCGGGGTGCGCGTCACGAAGGCCAGCCGCCGCGTTTCCGAGAGGACTATTGGCTATCGCCAGCCCCAGAACCGCGGCAATGAGCAGGGATATCGCTGAAAACTGGGGATTTCGAAATATACGCATCCCCTTGATTATGGGTGAGCCGCGATTTTGGGGCGACTCCGGGTGCCCCGAAACACGATGTTTACATTTGCACCTGTCGCGTAACTCTCCCGAAACACGACGACACAGCAGACGAAACCTCACCGCACCACACTGGGGGCGTACCCGAGGAACCTAGAACGCGTGCGTACCCGGCCCCCGACGGTGCATCCTTTGCAAACGTAAGAGAGGTTTTACAATGGAACTGGATCAGGGCAACACAGCCTTCCTCCTCATCGCCGCTGCTCTCGTCCTGCTGATGACCCCTGGTCTCGCGTT
>Ga0247805_1000305_pt1 | contig 27220 bp, 24 predicted proteins | sample UWRJL044104R1_FD_180930 | JGI IMG/M metagenome (GOLD analysis project Ga0247805, IMG submission 180930) | Plant litter microbial communities from Arlington Agricultural Research Station in Wisconsin, United States - UWRJ-L044-104R-1 | ecosystem: Environmental > Terrestrial > Plant litter >... | reverse complement strand
CGAGGCGGTCGAAGATCGCGTGCGCGGTCGCCGCGGGCAGCAGTGCGGTCAGCAACGCCATGCCATCGGCCGCGGGCTCCACATCCACCGACCGCTCATCGACAGCGACCTCGTGCCGCGCATCAATGGACTCTGGGTGCATTCTCTCCCGCACGGTTCGCGCCTTGCGCTTGAACTGCGCCGCGGTGTGCGTTTCGGCGAACGGCAGCACCAGTGTTTCGAACTCGGCAAGCGAGGCTGCGGGCAACGTGAAGGACTGCTCGACCAAGAGGTGCGCGTGCCGCCAACTGATGCGCCCCTCGGAAAGCGAGTCGAGGGTGCCGGGCAGTGACCTCACAAGCGTGACACTTGTTGCGATGAGTGTCTCGGCGGTGCGTTCCGGGATTCTGAGCGCGCAGGCCACCTCCGACCGCAGGATGCGCCGGGCGGTTTCGGTCGAACTCCAGGGGTGCGCGCCCGCCGCCCCCGAAGAAGCGGCAGCGAGGGCGGAAGAACCAGAACCAGGCCCCGTCATGCTCACCTCGTGCGCCGCCGCGATCGCCCGCACCTTGCGTGCGGCTGCCCGCGCCTCGTCTTGAGCCGCCTCCGCAGCGGCATCAACGAGCGCACCGATCGCCTCGTTGTGTGCCGCGAAAGCGGAAGCGATGGGGGTGCTCATGCGTCTAGATAACACCCCGCCACCGACATTGTGGCCACCCAGCCCACGAGCTGTGGGCAACCGGAAAAAAGCAGGTCAGGGAAGGAGTGGAGCAAGCGAATGATCCGCGCTCCAGCCGTCGCAGACGGGCCCGAGCGCCGCAACGAGATAGGGCGCGAGGTCGCCGCGCGCACTACCTGCGTTGACCCAGTCGAGCGCGGCCGCAACTGTCGCGCCGAGCACTGCGTAGCTCGCGGCGCGAGCGGCGTGGGAGGTGAAACCGCGCAGCGTGAGATACCCCGTGAGCACGCGCGCCTGACCGGCGAGCCGCGTCATCGCGGAGGCCTGAAGTTCGTGCACAGACCCGATGAGGTCGTGGTGAGTGAGTGCCCAGGGCACTCGCGACGGGCCGAAGTCGCGCGCCACGAGAAGCACCGCATCCATCACCGACTGCATGGGAGGGGTGTCAGTAGTGTGGCCCGAGCCGAAGAGTGCGAGGCTCTCGTCGAGGTCGACCCAGAAGACGTCGCTCTTCGACGGAAAGTAATTGAAGAAGGTGTTGCGACTCACTCCGGCGCGTTGGGCGATCTGGTCGATGGTTGTGCGCGCGTAGGTCTGCTCGAGAAAGAGTTCGAAGGCCGCCTCTTGGAGCATCGAGCGCGATGAGATGGCGGGGCGACCGCGGAGGGGAGATGACAATTTTCAACCAAAGGGGAATGTTTTTTGGACTCGGTCTATTTATGTAGAGTAGTCCACGCATCCCACTCACATTCCCGAGAGAAGTTATGTCCAGATCACTGCGTCTCACCGTCGCGTTCGTCGCGGCAACTGCACTGCTCGCCGGCTGCGCCACCCCTGCGGCCGAAGCAGAGCAGAACATCACCTTCGCGATCGAGGGCGGCAACCTCAGCGCCGGCCACATGGATCCGCACTCGAGCCAGCTCGACGTGAGCGCCCTCATCGGCCGCAACGTTCTCGACTCGCTTGTGGCGCAAGACCTCGACGGCTCATTCAAGCCCTGGCTCGCGAAGTCGTGGGAGATCAGCGACGACCAGCTGCACTACACGTTCCAGTTGCGCGATGACGTGACCTTCACCGATGGCGAGAAGTTCAACGCCGAGGCGGTCAAGGCAAACTTCGACCACATCACCGCAGAAGAGACGGCAAGCGCTCACGCCGCCGCGATGCTGGGTGCGGGCTCGGCCTATGTCGACACAACCGTCGACGACGAATACACCGTGAGCGTCAACTTCTCGACGCCGTACGCGCCCTTCCTGCAGGCGGCGAGCACCTCTCTGCTCGGCTTCTACTCGCCGAAGGTTCTCGAGACGAGCGCCGACAAGCTCAAGACCGGCGGGCCAGAAGTCACTGTCGGTACCGGCCCATTTGTGCTTACCGAATACACCCCCGACCAGCAGCTCGTCTACACGGCAAACCCCGACTACAACTGGGGGCCGGAGAACGCCGAGCACACCGGCCCGAGTGACATCGAGAACCTCACGGTGCGCATCCTGCCCGAGACGAGTGTTCGCACCGGTGCGCTCACGAGCGGCGAGGTCAACGTCGCGACGAACCTCACCCCGAGCACCGTGAGCCAGGTCGGAGACGGCTTCACGGTGAAGTCGGCCGAGTACCCCGGTATCCCGTACTCGCTGCACCTCAACGAGACAAACGGTGTGTTCGCAGACCCGAAGGTGCGCCAGGCGTTCTCGCTCGGCTTTGACATCGATTCGGCCGTCGACAGCATTTTCTTCGGCCAGTTCAAGCGCGCCTGGAGCGTTCTCGGCCCGACGACCCCCAACTCGTACGACCCCTCGCTCGAGGGAACGTGGGAGTTCGACGCCGAGAAGGCAAACACCCTGCTCGACGAGGCCGGGTGGACCGAGCGCGACTCCGAGGGTTACCGCACCAAAGACGGCGAGCGACTCAGCGCGCGGTGGATCGCGTACACGCCGATCCCCGACGATCGCGCGGCATTGGCAGACGTCATCCAATCTGATCTGAAGAAGATCGGCTTCGAGATCAAGCGCGAAGCCTTGGAGCCCGCCGCGTACAACGAGCAGTACGGCCCGCGTACATACGACATCACCGACTGGAGCTTCGCAAACGTCGATGCTGACGGACTCCGCAGCCACTTCCACACGGGAGGCTTCCAGAACGCGTCGACCGTCTCAGACCCGAAGCTTGACGCGCTGTTGGATGACGCGGTCGCCACGAGTGACGAAGCAGAACGTACGACGCTCTACAAGGAGGTGCAGCAGTACAACGCTGCCGAGAACCTCATGGTTCCGATCTACGTGCCGTCGCTGCTCACCGGCTACAGCGATTCGGTGAAGGGCCTGCAGTGGGACCTCTACGGTCGCCCGCTGTTCTACGGTGCATCCATTAGCGTCGACTAGGTGAAGACGAGTGAGCGCCCCGCTGAGCTTGTAAAAAAGCGGGGTGGCCTTGGCCTACGCCTTCTCGGTCACCTAGGCGGGGTGCTCCTCGTTGTCTGGGGCGCCGCGACCGCGGGGTTCTTTGCGCTCAAACTTGTTCCCGGCGACCCGGTCGAGGTCATGCTCGGCGTTCAGGCGCAAGTGAGCGAGTCGGTCAAGGCGGGAATTCGCGAAGACTGGGGGCTCAACGACCCCCTGCCCGTTCAGTACTTCGAGTACCTCGGGCGTCTCGTGCGCGGTGACCTCGGCACCTCGTACCAACTTCGCGAGCCCGTCGTGAGCGTCATCACCGCGCAGTTGCCCGCGACCCTCGCCCTCACCGGCCTCGCGATTGTTTTTGCGTTGGCGATTGCCTTGACGACGGCCCTGTTTGTCAGAGGCGAATGGATGACGCGGCTCGCGTCGTCTGTCGAACTTGTGCTGGTTTCCTCTCCCTCTTTCTGGATCGGACTGCTGTTCATCTCGTTCTTCGCCTATCGCCTGCACTGGTTTCCGGTGACGTCGACCGACGGGCTCGCGGCGCTTATTCTGCCGGCGCTCACCCTCGCCCTGCCGATCGCGGGAATCCTCAGCCAGGTGCTGCGTGACGGGCTCACCCGCGCCGCCGACCAGCCCTTTGCGCTCACGGCACGGGCACGGGGCCTCGGCTATCGCGGTCTTGTCGCCCGCCACACACTCCGGCACGCTGCGGCCGACGGTCTGACGCTCTCTGGCTACATTCTGGGAACACTCATCGGCGGAGCCGTGCTCGTCGAGACGGTCTTCGGTCGCCCGGGCATCGGGCGAGTGACACTGCGCGCAGTCATCGACCGCGATCTGCCCGTTGTGCTCGGCATCATCGTGATTGTCGCTATCGCATTCGCGATCATCAATCTGCTCGTTGACCTTGCCTATGTGCTGCTTGATCCGAGGTTGCGCTCGTGACGGTACTCATCGGTCTCAGAACCAGAAAACCGCCGAAGGTCGGCGTTGTCGTCGCCGGGGTGTTTCTCGCCGTGCTGTTTGCGGCGGCCCTCGTTCCGTCGCTGTTCACGTCTCTCGACCCGCTCGACGCCGAGATTTCGCAGGCGCTCGCCGCGCCGTCGGCGGCGCACCCCTTCGGCACCGACCAGTCGGGGCGCGATGTGTTTGCGCGCGTGGTCTACGGAGCGCGGTACTCGCTGCTGGTCGGCTTCGGCGCCTCGGCCATCGCGCTCATTGTGGGTCTGATCGTTGGGCTCGTCTCCGGGCTCTCACCCAAGCCGGTCGACACTGTGCTCGGCAAGATCATCGTTGTGCTGATGGCGTTTCCGGAGTTTCTGCTCGCGCTGCTCGTCATCGCGATCATCGGACCGGGCGAGACGAGCCTCGTGATCGCGATCTCGCTCGCCGCGATTCCTGCGTACGCCCGCGTCGCCCGCTCGCAGACGCTCGTTGTGAAGGGTTCGAGCTACGTGCGTTCGGCGACGGCGCTCGGCGTGCCGCGACTCGCGACGATCGTGCGCCACGTCATTCCCAACATGCTTGGTCCGCTGCTCGTGATGGCGACGATCGGGGTCGGCACGGCGATCGTTTCGGCCGCCGGCCTGTCGTTCCTGGGGCTCGGGCCAGCCGCGCCGACACCGGAGTGGGGAGTCATCCTCTCTGAAGGGCGCAACCTGCTCGATCGCGCGCCGTGGGTGGCGGCGTTCCCCGGGTTAGTGATCACGGCGACGGTCATCGCGGCGAGTGTCGTCGGTCGCGCTCTGAGGGGACGGTCATGAGCATCAGGGTAAAAAATCTCAGCGTTCGCATTGGTAGCGCGATCGTCGTTGACGGAGTCTCGTTCGACGTCGCGCCGGGGGAGTGCCTCGCGATTGTGGGCGAGTCCGGTTCTGGCAAGACAATGACCGCCAACGCCCTGTTGGGGCTCTCGCCCGGTCGTGTGACAGCGGATGAGCTGCTCATCGACGGCCGCGACGCACGCAGCTACCGCGAGCGCGACTGGCGTGCCGTGCGCGGTCGCACGGCGGCGCTCGTCAGCCAGGACGCCCTTGTTGCCCTCGACCCGCTGCGCCGCGTCGGAGCTGAGGTCGCCGAGACCGTCGAGGTGCACGGGCGCGGCATGTCGCGAGCCGAGGTCGGGCGCCGCGTCATCCAATCGCTCGAACAGGTCGCTGTGCCCGATGCGGAGGTTCGCGCGCGGCAGTATCCGCACGAGCTGTCTGGCGGACTGCGCCAACGCGCTCTTATTGCTTCGGCGCTCGCCGCTGGGCCGTCTATTCTCATCGCCGACGAACCGACAACCGCGCTCGACGTCACTGTGCAGGCGCAGATTCTCGCCCTGCTTGCCGATCTCAAGCGACGTGGGCTCGCTGTGCTGCTCATCAGTCATGACCTCACCGTCGTTGGCCGCATCGCCGATCGCGTCGCCGTGATGAAAGACGGAGCCTTCGTCGAGACCGGCCCGACCGCGGCGGTGCTCGCGAACCCGCAGCACGAGTACACGCGGGCCCTGCTCGCGGCGGTGCCGGTGCCGAAGACAGCGGCGCAGCAGAGCTCAGCGCAGCCGGGCGGCGACGTGGTTCTCGCGGCAACATTGCTCAGTAAGACGTACGGTGCCCGGGCAGCGGTCACCGATGTCTCGTTCGAGGTGCGGCACGGGCAGACGATGGGCATCGTGGGGGAATCCGGTTCTGGCAAGAGCACAGTTGCGCGGTTGCTGCTGGGGCTCGAGCGACCGGATGCTGGCACCGTTCTTTTGGGTGGCAGCGAATGGTCGTCGCTCACGGAGCGCGAGCGTCGGCCGCAGCGCGGGCGAATCCAACTCATCGAGCAGGATCCCTTTGGCGCCTTCGACCCTCGCTGGAGCGTCGCACGCATCGTCGGCGAGGCAGTTGCGCTCACCGAGCCCGTCACGCGGGATCGCGTTCTCGAGTTGCTCGCCCAGGTCGGACTCGACGAGTCGCACGCGTCGCGCAGGCCGTCGCAGCTCTCGGGCGGGCAGCGGCAGCGGGTTGCGATCGCGCGCGCCCTCGCCCGGCGCCCCGAGATCCTCGTCTGCGATGAGCCCGTGTCGGCGCTCGACCTGTCGATCCAGGCCCAGGTTCTGTCGCTGCTCGGTGCTCTTCAGCGTGACCTCGGTCTTGCGATCGTTTTCATCAGCCACGACCTCGGGGTCATCGCAGCGTTGAGCGACGACATTCTTGTGATGAAAGACGGTGCGGTTGTTGAACACGGCGCGGCCGATGCCGTACTGCGCGACCCGCAGCACGCGTTCACCCGGGAGCTGCTCGCCGCCCGTTAGACCTCAGCATGAGAACCCTCTCATCTGCGCCTCATCGAACCGCCGTCGAAGACATACTTGTGCAATGAGGCGAGTGCGGTGGTCGGTGCGGGTGCGCATTCTCGCGTCGATTCTGATCGTGACGGCGCTCGGTATGGTCGTCGCCGGTGCGACGACCTTTCTCGTCGCCCGCGAGCGCACCCTCGACGAGATGGACGAGCGTCTCGTCGGCCGCGTCGAGAGCGCGAGGCTCGCGATCGAGGGGTCGACGGAGCCGATCACAACAGTGCGCGCGGCACTCAACGAGGTCATCAGCGTCAACGTTCCGGCTCACGACGAAAGTTCGCTCGGAATCGTTGATGGCGTCGCGACCTTTATCCCCGCGGTGGGCGTCGACATCAGGCTCGAGGACGAAGACGCTTTCATCTCGCGCATCGTCGACGAGACGAGTGACGGCGCGGTTCACGCCGGAACCTCCCAGCTCGACGGACACAGCGTGCGCTACATCGCGAGCCCCATCGAGGTCGCCGGCGACGCGGAGCAGGGTGTGTACCTCGTTGTGCTCAACGAAGACGAAGAGCTCGCCGAACTTATCGAGGCCTTCAGCGTCTTCGCTCTCGTCGCCGCGATCACCCTCGTTCTCACCGGACTCGTCGGCTGGTTCGTCGCCGGAAACCTGCTGCGACCGATTCGCCAACTGCGACTCGCGGCGTCGCGCATCACGGCGAGCGACCGGCGAGAGCGCATCGCCGTCGAGGGGCACGACGATGTGTCCGACCTCACGGTGACTGTCAACGACATGCTCGATCGCCTCGACTCGGCGATGACGAGCCAGCACCGACTGCTCGACGATGTGCGTCACGAGCTCAAGACTCCGCTTACGATTTTGCGCGGGCACCTCGAACTCGTCGACGCCAGCCAGCCCGCCGACGTCGAGGCGACTCGCGCCCTCGCCCTCGACGAACTCGACCGTATGTCGGCGCTCGTCGACGACATCGACACGTGGGCGAGTGTTCAGGCGCTCGCTCCAACACCAGAGCGAGTGGATGTCGCGGCCTTCACCGACAGCGTCTTCGCAAAGGCCAGCGCCTTACCCGACCACAACTGGCAGCTCGACGGTCGCGCAACCGGCGAGGTATCGCTTGACCCGCACCGTGTGACCCAAGCTTGGCTGCAGCTCGTCGACAACGCAGCCAAGTATTCGCCCGCCGCATCAACGATCACGCTGGGCAGCCGCGTCCACGACGCATTCGTCGAGTTCTGGGTCGCCGATGAGGGCTCTGGTATTCCCGCGGGTGCGGAAGAGCGCATCTTCGAGCGTTTCGGTCGCATCGACACCGGCCGCGGCATCCATGGGTCTGGTCTTGGACTACCGATCGTTCAGGCAATCGCCGTCGCCCACGGTGGGCGTGTGAGCCTGGCGTCGAGTGACGCGGGGTCGCGATTCGCAATAGTTATTCCGGTGACGCATGAGGGGGTGACGGCGTGAGCACAATCCTCATTGCCGAAGACGAAACGCGTATCTCGAGTTTTGTCGAGAAGGGATTGCGGGCGGCGGGGTTCGCGACGACTGTAGCCGCGACCGGGCCGGATGCGCTCGAACACGCTCTCGGCGGTAGCTTCGACCTCGTGCTGCTCGACATCGGGCTTCCGGGCATCGACGGTTTCGAGGTGCTGCGCCGGCTGCGCGAGCGCGACACAACCCTGCCCGTGATTATGCTCACGGCGCGCACATCGCTGAGCGACACCGTCGCCGGTCTCGACAGCGGTGCAAACGACTACATGCCCAAGCCATTCAAGTTCGATGAGCTGCTTGCGCGCATTCGGGTGCGGTTGCGGGATGCCGGGCAGGCGAGCGCCTCTGCGCTGAGCGCAGGCACCGTGTCGCTCGACCTGCACACGCGTCGCGCAACAGTGGGCGAGGCCCAGGTCGACCTCTCTGCTCGCGAGTTCGCTCTCGCCGAGGAGTTTCTCCGGCACCCCGACCAGGTGTTGAGCCGCGAACAGCTGCTCAGTCGGGTCTGGGGCATCGACTTCGATCCCGGATCCAACGTCGTCGACGTCTACGTGCGCTACCTGCGCGACAAGCTCGGCGCCGGGGTCATCGAGACCGTGCGTGGCATGGGTTATCGGCTGGTCAAATAGGTCAACGCGCGAATGCCGTTAACGCGCGAATGCCCCCGACCTCGCGGTCGGGGGCATTTCGTTGTGTGGGTCAGTCGTCGCTGCCGTGGCCGCCGCCGTGACCTGAGCCGTGGTCCGACGAGTCGTCGTCGCCGGAACGGTCGCGTCCGCCGTGGTGGCCCGAGTCGTCGGAGCCTGAGTCGTCGGAGCCGGAGTTGTGGGAGCTTGAATGGTGGGAGGTTGAGTCGTCTGAACTGGAGTGGCTACCGCCCGAGTGGTGGGTCTCGGTTTCGGAGTGGGTTCCGCTCGAGTGGTGGCCGTTGTCGTTGGGGCCATCGTCGTTGGAGCCATCGTCGCTGGAGCTGGAGCTGGAGCTGGACGGGGTCGGTGCGGGCGTCGGAGTGGAGTCGTCATCAGTCGACGGGTTGTCGTCAGTCGGGTTGGTCGTCGAGATCGCCGGGATGCCCGAGGTGTTGATCGATCCACCGACGGCATTGGCTGTTGCGATTGCCCCGCCGGTAGCGAGCGCGAGGCCGAGTACGCTCGCGCCGAGGATTGCGGGCCAGTTCTTCGTGATGTTCATGGAAACTCCCTGTTAGGTGCCCCGGTGGGGCTGTAGTTCCACTCTCGCGATCGTGAATGAGACACGAAGTAACCGGGCATGAGACGTTTCTCATGCTGTGGCGCACGACTCAGTCGTCGTCGTCGCCACCACGGCCGCGCCCGCGACCCGAATTGTCGTCGTCGTCGTCACCGTCATTGTCATCGGCATCATCGCCGCCACCGTGACCACGCCCGCCGTGGTCGTCGCCGACATCTTCTGACTCGTGCGGCGTCACGGCGACGGGAGCATCGGGAGTGACACTCGGGGTCGGCGTATCCGTGGGCCCCGGTGCACCGGGCGAGGGCGTCACAACGAGCGGATCGATCGTTGTGACAGAGGTCGACTCCGTCTGCGCGGCGATCGCGCTCGCTACGGCGACGCCCGCCGTCGCCGACAGAACGATGGCGGCACCAACGAGAGGAATGAGTATTGCGCGACGCATGGGTTAAGTCTGCCGCTGATCCGCGACATCCATCGATTGATGAGAGCTTTCTCATCATTAACTTGATCTAGTGCAATTAGAACAATAGGGTGGGCGTATGTTGATTCGAGTTGATCCGGCGTCGAGCATTCCGCTGTTCGAGCAGCTTGCCGCTGCCGTGCGCAGCGAAGTGCTGCGTGAGTCCGTGAAGGCGGGGGAGCGCCTGCCCTCGGCGCGCGATCTCGCCGAGACCCTCGAGATCAACGTGCACACCGTTTTGCGCGGCTACCAGGTGCTGCGTGACGAGGGGCTCATCGAGCTCCGTCGTGGGCGGGGCGCTGTTGTCACCGATCGCGCGCGAGAGTACGCGGCGCTCGCCGCGGTTCTTCCGCAACTCGTCGCCGAGGCAAAGCGACTCGACCTGAGCCCTACCGCGCTCGCCGCATTGATTCGAGAGGCCTACTAATGCCCGCATACACATCCGCCCAGCGCGTTCGCATCGTTATCGTCGGTGCCGTTGTGCCACTGCTGATTGCGGGCGTCGGCATCGCTGTGATGTTCAGCTGGAGCGACCTGCCCGACCCGATCGCAATCCACTGGGGCCAGAGCGATGGCCCCAACGGCTTTGGCACTGTGACCGAGCTCGCGTTTCTCGTTGGGCTGACGGTTCTGTTTTTCGCGGCGATTGCGACGCTTGGCTGTTTCACAATGCGCGCCGGGTCAACGCAGAGTTACGTGCCGCGCTTGCTCGTCGCGGTGAGCGTCTGGCTGAGCGTCTTTCTGACCGGCGGAATCGTCGGCACAGTCGCCCTGCAACGAGGGCTCGTGGATGCAACGAGCGCACCCGATCCAACGCTGCCTCTTCTTGTGTCGTGCCTCATCGCCCTGCCGATCGGTGCCGCTGCGTGGTTTCTGACGCCCAGGGCCGCGACGATTGCTGTTGAGCCGACGGATGCCCCAGTGCTCGACCTCGGCACCGACGAGCGAGTGCTGTGGCAGCGCAGCGTCGGGCCGAACGCGGCGTTCGTCGTGGTGCTTGTCATCGCCGTGCTGCTCCTGATGGGCGGCGTTGTGCTCGCGCTGCTCACCGGGGAACCTGAGTCGGTGCCGCTCGTTGTGATTCCCGCGATCATCGTGTTCGCGACATCCACGACCCTGTTTTGGAAGGTTCGCGTCGACGCAAAGGCGGTTACGACCCGCAGCAGCGTCGGGTGGCCGCGCTTCCGTTACCCGCTGTCAGAGATCGTCGCGGCGAGGGCCGTGCAGCTTGAGCCGCTGCGGGAGTTCGGCGGCTGGGGAATCCGAGTGGGCGGCGGAGGTCGACTCGGCATCGTTCTGCGGTCGGGCGAGGCGCTCGAGGTCGAGCGCGGCAACGGTCGCGTGTTTGTTGTGACGGTTGACGACGCGAGCACTGCCGCGGCTCTCATCAACGGACTCGTGCGCAGGGCGGCCGTGACCGGCTAAACTGTTGGTACAGGCAGTGATCCGTTATCAGCGGGGAGTCTTCGGAAGAACAGTGTGCACAGCACTTATTAGAACCGAAAGCAGTTTGAGTGGCGTTGTCGCTGGTTGAGTAGGTCGTTCACGGCCGTATCGAAACCAACGGGCGCAAGCGGGGTGGTACCGCGGCCGAGAGGTCGTCCTCGTGCTGAGAGTCACAAGCACTGGAGCCGCACATGTCGTACCCACTCAACTCGTCTGCCGATGGCGTTCCCGCATCCCCGAACTTTCCGGCGATCGAGACGGGCATCCTCGCATTCTGGAAGGGCGACAAGACCTTCCAGGCGTCGATCGACCAGCGCGAGGGTTGCGAAGAGTGGGTCTTCTACGACGGGCCGCCGTTCGCCAACGGCCTGCCGCACTACGGTCACCTGCTGACCGGGTACGCGAAAGACCTGTTCCCGCGCTTCCAGACGATGCGCGGAAAGCAGGTGCACCGCCGATTCGGCTGGGACACCCACGGACTCCCTGCCGAGCTCGAGGCGATGCGCCAGCTCGGCATCACCGAGAAGCACGAGATCGAAGACATGGGTATCGCGGCCTTCAACGCGAAGGCGCGCGAGTCTGTGCTCGAGTACACCGCCGAGTGGGAAGAGTACGTCACCCGCCAGGCCCGCTGGGTCGACTTCGAGAACGACTACAAAACACTCGACATCACCTTTATGGAGAGCGTGCTCTGGGCCTTTAAGCAGTTGCACACAAAGGATCTCGCCTACGAGGGCTTCCGTGTGCTGCCCTACTGCTGGCACGACGAGACGCCGCTCTCTAACCACGAACTGCGTATGGACGACGACGTCTACAAGATGCGCCAGGACCAGTCGGTCACCGTCACCTTCCCGCTGGTTGGCCCCAAGGCTGAGGCGCTCGGCCTCACCGCCGTTCGCGCTCTCGCGTGGACAACAACCCCGTGGACCCTCCCGACAAACTTCGCACTCGCTGTTGGGCCGGGCATCGACTACGCCGTGATCCCCAGTGGACCAAACGGGGCATCGGATGGCGCGGCCGAGGGTGTCGCCGAATACCTGCTCGCGGCAGACACCGTCGCCGCGTATGCGAAGGACCTCGGTTACGAGTCGGTCGAGCTTGCACAGGCCGCTGTCACCCGCACCGTCGCCGGCGCGGAGCTCGACGGTGTTCACTACGACCGCCTCTGGGACTACTACGCCGACACCGAGAAGTGGGGCACGCACAACGCCTGGCAGATCCTCGTCGCAGAGTACGTCGCGACCGGTGAGGGCACCGGAATCGTTCACCAGGCGCCCGCCTACGGTGAAGACGACCAGATCGTCACGGGCAAGGCCGGAATCCCGGTCATCATCTCAGTCGACGACGGCGCGAAGTTTTTGCCGATGTTCGACGACATCGCGGGCCTGCAGGTCTTCGAGGCCAACAAACCGCTCACGCAGAAGCTGCGTGCCGAGGGTCGCCTGCTGCAGGTCAAGAGCTACGAGCACAGCTACCCGCACTGCTGGCGCTGCCGCAACCCGCTGATCTACAAGGCGGTGTCGAGCTGGTTCGTCAAGGTTCCCGAGTTCCGCGACCGCATGAGCGAGCTCAACCAGGAGATCAACTGGGTTCCCGACAACGTCAAAGATGGCCAGTTCGGCAAGTGGGTGGGCAACGCCCGCGACTGGTCGATCTCGCGTAACCGCTACTGGGGCAGCCCGATCCCGGTGTGGAAGAGCGACAACCCCGAGTACCCGCGCGTTGACGTCTACGGTTCACTCGCAGAGCTCGAGGCCGACTTTGGCCGCCTGCCCTTCAACGAGGCCGGAGAGCCCGACCTGCACCGCCCGTACATCGACGACCTGACCCGCCCGAACCCCGACGACCCCTCGGGCCAGTCAACGATGAAGCGCATCGAGGATGTCTTCGACGTCTGGTTTGACTCTGGCTCGATGCCGTTCGCGCAGGTTCATTACCCGTTCGAAAACCAGGAGTTCTTCGAGTCGCACAACCCGGCCGACTTCATCGTCGAGTACATCGGGCAGACGCGCGGCTGGTTCTACGTGATGCACGTGCTCTCGACGGCGCTCTTCGACCGACCGGCGTTTAAGAACGTCATCAGCCACGGGATCGTTCTCGGCTCCGACGGCCAGAAAATGTCGAAATCGCTGAGAAATTACCCCAATGTCTCTGAGGTCTTCGACCGCGATGGCGCCGACGCGATGCGCTGGTTCCTGATGTCGAGCTCGGTCATCCGCGGCGGAAACCTCGTTGTCACCGAAGAGGGAATCCGTGAGGGAGTGCGCCAGCTGCTGCTTCCGCTGTGGAGCACCTATTACTTCTTTACGCTCTATGCCAACACTGCGAACCCTCGCGGGTTGAGTAGCGACGAAGGAGCGTATCGAAACCCAGTCGACGGTTTCGATACGGCCGCAGACGGCCTACTCAACCAACAAGGGTATGAGGCAGTCTGGCGCACCGACTCCACCCACGTTCTCGACCGCTACCTGCTCGCAAAGACCCGCGAGCTCATCACCGACGTCGAGGGCCACCTCGAGCGCCTCGACAGCCCGCTCGCTGCGCAGTCGCTGCGTGACTTCGGCGACGTTCTCACCAACTGGTACGTGCGCCGCAGCCGCGACCGTTTCTGGACGGGTGACGACCACGAAGCGTTCGACACCCTCTACACGGTGCTCGAAACAGTGACGCGCGTCGCTGCACCGCTCATCCCGCTCGTCTCGGAAGAGATCTGGCAGGGCCTCACCGGCGGCCGCAGCGTTCACCTCGAGAACTGGCCAGACGCCGAGCAGTTCCCGGCCGACCACGCGCTCGTTGTCGCGATGGACGAGGTGCGCGAGATCGCATCCTCCGGTCTTGCGCTGCGCAAGGCGCGCAAGCTGCGTGTGCGTCTGCCGCTCGCCAAACTCACCGTTGTGTCTGCAGAAACGAGCGGACTCACCGGCTTCGCGAGCATTCTCGAAGAAGAGCTCAACGTCAAGAGCGTGTCGTTCGAGACGCTCGAGGAGGGCAGCCTGGACGCTTTCGGCATCACCAAGAAGCTCACGGTCAACGCTCGCGCCCTCGGCCCGCGCCTCGGCAAGCAGGTGCAACAGGTCATCCAGGCCGCGAAGGCTGGGGATTGGGCGGTCACCGCTTCTGATGATCACGGCGACGGCGTGACCGTCGGCGGCATCGAGCTTCTGCCCGGAGAGTTCGAGCTTGAGCTGCAGTCGGCAAGCGAGGCGAGCGCGATCGCGTTCCTCGCCGACGGCGGCTTCGTCATTCTCGATACTGAGACAACGCCGGAACTCGAGGCTGAGGGATTCGCGCGTGACGTGATCCGCGCCATCCAAGACACGCGTAAGGCCGCGGGTCTCAACGTGAGCGACCGCATCACGCTGTCTGTTGTTGGTGCCAGCGAGGCCGACCTCGAAGCCCTTTCGGCTTTCGAGACTACGATCGCGAGCGAGACTCTTGCGATCGAAGCGCGCTTTGCGGTCGCCGAGAATCCAGAAACCTTTGCGGCTGTCGAATCAGCCGCCGGGTCGCAGCGCACAACGCTCGCGGCAGAACAATATGCGAACACGGGCACCCTCGTGATCGACGTGTGGAAGACAGGAGCCGTCAATGTCTGACGACGATCAGTATGAAGATGACAATCTCGACCAGCCCAACCCGCTGGCTGACCTGAGCCCGTTCGCCGAGGGCGACGAGGGAACAAACCTCGACGAAGACAGCGACTGGGAGCTCGAAGACACCGAGTACCAGGACGACGCCGACCGCGTCTACGCCGACCTGCTCGCGCGCATCGGCGAGGCCGCCCCGCAGCCCCGCCTCGAGGCGACACGTCGCGCGGTCGAGATGCTCGGTGACCCGCAGCGGTCGTACCCGATCATCCACATCACGGGAACCAACGGCAAGACCTCGACGAGCCGCATGATCGAGAGCATTTTGCGCGCCTACGGTCTGCGCACCGGCCTCATGACGAGCCCGCACCTCGTGCGCGTCAACGAGCGCATTGTGATCGACGGACAACCGATCTCGAACCGTTCGCTCGCGACAAACTGGGACGACATCACGCCCTTCCTCGCGATCGTCGACGCCGAGCTTGCCGCAAAGGGCGAGCCAGAACTCACCTTCTTCGAAGCGCTGACCGTGCTTGCGTACGCCTCCTTTGCAGATGCACCGGTGGATGTCGCGATCATCGAGGTCGGCATGGGCGGCGAGTGGGACTCGACAAATGTCGGCGACGGCAGCGTCGCTGTCTTCACTCCCATCGCGCTCGACCACACGCAGCGCCTCGGGTCGACGCTCGCCGAGATTGCCCGCACCAAGTCGGGAATCATCAAGCCAGCGGCCAACGTCGTCTCGGCCCAGCAGTCGACCGAGGCTCTCGCCGAGCTCGAGCGCGCAGCAGAGCTCACCGAGTCGGTCTTCGCGCTCGAGGGTTCACAGTTTTCGCTTGAGTCGACGACCGTTGCCGTCGGCGGACAGGTCATCTCGGTCAAGGGCATTGCCGAGACCTACAGCGATCTCTTTTTGCCGCTCTTCGGTGACCACCAGGGTCACAACGCGGCGGTGGCGATCGCGGCGGTCGAGTCGTTCCTCGGGGGTGGATCACAGCCGCTCGTCGGCGATGTGCTCGCCGAGGGACTCGGCTCCGCGACATCCCCCGGCCGTTTGCAGATTGTCGGCACGGAGCCGACGGTGCTCGTTGATGCCGCACACAACCCGCACGGGGCTGCTGCCCTCGCCGCGGCGCTGAAGTCGTACTTCACCTTCGACGAGATCGCCGTTGTGATCGGCGTTCTTGAAGACAAAGACGAGCGCGGAATCATCGAAGCGCTGCTTCCGGTGGCGACGATCTTTGTTGCGACAGAGTCAGACTCCGACCGTGCGATCGGGGCCGACGACCTCTACGAGACAGTGCGCGAGATCGCCGGAGAAGACGCAGCTTCCGTTGAGCCCAGCCTGCAGGCTGCCGTCGACGCCGCTCGCGCCTGGGCGGCGAAGGCTCCCAAGCGTGCGGTCGTTGTCACGGGCTCGATCACTCTCGTCGGCGAGGCCATCGCACTCGCGAAAGCCGAGGAGTGGAAGCAGTGAGTGCACCGCGCGCTCCGCGCCGCGAGCGCACGGCTACAGAGTCGCTGCTCTCGATAGTGCTCGGCCTCGAGGCCGTGCTCGTGTTCTTCGCGGCGCTTGTCGCCTTCGGAACCCGAGCCGCGCCGGCCGGTCTTGTGTTCGGGGGAGCAGCGCTGCTCGTTGTACTGCTCGCTCTCGCGGGTCGCTTTGTGCGCTACCCGTGGGGAGTCTGGTTCGGGTGGGCGCTGCAGGTTGTGCTCATCGTGACCGGGCTGCTCGTGTCACTGATGTACCTACTCGGCGCGGGATTCCTCGCCCTCTATGCCTACTGCTTCGTGCGTGGGCGCCAGCTCGATAAACAAAAAGCTGCCTACTTTGCAGCGCAATCCAAGGAGAACAACTCATGAGCGTCGAAGAAACCCTCGTACTCGTCAAGCCCGATGGCGTCGCCCGCAACCTGACCGGTGAGATCCTCTCCCGCATCGAGGCAAAGGGCTACCAGCTCGTTGACCTCAAGATGTTCGAGCCAGAGCGTGCCCTGCTCGCCGCGCACTACGAGGAGCACGAGGGCAAGCCCTTCTACGAGCCCCTCGTCGAGTTCATGGAGAGCGGCCCGGTTGTCGCAATCCGTGTCGCGGGTAACCGCGTCATCGAGGGCTTCCGCTCGCTTGCCGGCACAACCGACCCCACGACCGCCGCCCCCGGAACGATCCGCGGCGACCTCGGCCGCGACTGGGGCCTCAAAGTTCAGCAGAACCTCGTACACGGCAGCGACTCGCCCGAGTCTGCGGCGCGCGAGCTCGCGCTCTGGTTTCCAGAGGCGTAACTGGTTGGATGTCGCGCCCGCGAGTTAGTCGCGCGCCCCAATAGTGAGGCGCGCGACTGACAAACGGCAGCGCGACTACTCGGTCGGTGTTTCCGTCTCGCCAGCGTCGGCTGCCGCGATGCCGCTCACGAAGGCCGTGAACGCGTCCGCGTCGGTGAGCTCTCCCACGTACTGCTGGCCGTTGACGAGCACTGTCGGGGTGCCTTCGACCGACGTGAGGTCAGAGTTGGGAATTGCAGAGCGCGTACGCAGCGTCGACTCTGACACCCAGGTCTTAAAGGTCTCGGAGCCGATGCAGTCGGCGACCTCCTGACTCGAGGCGCCGGCATCCGACACAAGGCTCGTGATCTCAGCGGTCGTCAGACCCGAGGTCTGCTCCGCGGGTTGGTTCGCGTAGAAGGCTGTGTTGACCGCCCAGAACTGCTCGGGCTCGAAGTTGGCGACGCACGCGGCGGCGTTCGCAGAGCGGCTCGAGTAGCGCGTTCCGAGCGACTGGGAGTCGAGGTTGGCGATCGGATGAATCTCGACGGTCGCCATTCCGGCCGTTACCCACTGCTCGATTTGCGTCGCGTTCGTTGTCTCGAAGTCGGCGCAGTAGGGGCACTGGTAGTCCACGTACATCACGATCGCAACGGGGTCACCCGTAGCAGGAGCGGTGGATGCAACGGGGTCGTCGCCCGCGGCGATGGCATCGGTCGCGACATAACCCATCGTTGTTCCGTCGCCGTTGAGCACAATTCCGTCGCTCGCCATGTTGAGCGGGCCGGGCGATGGGGGAGTGTTGAGGCTCGACACAACGAGCACAACAACTCCGGCGAGTGCGAGAACTCCGAGCAGCACACCACCCTGCGCGAAGAGCTTGTTGCGCTTGCGTTTCTTCGCCGCGGCCTCGCGCGCTTCACGAGCGTGCTCGCGGGCAGCGTCACGACGCGCCTTTTTGGTGGGTTCGGCGTTTGTCATGGTTCCTCGCGAAAAAACTAGATGTGGTTCGTTAAATGTGGTTGATGACGTCCAACCTGAGCTGCGCGATCACTGCGACAACGAGGTACGAGACGAAGATGAACGTAGGCAGCCATCCTGTGAGTCGCTTAGCAATTGGCACTACGCGCGCTCCGAATCGTGCGTTCGACAGGTTGTGAAGTGTCACGACCCAGAACGTCGGAATCATCACGAACCAGGTCACCATGCACCACGGGCACAGGGTGCCGAGCACAAAGATGCTCTGGCTGATGAGCCAGATGACAAAAGCGAGGCCGCCCGCGATGCCGACGTTGAAAACGATCCAGAACCAGCGGTCGAAGCGCGCTCCGGCGAGAAGAGCCGCGCCGACAACGATCGGCGCGATCCAGGCGCCGAGTCCGATGATCGGGTTCGGAAAGCCAAAGAGCGAGCCCTGCCACGACTCGAGGTTGGCCTTGCACTGCACAAGAAGACTGAAGTCACAGCCGAGAGCCTGCTGCGGATTGATGAGCAGCTCGAACTTTTCGACGGTGAGCGAGAAGGCCGCGAACCAGCCGATCACACCGACGATTATGAGAAAAACGGCGAGAGCGATGGGGCGTTTGTACGACTGAGTCTCGGTCACTCCCGGATTATTGCACGGGTCGTTTCACCCCTAACTGAGAATGCGTGCGATAATTTGGGTTAGTCAGTCGGGCGCCGCGCCCGTAGACGACAAATGACAGCTTTACCGGGCATCAAACCGGGCCACAGGGCAACGACATCGTTGCAGTGTCGGATAGCAAGTTCCGAAGCACTCGAGTGACAGAGACAGTGCAGACAAAGACGAACCGTGTGACCAGAGCAAAAGTGCCGGTCATTGTGACAAGAATTAGTTGCGAATGTGCCCCAGGAGGGCAGATTACGCACGAGAGAGTACCCCGGTGGGGCTGCGGTTCCCGCCGAGGCTAGGAGTACACGCCAGTGGCGAAAGACAACGAAACACCCGAACCGAAAAAGCGTAAGGGCCTCTTCGGAAGCCGCAAGTCAGCAGCAGCTCACGTCAACGCGGCAGCGCCCGTTGAAGCGCCGCCGGTTGAAGCACCGCCCGTTGAAGCCCCGCCCGTAGCGGTCGCGCCGGCTCCCGTCGAAGAAGTGGCGCCCGCCCCGGCCGTCGAAGAGGCTCCGATCAAGCGCCGCTCAACTGCCATCGAGGTGGATGTCGCGGCAGAAGCCCCGGCACGCGCGACCCGCTCGCGCGCAGCAAAGACCGTCGACGCAGCAATCGTCGACGTCGAAGCTATCGCCGCCGACGAGGCCGACGCCCCGCCGAAGCGCAGCCGCAAGCCCGTCGCAAAGGACGAGCCCAAAAAGGCCCCGACGACAACCTCGCTTCTCTTCCAGGCTCCCGACATCGAGCCGCTTCCCCCGCTGCGCGCACCGCGCGGCGCTGCGGCAGCACCCAAGGCTGACGCCCCCGACGAAGCCGGCACCGTGCGTCGTCGTTCACGTCGCCGCCCCGGTGAAGAGGCCCGCGATGGTGACGATGCCCCCAACACCGTTGTGCGTGTTCGCCAGCCGCGCCCCGAGCCCGTTGTCAGCAACGAGCCGACACGCGTAAAGGGCTCTACCCGCCTCGAGGCCAAGAAGCAGCGCCGTCGTGACGGTCGTGACGCCGGCCGTCGCCGCCCGGTCATCACCGAGAGCGAGTTTCTCGCGCGCCGTGAATCTGTTGACCGCGTGATGGTTGTGCGTTCGAAGTTCGGGCGCATCCAAATCGCCGTTCTTGAAGATGGTGTGCTCGTTGAGCACTACGTCGCCAAGAGCCAAGACATGTCGCTCATCGGCAACGTTTACCTCGGTCGCGTGCAGAACGTTCTGCCGAGCATGGAGGCAGCGTTCGTCGACATCGGACGCGGCCGCAACGCCGTTCTCTACTCCGGTGAGGTCGACTGGGATGCCGCCGCCGAGAACTCGGCCGACGGCAAGCAGCAGGCACGCCGCATTGAGCTCGCGCTCAAGCCGGGCGACAAGGTGCTCGTTCAGGTCACAAAAGACCCGGTCGGACACAAGGGTGCCCGCCTCACGAGCCAGGTAAGCCTTCCCGGCCGCTACCTCGTCTACGTGCCGAACGGCTCGATGAACGGCATCAGCCGCAAGCTGCCCGACACCGAGCGTGCGCGTCTCAAGAAGATCCTCAAAGAGGTTCTTCCCGAGAACACGGGCGTCATCGTGCGCACCGCCGCCGAGGGTGCGACAGAAGAGCAGCTCACGCTCGACGTCAGCCGTCTCACAAACCAGTGGGCAGAGATCAGCCGTCTCGTCGAGACGGCAAACGCTCCCGTGCTGCTGCACTCGGAGCCCGACCTGCTCATCAAGATCATTCGCGATGTCTTCAACGAAGACTTCCACAAGCTCGTTATCGAGGGTGGCGACGCGAAGGAGACAATCGAGTCGTACCTGCGTGGCGTAGCTCCCGACCTTCTCGACCGCGTTCAGGCGTACGACGGCGGCAACGTCGACTCGTTCGACCAGTACCGCGTGAGCGAGCAGATCGAGAAGGCTCTCGACCGCAAGGTCTGGCTGCCGTCGGGTGGATCCCTCGTGATCGACCGCACAGAGGCAATGACCGTCGTCGACGTCAACACCGGCAAGTTCGTCGGCTCCGGCGGAAACCTCGAAGAGACAGTCACGAAGAACAACCTCGAGGCGGCTGAAGAGATCGTTCGCCAGCTGCGTCTGCGCGACATCGGTGGAATCATCGTCGTCGACTTTATCGACATGGTTCTCGAATCGAACCGCGACCTCGTTCTGCGTCGTCTTGTCGAGTGCCTGTCACGCGACCGTACAAAGCACCAGGTCGCCGAGGTCACCTCGCTCGGTCTCGTGCAGATGACGCGTAAGAAGCTTGGTCTCGGCCTGCTCGAGACGTTCAGCGAGCCGTGTGAGCATTGCGCCGGCCGCGGAATCATCGTTCACCACGACCCCGTGACGAAGCACCGCCCGCAGGTTCAGACCGAGCAGCCCTCAACGGGTGGCCGTCGCGGACGTGGCAAGGGCGGCGCCGGTTCAAACGGGCCAAATGGGTCGAACGGCAGCAACCAGGGTGGCAACGCACAGACCGCGCCGAAGAGCGCGCCGGCTGAGCCCAAGCAGCAGCCGCACGCGATAACGGAAGACGTGCGTCACGCACTCGCCCAGATCGCGGCGAGCACGGTTCCGCACAGCGAAACGACAGAGGCGGAGCCCGCAAGCGCTCCCGAGGTTGTTGTCGCTGCCGCAGAAGCCGCTGTCGCGATTCTCGACATTCCCGTACAGAAGCAGCAGCGCAACCCGCGCCGCATCTCGACGAAGGATGCGGAGTCGATCCTTGACTCTGTGCTCGAGGCGCTTCCAGAGCCCAAGCAGCCCGGCCAGGGCCGCCGCACCTCACGTCGCGCCGGAAGCTCAGGCGCCGTCGTGAGCGCTCCGGTAACCGACGACTAGTCGCAGCCGCGTGATCTGACCCCACAAATAGGTGGGTGTACTTCTCGGTACACCCACCTATTGTGATGAGTGTCGCAATTTTTTTGCGGCCGGGGGATTCGGGAGATCATGGTGTTTCATCGCCAACGCGCTGCACGTGTTTCAGTTCTAGCCATGATCGGCGCCACGGCGATCATCGTCGCGGGAGTGCCGTTCGATTCGGCTTCCCAGCCAGCTTCGGCCGTCGAGGTGGCACCGGCCGCGGCCGGAGCGCTCGACCTCGAGCTCGCGTGGGAACGCGTTTTTATGTCATCGAAGTCGATAACGACGGGCTCACCGGGTGTCGCAGATCTTGACGGCGAAGGTCAGTCGGTGATCGTCGGCACGGGAGACGGGCTCGCTGTCGCGATGCACGTGAGTGACGGCACAACCGTAGACGGCTGGCCGTACCGCACATCGAAGAGCACGGCGATCACGTCGACGCCCTCGACGATCGGTTCTGGCTCGAGCGCGCGCGTTTTCTTCGGCGTGGGCACCGCGGAGTTCCGCACGAAGGGTGGCTACCTCGCGCTCAAGGCCAACGGCAAGAAGGCGTGGTACCGCCAGGTGCACCTGCTGCCCAACGGCAAGGGCGAGATTCGCGGCGTGATGTCGTCGCTTGCCGTCGGAAACCTGTACAGCGGCAAAGACGTCATCGGCGGTGCGATGGGGCAGATGCAGCTCGCGATGGGCGCAAAAACGGGCAAGACAATTCCCGGCTTCCCGTGGCTGCAGGCCGACACAAACTTCTCGACGCCGGCCGTTGCCGATGTGTTCAGTTCGACGTCGCGTGACTACATCTTCGAGGGCGGCGATTCAACTGCTGGGCGCTCGTACAACCAGACCTACAAAAACGGCGGCCACATTCGCATCCTGAGCCCGAAGGGCAACAAGGGCAAGAAGGCGCCCAACGATGGACTCAAGTGCCAGCTCAACACCAATCAGGTTGTGCAGTCGTCACCCGCCGTCGGCCGCTTTCTGTCGGGTAATAAGGTCGGTGTCGTTGTTGGCACCGGTGTCTATTACAAGAACGCGAGCGACACCAATCGAATCATCGCAATGAACCTCGCCTGTAAAAAGGCGTGGTCGACGAAGCTCGATGCTGACACGCGCAACAGTCCGGCACTCGCTGACGTTCTGGGCCGCGGCACGCTTGACGTAGTCACGGTCACTCACTCCGGCAGCGTCTACGCCCTCAACGGCACCAACGGTTCGGTAATCTGGAAGCGAGCCCTCAACGCGACGACCGATGGGTCTGTGACAACCTTCCAGGCGCCCGGCGCAGCCTTCCAGTACGTTCTTGCGCCAACCCAGGCTGGTCTTTACGTGCTCGATGGTCGTGACGGCTCGATCGTCGCAAAGGTTGGCGACTTCCGGTTGCGCAGCTCTGCGACGGTGACCGCAGACCCGGATGGCTCGATCGGCATCACCATCGCCGGCGGAACACGTGTCTCCGGAAGCAGCGGCTACAAGGGCATCGTTCAGCACTACCGAGTCGTCGGCAGCAACGTCGAGACGATCGACACTCCTGGATCGTGGCCGATGTTCCACCATGATCCGCAGCTCACCGGCTACTCAGACGACCCGCTCGTCGTTCAGGAGTAGCCCTCTCATCACGCATTAGAGTTATGCGGGTGGACACCCTTGTTGAGAATGATCATCAAGAGGTTCACCCGCATCGCTCGTTAAAGTCACGACTCACCTGGCTCGGCATCGGAGTCGCTGGCATCGCCGCGCTCTTTGTGGTGAGGGCCGTCACCGCCGAAACCGTCGACGCGGGGCTGCCCAACCAGCTGCAAGATCTACTGACTCTCGCGACGAGCGTCATCGTCGAGTCAATGCCCTTTGTCATTCTCGGCATCATCCTGTCGATCGCGGTTCAGGAGTGGGTGCCCGACAGCTGGATTCTGCGCGTGCTGCCGCGCAATGCATTCGCCCGGCGGGCTGTCATCTCGTTTCTCGGCTTCTTTCTTCCGGTGTGCGAGTGCGGAAACGTTCCGCTCGCTCGCGGGCTGATGGTCAAGGGCTTCACCGTCTCGGAGTCGATGACGTTTCTGCTCGCCGCGCCGATCATCAACCCGATCACTATTGCGACGACCCACGCGGCATTCGGCTGGGACGGCTGGGTGCTCGTTGCGCGTCTCGTCGGCGGGTTTGTTATCGCGAACCTCGTCGGCTGGCTGTTCAGCCGCCACAACGACCAGGACTCGCTGCTCACGAGACGGTTCGCCGCCGAGTGCCGGTTGCCGCAGGCGCATGAGCACGGGGGAGCGCGCATTCACAAGAGCCTCGAACTCTTCATTCGCGAGACGAGCGTGATTATGCCGGCGCTGTTCATCGGCTCCGTTGTTGCCGGTGCGATCCAGGTGCTCGTTCCGCGGTCGGTGCTCGTCACCCTCGGAAGCAACCCGCTGTGGTCGATTCTCGCGATGCTTGTTCTCGCCTTTGTCATCTCGATCTGCTCGAACGTCGACGCCTTTTTTATCCTGCCGTTTGCCTCAACATTTATGCCCGGATCGATCGTTACCTTTCTCGTCTTCGGCCCGATCATCGACATCAAGATGCTTGCCCTTCTGCGCACGACGTTTACAACGAAGGTGCTCGTGCAACTCACGGTGATCGTTGGGCTTCTCGCCGCCCTCATCGGATTGGTCGTGAATTATGTCGCCTAGGTTCGCGGGGCTCATCCTCGCCCTCACCGTCGTCGTTGCCACGCTCTGGCTCGGCGCGACCGGCCAGCTCGTGCTCTACATCCACCCGCGCTATGTCGTGTTCACGATGATCATGGCTGCCCTCGCGCTCGTGATCGGCGTCGCGAGCTTTGCCATCCCGCGGGGCCACGAACACGATGCGGCGGCCAACCGAACGAGCAGGATCATCTCGGTGGGCGCCCTCGCACTCTCTGCCGTCATTGCCGCGGCGCTTGTCATAGTTCCGCCCGCGACGCTCACAAGCGCGACGGTCAACACGCGAGAAATCAACAGCACGGGCGTGGGCGTCGAGGTGCAATCGGTTGAGAACGCGACATCCGAATCGTCTGCGGCTTTTGCAAAGTTCACCGTGCGTGACTGGGCCTCGCTGCTCGCACAGACAAGCGACACGGCATTTTATTCAGGCAAACCGGTGGATGTCGCGGGCTTCATCACCGCCGACGAAACCGACCCCACAAACGTCTTTTACGTCTCGCGGTTTGTTATTACCTGCTGCGCCGTTGACGCTCAACCCGTCGGGGTTCCCGTTTACGCGCCCAACTGGGCCGACGACTATGAGCTCGACAGCTGGGTGCGGGTGACGGGATCGTTCGTCGCCAACCCGAGCAGTGCGAGCGAGCAGCCCATCGCCCTCGAACCAGACACCGTCGAACCCATCGGAACGCCGGATGAACCGTACCTCTTCTGATTCTTCGCAGTCGCTGAACGCGCCCTTTCGCCGCGCGTTCGTCGCAACCGTCGCGACCCTCGCTGCCCTGTGTGGGCTCTTTCTCGCGCTCGCCTACCTGCAGGGGCCGAAGCTCGAGACCGCCCAGCTCGACACCGACAGGGCGATCTCGGAACCGGGCCAGCTGCTACGCATCTTCGCCAACCAGTCGATCGCCGAGGTCTCTGCGGCGCAGGTCACGATCGAACCCGAAATGCCGTTCACCGTCGCAACATCGGGCGAGGTCATCGGCGTCACCTTTTCGTCGCGGCTGCACTACGACACGACCTACAGCGTCTCTGTCGAGGGCGTCACAAGCTCGTACAGCGACCGGCCCGCCACCCTGAGCTATTCGTTCACAACCGGCGAGGTGCCGCTGTACTACCTCGACAGGGCAGCCCCGGCAGAGGGGGCGGTGGCGGCGACGGGTGACGACGAGATCATTCGCACGGGGTTGACCGGCACCGAGCGCACCGTGCTGTTTGCCGGGCCACGCATCCAAAGCTTCGGAATGGTGACAGACACGGTCGTTGCAGTTGTCAGCCTCAACGACAACGACAACGACAACGACAACGACGACGAGACGAGCCGGCTCGAGCTTGTCGACACGGAGACGGGGCTCGTCGAGACCGTCGGGCTGCCCACCGAGGGCACGATCACAAACTTCGGGTTGAGCGACTCAGGAACGATTCTCGCGTTCGAGTTCACGAGCGCGGAGTCGAGCGACGACGATGGCGGCACCGCCTACAGCAGGGCGCTGCTGCGGCTCGACCTCGACGCCGGCCGCGAACTCGAGCCCGTGCTGGGTCTCAACGGAGCGCCGCTGAGTGTGCTCGACTTCACATTTGCTCCGGCATCCACCGATCTGGTTGTTCACACGATTGACTCGAGCATCGTTCGAATCGGGGTGGATGGCGCGATCACACCGCTCGGGCAGTTCACGCGTATGGGGCACCTGTCGATCGACGATCGCGTGCTGACGGTGTTCGACCAGTTCGGCGCGCTCGCACTCGACCTTGACACCCTCGAGACCTCGCGCCTTGAACCGTCTGCGCTCGATGGTTCCGCTGCGGATGACGCGGCGCCCAGCGGCAGCGACGTCGATGTGTTGCCCAATGGGGAGCGCGTGCAGCGAGTTGCTGTGTTCCACGCCGACACCGCACGGTTCGACTCGCTTGTTGTACTCGACGACGGAACGAGTTCGCGTGTGCTGTACCAAACGCCGAAGAGTGAGGGGTCGATCGACGGCTTTCGTGTCTCGCCCAACGGGCAGTACGTCGCGGTCGAGGCGGTTCCGAACTACGCGAAGAGTGTCGACGACGGCTACCCGGTCGACCGCCGCTCGACAACCGTGCAGACGATAGTCGTCGACATCGAGACGGGCGCGGTTGTGCGCATCGTCGACGGGTTCGATCTTGACTGGTAGTGCGGCTACAGCCCGCGCTTCTCGCGCTGGGTGATGCGCAGCCCGCTGTTGCGCAGCCGCGTCACCATTTCGCGCACGCCCACCGGAGTTGCGCCCCGTGCGACGAGCTCGTTGTACTTCTCCGCCGGAACGTCGTAGTGGTCGCCGTCAAACCCGCGGCGGGGGATACCCGCGGCCGCCGCGAACTCGTGAAGCTCGTCGAGCGACGTGTCGCTCACAAGGTGCGCCCATAGGGTGTTGTGTGCCGGCCAGATAGGTTGGTCTATCAGCACGGTCATGTGCCGATTCTAGGCAGGGAGCAATGGATGGCGCAGACACTGGGCAAAAACCTTCGCAGGCGCGGCGCACTTCCGGCGCTGTTGACGGCGCTCGGTATTGCGGCGTGGCTCGTCGTCGAGCGCGCGGTGGGGGCCGTCACCTGGCTCACCGCCTACGCGGTTCCGACAAACCAGGGCCAGTTCAACGACGCTCCCGGGATTGCTGCCGATTACGGGTTCGTTGCCCTTCAACAATTCGGCTTCAGCGTTCTCTGGGATGTTCTTCCCGTCGCGCTCGGCGTGTTCGCGAGTCTGTGGATGGTTGCGCCGGTCGCGGGCGAGCTTGCCATGCGCTTTGTGGTTGCTCGCGCGATTCTTGCGACGGGCTGCGGCATTGTGCTCTACATCCTCGCCCAATTTGCCAAGTCGACCTATGAATACTTCACCCGCGGATTCGACCCGGCGTTTGACGCGATTCCGGGCAATGCGCTTCAATTGTGGACCCAGTTTGGCTACGCGTTTACGAACGGAATCACATTTTTCTTCGCGACACTCCCACTCGTAGTTCTCGGCGTCGTGCTGCTCTGGTTATGGTTGCGAAATCGCGATCCGAAACATCCCGTCTATGGCATCCTTGACGAGGTGTGATCGGTTTGACCGACACAAGGGAATCAGCTAGAGTTGTCCCTTGGTGTGCGCTGGCCTTTGAGCCGCGCAATTCACTGCACGCTGTCGAAGTGATAGCTACCAATCTTTAAGTAAGGGCAAATCGTGGTTTACGCAATTGTGCGCGCCGGTGGTCGGCAGGAAAAGGTCGAGGTCGGCACGATCGTCGTTCTCGATCGCATCAAGGCT
>Ga0247805_1000302_pt1 | contig 27380 bp, 25 predicted proteins | sample UWRJL044104R1_FD_180930 | JGI IMG/M metagenome (GOLD analysis project Ga0247805, IMG submission 180930) | Plant litter microbial communities from Arlington Agricultural Research Station in Wisconsin, United States - UWRJ-L044-104R-1 | ecosystem: Environmental > Terrestrial > Plant litter >... | reverse complement strand
AGGCGGAGGAGATTTCAACGTCGATGACGGGGTACGTAACGCCGTCGAGCTCGATGGTCTTTTCGCTCGTCACGGTGGAACGTGTGAGGAAGGTCTCGCCCGATGCGAGGTCGCGGAAGACTACCGCTGCGTACTCGGGGTGAATGTCGGTCTTCATGGATTTTCCTTTGGAGTGTTCGCGAACGGGCGTCCGCAAGAAGAATACGTGGCTACCGACTAGCGGAGCCAAAGATCAATACTAACAGAGGTTCAGCGAGCCCGGGCAGCGAAACGCCCCGCGGTTTCGGTGATCTCGAGCGAGACTCCGAAGGTCTCGCTCAGCGCGTCGGCAGTGATGACGTCGGCGATTGGCCCCTGGGCGGTGATGCGGCCGTCGGCGAGCAGCAGAGCATGGGTGAAGGCCGGCGGAATCTCTTCGACGTGGTGGGTGACCATCACGATTCCGGGGGCACCCTCGGCCTGGGCGTATCCGCTCAGGAGCTGGAGCAGCTCTTCGCGGGCACCAAGGTCGAGGCTCGCAGCTGGCTCGTCGAGCAACATAAGTTCTGGGTCTGTCATCACGGCGCGCGCAATCTGCACACGCTTCTGCTCGCCATCGCTGAGGTCGCCGAATCGGCGGTTCTCGAGGTGTCCGAGCTTCCACTCGGCGAGCACACGACGGGCACGGCGAACGTCGATGTCTTCGTACTGCTCGTTCCAGCGTCCGGTCACCGAGTAGGCGGCCGTCAGCACTACGTTGACGACCTTCTCATCGGCGGGGATGCGACGGGCGAGAGTTGTCGAGGCGAATCCGATGCGCGGACGCAACTCGAACACATCGACCTTGCCGAGTGTGTCTTCGAGCACTCGAGCCTGCCCCGAGGAGGGGTAGATCGAGGCGGATGCGATCGAGAGCAGCGTGGTCTTGCCGGCTCCGTTGGGGCCAAGCACGACCCAGCGCTCTTCGCTGTCAACGGTCCAGGTGACCGAGTCGAGAATTGTATTTCCGTCACGAACTACTGAGACGTCGTTGAGCTCTAGAACGCTTGCCATGATGCCCCCAGCTTAGACGCGCGCGGCCCGGAATTCGGGCGCCGCGCTAGACGAGCGACGCATAGATTTCCTGAGTGCGCAGGGCGATGCGATCCCAGCCGAATTCCGCCTCGGCACGTTGGCGACCCGCTTCACCCATCCGTGCTGCAGCTTCGGGGTCGGAGACGACCTCGATGAGGGTGTCGGCCAGGTCGCGCACGAACTTGTCGGGGTCAACCGGTGTGCCCGTGCCATCCTGCAACTGCTCGATCGGAACGAGGCGACCGGTGACTCCGTCGTCGACTACCTCGGGGATTCCGCCGGTAGCGGTGCCGACAACGGGCGCACCGCACGCCATCGCCTCGAGGTTGACGATGCCGAGCGGCTCGTAGACGCTCGGGCAAACGAACGTCGTCGCCTGCGTGAGCACTGCGGAGAGCTCGTGCTGGCTGAGCAGGCGGTCGATCCAGACGACTCCGGTGCGCTCTTCGGCGAGGGCGGCAACTCCGGCCTGCACCTCGGCGAGAATCTCGGGGGTGTCGGGAGCGCCAGCGCACAAAACGAGCTGCACCTCGGGCGGAAGGAGTGCCGCCGCGCGAAGCAGATACGGCAGTCCCTTCTGGCGCGTGATGCGGCCGACGAAGACGACGGACGGTCGCTCTGGGTCAATTCCCAGCGAACGCACGAGTTCGGCGTCGTCGACCTTCTTCCAGCGCTCGAGATCGATGCCGTTGTGAACGACGACGACCTTGCTCTCATCCAAAAACGGATAGGAGCGAAGGATGTCGCGGCGCATGCCGTCGCTCACGGCAACGACGGCCGCCGCACCTGCAAACGACATGCTTTCGATCCAGCTTGAGACGCGGTAGCCGCCGCCGAGCTGCTCGGCCTTCCACGGACGCAGGGGTTCGAGGCTGTGGGCAGTAACCACGTGGGGAATTCCATGCAGCATCGAGGCGAGGTGCCCCGCCGCATTGGCGTACCAGGTGTGCGAATGAACGATGTCGGCACCCGCAGCATCCTGCGCGATTTCGAGGTCGACACCGAGTGTCGCGAGGGCGGGGTTCGCGCCCACAAGCCCGGGCGGAACGAGATACGACGAGACGCCGTCTTCGTCGCGCTCGTGGCCAAACGCGCGCACCCGCACGTCAAGGTCACTGCCGGCTCGAAGCGCTCGAACGAGCTCGGCAACGTGCACGCCGGCTCCTCCGTAGACCTCAGGTGGATACTCCCGCGTAATTAGATCGACTCGCATACCCAAGACGCTAGTACGGGTTGGTTCTCTCACCTACGCTGGACACATGGCGTCGAAGAAGATCTTTGGAATTGTTCTCGCGGGTGGCGAAGGCAAACGGCTTATGCCCCTCACCGCAGACAGGGCAAAGCCGGCGGTCCCCTTTGGTGGCGGATACCGCCTCATCGACTTCGCGCTGAGCAACCTCATCAACTCTGGTTTGCGCCAGATCGTTGTTCTTACGCAGTACAAGTCACACAGCCTCGACCGCCACGTCTCGCAGACTTGGCGCCTCTCCGGCCTGCTCGACGCCTATGTCGCCTCGGTTCCCGCGCAGCAGCGCCTCGGCAAGCGCTGGTTCTCCGGATCCGCCGACGCCATCCTGCAGAGCCTCAACCTGCTGCGCGACGAGAAGCCCGACATCGTTGTTGTCGTCGGCGCCGACCACGTCTACCGCATGGACTTCAGCCAGATGATCGAGGCGCACATCGCCTCCGGTCGCGGGCTCACCGTGGCGGCGATCCGCCAGCCGATCTCCCTCGCTGACCAGTTCGGCGTTATCGAGCTCGACGAAAAAGACCCGACCCTGATCAAGGCGTTCCGCGAGAAGCCGACCGATGCCGTCGGGCTCGCTGACTCCCCCACCGAGGTTCTCGCGAGCATGGGCAACTACGTCTTCGACGCCGACATTCTGATCGACGCCGTTCTCCGCGACGGCGAACGCAGCGACTCGAACCACGATATGGGCGGCGACATCGTTCCCGACTTCGTATCGCGCGGTGCCGCGGGCGTCTACGACCTCAATAACAACGACGTTCCCGGTTCCACGGAGCGCGACCGGTTCTACTGGCGCGACGTCGGTAGCATCGACTCTTTCTTCGAGGCACACCAAGACCTCATTTCGGCGCTCCCGATTTTCAACCTGTACAACCGCGAGTGGCCGATCTTCAGCCAGCAGCTCAACTCGCCGCCCGCAAAGTTTGTGCGCGACGCGCGTGGCTACCTCGGTACAACCATCGACTCGATCGTCTCGCTCGGTTCGCTGCTCTCCGGTGCTCACATCGAGCGCAGCATTCTCGGCCCGTGGACAACTGTCGAATCGGGCGCGATGCTCGTCGATTGCATCGTCTTCGAGCGCGCGAGGGTCGGGCCGAACGCGGTTGTGCGCCGCGCTATTCTTGACAAGGACGTGGTGATCGAAGCGGGCGCCTCCGTAGGTGTCGATCCCGATGCCGATCGCGCGAGGGGCCTGACGGTCACCGATTCTGGCATCACGATCGTGGGCAAGGGCGTTCGCGTCTCGCCATAGGCACGGCGCCCAAGGCACCTGGCAGTACAACGGAAGGCTCCACCCGAATCATGGCTCGCTTTCTTGTGTTGCTCGATGTCGACTCGACCCTCATAGAAAACGAGGTGATCGAGCTGCTCGCCGAAGAAGCCGGCACGCTCGACGAGGTGGCCGCAATCACTTTTCGCGCGATGAACGGCGAACTCGACTTCGAGGAGTCGCTGCGATCGCGCGTCGCAACCCTCAAGGGGCTGCCCGTTTCGGTATTTGTGGATGTCGCGCCGCGCATCGTTGTAACCGCGGGAGTGCCCGAGATGGTCGCTGCCGTTCAGGCCGCGGGCGGCAAAGTCTCGGTCGTCTCTGGCGGTTTTCACGAGGTGCTCGACCCGGTTGCCGAACAGCTCGGGCTCGACTATTGGCGCGCGAACCGGCTCGAGGTCGCAGACGGTGTGCTCACCGGCGGTCTCACCGGTCCGATCATCGACGCGAAGGCCAAGGCCGACACGCTGCGGGAATGGGCGGCGGATTCCGAGCTTGAGTTGCGCCAGACGGTTGCCGTTGGCGATGGCGCCAATGACCTCGAGATGATGGCCATTTGTGGGCTCGCGGTCGGGTTCGACGCAAAAGCACCCGTTCGCGATGAAGCACACGTGCTCATCGACGTTCGCGACATGTCGCAGCTGCTGCCGCTGTTGGGGTTGCGCGGTTAGCTTCTTTTCGCTGATTGAGCGGAGTCGAAATCACACCGAGCGTAGCCGAGGTCTCGACAAGCTCGACCTGATCTCGACAAGCTCGATCACCGGGTTAATTGTTGGTTGAGTAGGCCGCCCGCGGCCGTATCGAAACCCTCTGCTACGAGAGCCACTCCGCCAGATCGGCCCCGAACGGCACCGCGCCTCGCCCGCCGAGAGTCACTCCGTCGATCTGGAATGGCGCACGCACGCGCGTCGCTGGCCCCCACGCGGTGTGTTCTGCCGCGACATCCACCGCGCCTTCGAAAGGAGTGTGGTCTCCTGCACCGGGGTGATCGAGCAGCAGTTGCGCAGTGCGCGCTAGGGAGAGCCGTGCAGAACGACCGACGCCGGTCGAGCTGCGGTGGCGCAACGCGCTCAAGACGACAGCGGCCATAAGATACCCGGTCGCCTGGTCGAGAGCCTGCACGGGCAGCGGCACGGGGCGGTCGGCGCCAGCGTGCAGCATTCCCGCGTGAGCGATACCGGTCGTCATTTGCGCGAGGCTGTCGAAGCCGCGGCGGGTGTCGAGTGGTCCGCTCCAGCCGTAGGCGTCGAGGGCGACATCGATGAGCCCCGGCCGCAGCTGCTGCAGTTCGTCGGTGCCGTAGCCGAGCGACTCGAGCGCGCCGGCCCGGTAACCGTGAACGAGAACATCGGCGCCGCGCACGAGCTCCTCGAAGACCGCGCGGTCGGCGGATGAGCGCAGGTCGAGGCGAGTCGTGCGCTTGCCGAGCGTGACCTCGGGGGCGATTGCCTCGTCCCAGTCGGGCGGGTCGATGCGCAGAACATCGGCGCCGAGCATTCCGAGGAAGCGTGTGGCGATCGGCCCGGCGAGAACCCGGGTCAGGTCGAGCACACGAACTCCGGCGATCGGCGTTGCGTGCCCGGGCAGCGACCGCTCCGCGGCCGCGAGACCGGCGGCCGCGACACCAGTCTCGACCCAGGCGATGAGCGGCTCGAGCGAGACCGCGAGACCCTGCGCGCTGCCGGCCCATTCGTCGGTCGAGCGCATAACTGCCGCGCAGCCGCCCGCGGCAACGACGGCGTTCTCGAGCTCGTCGCCATTCCACTCGGCGACAGCCGCCGCTACCGCGTCGCGATCGGCAGGCGTGCCGAGCACCGACACGGCAGCCGCACGATGGTGCGGCGCGTTTGTGTGCAGCCGTATCCACCCGTCGCGGCATCGGTAGTCGCCCGCGATCGGATCCCACGGCGACGGCAGCTCCCAACCAACGGGAGCGAGGGTCATGCCAAACCAGGCTGAGGCGAGGGCGCGGTCGACGGTCACCCGCGACGCTCCGGCGACACTCGCGGCAGCCAGTGCAGCGACACTCACCGATGCCGTCGCGAGCTCTGAGACGGGGAATAGCCCGGGCAACCCTCCGGTGCCCACGAGGTCGAGCCCCGCGACATCCACCCCGGGCAGAACGTCGAGCAGCTCAGTGATGAATCGCTGCTCGACGTTCGGCATAACTTAGTGGCCCATGCCGAGGCCGCCATCGACCGGTATGACAGCACCGGAGATGTAGGCGGCGTCGTCGCTCGCGAGCCAGGTGATGACCTTTGCGACCTCGGCGACCTGGGCGAAGCGTGCAGCGGGAATCGAGGCGAGGTACTTCGTGCGCAGGTCGTCAGAGAGTTCTGCAGTCATGTCGGACTCGATGAAACCGGGTGCGACGACGTTCGCGGTGATTCCGCGGGCGCCGAGCTCGCGGGTGACGGATCGTGCGATTCCGACGAGTCCACTCTTCGACGCCGAGTAGTTGACCTGGCCGGCGGATCCGTAGAGGCCGACGACGCTCGAGACGAGAATGATGCGACCGAAGCGTGCCTTGAGCATGCCTTTCGATGCGCGCTTCACAACGCGGAAAGCGCCAGAGAGGTTGGTGTCGATAACGTCGGTGAAGTCTTCTTCGCTCATGCGCATAAGCAGGGTGTCGCGGGTGATTCCGGCGTTTGCCACGACGACCTCGACGGGGCCGTAGGCGGCTTCGACCTCTGTGAACGCTGCATCGAGGCTCGCTGCGTCGGTGACGTCGGCCTTGACGGTGAGCGTTCCCTCCGGACCTTCGCCAGAGCGTGCCGTGACGGCGACGCGGTGGCCGAGGGCCACAAATTCTTCTGCGATGGAGCGACCGATTCCGCGGTTACCACCAGTGACAAGGACTGTACGTGCTGTGCTCATGCGCACCAGCCTACTGTCAGCTCACAAAGCCTTAAGCTTGTTAAGTGCGGGCCAACCGGACCCGCGTGAATGGCGTTGCAATGAAAACCCAGCAGTCGATCACGTCTATCCCCGCCTCCCCCGAGGAAGACCGTCGCCGACGCATGATCCAATACACGGTCGCCATGGCGATCCGTATGGTCTGCGTCATCATTTGCTTCTTCGTGCACGGAATCTGGCTGCTCGTTCCGCTCGCCGCCGCACTCATTCTTCCGTCGGTCGCCGTGATGCTCGCCAATAACGTCGGCGCCACACGAAGCACAAAGCGAGTGGATGTCGCGCACGGAGTGCTCGTCGTGCAGGAGCCCATTCGTGCCGTACCGATGGACGACGACAAGTGATCGGTCTGCCCGGCGCGGCTTTCGACGAAGCGCAGACTCAATGCTCTCGCGCTGGATGTCGCGAGGACGCGACGCACAACGTCAACTGGCGTAACCCCCGCATCCACGGCCTCGACCGCGTTAAGGTCTGGCTCGCGTGTGACGAACACGCCGAGTACCTCGAGTCGTACCTGACTACCCGCAACTTCCCAGTCATTTTGACCCCGCTCGGCGTGACAGTCTCGGAGGTCGGCGCGTGAGCGCGTGGAGTTTCGCGCTCTCGAAGCGCTGGTTCGGCTACCTTGCGCTCACCATTGTCTTCGCGATCGTGTGCTGCTTGCTCGGTTTCTGGCAACTGAGCCGCCGCGCTGATGCCCGCGCCGAGATCGACCGCCTCGACTCCAACTACGCGAGCGAGCCCGTGCCCCTCGCCGATGTTCTCGAGACGCTCGACAGCTTCGAGACCGACGAGAAATGGACCCCTGTCGAAATCACGGGAACCTATCTCGTCGACGAGCAGGTGCTCGTTCGCAACCGGCCGTTTAACGGCAGCCCCGGTTTCGACGTTCTAGTGCCCCTTCAGCTCTCCGACGGCACCGTGTTCATCGTCGACCGCGGCTGGGTCGCCCCCGGCAACGCCCAGGACTCCCCCGACGTCATCCCGGAGCCGCCGACGGGCGAGGTCACCGTAGTCGCACGGCTCAAGGCCGGAGAACCGACGATCGTGGGCCGCTCGGCTCCCGCTGGGCAGATCGCGACGATTCACCTACCCGACCTTGCCGAACGTATCGGTGAACCGATGTTCACCGGCGCCTACGGGCTGCTTGCGTCAGAGTCGCCCGCTCCGGCGTCGACGCCGTTTGCCGCGTCACGGCCCGCGCGCGACGAGGGTCCGCACTTGTCGTACGCGCTGCAGTGGTTCGTTTTTGCGCTTATGGGATTCGGTGGGCTGGCCTACGCGCTGCGCCAGGAGTATCGCGTTGTGAATGCGGAAGACCCTGAAGAGCAGGAACGCGCCGAGCAGCGCCGCGTCAAGCTCAGGGCGCGGGCGAAGACCGATGCCGAGATCGAAGACGAGTTGGTAGACCTGCACCGCTGATTACGTCGTACTTGCTGGGTGAGTGCGAGCGCCAGCGAGTGGAGCGAGACCAGGCGATTTCGATACGGCGCTGGCGCGCCTACTCAATCAACGACAGGTGCGGCGCTGGCGCGTCTACTCAATCAACGACAGGTACGGCGCTGGCGCGCCTACTCAATCAACGACAGGTACGGCGCTGGCGCGTCTACTCAATCAACGACAGGTACGAGGCCGCTTAGGCCAGCGAAATCAGCTCGAGGTAGCCGGCGTTGTAGTGGTCTTCCGTGCCGTCGGGCAGGATGAGCACGCGGTCGGGGTTGAGCGCCTCGACGGCGCCCTCGTCGTGACTCACGAGAACAACGGCGCCCGAGTAGTTCGCGAGAGCTCCGAGGATCTCTTCGCGGCTCGCGGGGTCGAGGTTGTTAGTGGGCTCGTCGAGCAGCAGAACGTTGGCGCCGGAGACCACGATCATCGCGAGAGCGAGTCGAGTCTTCTCGCCACCGGAAAGGACTCCGGCGGGTTTGTCGGCGTCGTCACCGGTAAAGAGGAACGAGCCGAGAACGCGGCGCGCTTCCATCTCGTTGATGTTCGGGCTCGACGACACCATGTTCTGAAGCACGGAGCGCTTGACGTCGATCGTCTCGTGCTCCTGCGCGTAGTAACCGATGCGCAGACCGTGTCCCGGCAGGATGCTGCCAGTGTCTGACGTGTCGACGCCCGCGAGCATGCGCAGCAACGTCGTCTTACCGGCGCCGTTGAGCCCCAGCACAACAACCTTGTCGCCGCGGTCGATCGCGACATCCACCGCTGTAAAAATTTCGAGAGAGCCGTAGCTCTTCGAGAGGTTCTCGGCCATCAGCGGGGTCTTGCCGCAGGGTGCGGGCTCCGGGAAACGCAGCTTGGCGACGCGGTCGACCGCGCGAACTTCTTCGAGACCGGAGAGGAGTTTCTCGGCGCGAGCGACCATCTGGTGGGCAGACGCGGCCTTTGAGGCCTTTGCGCCGAACTTGGCGGCCTGCGCCTGAAGCACGCCCGCCTTCTTCTCGGCGTTGACGCGCTCTTTCTTGCGACGCTCTTCGTCGTCGGCGCGCTGGCGCAGGTAGTTCTTCCAGCCCATGTTGTAGACGTCGATGACCTGGCGGTTGGCGTCGAGGTAGAAGACCTTATTGACAGTCTCTTCGACGATGTCGATGTCGTGGCTGATCACGATCAGGCCGCCCTGAAAACCCTTGAGGTATTCGCGCAACCACAGCACGGAGTCGGCGTCGAGGTGGTTTGTGGGCTCATCGAGAATCATCGTGTCGGCAGCCGAGAACAGAATGCGGGCGAGTTCGATGCGGCGGCGCTGTCCACCGGAGAGTGTGCTGAGCGGCTGGTCGAGGATGCGGTCGGGCAACTTGAGATTGCTCGAGATGACTGCGGCCTCAGCTTCGGCTGAGTAACCACCGAGGCTCGTGAAGCGCTCTTCGAGGTTGCCGTAGGTCTTCATCGCCTTCGCGCTGACCGCGGGATCGGTCGATGCCATGTCCATCATTGACTGCTCCATGCCGAGCATGATCGATCCGAGGCCACGCGCGTCGAGAATTCGGGTGCGGGCAAGCATGTCCGGGTCGCCGGAGCGAGGGTCCTGGGGCAGGTATCCGATCTCGCCCGTGCGCTCGATCTTGCCGTCGGTGGGGAGAGTCTCGCCCGCGAGGGTCTTGGTGAGCGTGGTCTTGCCTGCACCGTTGCGCCCGACGAGGCCGATCTTGTCGCCTCGGGAAACCTGGAACGAGACGCCGGACATCAGCAGTCTCGCGCCAACTCGAATCTCGAGGTCATGTACGACCAGCACAGGCAAAGTCCAATTGTTTGAGTGTGTATTGCAACACGGAAGGGGTCAAAGACATCAGTCTACGCGGCATACCGGGCCACAGTTTGTAGAGTCCACGCGGCGCGCGTTGTGCTTTCGCAGCTTTAATAACGGAAAATGGATCCATGCCCAAGAAACGTCGTCTGTCCCGGCAGATTATTGCCCTTATCGTGGTCGGCGTTCTGGCCCTCGCAGCAGTGACGGGGTGGATCATTTCAGTAGTGAGCAAGACCGGCGGCAACCCGTTCTCGGCGACAGAGCCGTACGTGTACCCGGACTCCGAAGCGTCGAAGGCCCTGGCCACCGCGACGGCCGATCAGGTAGCCGCGTTTACCCGCCTCGCCGAGACTCCCACCGCGATCTGGGTGCTCCCCGAGGCGCACACAACGGCCGATGTCGGAAACTTCGTCGCGACTGTCGCGGGCAATGCCGAGGCCGCCGATCGTGTCGCGGTATTTGTCGTCTACGGAATTCCGAACCGCGACTGCGCAAACGAATCTGCCGGTGGACTGAGCGCCGAGGAGTACCCGGCTTGGGTGTCGTCGATCGCCGCGGGGCTCGAGGGGCACAAGAGTGTCGTGATTCTTGAACCGGACGCGCTCGCGCTCTCGACCTCGTGTGAGAGCGGCGATGATCGTGCCGCTCAGATCAACGACGCAATTGATCGCCTCGTTCCGAGTGGCACGACCGTCTACCTCGACGGTGGTCACTCGACTTGGCTGCCGGCAGCCCAGCAGGCAGATCTCCTCAACGCAGCGGGCATCGCCAAGGTGCGCGGCTTCGCGAGCAACGTCTCGAACTACAACGCGACAGATTCTGAGAAGAGCTACGACGCCGAAGTGAGCAAACTCACGGGTGGCTCGCACTATGTGATCGACACGGGGCGCAATGGCAACGGATCGAGCGGCGAGTGGTGCAACCCGTCGGGTCGCGCCCTCGGCGAGGCGCCTACTGTCGTCGACGACGGTTCTGCCCTCGACGCCCTGCTGTGGATCAAGAACCCGGGCGAGAGCGACGGCTCGTGTAACGGCGGCCCCGCAGCTGGCGAGTGGTGGCCGCAGGGCGCCGTCGACCTCGCGAAATAGTCGCTTTCGGCGCGCTGTCAGCCTTCGCGTTGGCGTGACATTGATAGCATCGGCAAATGGACACACAATCCGAAGTCAGGATGGCGGTAGTCATCGAGGATGAAGAGGACATCAGGCATCTGCTTGAAACCGTTCTCACGCAGGCCGGTTTTATGGTGGTCGCCACGAGCAACGGCCTCGACGGTCTTGCGGCCGTGCGCAAGCACGAGCCCCTCGTTACAACCCTCGACGTCAACATGCCCGGTATGGACGGCTTCGAGACCGCACGCCGCATTCGCGAGTTCAGCTCGACCTACATCGTTATGCTCACGGCACTTGCCGAAGAGATCGACACCCTGCAGGGGCTCGAAGCCGGCGCCGATGACTACATCAACAAGCCGTTCCGGCCGCGCGAGCTTCGTGCGCGCATCGAGGCGATGCTTCGACGCCCACGCGCGACAGTGTCTGCCGAGGCGAGCGCCGCAGCCGCCGAGCAGGTAGCGCCCGTTGCGCAGCCCGTTGTGGCCGCTGCCCCCGTTGCAGAACCCGCAACGCACTGGACTCCCGCTCCCCCGGTTGCCGAGCCCGTTGAGGCGGCGTATGTCGCACCTGTCGCACCGCCCGTCGCTGCACCTGCGCTAGCTGCACCGCCCGCAGCCGCCCCGGCACCTGCCGCCGCCGCACCCGCTGCTGCCGCACCCGCGCAGCAGTTCGGCGGAAGCTGGCTCGAGCACAACAAGCTTCGCCTCAACGTCGAATCGCGCGTTGTGCTCGTCGACAACAACGAAATCGAACTCACCCGCAGCGAGTTCGACCTTCTTGTCGCGATCATCGACTCGCACCGTCGCGTGCGGTCAAAGGCCGACCTCGTGCTGCTCTTGCGCGGCGAGAGCTACGTCACGAGCCACTTTGTCAGCGACGCAGACAAGCGTGCCATCGAAGTACACATGGCCAACCTGCGCAAGAAGCTCGGCGACAACTCGGCAACTCCGCGCTGGATCGAGACAGTGCGTGGCGTCGGATACCGCCTGACGGCGACCGACAGCTAGAAGTTCCTTTAACAGACACAACCCCCGATCCGCGAGGTAAGCGCGGATCGGGGGTTTGTGTTTTTCTCGGGTGACTACCGGTCTGCTAGGTGCCGGTGGGGTGTCTCTCGGGGCTTTGGGTCAGACCTTGTAACCGCGGTGACGCTTGAGAAGGCTCGCGATCATTGTGACGGTCTGAATTGCGGTGATAACTCCGAGGATCGGCCAGCCGATCCAGAGGATCGTCGACTGAACTACGGCGTTGAGCTGGAACCAGGTGAAGACGAGGGCGATGATCACAAGCACAACGATTGCGATCGGCACGAGGTAACCGTTGCCGCTTCCGCGCTCGGCCTTTGCCTGTGCGGCCCAGTTGTCGACCTTCTGGCTCGACAGGAACTTTGTCCACGCGCGGAAGAAGTGACCGAGGCGCACCCACATGTAGATCTCAGCGGGGAAGAGCAGAACGGCGAACAGGATGTCGCGGCTGTTGCGTCCCTTCATCGACATTGCCGTGCGGAGGTTGAGAAGAATCGCGATGACTGGCGGGATGAGCCAGACCGGGCTGAACACGAAGGCGCTGATCGAGAGCGACGAGACGAGAAGCACGATGAACATCAGGCGGGTGAAGCCGTTGACGGCCATCGACAGGTTCTCGAGCCAGCGCAGTCGAAGGTTCGGGTGGAAGGGCTGGCCCTTTGTGTCGCCGCGCTGTCCGGGCCACATGAGCTCAATAGCGCCGAAGTTCCACTTGACCTGCTGTGCGTCGAGGCCACGAAGCGACGTCATTCCGCCGACGTCGGCGCGCGCCTGGGCGCTGATCTTCGTGAGGTAGCCTGCGCTCTTGATTTGCAGCGAGAGCAGGGAGTCTTCAACTTCGCTGTCCTTCACCCAGGGGGTCGACTGGTGGTTGTCATCCATCGCCTGGCGAAGGGCCTTCATCGAGAAGATCGAGAACTGACCGCCGAGCACCGCCATGTTGCGACCGCGCAGCATGTTCTGCATGTTGAACGCAGCGAACTGTGCGCGCTGGCCCGTGATGAGGAACGAACCGATTCCCGTGGGGATCTCGGAGTCGTCGATGCTGTAGATCGCCGAGATGCCGCCGATGCGGGTGTCGGAGACAATCTCTTCCTCAAGGCGCTGGATGGCGTCGGGAGCGGCCGTGGTGTCGCCGTCAACGCCGAGGAAGTAGTCGCAGCCCTCAACGAGAGTGAAGCCGTAGTTGAGCGCGCCGACCTTTTTGTCTTTGTTCTTGCCGATGTCGTGAATGTAGACCTCGGTGAACTGCTCTTCGCCATCGATGACGCGCAGGTGCGGTCCGGCGAACTCAGTCGCGATCTTGACCGTGTCGTCGCTTGTGTTGTTGACGATGAGGTGAATGACGTCGGGCAGACGGGTCTGGGCGAGAAGTGATTCGAGAACCGCGGCAATCGAGTCAGCTTCGTTGTACGCAGGAATTACACAGCCGATTGTCGGCCGATCCGTGCGGTACGTGTCGACAGAGGCCATGAAGTCGGCGGCCATTGTGTCGGCGTTGTCACCGAGGTCCTGTGCGCTCTTGTCTGCTGAAGTCATTTGCTTGCGAAACTTTCTAATTGAGCGGTTGTATCCGCTTTCGTTGTTAGTCTCAGTCTGAACGACCAACCTCAGGAAGCACGCAAGCGCAACCGCAGGATTGTCTTAAGAAAGCCTCAAGCCAACCTCAAGGCGGCAGGGCGCACGGCTCACGAGAGGGCGACAATGGCCATCACACGCACAGCAACACTCCGGTACGGATCTTTCCTGCTCGCGGCATCACTGCTCGCGGGTCTTGCCGGTTGCTCTGAGGCGCCCTTCCTGAGTGGACAGCCCACCGAGTCGGCTACTCCCGTGCCTGAGGCAACCGATCCCGGCGAGGTCGAGATCATCATCAACGACCTCTCAACCGGATCGGCGATGCACGAGCTCGAGGCCGGCGCTATCGGACTCAACGTTGTGTACTACTCCGACCTCACGATGGATAAGTGGACGGCAGAAGCCAACAAGCCGGTGACGCTCTCGCTCAAGGCCGACCTCGGCAAAGACCAGGGCCAGAAGATCTACCTCTCGCGGGTGACAGCGACGACGGCCGTCGCTGGGCCGAACGGCGCCCTCACCGCTCCGGAGCCCTCGGTGGATTCGGCGACGGTCAGCCCCGGCTATTACGTCAAGAACCCGTACAGCTACAGCACGACATTCATTCTTCCGGCCGTCGATCCTGCCGCGACATCCATCACCCTGTCGATCACCTACGAGATGCTTCTTCAGACGACGAAGACCTCGAAGTCGTATTCGAAGCAGACGGCAAGCGACACGCTGACAATCGCGATCGCTCAGCCCGCTGAATAGCTAGAGCGCGATCGTCGCGGCGCTGACGATCGATCCGGGCTTGTTCTCCGATGCCTCGCGCATCGCGCCACCCGCAGCGAGAACGAGTTCGGTGTAGTCGTAGCCGACATCGTCGGTTGTTGCGACGCCGATTGTCGCGATTGCACGAACGCCCTGCACGGAATCGACAGGGGTCTCTACGAGTGCCGTCTGCAGGCGTTCCGCGACGGCGACATCGGTGCCGACCGTGGGAACGATCGTGAGTACAAGAAACTTTCCGCGTCCGGAGTGCGCAACGAGTGCGGCCGCCGGCGAGTACTCACACGCGATGCGGCCGACGGTGCGGATCGTCTGGTCGGCGAACTCGCGACCGAACGCCGAGGTGATGTGGTCGAGCCCCTCGACGGAGAGCGAGAGAAGCGCGAGGCTCTCGTGATCGCGGCGGGAGCGCACGAGCCAGTCGCGAACCTGAGACTCGAAGGTGTCTGGACCGCTCACACCCTCTATGACGAGACCACGCGAACCGGCAGCAGCGCCATCGCGACGCCGTGCGCTCGGCGGCTGGATTGCTGTCATCGAGATCGCGGCGACGATGACAAGAATGATTGCCATAAAGGTCGTCGTCACGGTGCCGAAGTAAAGACTGAAGAGATCGCTCGACTCCCCCGCGACGACGAAGATCACGCAGCGGATTGCGTAATAGAGCGCGACGATCCAGAAGACGATTGTCAGAACGCGGGCGTCGACCGCCCGACGCAGGTGTCCGCGAATCGTCTCTGCACCGGCGAGGGTGGCGAAGATCACAACGCCGACGAAAAGCTCAATGGCACCGGCCCAGTAGCCGCCCTGCGGGCCTTCGACAAGCGCGGCGGCAGCCACGAGGATGCTTGCCACGAGCGCGATCCAGGCGAACGGTCGCCGCTCGTTGAACTGACGACATCCTGCCCACATCAGACCGATCGCGAGAACGACCGCGGCATTGCCGATGGCTCCTGCCCACCATCCACCGGGAACCGCCGCGACGACGATCGCCGCGACCGTTTCGAGGATGCCGGCGATGAAGGCAATGCTCCAGGTGCGTCCGTAGGGCTCACTGCGGCGCAAAGCGGTCGACAGGATGAAGCAGATCGCCGAGATCGCCACAACGGCGCCAGCGGCAACGAGCAGTGTCTGGGTGTCGATGATCATGGGGCTTGCCGTTCGTTGTGCAGAGGGAGGGTGACTGTAAAGATGCTTCCGATGCCCAGTTCGCTCGTGACAACCAGGTCACCGCCGTGGCGCCGCACGATGTCACGAGTGATGCCGAGGCCGAGACCGGTGCCCACAGTTGTCGAGCTGCGCGCGCTCTCTGTGCGAAAGAACCTGTCGAAGAGTTGCGCGAGGTCGGGAGGCGATATGCCAAGGCCCGTGTCGAGAACCGAGATAACGGCGTCGTGGTCGCGAGTCGCGAGCGACACGGTGATCTTGCCGCCGACGCGGTTGTACTTGATGGCGTTGGAGAGAAGGTTGTCCATAACCTGGCGAATGCGCAACGGGTCGAACTCGGCCGAGACATCGGTTGCTACGCGCTCGGTGATTGTGATGTCGCGCTCCGCGGCGTCAACGCGCTGGTCGCTGACCGCCGCGGTGACGATGTCGCTAAGGTTCGTTACTTCCATCGTGACCGGCAGGGTCGAGTCGGCAGTGCTCGCCGCGAGCAGAAGATCTGCGACGAGCGCCGCGAGTCTCTCGGCGTTGCGGTACGAGACGTCGATCATGTGCTTTGTGTCGTCGCCCATGCCCGGGTCGTCGAGGGCGAGCTCGAGATACCCGAGAATCGACGTGAGCGGTGTGCGGAGTTCGTGCGAGACAGAGCCGATAAGCGAGTCGCGGGCGTTGATTGCCTCGAGTTCTGCGGTGACATCCCGAAGCACGAGTGTGCCGCCCCGGTCAGAGCCGTCTGCCCCGCGCAGTCGGCGAGACGTGATGGAGAAGGCCGCCTGTCGGCTCCCCGGCCGACCGACCCAGATGACGACGTTTTCGTACGCCTCGCCGCGCACGGCACGGTTCCAGGGGCGGCTCGCCTCCGGGTACTGGGTGACGCGGTCGGGCAAATAGGACACCGGGTGAATAAGCGCGCCACGCGGCGCACCGAACTCGTTGAGCGAGCGACGATGCGATTCGTTGATGAGAGTAATCGACCCGCGCGCGTCGAAACTCATAACGCCGAACTCGACGGCGTCGAGCGTCTCCTGCAGAAGAGTCTCTTGCAGGCGCGCCCGCTCGAAAGCCTGCTCGATGAGGGTGTTCTGCTGAGTAAGAAGCGATCGTTGGCTCGAGGTGCGGCGTCCGCTGATGTACGACGTCGCCGATACGAAGCTCAGCGTGATGGGCAGGAGTACGAGGCTAGGAAAATCAGACGCGGCGATGGGAGTGCCGGTGAGAAACCAGGAGAACCAGATAAGAACGCTCGAGAGCAGTACTCCACCGACTGCTCCCATCAACTTGAAGTTGCGCGCAAGCCAGATGACGGGGAAAACGAGAAGGATTCCGCTGCCGAGTTCTGGCGACGCTTCGCGCAGCGCGACGAGGGCGACAATGTCGAGGAGCGGCAAAATGATCGCCCACTGCTTGTTTCGCGTACTCCAACGAACAGTGAGCGCTATCGCAGTAACGGCGAAGATCAGCGTGAGCCCGCCGAAAAACAGCGGCTCACCAAGGGTCGACGGCGCGACGAGAACGACGATCCATGACAGCAGGAGAACGGCCGCCGAGGTAACAAGCTGGCTCTGGATTATCGAGCGACCGAGCCTATCGCGATCCCGCATGTCGGCACCGACCGCTCTGTCTACTCCCGGGTGCATAATCCGACACTAGTCGGAACACGGGAGGAAAATAGTTACATCGAGAATCCGAGAGCCCTCATCATGTCGCGACCGTCGTCGGTAATCTTCTCCGGACCCCACGGCGGCATCCACACCCAGTTGATGCGGAAGGCGTCGACGACGCCATCGAGTGCCTGAGCTGTCTGCTCTTCGAGAATGTCGGTGAGCGGGCAGCCGGCGCTCGTAAGCGTCATGCTGATGATGAGGGCGTTGTTCTCGTCATCCCACGTGAGGTCGTAGATGAGCCCGAGGTCGACGACGTTGACGCCGAGCTCCGGGTCCATAACGTCTTTGAGTGACTCCTCGACCTGGTCGAAGAGCGCCGGTGCTAGAGCTGTAGCCATAGGACTACGCTACTCCGGCATCGTTGCTGGCTCCAGCGGCCGAGAGGAAGCGGTCGTAGCCCTCGTCTTCGAGACGGTCGGCGAGCTCGGGGCCACCCTCTTCTGCGACCTTGCCGTCGACGAACACGTGAACGAAGTCAGGCTTGATGTAGCGCAGGATGCGCGTGTAGTGCGTGATGAGCAGCAGACCGAGGCCCGTGTTCTGCTTCGCGCGGTTGACACCCTCTGAGACGATCTTGAGCGCGTCGACGTCGAGGCCGGAGTCGGTCTCGTCGAGAATCGCGAACTTCGGCTTGAGCAGCTCGAGCTGAAGAATCTCGTGACGCTTTTTCTCGCCACCCGAGAAGCCCTCGTTGACGTTGCGCTCGGCGAACGCCTTGTCCATACGCAGGGCGTCCATCGACTGGCGGATCTCCTTGATCCACGGGCGAAGCGCGGGGGCCTCACCGTCGAGCGCGGTCTTGGCGGTGCGAAGGAAGTTGGAGACGGTGACGCCGGGGATCTCGACCGGGTACTGCATCGCAAGGAAGAGGCCGGCGCGCGCACGCTCGTCGACGCTCAGCTCGAGCATCTCGACGCCGTCGAGCTTCACGGAGCCGCCCTCGACGTGGTACTTCGGGTGACCGGCGATTGTGTAGGCGAGCGTCGACTTGCCCGAGCCGTTCGGGCCCATGATCGCGTGAATCTCGCCCTCGTTGATCGTGAGGTCGACCCCCTTGAGGATCTCTTTTGTGCCCTGCTCTGTCTCAACGCTGACGCGGAGATCGGATACTTCGAGTACTGACATGTTTATGCTTCCTGGCTGACGGGGGTCGAGTCGATGAAAACATCTCCGTCGACGATTGTTACGGGATATACCGGCACTGGTTCGTAGGCCGGGAGTGTGAGGGGCTTGCCGGTTGTGAGCTCGAACTTCGAGCCGTGCGCCCAGCATTCGAGAGTGTCGTCTTCAACGAAGCCCTCGGAGAGCGAGATGTCGCCGTGTGTGCAGGTATCTCCAAGCGCATGGATGTCGCCTGCCGAATCCATCACGATGGCGATCGGCTTGCCGTCGACGACTACCTTCAGTGCTGCGCTCAGACTGAGGTCCGCCTTCGCACACACACGCGTTGCCACTACTTGGCCTCGCCGTTCAGCTCGATGTCGATGGCAACGTGCAGGCGCTCCTCGAGTTCCGGCTTGCCGATCTTCTGGATAATCTCGGAGAGGAAGCCGAGCACAACGAGGCGACGCGCTTCTTCTTCGGTGATTCCGCGAGCCTGCAGGTAGAAGAGCTGCTCGTCGTCGAATCGTCCGGTCGCGCTCGCGTGACCGGCACCAAGGATGTCGCCCGTCTCGATCTCGAGGTTGGGGATCGAGTCGGCGCGAGTACCCTCGCTCAGCACGAGGTTGCGGTTCTGCTCGTAGCTGTCGGTGCCCGCTGCGTCGTGGCCGATGAGAACGTCGCCGACCCAGACAGTGTGTGCACCCTCGCCCTGCAGTGCGCCCTTGTAGTTGACGCGACCCTTTGTGTTTGCACCGACGTGGTGCAGGTAGGGGCGCTGCTCAAGGTGCTGCCCTGCGTCAGCAAAGTAGAGGCCGTACATCTCGGTCTCTGAGCCTTCGCCGTCGAGGTGCACTGTGGGGTTGACGCGTACGACCTTGCCGCCGAGCGACACGATCACGTGACGCAGCTTGCCATTGCGCTGAACACGGGCAAAGTGGCTCGCAAGGTGGGTGGCGTCATCCGCCCATTCCTGAACCGTGACAACCGTGAGAGTCGCGTCGTCTTCTACAACGATTTCGACGTTCTCGCTCAGTGCTGCGTCGCCCGAGTTCTGCAGCACCACAAGACCGGTGCTGCCCTTCGTCGCGGTGATGACGGTGTGCGCCGCACGAGGCGCGGTGCCGAACGCAGAGCGCGTGATGTTGGCCTCGAGGGGCTCTGGACCGGCGATGGTGATCGCGAGGGCGTGCTCTGTGCTGTTCCAGGCGTTGGCAGATGACTTCTCTTCTGCCGCACCCGCGGAACCGACGCGCGAGTCGGTGGGGGTGACCCACTCGACCTTGACGCCGTCGCTCTCTGTTGAGGCGTAGGGGTACGCGCTTCCGTCGAGAGTGCCGTCGATGAGGTCGCGAACAAGCGGAACGGGTGTGAACTTCCACTCGAACTCGCGGCCCGTGACATCCGGGTGATTTGCGGGGTCGTTTGAGCTGAAGCGGTCAGAACGAGTCTGGACAGGCACGTCGGCTCTGCCCCATCCTCCGTCTGTGTGCGCCTTCGCGCCGTGCTGCGCCTCGGAGATTTCGGGTGCGGGTGTTGCTGTCGACATTTAGCCTACGGAGCCTTCCATGCTCATCTCGATGAGCTTGTTGAGTTCGAGCGCGTATTCCATGGGCAGTTCGCGAGCGATCGGTTCGATAAAGCCACGAACAATCATGGCCATTGCTTCGTCTTCTGGCATGCCGCGTGACTGCAGGTAGAAGAGTTGTTCGGCGCTTACGCGCGAAACGGTTGCTTCGTGTCCGAGCTGAACGTCATCAACGCGGATGTCGATCGCCGGGTAGGTGTCAGAGCGCGAGATCGTGTCAACGAGCAGTGCGTCACAGCGCACGGTGTTGGCAGAGTGGTGCGCCTTCTCGTCAACGCGAACCTCGCCGCGGTAGCCAGCGCGTCCACCACCGCGAGCGATCGACTTCGAGACAATCGAGCTCGTTGTGTACGGAGCCATGTGGATCATCTTGGCGCCGGCGTCCTGGTGCTGGCCGGGGCCAGCGAATGCGACGGAAAGCGTCTCGCCCTTTGCGTGCTCCCCCACGAGGAAGATGCTGGGGTACTTCATCGTGACCTTGGAGCCGATGTTTCCATCGATCCACTCCATGGTTGCGCCCTCGTGAGCGATAGCGCGCTTGGTGACGAGGTTGTAGACGTTGTTCGACCAGTTCTGAATCGTTGTGTAGCGAACGCGGGCGTTCTTCTTAACGATGATCTCGACGACAGCGGAGTGCAGCGAGTCGCTCTTGTAGATCGGAGCCGTGCAGCCCTCGATGTAGTGAACGTACGAGCCCTCGTCGGCGATGATGAGCGTGCGCTCGAACTGGCCCATGTTCTCCGTGTTGATGCGGAAGTAGGCCTGCAGCGGGATCTCGACGTGAACGCCAGGAGGTACGTAGACGAACGAGCCGCCCGACCATACGGCCGTGTTGAGGGCTGCGAACTTGTTGTCTCCGGGCGGGATGACGGTGCCGAAGTACTCTTCGAAGAACTCGGGGTGCTCGCGCAGGGCCGTGTCGGTGTCCATAAAGATGACGCCCTGAGCTTCGAGCTCCTCGTTGATCGTGTGGTACACAACCTCGGACTCGTACTGAGCGGCGACTCCACCAACGAGGCGCTGACGCTCTGCCTCTGGGATACCGAGCTTCTCGTAGGTGTCTTTGATGTCGTCGGGAAGGTCTTCCCAGGTCTGTGCCTGCTTCTCGGTGGAGCGCACAAAGTATTTGATGTTGTCGAAGTCGATGCCGGAGAGGTCGGCACCCCAGGTCGGCATGGGCTTCATGCCAAAGAGCTTGAGGCCCTTGAGGCGAAGGTTGAGCATCGATTCAGGCTCGCCCTTGAGGGTCGAGATGTCGCGGACTACCTCTTCGTTGATACCACGACGAGCCGACGCACCAGCGGCGTCGGAGTCGGACCAGCCGAATTCGTATTGTCCAAGACTGTTGAGCTCTGGGCGATCGATCAGCACGTCAGACATAGTTACCTCTTTCCTTAGCCGTGACAACCGAGGTGGCCACCACGACATTCCCTCGCACAGCAAGCTACCGGGGACGATCGTTGAGACGCCTGCACTCTCACCTCGCGTCTCGGTGTCGCTCTCGCGAACTTTGGACGGGAAATGCGTGCCTAGACTGAAACAGGACCAGGGGGATGTACCCCTGTAGTCTTCGTCGACTCCCCGGTTGTGGGCTGTGTTCCTGAACCTGTTGATTCTACAGGGAGTCGCCCCGAAAAACAGGAGGATGTGCTGTGAGTGGCACCATGTCGCAGACAGTCGGCCCGATTACCCGTTTCTGGAACTGGCTTCCGCAGGGGGTAGACCGACGCGTTCGCATTTTCGCGTGGGCATCGCTCATCATCCAGCTGCTGATCGTTGGCACGGGTGGCGCGGTTCGACTGACCGGATCGGGCCTCGGTTGCCCCACCTGGCCCCAGTGCACGGAGGGATCCTTCGTCGCGACGCCCGAGATGGGCATCCACGGCGCGATCGAGTTTGGCAACCGCACGCTGTTCTTTGTCATCCAGATAGTCGCGATCATCACGCTTCTGCTCGTTCTTCGTTACCGCAAACAGCGCCGCGACCTCTTTGTACTCGCGATCATTCCCTGCTTCAGCATCGTGCTCCAGGCAGTGCTCGGCGGCATCACGGTACTCACCAACCTCAACCCCTACGTAGTCGGCCTGCACTTCCTCGTGAGCGTTGTGCTCGTGATTCTTGCGGCAGTGTTTGTCTTCCGGGTCTACTACGGCCCGCGCGGATCAACAAAGGTTGTGCCCCGCTGGTTTGTCGGGCTCGCGCACGCGACATCCTTCTTCGTGGGGGTGACTGTCATTCTCGGGATTCTGACCACCGGATCCGGCCCCCACGCGGGCGATCACGGCTCTGCGCGTAACGACCTGAGCTCTGAGCTTCTGCAGCACCTGCACTCGTGGCCCGCGTACGCGGCATTCGCTACGACCGTGTTGCTGGTTCTCGGCGCGTTCCGTGTTGGCGACGCTCGCCTGCGCAAGTTCACAGTGATTCTGCTCGGCATCGAGATCGTGCAGATCATCATCGGTGTGACTCAGGCGCGGCTCGGGCTGCCCGAGGTGCTCGTGGGAATCCACATGGTTCTCGCCTGCGCGCTGGCTGCGGCGATGACCGCTGTGGTGCTGTCGCTCAAGAAGTAGCACCCCCGCCCGTGCCCGGGCACGGAACGCAGCGCTACAGCGGGAAGTGCAGGATCGGATCCAGCCCGACGCCCAGGAACACAAGCGTCAGGTACGAGATCGAGCTGTGGAACAGCCGCATCGGCTTGACCTCGACGTGGCGAATCGCCTGGCCGTAGAGACGGTGCGCCTCGAAGATGAACCATGCGCCGGAGACAACCGCGACGACCGTGTAGAGCAGACCCATCGGCGCCACCGGAATAAGCAGCAGCGATGCAGCGACAGTCGCCCACGTGTAGAGGATGATCTGCAGGCCGACAACGGTGCGTCCGCGCACGACGGCGAGCATCGGAACGCTCGCGTTCTGGTACTCGTCGCGGTATTTCATCGAGAGCGGCCAGTAGTGCGGCGGCGTCCACAGGAAGATCACAGCGAAAAGAATGATCGGCGCCCAGGTGAGCGATCCGGTGACGGCCGCCCAGCCGATAACGACGGGGAAGCACCCCGCAATGCCGCCCCAGACGATGTTCTGCGCGGTGCGGCGCTTGAGCCACAGCGTGTAGACGAACACGTAGACGAGAATCGCCGCGAGCGAGAGAGCAGCCGCGAGCCAATTCGTCGTAAAACCAAGCCAGAGAATGGATGCGACGCCAATAACCCACGCGAAGATCAATGCTTCGCGGTCGGTGAGTTCGCCGGTAACGAGCGGACGCTTCTGCGTGCGCTTCATCAAACGGTCGATGTCGCGGTCGATGTAGCAGTTGAACGCACTCGCCGACCCGGCGCTGAGCGAACCACCGATGAGCGTCGCGAGAACGAGCCAGAGGTTGGGTATAACGGTCTGCGCGCCCGGAATGCTTGCTTGCGCGAGCACCATAACGGGCGCGGTTGTAACGAGAAGCAGCTCGATCACGCGGGGCTTTGTGAGGGCGACATACGCCCGAACCTTACGAGAGAGGCCGATGCGACCGCTCGTCGGGCGGTTCTCTACGGCAACGTCCATAACTCCTCTAACACCGATGTGCGTACGCCTAATTGTACGACCTCGGCACGGCGCGCGAGTCTGGTGGGGCGTCACACGCCCAAAAGGGTCTTCAGCCTTCTCTATACTTGTATGTGCTTGCCAACCGTCGGCGCCCTCACCCAGTACCTCACTCCGAGGTGGTGTGTGCGCCTGTGGTTTGCCGAAGAAGTCAGGTAGGCGATATCGCTCCGCGCACTCATGCCGTTCTGGCGACGCAGTGCAGAAATGAAGGGTCATTATTCTCGTGGCAGCTCTCCAGTGGGATCCCATCGACAACAAGGCAGTCAACACCGCGCGCGTGCTCGCGGCAGACGCCGTGGAGAAGGTGGGCAACGGACACCCCGGTACCGCGATGAGCCTCGCTCCCGCCGCTTACCTCCTCTTCCAGAAGGTCATGCGTCGTGACCCGTCCGACCAGCATTGGCTTGGTCGTGACCGCTTTATCCTCTCCGTCGGCCACTCGTCGCTGACGCAGTACGTTCAGCTTTACCTGGGCGGCTACGGACTCGAGCTCGACGACCTCAAGGCTCTTCGCACCTGGGGCTCGCTGACACCCGGCCACCCCGAGTTCGGCCACACCGATGGCGTCGAGATCACGACCGGCCCGCTCGGCCAGGGTCTGGCATCCGCAGTCGGCTTCGCCTATGCCGCCCGCTTCGAGCGCGGCCTGTTCGACCCGGAGGCCGCTGAGGGAACCAGCCCCTTCGACCACAACGTCTACGTCATCGCCGGTGATGGCGACCTTCAGGAAGGTATAACGAGCGAGGCATCATCGCTCGCCGGCCACCAGAAGCTCGGCAACCTCATCGCGATCTACGACTCGAACCAGATCTCGATCGAAGACGACACAAACATCGCCTTCACAGAAGACGTTCACGCTCGTTACCTCGCCTATGGCTGGGACGTTCAGGTCGTCGACTGGAAGAAGTCGGGCGAGTACCACGAAGATGTCGCGGAGCTCAACGCGGCCATCGAGGCAGCTCAGGGCGTCACAGACAAGCCCTCGCTCATCATCCTTCGTACGATCATCGGTTGGCCCGCCCCGAAGAAGCAGAACACCGGAAAGATTCACGGTTCCGCTCTCGGCGCAGAAGAGCTCGCTGGCGTCAAGGAGATCCTCGGCTTCGACCCCGAGAAGACCTTCGAGGTCGCCGATGACGTCATCGAGCACACCCGCAAGGCAGTGACTCGTGGCGCCGAAGACCGCGCAGAGTGGCAGAAGGGCTTCGACGCCTGGGCCGCAGCCAACCCCGAGAACAAGAAGCTTCTCGACCGCCTTCTCACGGGCAAGCTCCCCGAGGGCGTCGACGAGGCTCTTCCTGTCTTCGAACCGGGCAAAGAAGTTTCCACCCGCGCGGCATCCGGCAAGGTGCTTGACGCACTCGGCGCCGTTATCCCCGAGCTGTGGGGCGGTTCAGCCGACCTCGCCGAGTCGAACAACACAACGATCGCCGGTGCAAAGTCGTTCGTTCCCGCCGAGTGGTCGACCCACGAGTGGACAGCCGACAAGTACGGCCGCGTTCTTCACTTCGGTATCCGCGAGCACGCCATGGGCGCGATCCTCAACGGCATCGTGCTTCACGGCCCGACCCGCGCCTTCGGTGGCACGTTCCTCATCTTCAGCGACTACATGCGCCCCGCTGTGCGTCTCGCCGCGCTGATGAAGGTTCCGTCGATCTTCGTCTGGACCCACGACTCCGTAGCCCTCGGTGAAGACGGACCGACCCACCAGCCGGTCGAGCAGCTCGCGACACTGCGCGCCATTCCCGGTCTCGATGTCGTTCGCCCCGGCGACGCCAATGAGGTCGCCTGGGCATGGAAGACCATCCTCGAGCGTCGCGAAGGCCCCGCGGGCATCGCACTCACGCGCCAGAACATCCCCGTGTTCGAGCGTGGAACGGGTGACGCGACCGGCGACACGTTTGCTTCTGCAAAGAACGTCTCGAAGGGCGCATACGTGCTCGCCGAGGCATCCAATGGAACTCCCGATGTCATCTTCATCGCGACGGGCTCTGAATTGCAGATCGCAGTCGAGGCCCGCGAGGTTCTCAAGGCCGAGGGAATTCACGCTCGCGTCGTCTCTGCCCCGAGCCTCGAATGGTTCGCTGAGCAGGATGCCGCGTACCGCGAGTCGGTGCTCCCCGCCGGTGTGAAGGCGCGTGTCTCAATCGAGGCGGGTCTCTCGCTCGGTTGGAAGGAATACGTCGGTGACGCCGGCCGTTCCGTCTCCATCGAGCACTTCGGTGCTTCCGCAGATTACAAGACGCTGTTCCGCGAGTTCGGTATCACGACTGAGGCCGCAGTTGCCGCAGCTCGCGACTCCATCGCCGCCGTCTAATTACTTACGTACCCCCGAAAGAAGAAGAACGAACATGACTAACTCCCCCACCGCAGACCTTTCAGCAGCAGGCGTAAGCATCTGGCTCGACGACCTCTCGCGTGAGCGCATCAACTCGGGTGGCCTCGAGAAGCTCATCGCAGAGCGCAACGTAGTTGGCGTTACAACCAACCCGACGATCTTCGCCGGTGCACTCGCCAAGGGCGAGGCATACGACGCACAGGTCGCAGAGCTCGCCAAGGCTGGCACAAGCGTCACCGACGCGGTCTTCGAGATCACAACAGACGACGTCGCGGCAGCGAGCGACATCTTCCGCCCGATCTACGACGCCACCGCCGGTTTCGACGGTCGCGTCTCGATCGAGGTCGAGCCTGGCTTCGCGCACGACGCAGCAGCAACGATCGAGCAGGCAAAGGCACTGTGGGCAAAGGTTGACCGCCCCAACGCGCTCATCAAGATTCCCGCGACAATCGAGGGCCTCGAAGCCATCACAGAGACGATCGCCGCTGGCATCTCCGTCAACGTGACGCTCATCTTCAGTCTTGACCGCTACCGCGCAGTCATCGACGCGTACCTCACCGGTCTTGAGAAGGCGAAGGCCGCGGGCCACGACCTCTCGAACCTGCACTCCGTTGCATCGTTCTTCGTGTCGCGCGTCGACACCGAGATCGACAAGCAGCTCGAGGCAGTCGGAACCCCCGAGGCTCTCGCACTCAAGGGCAAGGCTGGCGTTGCGAATGCTCAGCTCGCCTACGAGGTCTACGGACAGGCGTTCGCATCTGACCGTGCGCAGGCTCTTCTCGCCGCTGGCGCGAACAAGCAGCGTCCGCTCTGGGCGTCGACCGGAGTCAAGGACCCGGCCGTTCTCGACACGACGTACGTTGTCGAGCTCGTCGCGGCAGACGTCGTCAACACGATGCCGGAGAAGACGCTCGAGGCGACCTTCGATCACGGTGTTATCGCCGGCGACTCGATCACCCCCTCGTACGACGCGGCAAACGCCGTGCTCGACGCCATCGCGGCGCAGGGCATCTCGTACGACGACGTCACAGCGCTTCTCGAGAAGGAGGGCGTTGAGAAGTTCATCGTCTCCTGGAACGAACTGCTCGACACCGTCACGGCAGCGCTCGAGGCAGCAAAATGAGTGTCGCCATTGCAGTGACCGGCGCGGCAGCTGAGGCAGTCGACCGCATTGTTCCGCAGCTCGTGAGCGATCTGGTTGCGAGCCGCATCACGGGCCTCGACGCCACCCTGTGGGGTGCAGACGCCGAAGAGGAGTCTGCAAAGCGCCTCGGCTGGACGGAGTCGGTAGCGATCTCGACTCCCCTCGTTGACGACATCATCGCCCTGCGCGACAAGCTGCGCGAAGACGGTGTCAATCACATCGTTCTCGGCGGCATGGGAGGATCGTCGCTCGCGCCCGAGGTCATCACACAGACCTTCGGCGTAGAGCTCACCGTTCTCGACTCAACGGCTCCCGGCCAGGTGGCTGCCGCTCTCGGCGATCGCCTCGCCAGCACCGCTGTTGTAATCTCGTCGAAGTCGGGCGGAACCGTCGAAACCGACAGCCAGAAGCGCGTCTACGAGCAGGCTTTCCGAGACGCGGGTATCGACCCGATCGAGCGCATCGTCATCGTGACCGATCCCGGCTCGCCGCTCGACGTCTCGGCTCGTGAGGCCGGCTACCGCGTCTTCAACGCAGACCCCAATGTCGGAGGTCGCTAC
>Ga0247805_1000301_pt1 | contig 27400 bp, 25 predicted proteins | sample UWRJL044104R1_FD_180930 | JGI IMG/M metagenome (GOLD analysis project Ga0247805, IMG submission 180930) | Plant litter microbial communities from Arlington Agricultural Research Station in Wisconsin, United States - UWRJ-L044-104R-1 | ecosystem: Environmental > Terrestrial > Plant litter >... | reverse complement strand
TGCGTCTCGCCCGTGAGCATCCGAGCCGACCTTGGCCAAGGTTACGAGTTGGGTATACTGTCGACGCACACGGTCTTGACTGCCTCCATCAGCAGGATTTGTTCGCACCACTCATTTTCTTCTGTGCGTCCAAAATGACTTCGATTGATAAGCTTATCTCGCTCGCCAACGTGCGCGGCAGTCTGGATCTGCGCTGCCAGTTCGAGGGGGACTGGGCGTTGGAGCATCACCAGGAAGCTTTGGGCGTGGCGCCTTATCACGTTGTTCTAGCTGGCGAATGCCGGGTTGTATTTCCCGACGGTCAGCGAGTAAAGATGGCGGCGGGGGACATTCTCTTATCGCCATCGGGTGTCGCGCATCTCATACACAGTTCCGGCGAAATGGTCGCGCCAACCAAACCACAGGTTATCGCGGGCGGCTTATTGCCCGTGCATCGCATTGGTGGCGCGAGTCCCGACCTCGATATGCTCTGCGGTCGTTTTCACTACAACCGCGCGTCGCTCCTGTTTGCTGCATTGCCGGCGTTCCTGGTTATTTCTTGCGGCGCTTTATCATCTCGTGAACCGATGACAATGCTGACCGCACTGCTGCGCAGTGAAGCGGACGGTGAGCAAGCTGGGGCGAAGTTTATGCTCGATGCGTTGTCGCAGGCATTGTTCACCCTGATGCTACGCGCCCATATTGCGACTCATGACCAAAGCACGGGCACACTGGCCCTGCTGACCGACAAGCGCCTCAGCCGGCCTTGGCAAGCCATGCTGGAAGAGCCTGGACGTGACTGGACCATCGAAGGCCTGTGCGAATCTGCGAACATGTCTCGCGCAACGTTCATGCGTCTGTTCACGAAGGTGGCCGGTGTATCACCTTGGGTACTTCTCACTCAGATCCGTATGGAATTGGCATTCAGCCTGCTGAGTCATTCCCATCTCGGGTTAAGCGATATTGCTGTGCAGGTTGGGTATCAATCCCAAGCGGCGTTCAGCAAGAAGTTCAAGGAGATATACGGCGAGGCGCCGGGTCGACTTCGTAAAGGTATCTAGACGCAGTTGGGCAGTTCTGCGGCCCGCCGACTTGCTGGAGTTCACCGCACTCTGCGAACGAGCCCGCACCGATGCGTCGACGATGGGCAATCTGGATATGATCGATCTCGACGAATTCCACACCCGTCAATCGTCGCTCCTTAATTGAGGGGCGATTGAATTCCGCTTTTTGCAGCATCTAGCAATTGATGCAGGCGTAATGCATCGTTGAACGTCGCCGCCGCATGGGTGCCTTCGGCAATATCTTGTGCATGCACATGATAGAGCTCTGCCAGCTCCAGCACTGCTGATGGCAATGATGAGACCGGAAGGCGCTGATAATTTTCAGGCACGGGCAGCACTTCCAGCGTCAGGTTATCGCCATGCGCGCCCTCGATGACATAGTCGTCACCGACATCGCCAAACGCTGAGCGGTTGGTAATTTTCAGGTCGCCCTGATCGCCCGTGATATCGATTTGCACGCCGGATCCGTTCCGCTTGCCGCCTTCAATGTGGATGGAGATAACGCCGCCATCCGATAGCAGGCCGCTCAGCACTAATTGGTCAGGCGCGGTGCTCGGCAGTACTTCGCCGGTTTCCCTGATGGTCACCTGCGGGAACTGGCTGGCCATCAGGCCTGATACGCTGAGTGGCCAGCCAGTCGCCGTGCAGAGCATGTCCAGGAAATGGCCGGCGTAAATTGAAATTACGCTGGAGAAGTTTTCCTCCGGTGCGGTCCAGCGCAGTGCATTGGGTCGCACGGCCTGGAAGTAATTCATGCTGACGTGCATCCGGACTGAACGCACCTTGCCGACGTACCCCTGTTGAAGCAAGTCCTGCAGGTAACGGTTGTGTGGTGCATGACGGCGTTGCAGGCCGACGATGTGACGCACACCTGCCTTGTTGGCCAGTTGCAACAGGCTCTGTGAGTCAGCCGTAGTGGTGGTCAATGGCCATTCACAGTAGACATCCTTGCCAGCAGCAATGGCGGCACGAACGGTTGATTCATGCTGGGGCGCGGTATTGAGCACCACTACCAGGTCAACCTCGGGATTATTAACCAGTGTGTCAACCGAGTCGGCGATCTGAGAGATCGAATACTCGTTGGCTGCTGCTTCGGCTCGTTCATGGCGCTCACTGTAGACCGCCTGCAAATGGTACTGCGGTAAAAGGTTGAGCACGCGTAGATGGCCGTGGCGAGCCCAGTTGCCTACGCCGATGATGCCGACGCGAATCGGTGAGTGTTTGGTTGTCATGGGGAAGTCGTCGCAAGGTAATGGTTGTCGAGGTGGAGTCTATGGAGTGAGCGCGTAGGGAAAAACTGGCCAAAGGGCAGAACACTTCGGACACAAATGGCGCTAATGGCCGGGTGTGAATCGTCTGATTGTGGAGTGATTGATCCGCAGTGATTGGAGCGATGCCCTGTTTTTCGCTCCCTGCCCGATACCTAACATGGCACCACTCATTTCTTGTGGAGCTGTCCCATGAACGATTCGCCTGTAATACCTGCTGCTTCAGAGCAGCCTCAGGAGCAAGCTCCTTCCTCCCGCGACTGGTTGTCGGTGTACTCCGTTGCCCTTGGCGCATTTGCATTCGTCACTACTGAATATCTACCGGTAGGCGTTTTACCGCAGATCGCTTACAGCCTCAGCATCACCGAAGGTGTTGCTGGGTTGATGGTCACCGTGCCGGGTGTTGTTGCCGCAGTGTCGGCACCGGCGATCATGCTTGGCGCGGGCCGTATGAACCGGCGTCACTTGTTGCTGCTGTTGACGCTGGTGCTCGTGGCTTCCAATGTGGTATCCGCAGTGGCTCCCTCACTGGCGATCATGTTGCTGGGGCGCGGGCTTCTCGGTGTTGCGTTAGGCGGATTTTGGGCCGTCGCCATTGCCGTGGCGGGGCGGCTAGTCAGCCAGTCAAAGGCGGCGAAGGCCACCGCGTTGATCTTCGCAGGAATCACCCTGGCGACAGTATTCGGGGTGCCGTTCGGGACGTTTATCAGCACGTTGTTTTCATGGCGCATGTCCTTTGCCGTGACAGCAGGGCTCGCATTGGTGGCGCTGATTGCGCAAGCGGTCACCTTGCCGTCACTGCCTTCCGGCGAAGGCTTGAAGTGGCGTGCGCTTGTGGCATTTTTGTCGCGCGACAATGCCCGTCGTAGCATGTTGTTATTGGGCACTGTGGTGGCGGCACATTTTACGGCTTACACCTACATTGCTCCCTTCCTTGGCCATGACGCTGGTTTTTCACCAACGGCCATCACCGCGATCCTGTTGGGTTTCGGCCTGGTCGGCATGATGGCGAACTTTGCGATGGCCGGGACCATCACTACCCATTTGCGTGCCTCATTGGGCGCCGTGGTATTGCTGATGGTGACAGCACAGCTGGCCTTGCCTGAGTTGCAGGGGATGGCCGTGTCACTGGCGGTCTTGGTGTGGGGAATTGCATACGGTGCGATCCCGCTGGGCGTGAGCAGCTGGATGCAACTGACATCGCCCCAACTGCCAGAGGCGAGTTCAGCAATGCTGGTCACCACTTTTCAGATTGCCATCGCCTCAGGTTCACTATTCGGTGGTTTGATGGTCGATCATGCAGGTGTGCCGTCAGCTCTCTGGCTGGGCGCGGCAATCGGTTTGCTCGGGCTGGCGGTGATGCTCAGTTTTGGCATCCAAAAGACCCCCATCGCCCAATCCCTGCAGCGGTGATTTCAACCCTTCAGAACGTTGTCTTTGAAAAAGTCGATCAACACCCGCAGCCTTGGTGCTGTCTGCTTCGACGCAGGCCAGAGCATCCACAGGTTGCCGGTGTGGTCGGTGTAATCCTCCAACACTACCTTCAGCCTGCCGTCGGCCAACGGTTCACGGATTGAAAAGTCCGGCAGGCAGGCTATACCCACCCCATCCATCGCCAGGTAAGTCAGGGGGTCCATCGTCGTGCAAGTCAATGCCCGCGCCAGATTCGGCTCAATGTGCGTGTCGCCCACGCGCAGCGGCCAGCGCTCGGTCAACCCGGTGGCCGGAAATTTGTGCAGCAGGCAGGTGTGATGGATCAGGTCATCGGGATGCACAGGGTTACCATTGCGCTCCAGGTACGCGGGCGATGCCACCAATTGCAATCGATAGCCGCCGAGCTTGCGCGCCATCAGCCGGGAGTCTTGCGGTGCCCCGGTTCGGATAACCGCATCGAAACCCTCTTCGACCACATCCACCATTCGGTCGGACATGTCCACGTCGAGCTCAATGTCCGGATAAGCGCGCATGAATCCAGCCAGCACCGGCATGATGAGCACGTTCTGGATGGGCACACTGATGCGCACTTTGCCACGCGGCGTGGCAGATAACTCCAGCAGCTCCATCTGGGCTGCCTCGACCTCACTGATGATGCGTTTGCAGCGGTCCAGGAACAGCTCGCCTTCGGTGGTCAGGGTGACGCTGCGGGTGCTGCGATGGAACAGCCGAACACCCAGGCGTTCTTCCATGCGCGCCACACTCTTGCCCACTGCTGACGAGGAGATTTCCAACAGCCGGCCGGCTTCGGTAAAGCTACGGGTTTCGGCCACATTAATGAAGGCCGTAATGCCGCTGAGACTGTCCATCATTTGAGGTGTGCTCGGTGCGGAGGGAGGGTTAATGCAGAGTAGAGGTGGGCCGGGCAATAGGAAAGAGAAGTAATCGGGAACGAGGCGCCGGTGATGGCCGCGTTTTCAATACGACCTGTCGAGTGCTGAACTAATCAACATCCTGTGCCGCAGGTCGCTGGTGCGCAATGACGTTCAGCTCATTCGCCTGGCTGCACACGCTGCATTTGAGTTTGCCAGTCCTACTGAATTGATGGACAGCTCCGAAGCGGAACTGGCGCCAAAGGCGGCAAAATTTTTCTGCAGCTTTATCATGCCGGTCGCCAATCCAATATCGACGTGCAGCCTGCAGACAGCGTCCCCGTCGGCCCATCGGAAGTCCTGCACGGCGGCGTTGCTTACACCACCGAAGGTCGGGTACCCAATACGCCGAACCGCGCTTTGACCATCGAAGAGATCGCAGGCCTGGTTGAGAACTTCCTATGCATTGAGCTCTCCGGTGCTGGGCGCGCTGACCGGGAACCTGAACCGGCGCAGGCTGCTGATCGGCGCTATGGCGTTATTTGCGGTCGCCAATCTGCTGGCCTACACGGCTAGTGGCTACTGGTCGTTGATGGCCGCGAGCGTGGCTCTAGCATTCGCGGCGGCAGTGGATGTACCCGGTGCGAATGCATTGGCCAGTCTCGTAGTGCCGCCTGAACAGCGCGGCCGCGCCAAAGCTATCGCTATAGTTACGTGAAAGGCAGCAAACGACCCGACGCGGACCATCATGATCTTGGTTTTTGGTCTTCAGACTGGTTTCGCCTTGCAGCGGTCAGCTTACGCCGCTAACGGCTGCAACCATCCGCTTTTCTACTTCTTCACGAGTAGCGGCCCAGGCGGGCACGGTCTCGAGCAAACGCTGTTGCCAAGCGACCAAATTCGGGAACTCTTCGAAGGGGGCGCCAGTGCGTTTGCACTGCGAAAAAGGTGCTGCAATATCAATGTCTGCGAGGGTCAACGCATCACCGACGATGAATTTTTGTGTCGCCAGGCGGGATTCCAGAACTGCCGCTGCGTTGCGAATATTGCTCATTGCTAACCGGACGATTGCGTCCGTTCTTGGCTTGCCCATCCACTTTTCCCCCGCCCATTCATTGAAGAGAAGGGTGGAGAAGATCCGCCATTGCTCACCCGACCAGAACATCCATTGCAGTACCTCAAGCCTTTCTGACGGCGTGCGTCCCAGTAAGTTTGAGTTCGCTTTTTCGGCAAGGTACAGATTGATGGCTGAGGCTTCCCAGATGACGGTATCGCCATCTTGAAGCACGGGAGTGAGCCCGTGCGGGTTCAGCTTCAGGAACCCAGGGGTATCACTTTCACCCTTGAACAAGTGGATATTCATACGTTCGATATCGACGCCCATGATTGAGGCAGCTGTAGTCACGCGGCGTAGGCTACCCGAGCCGGGATCGCCGTAAATTTTGATGGACATTGTTTCCTCACATATCGATCTTGGTAGGTGAAGAAAACAAGGTAAACCTTTTCGCTGGACAAAATTATACTGCCGATTGGCAGAACATTTATTTGGAATATGAATGACTGATCGCTGGCTTGAAGTCGAGGTTTTCACCCGCGTAGCGGAGTCAGGAAGTTTCTCCCGTGCCGCCCAGGAACTTGGGATTTCACAGCCGTCGACCTCTCGTATCGTAACCGGATTGGAAACTCGCCTGGGTGTGAAACTCTTGCTCCGCACAACCCGGAATGTGGCGCTTACCGAGGCTGGCGCGGCGTTCCTGGAGAGGGCTCGCCAAGCTGCTGCCGACCTGGAGGACGCGGAAGATGCGGCTCGAGGAATTGATTCCCTGCGTGGCACTATCCGTCTTGCGGTACCTATCGTGTATGGCTCACGAGCGGTCATTCCGCGTTGCCCGTCTTCCTCGAGCGTCACCCTGAGCTGCGAGTCGAAATCACTATGCGAGATGAGCGGCAGAACCTGGTGGCAGTTGGAGTAGACATGGCAGTCCGTATGGGCACGCTTGAAGATTCTGCGTTTGGAGCTAAACAAATTGCATCGGTGCCGCGTGTGTTAGTGGCGTCGCCCGCATACCTCGCCAAGAGAGGCGTGCCAGAAGTGCCTGAAGATCTGGCGTTTCACGACGCACTCTTGCACGATCAAAGCTTTCCAGAGAAAAGCACGTTGAAACTGTTTAAAGCAGGCACGGAACGGGTAGTGACGTTGCGTGGAAGAGTCAGGATCGATGCAGCCCCAGGCATCCTGGCTGCTGCAATGGCAGGTCTTGGCATAGCGAATGTGACAACCATCATGTCAGCACAAGAGCTATCGGACGGCACCCTTATTCAACTGTTGCCCGACTACGAGCTTGAGCCTTTGAAAGCGTTTGCCGTATTTCCGTCGGGACCCAAGTCCTCGGCCAAGGTGCGGGCACTGGTAACCCACCTTATTGCCGTATTAGGAAACCGGCGAACGGAGTCCCTACCATGAGCATAATCTCGTCAACTTATGACGAAGCTACTGTCGTCCGATAGCAGAAACAGCGCTGCCCTGGCGATCTCTTCAGATCGGGCAAGTCGGCCAAGATCGGCACTGACGATCCAACGGTCAAGTCAGGCCAGCTGAATGTCGAAGTGAAAATGATGTGGGTGCCGTTCCATACCTGATCGGTAGGAGCTACCTCTATGGGCAGCAGGGTTCATGGACCATGTTGGCCAAATGATCGACATGCAGGAGAAAGGTCTGACCGTACTCAGCGGCCCATTCATGGAAAAAGCCGGCGGCCCCAACGGTGTGCTGGCGGATGGCGGCATGACAATCTTCAAGGTCGCTGACCGACCCGAGCAGCATCCAGCAGGTGATGGAAGACGCAGGGCCGATTGATGTGCTGTTCAACAATGCGGGGGCGCTGGGCATCAGCTCAGGCTGCCTGATCTGGGGCGCCGCCGTCGCCTCGCTATCGACATCACGCGAATTCAACAGAAATCGAACCAAGGCATCAACTCGCCGTCAGTTCAGTATATCCACCTTGCCGAGCCTGCCCGGCACTGGAGCACTGACCATGAAACAGACGCCTGCCGTGCAGACGCTGATGCTGAACGCCAACAGCGGTATTCCCAACAATCCGAAGCTGCCCGTGCTGATTTATCCCGCCGCGCTGGACGTGAGCGGCAGCGATCCGGCGGAGTTGGTCGAACGCTCATTTACAGCCAACGGCTGGCCGCCGCAATGGCGCTACGGAGTTTTTTCCTACCACCACTACCACACCCGTGGTCACGAGGTGTTAGGCGTCTATGCTGGCGATGCGCGATTGATGCTAGGCGGCCCGGAGGGCCACGTGGTCGAGGTCAAGGCCGGGGATGTGCTGTTGCTTCCTGCGGGAACAGGGCATTGCAACCTCGGCTCCAGCAACGACTTCATGGTCGTCGGCGCCTATCCGCCGGCGCAGGACGGTGATATCAATCGTGACCCGGCCACGCCAGCGCAGATCGAACAGATAGCACAACTGTGGTTTCCCCAGACTGATCCAGTGCTGGGTGACAAGGGAGGGGTAGTGGAGCACTGGCGCGGCTGACAGCACACTTTGGCGTGGCCAAATCCACAGCGGATTTGGCCACCACTGAGTGTGATGGTTGCCGACAACCAGCGCCTCAATGAGCCGGACGCGCAAGCTCCGGCTGCGTAAAATCGTCAGGCGCCGAATGCACCGTCGATCGTGTGCATCGCCCCCGTCACGAAGCCCGCTTCCGGTCCGGCCAACCAGGCCACCATTCCAGCGACCTCTTCGGCACGACCGTGACGTTTGATCGCCATGAAGCTGTGCATCAGGTCCTTCATCGGACCGTTCGCTGGATTGGCGTCTGTGTCGATCGGTCCCGGCTGCACGATATTGATCGTGATACCGCGCGGGCCGAAATCCCGTGCCAGGCCTCGCGCCATTCCTTGCAGTGCGGACTTGCTCAATGCATAGGACGCCATACCGGGCAAGGGCATGCGGTCGCCGTTTACCGATCCGATCACGATAATCCGCCCGCCTTCAGGCATCTGCCGCGCCGCTTCCACCGATGCGTGGTACGGCGCGTGCACATTGATGTGAAACAGGCGATCGATGGCATCCGGATCCTGCTCCAGCGCATCGCCGAAGATAGCAATGCCGGAATTGACTACCAGTACGTCCAATGGACCGCTGTCTCGTACCCTGGCGATGACTGCATTGCGGTCAGCGCTGTCCGTCGAATACGCGCTGCTGCCTGTTTCCGTGGCAAGCAGCTGTGCCGCTTCCGGCGAGCCCGAGTAGGTAAATGCCACGTTCGCACCGTCTGCGACGAAGCGTCTTACGATCGCGGCACCAATGCCCCGACTCCCACCCAGCACCAGCACCGATTTGTTCTTGAAATCTGACATGATCACGCCTCCTGATTAATGTAGCGCATGTTACAATATGCGACATCCCATCTGTCAAAGATTTTGTAATCATGACTACAAATACATTGCCTACGCGTGGTCGTCCACGCCGGTTCGATCCGGATGAGGCGGTAGCGACCGCTCAGCGCCTGTTCCATGCCAAGGGCTACGACGGCGTGAGTGTTGCCGACCTGACCAAAGCATTCGGGATCAATCCGCCCAGCTTCTATGCGGCTTTTGGCAGCAAGGCGCAGTTGTACGCGAGGGTTCTGGACCGGTACGCCCTGACCGGCGCCATCCCTCTATTACAAATTCTGGGGGCTGACAGGCCGTTGGCTGTGTCGCTTGCGCAGGTGTTGGAGCAGGCTGCGCGCAGCTACGCCGCCGATCCCACGGCCACCGGTTGTATGGTGCTGGAGGGCACACGGAGCAACGATTCGGAGGCGCGTGAGGTTGCCTGCAGTTTTCATGTAACTGCCCAGGACGTCATTAGACACAGCATCGCCGAGCACTACCCGCTGGAGGCCGATCGGCTGGCGGATTTTGTCTGCACCACCATGGCCGGGCTTTCGGCCAGCGCGCGCCACGGACAAAGCCTGGAACGCCTCCTGGCTACCGCACGCCTTGCTGGCGTAGTGCTCGCGCAGGTGCTTCCTGCCTGAATTGCTCAAAAGTGCCGCGCGACGTTTGAAAACGAGATGGTGCCTGCGTCTGAAAAGCTCAGAGTCTCATTCCGTCGGAGCGTGGCGTAGATCCTGTGCGCCGGTGCCGATGGTCCTTTTGATCGCTTCTTTGTTATCAACGATCCTGACGGCTACGCGATCCCCTGTCATGCGGCGCACGGCTGACCGCGCCTTGCATTCTGCGGATCGATAGCCTGTCAGTCCGTTCAATCCTGCTCCATGGTCTCGGCCACGCCCTGATCTTCCCCCAGGAACCCGCCGCTTTGGTGACGCCAAAGGCGCGCATAGATACCGTTTTTCCCGAGCAACTCGGCGTGGGTGCCTTGTTCAATGATGCGTCCATCATCCATGACGATGAGTCTGTCCATAGCCGCAATCGTGGACAAACGATGGGCAATGGCAATCACCGTCTTGCCCTTCATCATTTCATCGAGGCTTTCCTGGATGGCCACTTCAACTTCTGAATCCAGCGCACTGGTGGCCTCGTCAAGCAGCAGGATCGGGGCATTCTTGAGCATCACCCGGGCAATCGCGACACGTTGACGCTGGCCACCGGAAAGCTTGATACCACGCTCACCCACCAAGGTGTCGTAACCGGAATGACCTTGTTTATCGCTCAGTTGGCTGATGAACCCGTCGGCCTGGGCATTGGCCGCAGCGCGGCGGATTTGCGCGTCGGTCGCATCGGGACGGCCATAGGCGATATTGTCGCGAATGGACCGGTGCAGCAGGGACGTATCCTGAGTGACCATGCCGATGGCGCTGCGCAGGCTGTCTTGCGTCACGTGCGCGATATTCTGCCCGTCGATGCGGATCTCACCCTTGTCCACGTCATAGAACCGCAACAGCAGGTTGATGAGCGTAGATTTCCCGGCGCCCGAGCGACCCACCAGGCCGATTTTTTCACCCGGGCGAATGCTTAGGCTCAGGCCATCGAGCACTTGGCGCTCGCCGTTGTAGTTGAAACTCACCTTATCGAAGGTCACCGCGCCGCCAGTGGTCACCAGCACGCTCGCGTCCGGCGCATCCTGCACCTTGGGGCAGCGCGTCAAGGTTGACATGCCATCCTGCACGGTGCCGATGTTCTCGAACAGAGAAGTCATTTGCCACATGATCCAGTGCGACATGCCGTTGATGCGCAGCGCCATGGCGGTAATCGCCGCAACGGCACCTGTGCCGACCTGCCCCTGATGCCACAGCCACAGGGCATAACCGCCTGCACCCATGATCAACGCGACCACCAATGCCTGGTTGACGATCTCGAACTGGCTGACCAGGCGCATCTGGCGTAAGCCAGTGAGCTTGAAATCTTCCATCGCAGCGCGCGCAAAATGTGCTTCACGTTTGGAGTGGGAAAATAGCTTAACCGTGGTGATGTTGGTGTAGGCATCGGAGATACGCCCGGTCATCGATGAGCGGGCGTTGGCCTGTTCTTGCCCGACTTTTCCCAGGCGGGGCACGAAGTACAGCATCGCCAGCCCGAACAACGCGACCCAGGCAATAAAAGGCAACATCAGTTTCATGTCGAAGGCGCCGGCCAGTGCGATGATCGCGATGAAATACACGCCAATCCCAGGTGCGATCTCGATAATGGTGAACAGCACCTCGCGTACAGACAGCGCCGTCTGCATCACCTTGGTAGTGACCCGGCCGGAAAACTCATCGGAGAAGAACGAAAGGCTTTGTCTCAACATCAATCGATGGAAATCCCAGCGCAACCGCAACGGCAGATTGATCGCCAATACCTGGTGCTGCACCATGGTACGCAACGCTACCAGTCCAATGCTGGTCAGCAATACGATGCCGATGCCCCACAGCACGCGACTTTCCTGCATGGCCGCATCGCCGCCGGCCTGCCAGGTCGATAGCAGGTCCACGACCTGCCCGAGAAATGAAAATAGCCATGCTTCGTAAATCGACACTCCTGCACTGAGAAGCGCAAGCGCGAGGATGTAACCGCGGGCGCCCCGCGTGCAGGCCCAAAGAAATCGCGGCAATCCGTCGGGCGGCGGCGGTACCTCGTCGGGCGGGAAGGGGTCGAGCCATTTTTCAAACGCGCCAAGCATGATGATCTCCAATGCAATCCAGTAAGGGGATTCTGGCATTTAAAGGTTGCTTTCAGGGTTTTGTAGGGGGACAAGGTTAATCTTCCTGAACCTTTTCCATCATGTGGAGCACTCGCCGCCTTGAGGTCGGCTGGTAGTCGTACTCGCAGTGTTTGGGTGATGCCGGCGCGCGAGACCGGATTGCACACCGGTCTGTTATACGAATCGCCAAGTCATGACACCGTCATGCTGGTCCATAGCTCGGACAGGCGCCAGTGACGCTCGGCGTATTCTGCGTCAACCTCCCATGTCACCACCCCGTTGCGTCCCTTCTCCGATTCATTGAATGTCGCGATATTGCAGTCCTCGCAATAAACACCACCCAAGGTTGCGAGCATGGCGCTGATTACACACCATAGGTTTTCTGCTCTCCGATGCTCCTCAATACGCTCCAAGGGGCGACGTTTATCAGTTTCGCCGTAAACGACGTATCGGCGATCAACTACCACGGCCGGGATTCTGGTGACTCCCATCACGGTTTGCCAAAAAAGCCAGCAGCTTGGGCGAACTCGACGAACCTTTTGTTGGCCAATGACAGGTACTCGTTTGCTCTCCAGCACAGCTTGAAGGTCATCACCTGCGCAGGCTTAAATGGAATTCCGACTATGCCCGCTTCACTCTGTTGCACCGAGCGAAGTAACGTCGATATGCCCATGCCGTCATAAGTCGCTTTCGTCACGAGTGATACGAAGTTGCTCTGCAAGGCGATTCGATATTTAACGTCAGCTGCGTGGCAAAAAGTGTCCAGAAGATGACGCTGCAAAAAAGTTTTGTCGAACACAACCATTTCAGCATCCTGCAGATGGCGAGCTTCCAGGTAGGGCTCACTGGCTAGCGGATGATTAGAGGTCATGCACAAGACCATCTCATCGCTACCGAGCAAGACCGAATCCCAAGTGCTGCCTATTCGTCGCGATTCGAGCAGTGCCACGTCGATCTCTCGACTCTCCAGGCGCTGACCAATGGCATCCGCGCTACCTTCGACGACGGTCATGGTGATCCCCGGGTAGGCAGTGCGGAAACTGCTCAGCAACTCGGGCACATGTTTGATTCCAAACATCGGCGGCACCCCGAGCTTGATTTCTCCCGTCACCAACTGAGCCATGTCACGTAGCTCCTGGCGCGCCATGTCCAGCTCAAGCATCGCCGTTTCAACTCGTCTCAGAAAACACTGGCCCTCGGCGGTGACCGTGATCTGTCGAGCCGCGCGATTGAAAAGCATGACGCCAAGCTCCTCCTCAAGTCGCGTGACAGCCATGCTCAACGCTGGCTGTGCGATATGCAGGCTTTGTGCAGCTTTGGTGAAGCTACCTTGGCGAGCGATCTCAACACAGCATTTGAGGGCTTTCAAATTCATTGACGCTAATCCTCGGGGTAGAACGACTCATAACAATTTGTGATTAGAATCATCATAACAATATATTTCACATAAGTGACGGGCGTTCTTAGTATGGAAGCACAACATCAAAAAGCCCGGAATAACTGCCATGCCCGTCGACAAAGACCTGCCTGCCCGACCCTCAGATGAAAAGCGGAACGCCGCTGGCCTGCGTCGCGGCCTTACCAGCTACGGTGACAAAGGGTTTTCTCTTTTCTTGCGAAAAGCCTTCATAAAAGGTTCCGGTTATACCGATCGAGCGCTTGAAAGACCGGTGATTGGCATTACTTCAACCGGCAGTGCTTACAATCCCTGCCACGGCAACATGCCGCAATTGATCGAAGCCCTGAAGCGGGGCATTCAGCTCGCTGGGGGGCTGCCGATGGAGTTTCCAACGATCTCCATTGGCGAAAGTTTTTCAGCGCCAACCTCCATGTATCTGCGCAACCTGATGTCGATGGACACCGAGGAAACGCTCCGCGCACAGCCCATGGATGCCGTGGTGTTGATCGGCGGTTGCGACAAAACCGTCCCTGCGCAGCTCATGGGCGCTGCGTCGGCAGGAATCCCTGCCATACAGCTGATTACCGGATCGATGCTCACCGGAAGTCATCGCGGGGAGAGGGTGGGCGCTTGTACGGACTGCCGTCGTTACTGGGGTAAATTTCGTGCGGGGGAGGTGGATGATGTCGAAATCAGCGATGTGAACAGTCGACTGGTTGCAAGCGTAGGCACCTGCTCCGTGATGGGAACCGCCAGCACTATGGCGTGTATTGCCGAAGCCTTGGGGATGACCGTCCCAGGTTGCGCATCGCCGCCTGCAGTTACCTCCGATCGCATACGGATCGCAGAGGAAACAGGCACCTGTATCGTCGAGATGGCACGCGAAGGTCGCACGATCGACAAAATTCTCACGCCGGCAGCTTTCGAAAATGCCATGCGCGTGTTGCTCGCCATCGGCGGCTCCACCAACGGGATCGTTCACCTGACTGCTATCGCTGGTCGGATGGGCCTGGAAGTCGACCTCGCAGCCCTGGATCAGATGAGCCGCGAAACTCCGGTGCTGCTCGACCTCAAACCCTCCGGTACGCAGTACATGGAAGACTTTCACCACGCAGGGGGCATGACCACGCTGCTACGTGAGTTGAAGCCTCTACTGAATCTCGACGCACTGACCGTGACCGGTAGAACCTTGGGCGAGGAAATCGAACGAGGTGAGCCCGCATTCGCTCAGTCTGTGGTGAGACCGTTCACCCAACCCATTTATCCGCAGGGAGGCATCGCGGTTCTGCGCGGCAATCTGGCCCCGGGTGGTGCGATCATCAAGCAATCGGCGGCTGACCCTCGACTGATGGAGCACGAAGGTCGCGCCGTTGTGTTCGAGAACATGGAAGACCTTGCTGCTCGAATCGACAGCGACGATCTGGACGTCAATCCCGAAGATGTTCTGGTGCTCAAGAATATCGGGCCGAAGGGCGGCCCAGGCATGCCTGAAGCGGGCTACATCCCCATTCCTCAGAAGCTGGCGAGAGCTGGCGTGAAAGACATTATCCGAATATCCGATGGGCGCATGAGCGGCACGGCATTCGGCACGATTGTGCTGCACGTTACGCCAGAAGCAGCAGTGGGTGGCCCCCTCGCTTATGTGCAGAGCGGTGACCGCATTCGCCTCAGCCTTTCAAATCGTGAAATCTCGGTACTGATCTCAGACGAAGAGCTGATGAGGCGCGCCCAGAACCATCCCATAGAAGCGCCAACAGGCGACCGGGGGTACCTCAAACTCTTTCTGCAAACGGTCACGCAGACTGATAAAGGCGTGGATTTCGATTTCTTGCAGGCCACGAGCATCACCGGCTCTGTTCCACGCAAATGATTGACCGGGGAAAACTTGATATGAGAACTGCGTTTGTTGGCTTGGGGCAGATGGGGCGTCCCATGGCGATCAACCTGCTGGCTGTGTGCCCGGAACTGATGGTGCACACGGCGAGTGGCCGAGCCTATCCCGAGCTTGAAGCGCTGGGAGCAATACCGACCGACGATCTGCGCGCCCTGGCAGACAGTGATCTGGTGTTCCTGTCACTGCCCAACGACGAGGTTGTGCAAAGCTTCTTATTTGGCGCTGACGGTATCGCCCAATGGATGCGCCCCGGGAGCACCGTCGTGGACACCAGCACCATCGGTTACACCCAGACCACCGAGATAGAACAAAGATTGGCCGCAAGGCATATCCGCTTCATTGACGCACCCGTTTCAGGTATGCAAGCCCGAGCGGTAGACGGCACGCTCACGGCAATGTGTGGCGGGAGTGAAGATGTGTTTGAGGAAGTTGCCATCTATCTGAGAGCAATGGCTTCAAACATCTTGTACATGGGCGGCGCAGGCACGGGGCAGCTGGCGAAGCTAATCAACCAACTGCTCTTCGATATCAACTGCGCTGCGATTGCCGAAATTTTACCGATGTCGGTCAAGCTGGGCCTCGATGCCGGAAAAGTCGCGTCGATAGTCAACAGTGGAACAGGGCGCAGTTACGCCTCTGAATTCTTCTTGCCGCATATTCTCAACAACGATTTCAGCAACGGCTATCCCCTGAAACACGCCTACAAAGACCTGGTCAGTGGGGCGCAACTGAGCGCGAAGCTCGGCATCCCGCTTCCAGTGCTGGCGGCCTCGACGACAACGTACCAGTTGGCGTTGCTGCAAGGTCATGGCGATGGCGATAAAGGCGCGATGATCAAAGTATATGAGCGGCTGCTGGATGTGACGTTCCGGGCCCGGCCTCAGCCGCAGCCGATGGCTGCAGGGCATTTTTCATAAGTCGACACAGCAATCAGGGAATTCATTGTGAACTCATCATGTATAGAAAAGATTCCGGCAACGCTGATTCCTGGTGACGGTATCGGGCCAGAGGTGGTGGAGGCCACCGTCCGAGTCCTCGACGCACTGGGCAGTCCGTTTGAGTGGGATATTCAGCCTGCGGGAATGGCCGGGGTTAAGGCACTCGGGGATCCCTTGCCAGCCGTAACCATTGAGAGCATTCGTCAACGTAAGCTGGCGCTCAAAGGGCCACTGACGACCCCTGTAGGTGAAGGATTTCGGTCATCGAACGTCCGGCTTCGCGAGGCTTTCGAATTGTTCGGCAATGTCCGGCCAGCCAAGAGCCTCGTTCCGGGCCGTTATGAAGACATCGATCTGGTTCTTATCCGGGAAAACCTCGCCGGTTTTTACGTCGCGAACGAGTACTACATACAGGTAGGCAATGACCCGAGAGCGGTTGCAGTTTCCAGTGGTATGAATACCCGGGAGGGCAGCGAACGGATCGCGCGGTTTGCGTTTGAATACGCGATCAAAAATGGTCGCAAGAAAATCACGGTTGTCCATAAAGCCAACATCCTCAAGGCCCTTACAGGATTGTTCCTTGAAGCCGCTCGTGATGTAGCAAAGGAGTACGAAGGCCGTGTCGAGATGGACGACATGATCGTCGATGCCTGCGCCATGCAATTGGTGCTCAATCCTTGGCGTTTCGACATGCTTCTTTGCACGAATCTGTTTGGCGACATTCTGTCTGACCAATTGGCCGGGTTGGTCGGAGGCCTGGGCATGGCCCCGGGTTCAAATTTCGGGAACGACACTGCCATTTTCGAGGCCGTGCACGGCTCTGCTCCCGACATTGCAGGTCAAGGTGTAGCGAACCCGATTTCGCTCATGCTCGCGGCGGCGATGATGCTGGCGCATGTCAATCTGGTTGAGGAGGCCGAACGCCTGCGTGTCGCGATCGACCAGACGCTGAACATCGACGGTGTTCGAACACGCGACCTGAAAGGCCAGGCATCAACCCTTGAATTCGCTGACGCTGTTTGTGCACGACTTCGCACTTAAAACCCGGAGCTGAACATGGAAACCATTTTTTTTGATCCTGCCGCCACTGCATCCGTCCTGGCAAAAGCCTGGATCAGCGGCGCATTGATGAGTGCTCTGCCTTTGGGTGTAAAACCTGAGACGCTTGAGCATGGTTATGACGCCCAAGACGCGTTTTTCAAATTGGCTGGGGGCAAGCGCGTCGGCTGGAAGCTGGGTGTTGGAAGCCCCGCCGCGATGCGCTCGGGAGGCCTGACGCGGCCGCTGATTGGCCAATTGCAACGATCGCGTGTTCACGCGAGCGGCGTTCACCTGAACCTGCCCGCAGACTCTCCGGTGACCATCGAATGCGAGATAGCGTTCGTGCTGGATCGCGACCTGCCACCGTTGGCAAATAGGCAGGTCGACGCCGAAGATATCCGCACCACCTGTGTGACGTTTGAGGTGGTGCGCTCTCGATTTGTCGATCGAAAGGTGGTCGGTTGGCCGAGCTTCGCTGCCGACAACGTAGGCTTTGAAGCGCTCGTCGTAGGCAAGTCGATAGGTGAGGGTCTTGATCTGGCTGCGCTGCGTGAACTCGCCGAGACGACGGTTGTGCACCTGAATGGCGAACCCAAAGCGAAAGGTCTGTTCGGCGACGCCGCGACCGATCCGTTGGCGTCACTCGCAGCGCTTTATGCGCATGCGGCCGAGCGGGGCGAAACGTTGCGGGCGGGCGATATTGTCTCGACGGGAGCCATGTGTGCGCCTTTCGATATTCAAGGAAAGGGTCATGTCTTGTCCGTCACTTATTTCGGAAAGACGCTGACATTCTCTATTTGAAGTTCGCATCCGTTCTGAAATAAGGATGCCTCTCAAGTTCGGCCTGCAATTCCCGGACAACAGAGTCGTGGGTTCACACGCTGTGGCCCACATCGATTTAATGAGTAGATGAGAGCGTAGAAAAATGAAAGCTGCCGAGCTGGTTGTGCGCTGCCTGGAAAACGAGGGTGTTGAATATATTTTCGGTATTCCCGGTGAAGAAAACCTGGATCTTCTGGATTCGATTTCCCGGTCTCAAACGATCAAGTTGATCCTCACTCGACACGAACAGCCAGCCGGCTTCATGGCTGCCACCTATGGCTGCCTGACGGGCAAGACCGGGATCTGCCTTTCTACCTTGGGGCCTGGTGCGACCAACCTGGTGACGGCGGGCGCATACGCTTATCTTGGAGGCATGCCGATGCTGATGCTCACTGGTCAGAAGCCCATCAAGAAGTCCAAGCAAGGCCGCTTTCAGATCCTCGATGTCTGCGCAATGATGGCACCCTTGACCAAGTACACCCATCAACTGGCATCCGCCGACAACATCCCGTCGCGTATCCGCGAAGCCATTCGCTTGGCTGAAGAGGAGAAGCCTGGGGCAGTACATCTCGAATTGCCTGAGGACATAGCCGCCGAGCACACCGACAGTACGCCCATTGCACCGAGCCTCAGCCGTCGTCCGGTGGCGGAGCGCAAGGCAATACGCGCCGCCGTTTCCAGGATCGAACATGCGCACAGCCCGATACTGGTGATTGGCGCGGGCGCCAACCGGAAAATGACCGCCAGGGTACTGCTCCAGCTCATTGAAAAAACCGGCATCCCGTTCGTGACCACGCAGTTGGGCAAAGGTGTGGTCGACGAACGCCATCCCCGGTTTTTGGGCAATGCTGCGTTATCCGTCAATGATTTCGTTCACCGTGCGCTTGAGTCTGCTGACCTCATTATCAACATCGGCCATGACGTCATCGAAAAGCCGCCTTTTTTCATGGTGCGGGGCGGTACTGAGGTGATCCATATCAGCTTCCGATCTGCTGAGGTGGACCCCGTTTATTTCCCTCAAATCGAGGTCGTGGGCGATATCGCTAATGCGATCTGGCACATCAGCGAAGAAATCAAACCTCAGCCGACCTGGGACTTCGAACGGATATTGGCCATCCGTGAAGCCAACGAGGCGCATATCGCCGAAGGCTCCACGGATGATCGTTTCCCGGTGTATCCCCAGCGCCTGGTCGCTGATTTGCGTCAAGTGTTGCCGTCTGAAGGCATCGTCGCTTTGGACAACGGCATCTACAAAATATGGTTTGCACGTAACTACAAAGCGCACCTGCCTAACACTGTGTTGCTGGATAACGCGTTGGCGACAATGGGCGCCGGTTTTCCTTCAGCGATGGCGGCCCGCTTGGTTCATCCGAAGGTTCCAATCGTAGCGGTATGTGGCGACGGCGGTTTCATGATGAACAGCCAGGAACTTGAAACGGCTGTGCGCTTGAAGATGAACCTGGTGGTCATCGTTTTAAGAGATGACGGTTACGGGATGATTCGCTGGAAGCAGGCGCAGATGGGATTCGAAGATTTCGGGCTGGATTACGGCAATCCAGATTTTGTTCTGTACGCACAAAGCTACGGCGCTTTCGGTCACAGGGTGAGCAGTGCCGCCGAGTTCGCGCCATTGGTGCAACGCTGCCTGGAAACACCAGGCGTGCACCTGATCGACTGTCCGGTCGACTACTCAGAGAACGATCGGATCTTGCATCACGAGATCAAACATCGCAGCGCAGCAGTATGAGCGTGAGCGGGCTTGATCTCCAATGAGGTCGCTCCTTTCGGAGACATAAAGCTTCTGGCCTCGGCCTTGAAGGATCCAGTTACGGGATTGAGGAATATCTGCAGATCAAATATCTCTGCGTAAACGTTTGAACCGTTTTGACCTGATCTACCGACCGCGTACTGCATAACAAACATAACAAATGCGAGGCTCGCCATGATTCAACTCCCGTCCAGCGCTGCTGCGCCGCCTTAACCCGACCCGCTCAATAAAACGATGTTATTCGGACGGCCGAAACAGGCCGCTGGATCCCTGTGCGCCTAATAAAAAAGAGAGAGTTCGGCGATGTTGGCAATTCTTGGTTTTTCGATGGTCATCTGCTTCATGTACCTGATCATGACAAAGCGTCTTTCGGCGTTGATTGCACTGATCCTCATCCCTATTGTGTTCGCGGTAATCGGTGGGCATTACATCGGCCTTGGAGCGATGATGCTCGATGGCATCAAGACGCTTGCACCGACAGGCGTCATGCTGACTTTTTCGATTTTGTACTTTGGCATCATGATTGATGCCGGGCTGTTCGATTCGCTGGTACGCAAGATCCTCAAGCTGGTAAAAGGCGATCCGTTGAAAGTACTGGTAGGCACTGCAGTGCTCACCATGCTCGTTTCGCTGGATGGTGATAGCTCCACTACCTACATGATCGCGTGTGCCGCTTTCCTTCCGCTGTATCAGCGGCTTGGAATGAATATTCTGGGGATGACATGTCTGATCAGTATCGCCAGCGGCATCATGAACATCACCCCTTGGGGCGGGCCGACCGCACGTGCTGCCGCCGCGCTGCATGTAGATGCGCTGGAAATCTTTGTTCCCATGATCCCAGCTATGCTCATCTCCGCTGCGTGCCTGGTTTTTACAGCCATAGTCCTCGGACGTCGGGAGCGCGCACGACTCGGTGTGATAGAACTCGAAAGTGTTGATGAAGGCTCACTGGCGTTAGGGCATGGCTCAGTGGAGGAGTGCGACAACAATCGTCGTCCAAAGATGTTCTGGGCCAATCTGCTTTTGACACTCGCACTGATTGCGTGCCTTGTCGTAGGGGCGATGCCGATTCAGGTATTGTTCATGGTGGGGTTTGCGATTGCCATCGTTCTCAACTATCCAAAAATCGAGCAGCAAAGAGAACGTATTGCAGCACACGCTGCTAACGTATTGGCAGTGACTGCACTGATTTTTGCCGCCGGCATATTTACTGGAATTCTGGCGGGCACCGGTATGGTCGATGCAATGGCGAAGAGTTTGCTCAATGTGATTCCAGAAAGCTTCGGGCCTTACCTTGCGTTGTTTACCGCATTAATCAGCATGCCTTTTACATTTTTCATGTCCAACGATGCGTTCTACTTCGGAATTCTACCGGTCATTGCGCACACCGCCGCGCAATACGGCATTAGCCCCTTGGAAATCGCCCGGGCTTCCATAGTGGGGCAGCCGGTTCACCTGCTTAGTCCGTTGGTTCCTGCTCTCTATCTGCTAGTCGCGTTAGCCAAAGTTGACTTGGGTGATCATCAGCGGTTTGCCCTTAAATGGGCGATTCTCGCGAGCCTTGGACTCTTGGCGGGAGGACTCCTGTTCGGTGCGTTTCCTCTGTACCAGCATCGTTAGAAACCTTGGTTTGTAGCTGTCCACTGTAAGCGCCCGGCGAACTCACTTACCCGATCCGAGCCATAAGGGCGATGGTGTTCACCTAAAAATACGTGGACACCCTCACTCTTCCCGCCAGGATTTCCATGCGCCAAAGAACTTCTTACCCCAAGCCCTTTAAAGCCCAAGTCGTCCAGGAATTCCTGCAACCAGGCGTATCAATGGCCAGCGTAATTCGAAGAATCTGTGCATGCCATATTGAATGTGGTCTTTAGGCCGATTACTGCCCTGACGAAAGACTGTAATCGACCTCAAACCACCTTGATTCGGTTCCCGCGCGGATCGGCGTGTGGGTGATCAAGGAATTAAACGGTTTTGACTACCAAAGCTTCTTGCCGACGGTACAGCACCATCGTCGCCGTGAACCCGCACACCGCCGCGAACATCAGCCAGTAGGCAGGTGATGCTTTGTCGCCCGTGGCCTGAACAAGCAACGTCGAGATTGCCGGGGTAAAACCACCAAATACTGCGGTGGCCAAACTGAATGCCAGTGAAAACCCGACTACCCGCACGTTCTGTGGCATGACCTCGGTCAGTGCCGCGACCATGGCGCCGTTGTAGATGCCAAAGAAGAATGAGAAGTACAGCAGAACAGCGAGCAGTCGTTCGAAACTAGCCGCTTGTGCTAGCCAGTGCATGGCGGGATAGGCAGTGAATATGCACAGCAACGATATCGCCAGCAACAGTGGCCGACGACCAATACGGTCGGAGATGGCGCCGCCGATAGGCAGCCAGATAAAGTTGCTGATGCCTACCAGCAGTGTGACCACCAGGCTGTCAGTGGTGCTCAGGTTCAGGACTGTCCTGCCAAACGTCGGTGTGTAGACCGTAATAAGGTAGAACGTGGTGGTGGTCATAGATGCCAACAGGCCGCCCGCCAGTACGGTGCGCCAGTTGTCACGCATCGAGCGAAACACTTCGCGAGTTGTTGGACGATGGCTGCGAGCAGTGAAGGCAGCAGTTTCCTCCAGTGAGCGGCGAATAATAAAAATGAACGGGATGATCACGCAGCCAATGAAGAAGGGAATACGCCATCCCCAATCGGCAATTTCAGCGGCTTGCATCGTGGCATTGATCGTATAGCCCAACGCGGCCGCGACGACGATTGCCACCTGTTGGCTGGCCGATTGCCAACTGGTGTAGAAACCGGTGTGACCGGGGGTGGAAATTTCGGCCAGATACACGGAAACACCGCCCATTTCCGCACCAGCGGAGAAGCCCTGGAGCAGCCGGCCCAACAACACCAGAATCGGTGCCGCCACGCCGATGGCGGCGTAGCCCGGCACGAGGGCGATCAATACGGTACCGGCGGCCATGATCGACAGCGTCACTATCAGCCCCTTGCGACGGCCCACTTTGTCGATGTATGCCCCCAGCACAATGGCGCCTAGCGGACGCATCAGGAATCCGGAGCCGAATACTGCGAAGGTCATCATTAGCGAGGCAAATTCGCTGGTGGCTGGAAAGAAAGTCTGGGAGATGTAGGTCGCGTAGAACCCAAACAGAAAGAAGTCGAACTGCTCGAGAAAGTTACCGCTGGTGACCCGTAAAATGGCGCCCAGTTTGGACCCCTTGCCTCGGGTTGTTGTCGTTGTCGTTTTCATCATTAGGCTACCGTTGTGCTCACTATTGTTTTTGGAATAGGTGGTTTAACCGTCAGTCGCTGCCGGCGTTGATCGGGTTGGGTTGACGCTTTTCTATGGCGTGTTTGAGCAGCGCTGCGCTGCGGAATATTCCATGGGCGAATTTGCTGTAAGGCATGGTCAAGAAAAACGCCATGACCAGGCCGAGATGGATAGCCAACATCAAGCCCAAGGTGCTGGTTTCACGCAAAGCCAGTAGCGCCAGACCGCTTGCGCTGACCAGAAACAGCAGAGCGATGAAGCCGCGATCCATGGGTTTCTGGTTCTCATCGCCGTGGGCGGGATTGCGACGCAGGTTCAGCCAGAGAAGACCCGCCGGGCCGATCAGCAGGCCGATGCCACCGGCAATACCCAACATCACCGGTAAGCTGAAGATCGGATAAGGTGCCGACCACTTCAGCAGATAGTGAAAGAGCGTTGCGACACCGGTGGCGGCGAAGCACAGCATGAAGCCGTAGAAGGTGAGGTGGTGGAACCGGCGTCGCCACAAGGTGAATTGATCGTCGGCGTTGTTGCAGCCTCGGCCATGGCCGCCGTCCAGATATTTGAGCTTCGCGACGTTGGCCGTAGCCTCCAAAACAGCGGACGTTTTCAACGGCAGTGGTGCTGCGACCGGTGAAACGTTGCGCCAGAAGCGCCTTACACCCATGGTCAGGGCAAGTACCGCAAAGCCGAACACTGAGCCGAACATCAGCGCCAGGGTGTTATGCGGGAAAATCTTATAGAAGTTGCCCCCGGGAATGGTCGTGAACAGGTTGCCCATGAGCATCAGAGTCAGGCATAAAAACAACGCCAGTCCCCCACCTGAAGCCAGCGCCAGGGTCAGGCCGTTGCGCTGATACAACTTGCCCATCATTTGCGGCCAGGCGTATTCGGCATAAGTATCCAGTCGCACTTTCGCCATGGCTTTGGGTATGTTGACGTCGAATTCGTGTGGGGCGGCGTATTGACAGGCGTGCAGGCACGCGCCGCAGTTATGACACAAGTTCGCCAGATAATGGATGTCGGCCTGAGTGAATTCCAGGCGCCGGGTCATCGCCGGAAATACCGCGCAAAAGCCTTCGCAATAACGGCAGGCATTGCAGATGGTCATCTGCCGCTGGACTTCACTTTCGTCAAGATTCAACACCGGGATCAACCCGCTCGACGATTGAGGATCAAACAGTTGCATGTCGAAACTCCATGTTTGCAGGTGAGACGCCAAAGCCCACCGAAGCGGCCGCCTGGACACCGGCGATGCGGCCAAACGCGGTACCGATGGCCATGCCTATGCCGGCGGTGTAGCCTTTGCCCAGGACATTGCCGGCCATCATTTCGCCCGCGACGAACAGGTTGGGGCTTGCCTCGCCGTTGAAGTGCACGGCAGCGGTTTCGTCGGTGGCGAGGCCGAGGTAGGTGAATGTGACACCCGGTTTGAGTGGGTAGGCGTAGAAAGGCGGTTTCACCAATGGCCGTGCCCAATGGCTTTTGGCGGGCATCAGTCCTTGGGTGTGACAATCGTCCAACGCCGTGTGATCGAATGTGCCAACGCGGCAGGCGCTGTTGTAGTCCTCGACCGTCTTGACGAATTTTTCCTGAGGCAGCTTCAACTGGCGGGCAAGGTCTTGCAGCGTACTGGCGGTGGTTCCGGGAAAGACCGGTGGCATGAAGCGGCCGATGGCTTGTTGATCGATAATCGAATAGGCCTGCTGTCCGGGTTGTCCAGCCACCAGCCGCCCCCAGATCGCATAACGTTTTGGCCAGAAATCCTCACCTTCGTCATAGAAGCGTTCGCCATCACGATTGACGACGACTCCCAGCGATACGCAATCGATTCGGGTGCAGATGCCGCCATCGTAGAGCGGCGCACGGGCATCAATCGCTACCATGTGTGCTTGCGTTGGATCGCCAATCACATCTGCGCCGAGGTCGAGCATGCGCCGTAGCAAAATGCCGGTATTGAATCGGGTGCCGCGAATCAGGAAATTGTCTGATGGCCATTCACCGCGTTCGTTCTGACCCCAGGCTTCGCGTAGCCATTCACGGTTGGATTCGAAGCCGCCGGCTGCCAACACGCAGGCCCGGGCTTCAATGCGTTCTGCGGCGAAACGCTGACCATCGACCTCATGCTCGCCCACATGGGCAGCGACGAATTTCCCCTCATCCAACTCGATGTCGGTCACTTGCGTGTCGTAGCGAACTTTTACACCCAGACGCTCGGCGCTGCGGAAATACGCATTGACCAGCGCTTTGCCACCTCCCATAAAAAATGCATTAGTCCGTGCCACGTGCAGCGCGCCGGACAGCGGCGGCTGAAAATGCACGCCGTGTGAACGCATCCAATCGCGGCAAGAAGACGATGCCCGAATTGCGATGCGAGCGAGCTTTTCATCCGTGAGGCCACCGGTGACCTTTAACAGGTCTTGCCAATATTCTTCTTCCGGATAGGCATCGATCAGCACGTCCTGTGGTTCGTCGTGCATGCACCGCAGGTTACGGGTGTGTTGGGAGTTGCCACCGCGCCAGATTTTCGGAGAGGCTTCCAGCAGCATCACGCTGGCGCCCGCTTCTCGCGCCATCAGCGCGGCGCACAAGGCAGCGTTGCCACCCCCTATGATTAAGACATCGATCATTGTCGCTCCTCGATTTGCAAGGAAGCGGGAACGAAGTGCTCCTTGCGAGTGGGGAGAACGATAGGGTGGGGAAGGAGTGGCCGAAAGGCTGCTTTTGACGCGAGGTGTTTAGTTTTTCTAAAGGCTTTGTCGTCAGGAGAGATTTTTGTGTCCGGGGTAGAAGGAGGATTACGCGTCTACCCCTTCTATCCACGTAGCTCCGGGCCACTGTTTGTCGACGACCAACTGTCGCGCCACATCCACCATGACCAACCGCGTTGCCAGCGCCGCTGGCGAGAGTTCGTCGTCAGCCAGCGTCGCCAGAAGATTACGCCGGCCTACATGGGGATCGGCAATCCTGATCAGCGAAAGTCCGGACCCGTCTTTCAATGCAGCGGCTGCCCCAGGCTGTATTGTTGCCGCATGGCCGGCCCGAACCGCGTTCATCAAAACAGCGAGACCGTCGACCTCCATAATGACATTGGGTGTTAGCCCGACCCGCTCGAAGGCGCTCATCAATGCCGAGCGCAGACCATGTTGCGCACTGGGCATTACCAGCGGCAGGCCGCCGAGGTTGGCTAACTGTACGCTTTCACCAGAAGGCGCTTGAGGCAGACCAGGCGAGGCAATGACAAATAGCTTTTCATCCAGCAGCGGAGTCACGCTCCAGCGTTTACCCCCTTCGAGCTGGAACAGGATGGCCAGGTCAATTTGCCGAGCGTTGAGCTGCGCCGCCAAGTGGCCGGAAAGCATTTCGACCAAATGCAGTTGTATGTCTGGATAACGCGTACGCATTGCGTTGATCAACGGCAACGCAAGCACTGTCGCGGTAGTCGGTGGTAAGCCGACGCTGACATAACCGCTCATTCGCCCGCGATGGGCCGCCATGACTGCGTTTTCCGCTTGCCGCAGGGTCAGTTGGGCATGGTGTAAAAACGCAAATCCGGCGCTAGTGGGCGTGACTCCGGTGGAGGTTCGATTCAGGAGCCGGGTGCACAGTTCGCTTTCCAGCTTAGAGATTTGCTGACTCAGGGCTGACACACCAACGTCTAGTTCAAGTGCCGCACGCCCCAGGCTGCCAAGCTCGATGATTTTTACGAAATAGCGCAGTTGTCTCAATTCCAATGTGGCGGCTCCGCGTGAATTTGTTATTCAAATACCTGAACGTTTGCCACGCAAGTGACGAAGCCCGAAAAGAAGCATTGTCGCAGGTTTGGGTTGACCGTTGGGCGCGTGCGATTTGTCCAAGATTGGCAGCAGTCGACCCTTTACAGCCACTCAGCACCAACATAGCTGCCAGCATTCGCGAACGGAAGAATACTGACCCGGCTCTGCGTCACTCATTTACCAAGGAATGCCTCAACAGTACTGGCAAACTGTTCGGGCTGGTCAAGCATCACAAAGTGAAAACTGCCGTCAATGCGTGTGAACTGGACGTTGGAGGTCGAGGCATAGGCGCGATGGAACAGCGCATCGATGTTGGATGAAGATACGCCATACAAGGGGTCGTATGCGTACACGACCTCGACTGGCGCTCTGATGTGACTCAGTTCAGGGCGCAAGTCGGTGACCATCAATTCATACACAGCATTTGCCACTGTTCTACGATCAGAACTGATGCTCGCAGCGAGTACGCGGGGCCTGAGTGCTTGGGTTTTTACAAGCCGGGCGATGGATGCTTTTTGCATGTTTTCGGTTTGCTCCGCAGATGCAGCCAACAGAGAATCACGTATCTCTACCGCATGCGGGGCCGCTGTTTCGCTGGTCGCCGAAGGATTCATCAATGAGCTGTAGAAGGGCAGGGCATCGACGATCATCAAGCGACCCACCAAGTCTGGATGCCGAGCACCAAGCATCAATGCGGCTTCGCCCCCCAGAGA
>Ga0247805_1000300_pt1 | contig 27417 bp, 20 predicted proteins | sample UWRJL044104R1_FD_180930 | JGI IMG/M metagenome (GOLD analysis project Ga0247805, IMG submission 180930) | Plant litter microbial communities from Arlington Agricultural Research Station in Wisconsin, United States - UWRJ-L044-104R-1 | ecosystem: Environmental > Terrestrial > Plant litter >... | reverse complement strand
CTATTATTCTATTTTCTGTATTCTGCTTTCTGTATTCTGCTTTCTGTATTATAACTACCATCTCCCAACTTCTTTTCTTATCTTTACAGCCAATAAAAACAGATCCTTTTTCATGAATACTGCCACTCATTGGAATATTTTATTATCCAATCAAATCAATAAAAAAGAGTTTATCGAAACCATTCTTTCCGGAAATGCTACAGCCGAATTAACGCCTTTTAACACCCTAAAAGGAATTCTTTATTCTGATTTAGCTATTGATCATTTTATCCAAAAAGAATTCCAATACCTCGAATTGACTGCGGTAGATTCTAACAGAAAACTCAGTACTTTTTCTTCGGGGCAACGAAAAAAGAAATTCCTTCAATATTGTATCGATCAAAAACCGGATTTCATCATTTTTGATAATCCTATGGATCATTTAGACCAGGCTTCCAGAGTAGAATTGTCTAAATCACTGGAAGAAATGGCATCAAAAATCAAGATTATTCAATTGATTAATCGTGCTGCCGATGTATTGCCTTTTATTTCGAATAACAGACAAATTAATTCGGATGCCTATATTTTGGAAGAAATAAATACCGAAGCGCACGAAACTAAAATAATTACCCAATCCGGGATTCCGCAGCCTGCACATGCTATCGAATACAACCAAAAGATTCTGGTTCAAATGAATGATGTAAACGTAAGCTACGAAGGTCGTCCTGTGGTTCACAACATCAACTGGACGATTCAGCAAGGCGAATTTTGGCAACTTATTGGTCCCAATGGTTCTGGAAAAAGTACGCTTTTATCACTTATAAATGGAGACAGCCCGAAAGGTTACGGACAGGATTTACATCTTTTTGGTCACAAAAAAGGAAGCGGCGAAAGTGTTTGGGACATCAAAAAAAATATCGGTTATTTTGCTACCAATATGACAAGTTTGTTTCAAAGAAATCACACACTGGAACAAATGATTTTGTCTGGTTTTTTTGACTCGATTGGATTGTATGATTTACCAACGACTTTACAAAAAAACATTGCCGATCAATGGTTGGACTTAATCGGGATGAAACATCTTAAAAACAAAATGTTCAAACGACTTTCTGTTGGTCAACAAAGACTTGCCATGATTGTGCGTTCAGTTTTAAAACACCCGCCATTAGTTATTTTAGATGAACCTGTTGAAGGCTTAGACGATGAAAACGTAGCTATGGTTACCCAACTCATCAATTTACTAAAACAAGAATCGAATATGACTATTGTATATGTTTCGCACCGCATTGAACCGAATTTGGCACCCAATTCTATTTTTGAATTAATTCCTTCTGATGAAGGTTCTACAGGGATAATTAAATAATCTCTCAATCCTAATTAAATACTATTTTATAAAGCAACAATCTGGAAATAGAATTGAAATTAAAAAATTAGAAAAATGACAAAAATTATTTCAAGTTCAAACTGTGGAAATTCACCCAAAATGAAATTTATAAAAGAATTCAATATTGCTTTTGCAAAAGGCAACTTGGAATTTCTAATGGAAAATGTAACAGATGATATTGTTTGGAATATAATTGGCAATAAAAAAATTGAAGGAAAAGAGAAGTTTACTGAAGAATTAAAAAAGATGAAATCTGAAAAAGTAATCGAATTAATAATTGAACAAATTTTATCGCACGGAAAAGAAGGGGCTTCAAACGGAATTATGAAAATGAAAAATGGAAAGAAATATGCATTCTCTGATTTTTATGTGTTTAAAAGTACCAAATCAACTGATTTAAAATTAATAACATCCTATGTTATTGAAATATAACAAAAAGTAAAACAAAACAAGTTACCAAAAATCAACATTTTTTTTACTATTTTCACCAAAACGTTGAATTTTCATTTGATTTTGATTTCTTTTGTTGCTAAAAAAATTATTTTTCCTAACTTCGTTTTAAGAAGCTAACTCAAAACAAATACAGCAATTAATGATACAACAGGAAGAAGAATTCAAAAGAAGCATTGGTGTATTTGGTTTATCGGCTAACATAATGAATGTTATTATTGGTGCAGGAATTTTTGCTTTACCCGCTATTGTTGCGGCATCAATGGGGTCTTCGAGTATTATTGCTTATGTTTTTTGTGGACTTTTAATGGCACTGATTATGCTTTGTTTTGCAGAAGCTTCAAGCAAAGTAACCCAAACTGGTGGTGTTTATTCGTATATCGAAACGGCTTTTGGTCCCTATGCAGGTTTTATAGCAGGCGTTTTTACTGTAACAGGAACTTTATTAGCTGATGCTGCAGTTTCTAATGCTTTGGTCAATGTTTTAGGTTCTACAAATCCTATTTTTCAAATAGCCTGGATGCGAATGTTGTTTTTAACCATCGTCTTTTTTGGTTTGGCTTTTGTCAATGTTATTGGTGTAAAACAAGGTATTGGTTTGGTAAAAATCAATACGGTTGCAAAACTAATTCCTTTGTTGTTATTGGTTATTTTTGGCTGGGAAGCGGTTTCGGTAAGCAACTTAACTATTGAACGTTTTCCTGATATTCAGCAACTCGGCAAAACCTCTCTTATTTTGTTTTTTGCATTTCAAGGCTGCGAATCAGGAATTGTGGTTTCGGGCGAAGTCATCAATCCCAAGCGAACCATTCCAAAAGCTATTTTTATTAGTATTTCGGCAATTGTGGTACTTTATATGCTCATTCAAACCGTAGCTCAGGGAGTATTAGGCGATCAGTTGCCAAAATTTACCGCTACTCCACTTGCTGCTACAGCTAATGTTATTTTTGGTCCAATTGGTTTTATCATTCTGACTATTGGCGCTGCCATTTCTATGTTTGGTTTCTTAAGTGGCGATATTCTAAACAATCCACGAACGCTTTATGCCCTGGGTCGCGACAGAGTAATTCCAATAAAAGCTTTGGCAAAAATTCATCCTTCGTTTGCCACTCCCTACATTGCGATTATTATTTATGCTTTGTTGGGATTTACCATTGCAGTTACAGGAAGTTTTGAGAGTTTAGTAGTCATTGCCAGCAGCTCAATATTAATTGTTTATCTGGGAGTAGTTTTAGCTGTAATCAAATTGCGTTACACTCAAAAATCAAAGCCAGATGAATTTACTATTCCCGGCGGACTAACCATTCCAATCCTTTCAATCAGTATTATTCTTTATTTTTTATCTAATTTAACTCGAAACGAAATCATTGGAACGCTGATTTCCATTGGCGTTTTGTCTGTTATTTATGCTTTGATTTACTTTTCTAAGAAAAAAACAAACTGAAATTACCATCTGTTTTCACACAAATTACACCAATTTACACGAAATATAATTGGCTTTAATTTCACTAATCAAAGCTATACATCCATTTTTCCTCCATCTAAAGTATCCTGCCTGCCATGCAGGATGAACATTTGCTTATAATTTTCATATCTTCGTTAATTCCAAAATTGAAACGCCATTACTAAATTTAAATAGTAAAAAGGCATTCTTTTTGTGGAGACTTGGCTTTATTAACTTTTATTAAAAAAAATGAAAAAAATCTGTTTATTCATTCTTGCTTTACTAGCAATTACTCCAAAAACATTTTCGCAAAAAAACAATAAAGATCTTTTTCCTGATGGAACAAAAATTCCAGATTGGTTTTTAGATGCTACAAAAATTAATCCAAGCGATTTAGGTAAATTTTATTCCATTACTGATTATGGTGCAATAAACGATAGTACTGCTGTACAAACAGCTGCCATTCAAAAAACAATTGACGAAGCTTACAAAAATGGTGGTGGAGTTGTTGTAATTCCAAAAGGAACTTTCATGAGTGGTGCTTTATTTTTTAGAGCCAATACGCATTTGCATGTAACCGAAGGTGCTACCTTAAAAGGTTCTGATAACATCAACGATTATCCAAAAATGCCTTCTCGAATTGAAGGACAAAGTATCGAATATTTCACTGCTTTAGTAAATGCTTATGGTGTTAACGGATTTACTATCACAGGAAAAGGAACTATTGATGGAAATGGATTAAAATACTGGGAAGCTTTCTGGCAAAGAAGAAAAGAAAACCCACAATGTACTAATCTTGAGGTTTCCAGACCACGTTTAGTATTTATCTGGAAATGTGATAACGTTCAGGTTCAAGATGTAAAATTACACAATTCTGGTTTTTGGACGAGTCATTACTACCAATGTAACAATGTAAAAATACTTGATGTACACATTTTCTCTCCACACGAACCAGTAAAAGCGCCAAGTACAGATGCTATTGATATTGATGTTTGTACTAACATGTTGATTAAAGGTTGTTACATGTCGGTAAATGATGATGCTATTGCTTTAAAAGGAGGGAAAGGACCTTGGGCTGATAAAGATCTTAGCAATGGAGGAAACGAAAACATTATTATTGAAGATTGCGAATTTGGATTCTGTCATGCTGCTTTAACTAGCGGAAGTGAAGCCATTCACAACAAAAACATCTTAATGCGTAATTGTACTGTTAATGATGCAAAAAGACTTTTATGGTTGAAAATGCGTCCAGATACTCCACAAAATTACGAATACATTACTGTTGAAAATATCAAAGGAAATGCATACAGTTTGATTTATGTAAAACCTTGGACTCAATTTTTTGATTTAAAAGGAAGAAAAGAAACTCCATTATCGTATTGTGATAATATTACACTAAGAAATATTGATTTAAAATGTGATGTTTTCTATGATATGAAAACCACAGAATACGACAAATTAACCAACTTTACTTTTGAAAACTTAAAAGTAGAGGCTAAAAATGATGCTGTTGATAAAAGTATCATCAAAGGTTTAAAATTTAAAAATGTAGTCGTTAACAATAAAGTAATTAAATAATTACTATTCATAGCTATTCTAATCACCAAAGGGTATAATATCACTATTATGCCCTTTTATTTTTTAAAATTATCTTATGAAACTACTCTCCTGTTTTTCATTATTTCTTGTGCTTTTGTCTGTTAAAAGTAACGCTCAAAACACGCCTGCTCCATTAAAACTGATTCAAATTATTTTAACCGCCAGTCATCCCGATTGGAATTATAAACTCAATGAAGAAGCTACTGTAAAAATTAGCGTACTTAAATACGGTTCAGCAGTTGAAAATGTAGAAATCGAGTACCAATACGGTCCTGAACAATTGAATCCAGAAAAAAAAGGAACGCTTACTTTAGCAAATGGTATTGGCGAAATTAACATTGGAACGATGAAAATCCCAGGTTTCCGTCAATTGAAAGTACAGACTAAAATTGATGGTTATGTATATAAAAACGAAATCAATGTGGGTTTTGCTCCTTTCGAAATCAAACCAACAGTCCATTTACCAAAAGATTTTGATGCATTTTGGGAAAAAGCAAAAGTTGAAAACAAAAAAATCCCGATGGATGCTGTGGTTACTCACAAGCCGGAATTATCTACTGCAACCGTAAACGTATATTTAGTTCGTTTGCAAAATTATAAATTAGGCCAATATTTTTACGGCTATTTGAGCAAACCAAAAGACGATAAAAAACATCCTGTTTTATTCAACCCACCAGGTGCAGGAGTTAAAAAAATAGTTCCTATAACTGCTTATGCCGAAAAAGGTTTTATCAGTTTGACAACTGAAATTCATGGGGTCTCTCCTGAAATCAACAATGCTGATTTTGAAAGTATGAGAGAAAAACTAAAAGACTATTGGGCTATCAACTTAGACAATAAAGACAATTATTATTACAAAAAAGTCTATTTAGACGGAGTTCGTGCTATTGATTTTTTAACGAGTCTTCCTGAATTCGACCAAAAAAATGTAGTGGTAACAGGCGGAAGTCAAGGTGGCGCATTAACTATTGTTGCTGCTGGAATTGACAAAAGAATCAATTATATTGCTTCATTCTATCCAGCATTAAGCGATAATACGGGGTATTTAAACAATAGATCTACTGGTTGGCCTTTTATGTTTAGTGATAAATATCAAAATAATAGTCCTGAAAAAATCAATACTATGGCATATTATGATGTGGTAAATTTTGCCCGAAAAACTACCGTTCCTGGTTTTTATTCTACTGGTTATAATGACAATACCTGTTCGCCAACTTCTACTCTTTCAGCATTTAATTCGGTAAAAGCTTCTAAAGAAATTGTGATTACTCCTATTTCTGCACATTGGCGATTTGGTGAAACTGATGACAAATCCATCAAATGGTTACAAGAAAAATGCGGAATAAATTAGTTTAAAGACAACTAATCCCGTTTATTTATTTCATCCAAATTTGTTTTTACTACTTTTGCATTTCCTAAAACTACGACTATGTCCACAGCGAAAAAAGACTATAAAAAAATTACAACAAAGTCATTGATTGATATGAAAGCGCACGGAGAAAAAATCTCCATGTTAACTGCTTACGATTTTACAATGGCTAAAATTGTTGATTCTGCTGGAATCGATGTGATACTTGTGGGAGATTCAGCCTCAAATGTTATGGCTGGACACGAAACTACTTTACCCATTACCTTAGACCAAATGATTTATCATGCTTCTTCGGTAGTAAGAGGAGCCGAAAGAGCTTTAGTAGTAGTTGATTTGCCTTTTGGAAGCTACCAATCGGATCCAAAAGAAGCTTTGCGCTCTGCTATTCGAATCATGAAAGAAAGTGGTGGTCACGCCGTAAAATTAGAAGGCGGTAAAGAAATTAAAGAGTCCATCAAAAAAATATTAAACGCTGGAATTCCTGTAATGGGACACTTGGGTTTAACCCCACAATCAATCTATAAATTTGGAACTTACACCGTAAGAGCCAAAGAAGAAGAAGAAGCTTTGAAACTTATTGAAGACGCAAAACTATTAGAAAAACTAGGTTGTTTTTCTTTAGTTTTAGAAAAAATACCAGCCAAATTAGCCCAACAAATTGCCGAAAGCATCAGTATTCCTGTTATTGGGATTGGAGCGGGTTCGGGAGTTGACGGTCAAGTATTGGTTATCCACGATATGCTGGGAATGAACAATGAATTTAGTCCAAGATTTTTACGCAGATACATGAATCTTTTCGAAGGAATGACTTCGGCTATTAGCCAATATGTAAGTGATGTTAAATCTTCGGATTTCCCTAACGAGAAAGAACAATATTAATAAAATATGTAATTCTCAATAGGTTATATTTACCAATAAAAATGCTCGAAATAGCACTTGGCTTGATCAGAATTTCTGATGATGCAAATAGAAATTATTTCGAGCATTTTCTTTTTATTTAGCCGCTGTCCTTTTAGTAAAACCGTTATTTTTGTATTCAAATTAAAGCCATTAATGAAAGAACTTTCAAATAAAAACAACCTTCAGGTTTTGCATGAAGACAATCATATTATTGTAATCAACAAACGTGTTGGAGATATTGTTCAAGGCGATAAAACGGGAGACAAACCGCTGAGTGAAGTTGTTAAGGAATACATTAAAGACAAGTACAACAAACCTGGCGAAGTTTATCTTGGAGTTGTACATCGTTTGGATAGGCCTACAACAGGAATTGTAGTTTTTGCCAGAACCAGTAAGGCTTTAACCCGATTGAATGAGTTATTTAAAAACAGAGAAACTCAAAAAACCTATTGGGCAGTTGTAAAAAATAAGCCTTCGCAAAAGGAAGCAAAACTGATTCACTATATTAAAAGAAACGAAAAAAACAATACTTCTAAAGCATATTTAAAAGAAGTTCCTGATAGCAAAATGGCGAGTTTAGATTACCAAATCATCAAAGAACTCAACAATTATGTGGCGTTAGAAATCAATTTGCATACTGGAAGACATCATCAAATTAGAGCGCAGCTTTCCGCTATTGGCAGTCCCATAAAAGGTGATTTAAAATACGGATTCGATCGCAGTAATCCCGATGGAGGAATTCATTTGCATGCCCGTAAATTAGTTTTTATACATCCCGTTTCTAAAGAATCGCTTACTATTGTTGCTCCTGTTCCAAATGATGTTATTTGGAATGCTGTCTAATTTTTTAGAATCCAGCAAAAAATAAAATCCTTAAATTTATACCATAATTACAAAAATAATTAGTGCCACTAAAAATATGAAATCAAATATAGACCGAATTCAAGAATTAAAAACCAACGGATATTCTTTAAATTTTGAAACTGTTTTCAATCTTGCCTTCGAAAATTATAAAAAAATTGTAATCTATGCTGGTTTGTTGTTGTTGATTTTATGCATTTTTTTCGGAATTGTAACATCTTTAATTTTAGCTTTTAGCGTAGGAATTGAAAATCTTCAGGAATTAGCAAAACCAGAAAATTTAGATCCAAAAAACTTTTCTGATGAATTTTTAGCTTATTACTTAATAGGCACTACCTTATTTGGCTGTCTTATAACTCCACTTTTTGCAGGATTCATTAAAATGGCTCATTGTGCTCAAATAGATGAAGAATTTCATGTTTCAACTGCTTTTGAATATTATCGATTTTCTTATTTCAAAGAATTATTTTTAGCAAGCTTGTTTGTCACAATAATAAGTTTAGGAATTTCTTCGGTACTTAACTTAACTGGTGTTCCCGTATTAGGATTATTTGGATCCATAACCATTTCTTTATTGAGTATGCTATCAGTTCCTCTAATAATTTTTAGCGATTTTAAAGCTATTGAAGCGGTCAATACTAGTTTCAGTCTCATTTCAAAACAACCATTGGTTATTTTTGGGCTTTTTGCTGTTGGTTATTTGTTAACTATAGTTGGATTTATGTTTTTTATCGTTGGTTTATTTTTTACATTACCCCTTATGTTTTCTATATACTATGCTATTTACAGCACAATAATAGGTTTCAAATAAATCCATTTTATTTTTATAATCCACATCATTTATTTTTTTAACTAAAGTGCTGTTTTTTTCTTTCAAATAGTGTTATTTTTAACAAAATTTAACAATACACTTTTGTTAGTTAATTTTAGATTTTAATTGTAAAAAACATGATGCTACAATATAACTTTATATTAGAAACCCTTTTAACTAGTATTGGTTTTAGTAGTCATATTCAATTTTCTGCGATTAAAATGTTTGATATTATTGATCAACTACCTATTGATAAAGATCTTTATCGCACCGTGATACCTTTTGTGTTTTTAATCATTTTTTTATTGATTTATAAATTTCATAGAATTAAATACACCTTAGGAAATAAATTTATCAAAGATTTTAGCGTTCAAAATTCTGAGAATAAAGAATGTCAGCTTTATATTTTCATCTTAGGAATCATCATTTTAATCTTAGAATTGACCTTTGAGTTTTTTAAACTAAGACCACAAAGTCAACTATTTACGAATCTAAGCATCTCAATTTTATTGATTGCTGTTGCTTACATCAGTACAAAATCTGATTTTGTTTTTCGAAACATCAAAAAAATATTCCGGATTATTTTTATCATAGCATTTCTTCATGTTTGTGAAAATCTCATTCAGTTAAGCGATGATAATATTCCCTTTTTAAGTTTTCTATTATTCATCTATTTTTCATATAACATTTTAAAACCAGCAAAATTCTATTGGTCATTTATAGTATTTACACTTGGCTTTCTTATTACTATTTCACTATTAAAACTCGCTCCTTTAAACAGAATTACAATTGTTTTTAATTACACCTTGATAGTTGTTTTTATCAATTACATTCGTCATATGTCGATTCAGGATGTTAATGATAAATTTCAGTTTAACAACCAAATTATCAACAAAGGAAATTCGCTAATAATGGCAAAAAACAAAGACAACAAAATTGTTTTTTGTAGCGAAAATGTAGAAACTATTTTGGGTTATACCGTCAATGAAATTATGGGTTATGGATATTACAAACTTACTGAAAATCCAGAAACTACTTCCACAGAATCTTTTGACAGTCAAATAACCGATAAGATTTTTGTTCGAAAATTAAAATGCAAAAATGGAGAATACAAATTCATTCAATGGAAAAACAAGCAATTCTCTGAAGATTTAATTATCGGAATTGGACAAGATATAACTAATGAAATCCAAATTCAAAATCAGTACAAAAATCTAATTCAAAATGCCCAGGATTTCATTTATGAAATTGATTTAGAAGGAAATATTATTTTCGTAAACAATTACACTCTTAAAACTTTAGGTTATACCGAAAGCGAAATCTTAAACCAGCATTATACCAATTTTATTAGAGAAGACTATATAGCAACACTAAATAGGTTTTATTATAACAATCCCGAAAATGATTTTGAATTTCCGCAATTAGAAATTCCACTTTTGAAAAAAAACGGAGAAGTTATTTGGGTTGCCCAAAAAGTAATGATTAGCCTGAACGATTTGGGGAAAATCAAAGGATATTCAAGCATTGCCAGAGACATTACTTATATCAAAAATATCGAATTTGAAAATGAGAAAAGAAATGAAAAAAATAAAAAATTCTCCGAAAGTCTAAAAAATTTCACTGCCAAAAGTTATTCGAGACAAGAAACATTAGAAACCAAATTAAAATCGATATTAGAAAATACCACAAAAACTATTGAAGCCAATAGAGTGAGTTATTGGGAATATCATAGCGATAGAATCCATTGTACACAATTATATGATTTAAAAACAAATGAATTTTCTAATGGTTGTATATTAACTAAACTACTTTATCCTAATTATTTTAAAGCCATAGAAAGCAAAACACCTGTAGTAGCTTCTAATGTTATTCAAAATCCGATAACCAAAGAGTTATTCGATGATTATCTTAAAATAAATAACATTTATTCTATGATAGATACTCCTATTTTTACAAATGGAGAACTCATAGGTATTCTTTGCATAGAGTCAACTTTTACTATTAAACAATGGGATAATGAAGATATTAATTTTGCCCGATCCATTGCTGACAGTATTACCATTGCTTTCGAATCAAAAAGAAGACTCGAAGTAGAACAAAAATTAACTTATAAAAGTGATTTGCTTTCGGCAATGAATTTATGTACCGAACGCTTTTTGAATGTAAAAAATATTGATCACGTATTCTCTGATGTATTGATTATCATTGGAAAAGCAACAAAATCATACCGTAGTTTTTACTACCAAAATGATAGTACCACTCAAACCATTAGTCAAAAATACCGTTGGACAAGTGGAAATGAAAATTTAAATGAATTAAATCCTGCTTATCAAAATTTACCTTATTCTTTTTTTGGTGCTTTTAATCCTGACCAAATAGAAAATAAAGTCTACCAAACCGTTATTTCTGACATACAAAATCCCATATTAAAACAGAAACTCCAAGCTTTAGACGTTGCTTCCATAATACTTTTACCGGTTTTTGTAAAAAATAAATTCCATGGTGTTCTTGGTTTAAATGATTTAAATGAAAGTAGAGTTTGGGCTGATGATGAAGTCCAGATTTTACAAACTTTAACCATGAATATTGGTTCGTCTATTGAACGAATTGAAACCGAAATTGCCATAAATGAAAGTGAAGAAAAATTTCGATTATTAGCCAATAATATTCCAGGAACGGTTTATTTATCTGAGAATGATGAAGATTTTACCAAAATATACCTTAACGATGAAATTGAAAAATTAACTGGATATACAAAAGAAGATTTTCTGGAAAAAAGAATTCGATTTAAAGATTTAATTCATCCCGATGATTTAGAAAAAACATTAACAAAATCAACAGCGAAACTATCAAAATTAGAACCTTTTCATATTAGTTATCGAATTTTAAACAACAAAGGTGAAATTGTTTGGATTGACGAATTCATTGACACTGTAGTCAATAATGGCGAAATCAAATACATTGAAGGAATCATGCTTGACATTAGTAAGCGTAAAGATGTAGAAAAAGCCATTAAAGCCAAAGAATATGCTGAAACGGCCAACAAAGCTAAATCAGAATTCTTAGCAAATATGAGTCACGAAATTAGAACACCGCTCAACGGAATTATTGGTTTTACAGATTTGTTGATGAAAACAAAACTGAATCATATTCAGGAAAAACACATGATTACGGTCAATCAATCGGCACATACATTGTTGGAAATTGTAAATGACATTTTGGATTTTTCAAAAATTGAAGCAGGAAAACTCGAATTGCATATTGAAAAACAAGAAATCAAGGATTTAATGACTCAGGTTATCGACTTAATTCAGTTTGAAGCCAACCAAAAAAATTTAAAACTAAAATTGAATATCGATGATGAAGTTCCCTCCTATTTTTGGATTGATATTGTTAGAATAAAACAAATATTGATCAATCTATTATCGAATGCAGTTAAATTTACTGAACAAGGGAGTGTGAAATTAAACGTTAGTATCAAAGAAAAAATAAATAATAATCAAACTAAAATTCGCTTTTCTGTAGAAGATTCAGGCATTGGAATTTTAGAACAAAATCAGAAAAAAATATTCAAAGCTTTCTCTCAGGAAGACAGTTCCACTACCAAGAAATTTGGGGGAACAGGACTTGGATTAACCATTTCGAACAAACTTTTGAACCTAATGGATAGTCGTTTGAATTTAAAAAGCGAAATAGGAAAAGGAAGTTGTTTTTATTTTGACATTAATTTAAAAACAAACAATCAATCGCTTGATAATGCATTAAAACTAAAACCAGCATTGACTATTGAAAATCCAAGTGTTTTAGAAATTAATCCTAATTTACACAACACTAAGATTTTGCTTGTTGAAGACAATAAGATTAATATGCTTTTATTGAAAACAATTATAAAAAATAGCCTTCCAAAAGCCAGTATTTTTGAAGCTTCAAACGGACTCGAAGCGGTCAATCAATTTGAAAGCATTCTTCCTGATATTATTTTCATGGATATTCAAATGCCTGTAATGAATGGTTATGAAGCTACAGAAGCTATTAGAAAACGTGTTGCAGGAAAAAATATTCCTATCATAGCCATTACTGCCGGAACTGAAAAAGAAGAAAGAAATAAATGTATCGAAATGGAAATGAATGATTACATTTCGAAACCAATTGCAAAAGGGATCATTGAACAAACTCTTATCAAATGGGTAAAATAATCAACAATTAAAAAATAACACTATGAAATGGAGGGGTAGAAGACAAAGTGACAATGTGGAAGACCGAAGAGGAATGTCCTCAGGCGGTAAAACCATTGTAGGCGGTGGAATACTTGGAATTATCATTTTATTACTCAATGTTTTTGGAGGAGAAAATGGACAAATGATTGCTCCCATACTTGAACAATTTAATCAAGGTCAAAGCCAACCCGCTACGGAACAAAGAGATTTAACCGCCAAAGAATTAGAGGAACAAGCCTTTGTAAAAACAGTATTAGCCGATAATGAAGAAGTTTGGTCTAGAATATTTGAAGAAAACAACCTAAAATACAAAAATCCAACTGTAGTTTTATTTAGTGGTGGCGTTCAAACTGCTTGCGGTAATGCGACTTCTGATTCTGGTCCATTTTATTGCCCTGCCGATCAAAAAGCATATATGGATTTGACTTTTTTCGAAGAACTGAAAACAAAGTTTGGTGCTCAAGGAGGAGATTTTGCCACAGCTTATGTAATTGCACATGAAATTGGCCATCACGTACAAACTTTATTAGGTACTTCGGCTAAAATGAGGCAAATGCAAGAAGGAAAAAGTAAGGCTGAAGCCAATAAATTATCAGTTGCTTTAGAACTTCAAGCGGATTTTTATGCTGGAGTTTGGACACATTACAACCAGAAAATCAATGATATATTAGAAGAAGGCGATCTGGATGAAGCCTTAAGTGCTGCCCACGCTGTAGGCGATGATGCTATCCAAGCCAAAATGCAAGGTCATATTGTTCCTGAATCTTTTACCCATGGAACTTCTAAACAACGTAAATATTGGTTCATGAAAGGTTATAAATCAGGAGATATAAAACAAGGAAATACTTTTGAAGAATTACAATAAAAATAGTTACATTAATTAATAGCCGGCTTCAAGTCGGCTTTTTTATGCTAAAAAATAATTACCAAATGTTATTAGATTCTTTATATCTAATGTCCAGCAGAATGATATTACATTTAGTTTTCAAATTTCTATTGAAACATTAATAATTTAATATAGACTACCCCAATTTCTATTTAAAGCCAATTCATTTTTTTATAATCAAATCTCCAGCTAATTGACACTCCTTTTTACATGTCTTTTTTAGTGCTATAATTAGCAAACACTATCTATTTTACCTTTGACAATAGAATAATTCAAAAAGATACAGACATCTTGTAAATAAAAAAACCTAGTTAAACATTATATTTAACTAAGCTTTTTTATATGTAAATGTCTTTTTACAGACAATCAATTATAGTATTGATTTACAAGAATTCTCCGTGTTGAGAAATATCTAATCCTAATTCTTCTTTATCTTCACTAACTCTTAGAGGAGTAATTTTGTTAACAACATAGAATAAGATATATGAACCTACAAAAGCAAATACTGATGTAATTACTAAAGCTGTTAATTGGCTAATGAATAAAGTAGACTCTCCGAAGATTAATCCTTGATCAGTAATTGCCGGATTAGCTTCTTTTGAAGCAAAAACTCCAGTTAACAACATACCTACCATACCACCAACACCGTGACAAGCAAATACATCTAAAGCATCATCAATTTTTCCTTTTGGAAATTTGCTAACTAAAAAGTTACTTACAATACTACTGAACAATCCAATGAACACAGCATGTGGTAAGCTTACAAAACCAGCAGCAGGAGTAATTGCTACTAAACCTACAACTGTACCAATACAAGCTCCCATAGCAGATAATTTATGACCTAAAATTTTATCCATAAATACCCAAGCCATACCAGCAGCAGCAGCAGCAACAGTAGTTGTTCCCAAAGCTTGAACAGCTAAAGCATTAGAACCTAAAGAAGATCCCGCGTTAAAACCAAACCATCCAAACCATAATAAAGCAGTACCTAATAATACATAAGTAATACGAGCCGGATTAACTTTTTGTACTTTTCTTTTTCCTAAGAAAATTGCTCCTGCAAGAGCTGCCCATCCTGCACTCATGTGTACTACTGTACCACCAGCAAAATCTAATACTCCCATTTTGAAGAAAAGCCCTTCAGAATGCCAAGTCATGTGACATAATGGAGTATAGATAAATAAAATGAATAAAACCATGAACAATAAGTAAGCCCAGAAACGAACTCTCTCAGCAAAAGCTCCTGTAATCAAAGCTGGTGTAATTACTGCAAATTTAGCTTGGAATAAAGCAAAAAGCATAAAAGGAATAGTTCCCCAAGCAGTTGTAACATTTACGTTTTGAAACATGAAGAATTCTGTTGGGTCTCCGATTATACCTCCAAAATCAGTTCCAAAAGATAAACTAAATCCAATAACTAACCATAAAATTGTTACAACAAGCATTGCCATAAAACTTTGTAGCATGGTACTAATTACGTTTTTCTTACCAACCATACCTCCGTAAAAGAATCCTAATCCAGGAGTCATGATTAATACCAGTGCAGTGGCAACAATCATCCAAGCTGTATCACCTGTATCAAATTTAGCTGCTTCTGCAGGAACTGTAACTCCAGTTAAAATTGAACTTGAAAATAGTGTAACGACTAATAGCGCAATCATTATCACACTTAAACTAATTTTTCTCATATTGTTTTGGTTTAAAAATTTTCTCAAAAATATAAAATCAATAACATACCCCCTAAAAAACAATAGCAAATGTTTTAACTTTTATTATTAAACCATTTTACACCCTGTTATTTTACGGGTATACCTCTCAAAATATATAAAAAATATCAAATTGTTAAATTCAACAAGAGTTAAAAGCGCTAATTTTGTCACATTATGTTAATTTTGATTAAATTTTTTAAAGAAATTACCTACTCCATTTATAATTATGCAACGAAAAACAGTTTTACCCAATTTTTTTTTCGATATAATCTGAATTTAATAAATAAAGTGCACCCATATATTTTAAATTGAATGAGATTAAATCACCTACTTTATACTCTTTTTTAGAATCAGTAATATCTACAACTAGCATATCCGAACTTGCATCTATAATACTAATATCATCATCTTCTGGACTAATATACTGAGGTTGCATGTCTAACAAGCCTACATCCAGGATGGCTCGCAGTGAAGTACTGCTAAAATCCTCTACCTGACCCATCGAAAAAATATTCCCTGCTACATTCTCTCCTAGCTCACCGGTTGGTGTATTCGGCTTCTCAGTAATCTCAATAATTTCTGTATACAATTTAAAAACGTCATTATGCATTCCTTCCATCGTTTCTCCAGTAAACAAGTCTTTACCAAAGAATAAAGCTTCACCAATTCTAAAATGATTGACCGCCATAGGACGTGCATTTTTTAAAATCAATGGAACAGCCACGGAAGTTCCTCCAGAAACCCAAGGTATCTGAATACTAAACTTGGCTTCTATTAATTGTTTGTACAAACTCAACTGAATCAGTTTATCCTGGGTAGGCATAACACCACTTAAACAATTCAGATTTGTTCCAATTCCTCTAATCTCGATATTAGGTAAACTTAAAACAGCTCCGTAAAATTCAACTAATTCTTCTCCCATTACACCTTCACGAAGATCCCCCATTTCAATCATAATAATAATCTTATGGATCTTATTTTGTTTTTGAGCTTCTTTTGAAAGTAATTCAATGGTGTAGATTTCAGTATTAAAACTAACATCAGCGTACTTTACAATTCTTTCAATACTTCTTTGAGCGGGTGGTTTGATATATACAGTTTGAATTGCTGGATTCAAATCCTTTATTTTCTTTAAATTACTTATTCTGGAATCGTGAATTTCTTTTACACCTAATGCGATTATTTCCTTCAGATAAATGATGTTACCACATAACATTTTAGAAACCACTCCCCAGTTGATATCTCTGGATTCAAAAATAGAATCTAAAAATTGATGATTCTCTTCTAATTTTTCTCTGTATAATTTTACGAATGCCATTATTTTATGATTTTATTGGAATTTACTTTTTAGAAATTTGACCTATATATTAAAGTAGCTACTGATGCTATTTTATAAGTCTCATTTCTAAATACTTATTTGTAAAACCCAATTTCTCATATAATTTTCTAGCTGGATTATTCGGTTCAACGTGCAAAGCAATATCACCATTTGCAACCGAAATGGCTTTTTGCATTAAACTCTTCCCATAGCCTTTTCCTCGCTGACTGTTGTCAACAGCTATATAAACCAATATATTTTCAGGTATAAATCCTCCCATACCTGTATTATTCAAAATCACAGCTCCTACAATTGCATCGTTATCTATTGCCAGAATAATATTTCCGCCTTTTTCAGGATGCATCACATAAGCGATACATTTTAAAATATCTTCAATTTTATCTCCGTATTCTTCTAAATGAATACACAAAAATTCAGCTATAAGTTGGTTAGAATATTTTTTATCTTCTCCTGTAATAGAATTAATTTGTTTAAAGTCCATTTTTTATTTATTTATTAAAATGATAAATTAATATGTGAACTAAATACTTTTCGGTACTAGCCAGCATACAAAAACGACATAATAAATTATGTGCATTTTTTAAATTTTCAAGATTATTTAATAGCCTGTATATGGAATTTTTCCAAAGGCAAAGATGTAGCAGGCTACAAAAGGTGATCTTTAAAATTATTTCAAGAATATGAAATAGCAGAAAGGTTAAAAACTGAAGATAAATCAATTTTAACCACTTAAAAATCAAATAACTTTTGCAAATATACGAAAATCATCTTAAATTTTAGCATTTAATCAGTTTTAAAGCCAAAACAAGAACCTAACTTTCTTATTTTAGGTCAATATTTAATAATTACAATTGAAAGAAATTATTTATTAGAAATAGTTTTTGTATAAAAAAATTAATTATTTTTAAAAATTAGACTACAAAAAATATTTGATATAAGAATAACTATTAATTCTGAACAATAAAAAATACATTCTAATTTTTATAAATAAATGAAAGATAAAAATACCATTAACTGGGGAATTATAGGACTTGGAAATATTGCACACAAGTTTGCAAAAGAATTACAAATGGTTGATGGTGCTATCTTAGTAGCAGTGGCTTCAAGAAGTAAGGATAATGCAATTGCATTTGCTGATACTTATCAATTCCCAAAAGCTTATGATAATTATGATGACATTATAAATGACGATGCAATTGACATCCTATATATTGCTACTCCACATCATTCTCATGCCGAATTATCCTTAAAAGCATTAGCAAAGAACAAACATGTTTTATGTGAAAAACCAATTGCTTTAAGCTATCAAGATGCTGAAAAAATGATTGCTACTTCAAGAAAGTATAATAAATTTTTCATGGAAGCTTTCTGGACAAGATTCAATCCCTCTTTTTTAGAAGCTTATAATAAAATTCAACAAGGAGAAATTGGAAAAATACGTTATATCAATGCTGATTTTGCCTTTCCTGCACAAGAAAAAAAAGGAAACCGAATGTTTGATTTAAAACAAGGAGGTGGTTCTTTAATGGATATTGGTGTCTATCCTTTATTTTTATCGTATGTAATTTTAGGAATTCCTGAAAGTATCTATGCAAAATCAAATTTTCATTCCTCTGGAATCGATATGCAAACCTCTATAATTTTACATTATAAGGAAGCTCAAGCTGTTCTATATTCTGGTATTTCCCACACATCTAATATTGAAGCTACTATAAGCGGAACTGAAGGCAGAATAAATTTGAATTCTAACTGGTACATGACCCAATCGTATACTTTGATCAAAGATAATAATGAAACTAATTATGCTTTACCAACAAAAGGAATGGGTTATACTTATGAAATTGAAGAATGTCATCAATGTATTAGAAATAATGCTATAGAAAGTAAATTGTGGTCTCATCAAAATAGCTTAGAGCTAATTAAGATAATTGATGAAGTTAAAAACCAAGTAGGATTAGATTTTTCTCTTTAAAAACCGAATTGACTAAATAGGTTTATTATTATTTTATAATACAATTTTTATGCTAGTAAAAGTATTTGGAAGTGCCGTTTTTGGTGTAGAAGCTACAACAATTACTGTTGAGGTAAATATTGATAAAGGTGTAGGTTATCATTTGGTTGGTTTGCCTGATAATGCCATAAAAGAAAGTAGCTACCGAATTGCAGCTGCCTTAAAAAACAATGGTTATATGTTGCCAGGCAAAAAAATAACCATCAATATGGCTCCAGCCGATTTACGCAAAGAAGGTTCAGCTTATGATTTAACACTTGCCTTAGGTATCCTTGTTGCTTCAGGGCAAATACAAGGAGACGAAATTGACAAATACATTATCATGGGTGAATTATCACTTGACGGTAGCTTACAGCCCATTCGAGGTGCCTTACCCATTGCCATAAAAGCAAAAGAAGAAGGTTTTAAAGGTTTTTTTCTACCAAAACACAATGTAAAAGAAGCCGCTATTGTAAAAGGACTAGACGTTTACGGAATTGAAAACGTACAGGAAGTAATTGATTTTTTCGAAAGAAAAGGCAATTTACAACCTACAAAAATTGATACTCGTGCCGAATTCTATAAAGATTTAGATTTTCCTGAATTTGATTTCTCTGACGTAAAAGGACAGGAAAGTATTAAAAGATGTATGGAAATTGCAGCTGCCGGCGGACATAATATTATTTTAATTGGTCCTCCAGGTGCAGGAAAAACCATGCTCGCTAAACGTTTGCCAAGTATTCTCCCGCCAATGACCTTACACGAAGCCTTAGAAACTACTAAAATTCATAGCGTTGCCGGAAAATTAAAAGAAGTCGGATTAATGAATCAAAGGCCTTTTCGATCTCCCCACCATACCATTTCAAATGTTGCATTAGTCGGCGGCGGCAGTTACCCACAACCGGGCGAAATTTCGATGGCACACAATGGTGTTTTATTTTTAGACGAATTACCAGAATTTAAACGTGATGTACTCGAAGTAATGCGTCAACCACTCGAAGACCGGGAAGTAACTATTTCCAGAGCCAAATTCACCGTAACCTATCCCTCCTCTTTTATGTTGGTTGCCAGTATGAATCCGAGTCCCAGCGGATTTTTTAACGATCCAAATACCGCACCAACTGCTTCTCCTTATGAAATGCAACGCTATTTGAGTAAAATTTCAGGTCCTTTATTAGATCGGATTGATATTCATATTGAAGTTACCCCAGTTCCTTTCGAAAAATTATCCGACAATCAAAAGGCCGAAAATAGCATGACCATTCGAAAAAGAGTAACTGCTGCCCGAGAAATTCAATCCATACGATTCGAAAAAATGGACAATATTCATTACAATGCGCAAATGAATACCAAACACATTCGGGAATATTGCGCCTTAAACGAAGAATCCAAAAACTTATTAAAGAATGCTATGGAACGATTGAATCTTTCTGCCCGTGCCTACGACAGGATTTTGAAAGTAGCACGCACCATCGCCGATTTAGAAGCTTCCGAAGAGATAAATTCCTCTCACATTGCCGAAGCCATTCAATACAGAAGTTTGGATCGAGATGGATGGTTGGGATAATTAAATTTTTGAATGCAGATTAATCAATAATGCTCCGCAAAGTCTCCGACTTTGCGGATGTGATTTTCAGTCTCTGACTGACCTTAAAAAAGATGAAAGAGAAAGAAGGATACCTAATTAGAGATCAATCCAAAGCGCATTTTATAACCGCAACGGTTGTGGACTGGGTTGATGTTTTTTCCAGAAAGACTTACAGAGATTGCATTATAGAAAGTTTAGATTTTTGTGTAAAAAACAAAGGAATGATTTTGTATGGATTTGTAATTATGTCCAATCATATCCATTTAATCATTCAGTCAGAAAACAGTAAACTATCCGATTTGATTCGGGATTTCAAAAAGTTTACAGCAAAGATCATTTTGAATAAAATACAAACGGAACCAGAAAGCAGAGCCGATTGGATGTTAAAGCGTTTTGAATTTGCTTGCAAAAGTCATAACCGAAATGAAAAATATCAGTTTTGGCAATATGGAAATCATCCTGAAGAAATTTTTTCAGAAAAGTTTTTTTGGTCAAAATTGGATTATATTCATTTGAATCCTGTTCGAGCAGGAATTGTTGCCAAAGCTTCTAACTATGTTTATTCCAGCGCTTCCAATTACATTGAAGATAGTGGAATTATAGCCATTACAAAAGTTGATAATCCAGTAATAGATGTTTTGAAACCACAATCGATTAGAACCATTTATAATTGGTAACAAAGGTCGCAGACCTAAAATCACATCCTCAAAGTCGGAGACTTTGCGGAGCATAGATCAAAAATCTAAAATTATTTTATTTAAACTTAGCTATTCCTTCTTTCAACCAATTGTAATATTCATCAACACCTACATAACTAATCGTTGGTTTTGCAGTGTTTAAATTATTACCCTCTAAATCAGTCAAAACATACAAAGGTTGGGTATTGGTTTTGTATTTAGAAATCATAAAATCAGTCCACTTATCCCCTATTGTTTTTATTTCTTCACCAGTGCTTGGAGAAATAAACTGCTGTTCTTTAGGTAAATCTCTTTTATCGTCAACATACAATGATATCAAAACAATTTTATCTCTTAGAATAGGCAAAACTTTGGCATCTGACCAAACGTTATTTTCCATTTTTCGACAATTCACACAAGCAAAACCTGTAAAATCAAGCATTATCGGTTTGTTTACTTTTCTGGCATAAGCCAAACCTGATTGATAATTATCAAAAACGACTAATCCATGCGGACCTAATTTTGCACCTTCAGGTAAATCAGTTTTAGCATCACTTCTACCAGAACCACCTAATCCCATTGGACTTTCGCTATATTGCATTGGCGGTGGAAAAGCACTAATAATCTTTAAAGGTGCTCCCCACAGTCCGGGAATTAAATAAACAGTAAAAGTCAGTACTAAAAGTCCCATCATTAATCTTCCTACTGAAATATGCCCCGACGGACTATCGTGTGGCAAGGTGATTTTTCCAAACAAATACAAGGCTAAAGTTCCAAAAATAGCAACCCAAATGGCTAAGAATACTTCTCTTTCTAATAAATGTAATTGTAAAACCAAATCAGCATTCGATAAAAACTTAAAGGCCAAAGCCAATTCTAAGAATCCTAAAAATACTTTTACAGTATTCAACCAACCGCCTGATTTTGGTAAGGAATTCAACCAGCCTGGGAATAAGGCAAACAACATAAACGGTAAGGCTAAGGCCAATGAGAAACCAAACATACCAACAATTGGAGCAATTCCGCCATTAGATGCTGCTTCTACTAATAAAGTTCCCACAATAGGTCCTGTACAAGAAAACGAAACAATTGCTAAGGCTAAAGCCATGAATAAAATCCCAACTATTCCTCCTCTATCTGCCTGATTGTCTACTTTATTTGCCCAGGAATTAGGCAACATAATTTCGAAAGCCCCTAAAAAAGAAGCCGCAAAAACTATCAATAAAACAAAAAACAAAAGGTTAAACCAAACATTGGTGGACAAAGCATTCAAGGCATCGGCACCGAAAATCCAGGTAACAATAATCCCTAATAAAACATAAATTACAATAATTGAAACACCATAAATAATAGCATTTCTAATTCCTTTAGCACGGGTTTTACTTTGTTTGGTAAAAAAACTAACCGTCATGGGAATCATAGGAAAAACACAAGGTGTCAATAAGGCTGCAAATCCAGATAAAAAAGCAATAAAGAAAATTGACCAAACACTTCTTGGAGCCGTTTCGGCAGTTTCAGGTAAAGTGGTTTTTTCGACAGCTTCCACCACATTACTTCCACCAAGACTTGGTGTTTGAATGGAATCTAATTTTGTACCATCAGCTACTTTTATACTTTCAACAACTTCTTTTTCAGTCGTTATTTTTGGATCAGAACTAACAGCAGCAACGGTAGCAGCAGGAATCTGGAAGGTAAATTTCTTAGATTGATTAATACATACTTCTTTACAAACCTGATAATTAAGTTCCACTTCAAGTTTGTTTAACTTTGAATTTGTTAACTTAATTTCTTGCTGAATTTGGGCTTTTCCTTCAAAAAAAGTTTCGTTTACCTCAAAAATATCATTGTAAGCCGTTCTGGTTTTACTTTCTTTGGCTTTGCCAATTAAACTAAAATTTCCAGCCTGATTCTTGAAAATAAGTTCCATTGCCAACGGTCCTCCATCGGGAGTAAATTGCGAATACATGTGCCAGTCTTTTTCAATAACCGCATTAAAAGTCAACACAAAAACACCTTCCGATTTTTGTTCGATTTTAGTAGTCCATTTTACCGGATCCAGAATTTGAGAATTTACATTGGTGAAAACCAAAAAAGCAGTAAGTAGAAAGAATAGTTTTTTCATTATTGCAATGCTATTTTTAATATATTTTTTGTAGAACTGTCGATTCTAAATCGTTCATCTTGTCGAATTCCAACTACCCAGACAATTTGATTTTCAGACCATAAAACCCAACAATTTTCTTTTTCTAACAAAGATAATTTTTCGTCTTTAAAAAGTTTACTTAACTTTTTAGACTTTCCATTCATTCCAAAAGGCTGAAAAGAATCGCCTTCATTCCATTTTTTTAAAAGCAGCGGATAGACTAATTTATCTTGGTCAACAAATATAATTGAATTTGAAGCTCCTGAGAGGTCGTCTGCTTTAGAAAAAGCAAGATTTAAGGGAATATTAACTTCTCTAACATTCTTTTCGATAAAATGCCGCTCATTAACCTCCTGATGCAACATCGGACTTAAAATTAACTGCTCTCTGTCTTTTAGTAAACGATAATTAGGAGCAAAAACCTGTTTACCTGATTGGCTTTCTACCAAAGTATAAACATCTTCCCATGCCGTGAATCCAAATTCATGCAACCATTGGTACAAATACGATTTATAATTCGGTAATCGCAGGAGTTGATTCAAATCAAAAACTATTGTTTCGCCGGCTTCTTTGGCTACTTGCTGATACACCATAATAGCAGCATCTTCAACTAATTCCTGAGATTCATTCAGATACGATTGTGTTTTTTGAAACGATTCCATAAACTGCGGATTCAATTCTTTAAACATTGGAACTAAATGATGCCTGATTTTATTTCGTAAATATTTATCCGAAGCATTACTGCTGTCTTCTCGCCATTGAATTTCATTTTCTTTGGCATATTCCAGAATTTCTGTTCTTGTAAAAGGCAAAAGCGGACGGACAATTTTATCATTTTGAGCTGGAATTCCAACCAAACCTTCTAATCCAGTGCCACGACTCAGGTTAATCAAAAAAGTTTCAATATTATCATCGGCATGATGCGCTGTTAAAATATAATCGTAATTTTCAGTTTCTAACAATTCGTAAAACCAATTGTAACGCAATTCTCTGGCTGCAATTTGGGTTGAAAGTTTATAATCATTCGCAAAAGCTTCGGTATCAAACTGAGTTAGAAAAAGCGGAATTTCATTTGCATTAGCATATTCCTGAACAAAATTTTGGTCACCAAAACTTTCTACTCCTCGCAATTGAAAATTACAATGAGACAATGCAATGGAATAGTTTAATTGATGTAATAAATGAACCATTACCATACTATCAATTCCACCACTTGTAGCCAAAAGCAATTTGCTTTTTTCTAAAAAAGGAAAGTTTTGATCGATATGTTTTTTGAACTTGTTGAGCATGACTAAAATTTAGAAATTATTTTAAAACTTCAAACATTGCTTTGGCTTTTAGCAAACATTCCTGATATTCATTTTCAGGAATTGAAAGCGAAGTAATGGCACTTCCGACCGAGAAAGACAAATACTGATTTTGCTGATTGTATAAAATACTTCGAATAACTACATTAAAATCAAAATCGCCTTCGGGAGTAAAATAACCCACGGCACCGCTGTACAAACCTCTTTTAGTTTCTTCCAGTTCTTCGATAATTTTCATTGTCGAAATCTTGGGCGCTCCGGTCATACTTCCCATTGGAAAAGTATGTTTTAAAGCATCAACAGCAGTATATTGCGGGTCTAAATTTGAAGTAATAGTTGAAATCATTTGATGCACTTGCAGGAAAGAATAAATACCACACAACTCCGTTACCTGTACCGAACCTTTTTGTGCTGTGTGCGATAAATCATTGCGAACCAAATCGGTTATCATGATGTTCTCAGCACGTTCTTTAGCATCTGCGGCTAGTTTATTTTTGGATTCTTCGTCTTTAATTGGGTCTGAAAATCGTTTGGCTGTTCCTTTTATCGGTTGAGAAATCAACAAATCACCTTCTTTTTTCAAATAGCGTTCTGGCGAAGCTGACAATAAAAATTGTTTGTGATTTTTAAAAAAAACAGCAAAAGGTGGTTTCGAAATTTCGTTCAGTTTTAAGAAAGTTTCCACGGGTTCAATTTGCGCATTTTCAGCATAGAATTCCATGCAAAAATTAGCCTCATACAAATCGCCATGATGAATGTGTTCTAACATTTTAAACACTTTTTGCTGATATTCTCCAGCAGAAATTCGTTGTTGAATAGTAACATTAATATCCAAAGTTTCAAAATCAGTTGCAATGGATTTGATTTCTTCCCAATCGGTTTCAAATTCATCATCACAAAAATGCAAATATCTAATTTCGAGTTGATTTCCTTTAGCTAAAAAAAGCTTTTTAGGCTGGAAGAAAAACAAATCAGGAAATTCTAAACCATCATAATTTTTCGATGTCAAATTTTCGGTATCATTTTTCAAATCATAAGACAAATAGCCAAAAATCCAGTCTCTGCTGGTTTGCTGGTATTGTTTTAAATCTTCGAAAGCATTAAAATAATCTGTTTTTATAGACGTAAAAGCATCAACAGCCAGAATCCAATCATAACTAGAATAATCCTGCTGGTAATTGTTACTATCCATAAAAGTCACTTCTCTAAATTGTTGTGACCACAATAAAAGCTGTTTTTTGAAATCGACGAGAGGCGTTATGTCTTGTAAAAAGGATGTTCTCAAAGTAAAATTTTAAAAAGTAAAATTACAATAAAAATAAGAGCTTCTCTAGAAGAAATTTCACAAAACTAACCTATAGTTAAATAAATATTAAAAAAGATTTTTCTTACCTAAACATCCTATATTTGATATGAATTTCAGGCCTGAAATTCCGAGGAAAACCAATCAAAAAAACATCACTTTAAAAGAACAAAATCTATGAACCCAATTGTAAAAAGTGGCTTATTACTACTTAGTTTTACGACCCTATTAATCAGCTGCAAAAAAAGCGAAGCTTTATCAGAAGAAGCAATGAATGATGTTGTTACAGAAGCACCAATTTCTTCTTCTGCCGCAGTAGAGAAAAAAGACAGTACTCGAAAATTTGTGCGTACTGCCGATTTAAAATTCAAAGTAAAAAGTGTTCCTCAAACCACTTATGCTATTGAAAATATTACGAATAAATTTGATGGTTTTGTTACTTACACCAACTTACAAAGCAATATAATTGACCAATATGAGACTAAAATAAGTCAGGACAGCACGCTGGAATCCATTCGATACAATGTAGAAAACAACATCACTATTCGGGTTCCTAACAAGCGTTTGGATACGGTTATAAAATGTATTGCTAAACAAATTGATTTCTTGGATTTTCGCGTCATTAAAGCAGACGATGTTTCGCTAAAAATGCTTTCGAATCAACTTTCGCAACAGAGAAGTGCTAATAAAGAAAAAAGAGTTGAAAAAGCAATTGACACCAAAGGCAAAAAAATCAATGATGTGATGGAAGCAGAAAATACTTTGGCAAACCAAAAAGAGCAAAAAGATGCTGCTAAACTAGAAAACCTGTCTATTCAGGACCAAATCAATTTTAGCACATTAACCATCCAGATATACCAACGAGAATCTATAAAACAGGAAGTGATTGCCAATACTAAAGATTACAATCATTACAAACCCAACATTGGAATACGCTTACTCGATTCGGTTAAAACAGGTTGGAATGTTTTACTGGATATTATTGTATTTGTATTCCAAATTTGGTGGCTGCTATTAATTGGATTTGGAGGATACTTTCTTTATAAAAAGTATTACAGGTCAAACGAGTAAAGATGTTTAGACAAAAGCTAAAAACATATAAATTTATCACCATTTGCCAAGGCAGACAATTAATAGATTATCAAATTAACAATTTTGCAAATAATAATTCTCTTATATAAGAAAAATCAGTTCGTTTTTTTGTAAATTTACTATACGTTAGAAAAAAACGAACTGGTTTTTAAATCTCTACTATTTAAAATGCTGTTTTTTTTCTAATTGAAACGGTTATCTAGAGAGAGTTTTTACTAATGATGAAAGTGGGACCGCAACATAATTTTTTTGATTTGTTAACCAATAAAACCAATATATCATGAAAATTGCAACCCTTATTGTTCGTTCTTTACTAGGGATATTATTTCTCTTTACTTCGGTTAGTTATTTTTTGCACTTGAATCCTGA
>Ga0247805_1000299_pt1 | contig 27448 bp, 24 predicted proteins | sample UWRJL044104R1_FD_180930 | JGI IMG/M metagenome (GOLD analysis project Ga0247805, IMG submission 180930) | Plant litter microbial communities from Arlington Agricultural Research Station in Wisconsin, United States - UWRJ-L044-104R-1 | ecosystem: Environmental > Terrestrial > Plant litter >... | reverse complement strand
ACAAGTACCCCGAGGGCTTCGACCCGGAGACCAACGAGTGGCGTGAAGGCTTCGAGACCCAGCGCGAGAAGTGGGAGCAGGACTACGCTGCAGCCCAGGCTCGTTGGGAGCAGCACAAGAAGCAGGTTGCGGCCGCGGCTCTCGAGGTTGACGCCCCGAGCAGCAACGACGTGCCCGCCGGTGCATCGACGTTCTCGAGCGAGTCGGCTTCGGCTGGAACGCTTGCTGACGACGAGTCGCTCGCAGCGCTTCGCGAGAAGCTCAGCAACAACTCCTAACCTCGGTTAGACGCTGCTCATTCAGTAGCGCTGACGGCCGGTTCCCTTCGGGGAGCCGGCCGTTTTGTCGTCTACGCGGTCGTCGGTCGCCCGTCTCCAACCGTCGAAAAGTGCTCCAAAACCCTCGCGTTGGAGCAGTTTTCGACGATTTGAGAATGTCGGGCCGAGCGCAACCGTCGAAATGTGCTCCATGGATGGCGCGTTGGAGCAGTTTTCGACGATTTCGTCAGGCGACCGAGGGCGTGCCAGCCGCGCGCTCGAGCGCCTTGCGACGTGCGCGACGGAAGATGGCGACGAAGAGAACGATGAGCGCCGCGAGCGCGAGCACAACGAGCACCGGGAACAGGATGGCGAGCAGCGCGAGCGTGACGCTACTCGCGTCTTCGACGGTGCTGAGCACGGGGGCTGCCGCGCCGAACGTGATCGCGTTGAGCGCCGGTCGCGCTGCCATCTTTGTGAGATGCACGCCGAGCGAAATGGCGATGCCCAGCACGATGGGCACCCAGTTGTTGTTCTCGAAGAATGCCGCCGGGTCGGTGATCGCGTTTGTCTCACTCGCAGCACCAGAACCGAAGACGATGCCGCCCGCAGCGGGGCGAATAATCGTCTGGATCCAGTCGTTGACAGAGTCGACAACGGGAATCTTGTCGGCGACGATCTCGATGACGAGCAGAACGCCGATGATCACGAGCACCCAGTCGTTGCTGAGCCAGGCCCAGCCCGCGGGCAGTGTGACGACATCGAGAAACTTGTCAGCGAGGCCGAGGATGAGCAGCGGGATGTAGGCATTGAGGCCGGCCGCGGCGGCGAGTCCCGTTCCGGTGAGCAGTTCAAGCATGAGGAGTCCTCTCGTCACGCCGAGGCTAGCATTACAGAATGCTGCTGATTGGTCTCACGGGTGGAATAGCCTCCGGTAAATCCGTTGTCGCTGCGAGGTTAAAAGAACTCGGCGCGGTTCACGTCGACGCAGACCAGTTAGCCCGCGAGGTCGTCGAACCGGGAACCCCGGGTCTTGCGGCGATCGCCGCCACGTTCGGGGCGAACGTCATCGCCGCCGACGGCACCCTCGACCGCCCCGCGCTCGGCGCCATTGTGTTCTCCGACCCCGCACAGCGGCTTGCACTCAACGACATCACGCACCCGGCCGTGTGGGCACTCGCCAAACAGCGATTCGCGGATGCAACGGCAAACGACCCGGCAGCAATCATCGTGTACGACGTTCCGTTGCTCGTCGAGGCGGCCACCGATCGGCCGATCACGTTCGATCTCGTTGTCGTTGTCAACGCCTCGACCGCAACCAGGTTGGAGCGCCTCGTGGCGTTGCGCGGTCTCACGCGAGAAGAGGCATCCCACCGGCTGAATTCGCAGGCGAGCGACACGGAGCGGCTCGCGATTGCCGACGTAGTCATCGACGCGAATGGCACTCTCGACGAGACCTCCGCGCAAGTAGACATGCTCTGGGCGAAACTGACCGCGCTGCCCGGCGCGATGTCGGCGGCCCTGCCTAAGCTGGAGTAATGGAACCCACCCGTTCAGTGCGCCCTTTTGAGGTCATCAGCGAGTACACACCGAGCGGCGATCAGCCAACGGCTATCAAAGAACTGGCTCAGCGCGTCAACGCCGGTGAGACCGATGTTGTTCTTCTCGGTGCGACCGGAACGGGTAAGTCTGCGACAACCGCGTGGCTCATCGAGCAGGTGCAGCGCCCGACTCTTGTGCTCGCTCACAACAAGACGCTTGCGGCGCAGCTTGCCAACGAGTTTCGCGAACTGATGCCCAACAACGCTGTCGAGTACTTCGTGAGCTACTACGACTACTACCAGCCAGAGGCGTACGTTCCCCAGACCGATACCTTCATCGAGAAAGACTCCTCCATCAACGCGGAGGTCGAACGCCTTCGCCACTCGACGACGAACTCGCTGCTCAGCCGTCGCGACGTTGTTGTTGTGTCGACTGTCTCTTGCATCTACGGCCTCGGCACGCCAGAGGGTTACATGAACGCCATGGTCGCCCTGCAGGTGGGCACCCGCATCGATCGCGAGACCCTCATTCGCAAGTTCGTGTCAATGCAGTACCAGCGCAACGACATCGACTTCTCCCGCGGCAACTTTCGGGTGCGCGGCGACACGATCGAGATCATTCCGATGTACGAAGAGCTCGCGATTCGCATCGAGATGTTCGGCGACGAGATCGAGGCGCTGTACTCGCTGCACCCGCTCACGGGTGACGTCGTCAAGAAGCTCGACTCTGTGTCGGTCTTTCCCGGCTCGCACTACGTCGCGGGAACTGACGTTATGCACAAGGCGATCGGCACGATCAAGATCGAGCTCGAGGAACGCCTCAAAGAGCTCGAACGCCAGGGCAAGCTTCTCGAAGCTCAGCGCCTGCGTATGCGCACAACGTTCGACATCGAGATGATGGAGCAGATCGGCTTCTGCAACGGCATCGAGAACTACTCTGCGCACATCGACGGCCGGTCTCCCGGCGAGGCCGCCCACACGCTTCTCGACTACTTTCCCGAAGACTTTCTCGTTGTCATCGACGAGTCGCACGTAACGGTTCCCCAGATCGGGGCAATGTACGAGGGTGACGCATCGCGCAAGCGCACGCTCGTCGAGCACGGCTTCCGGCTGCCGAGCGCTCTCGACAACCGCCCGCTCAAGTGGCCAGAATTTCTCGACCGGGTCGGCCAGCGCGTCTACCTCTCGGCGACGCCGGGCAAGTACGAGATGGGCATTACAGACTCGGTCGTCGAGCAGATCATCCGCCCGACCGGACTCGTTGACCCGCAGATCGTTGTGAAGCCCACAAAGGGCCAGATCGACGACCTGCTCGAGCAGATCCACCAGCGGGTCGAGCGCAATGAGCGCGTTCTTGTGACAACCCTCACCAAGAAGATGTCGGAAGAGCTCACTGAGTTTCTCACCGAAGCGGGAGTTCGAGTGCGCTACCTGCACTCAGACGTCGACACCCTGCGCCGCGTCGAACTGCTCACCGAGTTGCGCCAGGGCGTCTACGACGTGCTCGTGGGCATCAACCTGCTTCGTGAAGGTCTCGACCTGCCCGAGGTGTCGCTCGTCGCGATTCTCGACGCCGACAAGGAAGGCTTTCTGCGTTCGTCGACGTCGCTCATCCAGACGATCGGCCGCGCGGCACGCAACGTCTCCGGCGAGGTGCACATGTACGCCGACGTGATGACCGACTCGATGAAGCGCGCAATCGAAGAGACAACGCGTCGCCGCGAGAAGCAGGTCGCCTACAACCTCGAGCGCGGGGTCGACCCCCAGCCGCTGCGCAAGAAGATCGCCGACATCACCGAGGCGCTCGCGCGTGAAGGCGCCGACACCGCGCAGCTGCTCAGCGGCCGCGACGGCAAGAAGCGCTCGCCAACGCCGAACCTGCGGCGCGAGGGTCGCGCTGCCGCGGGAGCCAATGAACTCGAGACAGTGATCGCCGACCTCAACGAACAGATGCTGCAGGCTGCGGGCGAGCTCAAGTTCGAACTCGCCGGGCGCCTGCGCGACGAGGTGTCAGAACTGAAAAAGGAGCTGCGACAGATGGAAGCCGCCGGGCACATCTAGTGGCGGTCGGGTGCCTCGCGCACCCATAGGCTTGACCAATGCTCGAATGGATGCTCGCCCACTGGACTGAGATCCTCGGCTTTGTGACCGGCGCGCTGTGCGTCTGGTTCGCCGCGACGAGAAACATCTGGACCTTCCCGATCGGCCTCGCGAGCAACGTCGTCTTCTTCGAGGTCTTCTTTCAGGCCCAGTTGTACGCCGACGCGGGGCTGCAGGTCGTCTACTTCGGGCTCGGCATCGCCGGCTGGATCGGCTGGGTGCGCGGTCGGGCCATCGATAAAAAGGCTGCAACCGAGCGGATGCCGCGGCGCTACATTCCGGCAATCATCGCCGTTGCGCTTGCCGCGACTACCCTTCTCGTCTGGGTGCTCGTGACCTTCACCGACTCTCCGACGCCCGTGCCCGATGCCGCAACAACAACCGTGAGCCTCGTCGCGCAGTTTCTTCTCAACCGCCGCTGGATCGAGAACTGGTACGTCTGGATCGCCGTCGACGTCGCGTACATCGCGCTCTACCTCTACAAGGAGCTGTTGATCACCGCCGCGCTGTACCTGATCTTTATAGCGCTGTGCGTGCACGGGCTGCGAACGTGGCGTCGCGCCCCGCACGAGGTGGTCGCCCGCGAGAAGGAGTCACGAGTTGTCTAAGACGTTCACCCACGGCCTCATCGTTGGCAAGTTCTACCCGTTGCACGCGGGGCATTCCGCGCTCATTCGTGCGGCCCTGAGGCAGTGCGAGACTGTCACTGTCGAGCTTCTCGCGTCGAGCGTCGAGTCGATCTCGCTCGAGACGCGCGCGGAATGGATTCGCCAGGAGCACCCGACGGTGCGCCTCGTCACGGCAATGGACGATGCCGACGTCGACTTTGACTCGCCGACCGCGTGGGATGAACACATGGTCGTCATCGAGCAGCTTCTCGACGAACCCGTCGACGCGGTCTTCACGAGCGATGAGTACGGTGCAGAACTCGCCAGGCGTCTCGACGCCGAGTGGGTGCAGGTCGACGCGGGTCGACTCTTCAACAGCGTGCACGGCCGCTCGATCCGCGCCGACCTCGAGGCGAACTGGTCAGAGCTACCCGTGAGCGTGCGCGAGACACTCGTCGAGCGCATTGTTTTCGTCGGCGCGGAGTCCACAGGTAAGACGACGCTCTCGGCGGCGATCGCCGAGTACTACGAGGTGCCCTGGGTGCCCGAGTACGGCCGGCTGTACACAGAGATTCGCGAGGGCGGCGCATTTACACAGTGGCGGCCCGACGAGTTCGACATCATCACCGACCGTCAGATCGTTGACGAACAGGCCGCTGCGCGCCGCACTCCCAAGCCGTTTATCATCGGCGACACCGACGTCTTCGCTACGGCACTGTGGTACGAGCGCTATCTCGAGATCGAGAATCCCGTGCTTATGGCCCGGGCCAACGAACACTGGCCATTGCTCTACATTCTCGCGGGCGACGAGATTCCGTGGGTCGATGACGGCACGCGCGACGGCGAGCACATTCGCCACGCGATGCACGAACGTTTTCGCGAAGACCTAGAAAAGCAGCCGACGCCGTGGCTCGAAGTTCGGGGGAGCGTCGACGAGCGTGTCGCCCTGTGCGTCGCGGCGATCGACGCGGCTCTCGCGGGTGCGCACGACTTCGCAGTCCCTCTCGAACTGCGTCAGCGCAGCTAAGCTTTTGTCATGACAGACCGGTGGAACCGCGTTTCCGAGTCACCTACCCGATCCGCAGCACATGAGCCGGGGCATCCACTCTCCGCAGATGATCTGTTCGGCGACTCGCCACAGGCCCAGGTCACGCTCGATGAGAAGCTGCGACAGACCTACTTTTGGCTCGTCAACAGCGCTGTCATTTCGCCGTTCTACGACGTCGAGTTTTCGACCGGTGCGCCGCTGAGCTACTCGCTCGGTGACGCGGGCGCCGCTCTGCACCTCGCGACCGATCAGTCGTACTCGTCGAACGTGCTGCTTCCGCTGCTGACGTTCGCTGTCGGCGGTCGTTGCCTTCTCGTCGGCGGGCCCGGTCGCGGTAAGACGACACTCGCCGTGCTGATGGGAGTGCTCTCGGGAACCTCGTCGAGCGACGTGCGCCGCAACGTTCTGCAGGGCCAGCCGCAACTGACGATCAGCGACATTGTCGGAACGCCCCTGCCGAAAGACCTCATCGAGGCGAGCGAGCTCGGCGGTGTGCGAATCGCCTGGCGCAACTGGCTCACACAGCCGGTGAAGATCGTTGACGAGTACAACCGCATTCCGACGAAGACGCAGTCGGCGCTTTTGACAATGGTCGCGGAGGGCTACGTCGAGAGCTATGACCAGATGCTGCGCACGGCTCCGGAGAACGGCGTCGAGAGCTGGTATTTCACCGCAAACGACGATTCGGGCGGTGGAACGTTCCCCGTCATCCAGGCACTGCGAGATCGAATGGATGTCACGGTCGCAGCCCTGGGATTCAATAGCCGTTTCTTCGACGAGCTCGTGGCTCGCGTCGAGGCCGGTGACCGGCCGGAAGACCACGTGCCCGCAGAGCTGCTGTTCAGCGCCGACGAGCGCGCCGGCATTGCGCGCGCGATTCGTGCCGTCGCCGTGCCCACGACCGTGCGCCGTCAGCTCGAGTTCTTCTCGAGCCACTTCGAGTTTGTTCAGCACGGCGGGCGCACGTTCGAGTACCGCACGAAAGACACCGTGTCGACGGCGGGTCGCTCTGTCGCAGAGGTCATCGGGTCGAACTCCGGTGCAGACCTCGAAGCTGATCTCGGCGCCCAGACCCTCACGAGCATCTCGGTGCGCGCCCTGCAGACCCTCATTCTCTACGCGAAGGCGATGGCCTACTTCCGCGGTGAGGCGGAGGTCACGCTCGCCGACGTGAGAGCTGTTCTGCCCTTTGTGCTTCGAGGCAAGATGTTGCCGAACCCCCAGCACCCGCGCTTCGAGGGTGGGCTCGACACCGAGCTCGCGTCTGATTCTGTCGCGTGGCTCGACGAGCTCTTCGCAGAGTCGGTGCGGCAGTTTCGTGCGCTCGATCTGGGCGAAAAAGACCCCGTGGGTGACCTTCTCGCCGAGCTCGCGCGCGGTCTCGACGGCGTGAGTGCCATCGAGGCATCCCGTCGAGTGACAATCGTTGAGTCGACGATCGCCGCGATCGCGCATTCAGGCAAGCTGTACGGGCGTCACTACGACGACCTTCTCGCCCTCAAGTACCTGCACCAGCGCTACTCGAACTACCTGCGCTGGCTCAAGGGGCAGGCGTGACCCAACTCCCGTGGCACGCGGTCAACACCGGTCTTGTTGTGACGAGGCCAGAGCTGCCCGCGTCGGTGAGCGCAACGACCTCGCGCGTTGTCGGCTGGGGCGGAGACGCGGCTCGGTACGAGCACTTTGTCGGCGCGGGGCTCGCCGCCGGTCTCGCAGAACGCGATGCCGGGGCAATAGCGGGGTGGCGCGCCGGTGTGCTCGACCTGAGAGACGATGCGCTCGGCCGGGTTGCCGAACTCGGTGACGCAGCGACAGCGGCGCTCGGCCTCGACGGCAGCGTTGCTGGTGAGGGCAGCATCGCCCAGTTTCTCGACCTGCAGCGCCGCGATGCCTTCGGCTGGCCGGGTGCGACAGGCGAGGTAGCGGCTATCGGCGGATTCAGCGGACTCGGGGGAGCCTGGCTCTCACCGCCCACCGCCGCGAAAGCCGTCGCGCCCACGAGTTTCGCCGTCACGACCGGCGATCTGCACTGGATAGTTCAGGCAGACGTGTATGGCAGCCGCATTCTGCCACTCGCGGCACCCATCGAGATCGACGTAGAAGCGAGCGTTGTGCCCACGGTATCTGCACAGTCGTACTTCGTGAGGCTCGTGCGACGATGACCGCCCTCACCGAGCAGCAACGTACAGAGTGGAACGCCGCGCAGACGCTGTGGGGTGTGAACATGCACGAGGCGACGACGGAGAGCAGTGAGGGTGTCGGCAGCTTCGCCTGGTTCACTTTTCCGCCGAAAGTAGCCGTAGACGTCGACGAAGCGCAGCGGCTCGGAGTCGACGGCGAGCTCGCGACGATCTTCGCCCACGAGATCGGGCACCACGTGCTGTCGCCGAGCACCCGCATCAACGACCTCAAACTCGCGCAGCAGATGGCACGCGCGCTTGCCGCGGTGTCACTCTCGACGACCGTCGGTCGCACGATCCCGCACTTTCTGAGCAACCTGTGGTCTGACCTGCTCATCAACACACGCGTCTACGAGATGCAGCGCAACGCGGCTCCCGGTGAAGAACCCGGCATGCTGCGCATGTGGCGCGCCCTCGAACGCGAGCCAACGACCACACTCTCGTGGTGGGTGATCATGCGCGCCTATGAAGACCTGTGGCGGTTGCCGTCTGCGACGTTGTGCACGCCCGAACCACCCGCCGTTGCCGCGCACCAGGTTTCTGATGAGAGCGAAGATCTCGCCGCCGAGCTGCGGCGCATCGCAACGCGCAATCCGCTCATTGACGCGAGCCTCATCGCCGACACCGTGCGCACTTTTGGCGACGACCCGATTCGCGGCGCGCTGCGGTTCGGAATGATCTACGCGCCGTACATCGTCAACAACGTGCCGAAGAACCTTCCCGCGTCGATGTGCGGCGGCGAGCTGAACCCGCAGCCCGCGACCGGGGCAGAACTCGACGAGGTCTTCAGAGATGCCCGGCTCAACGAGCAGCCGCGACATCCACTCGATGGAGATTCTGACAATGTTGACGAGGGCGTCGACGAGGGCGGTTCCGCAGCCGGTTCAGCGGCAATGGGGCAGGGCTACGGCCTCGCCGAGACGCTAGCGCTGTATGGCGACACGGAGAACGCCGTTGTGATGCAGGCCTGGTATATGTCGCGGGCCCGCCAGTGGGTAAGACCCTACGTTCAGGTCGCGCCGGCAACCCTCGAGAGCGGTGCTCTTCCCGGCGCGCTGGAGACCTGGGCGATCGAAGACGACGTCGACAGAATTGACTGGGCGGCGACGCTCGCCAATGGTGCGCGGGTTGTTCCGGGTGTGACGACTAAGACCCGAACGTGGCTCGACGATGAGGCGCCGAAGAGCACGGACGGCGTTGTTGTCGACCTGTACATCGACTCCTCTGGTTCGATGCGCTCGCCCCAGCAGGAGTCGCCGGCGGTGCTCGCCGGCACGATCCTGATTCTGTCTGTGCTCAGTGGCGGCGGACGCGTGCGAGTCACCTCATTTGCCGGCACAGGGCAGGTGGCCGGCCACGACCGCTTCACCGGGAACCGCGACGAAGCACTCGCCGACCTTCTCGCCTACTTCGGCGGCGGAACGGTCTTTCCGCTCGACCTTCTGCAACGCCGCTACAGCCCCGCCGCGCTCACGAAGTCAACGAACCCCACCCGGCGGCACCTCGTTGTGCTCTCTGACGACGGGCTGAGCTCGTTCTTCGGCACGGGGCAAGAGCAGTACGCGGGCGTCGCCGCGCGGGTGAACGCGGTGCTCGACACCGGAACGCTAGTTGTCATCGACAGCCGCAGAACGATCGCAGAGCTCGCGACGCGCGACGGCTATGCAACAGAATTCATTGACACTATGGATGACGCGCCCGCCGCCTGCGCCGCGCTCGCCCATCGCATAGCGACCTACACTCCGGGGGCTCTCGCTCATGGCTGACTTCCTGTCGCGCTTTCGCAAAGAGCCGAAGGCCAGCAACCCGCTCGACGTGTGGCTCGCGCTCGGTGCCGACGAAGACCAGGTCTGGTCGACGCTTGAGTACGGGCCACCGCTTGCCGACGTGATGAGCCGCATCTCGTCGGTGCCCCATGACTTCTTCGACCCGGCCGTAGACCTTGTTGCACTCGCCGGCGACGTGCTCGGTCGTCCGCTCTCTGGTGACCACGTCGACCTGCTCGTCACGGCCGCGGCCGCGGGCGAGACCCGGCGAGGCGCAGCGGTTGTTCTCTGGGTCTGGGCGAGTGAAGACGTTCTCGCGCCGCTGCGACCGCCGTTGTCGCGGGCGCGCGCGACCCGCATGGTTGCTGCGCTCGCCTTTCGACTCGCGCCCGTCGTTGATCCGTCGGAGTGGCTTGTGCTCGCCGAACGGCGTGAAGAAGCCGCGCGCCTTCTCCTGTTGTGGAGTGGCCAGTTGCCCGCCGGCGAAGACGCGCTTACCGCCCGCTCGCTCTGGGACCGCCACGACTCCCTGCGTCGCAACGCGGCCCTCGCCGCAACCCTGGGTGACCACCAGCACCGCCTCGAGGTGATGCGCAAGCTGCGCGAGAAGCACGCGGCAGAGGCTGCGGCACGCTACAGCCATGAGTGACGAGGCGCACGACCCGCTGCAGCTCAGCGACTACGAGCCCGGTTCTTCGGTCGCCCTCACCGACACCGCACGCTGGCCCGGCCTGAGCGTCGCCGGTCGCGCGCGTCTTGACGCCGTGCTGTCGCATCCATTCGCCCCGGCGTGGCGACACACGACCGGCCATCGGCTCGATGCGGCGGCCGTCGAACGGGCACGGCATCCGCTGCCTAGAGAAGCCTGGCTGCCGCAACATCTCGCCGTCGCGCGCGAACTGCCCGCCTACCGCAACTACCCGCGGCCCCTTGTCGAGCTCGCTGACTTTCCGATCGTCTCGCGCGAAGACCTCGTCGCCGACGTTACGGCGTTCGTTCCGATCGGCTCAGACCTCTCGCGTATGACCCAGGGAACAAGCTCGGGCAGCACGGGTCGGGCGCTGCTCATCCCCGATGACGTCGAAGAGATAGCGCGCATCTTCTGGATGATGCACGGCCTCGTCGAGGCGAGCGGAACCCCCTGGCACCCCGACCCCAGCCGCCTCGCCGTCGCCAACGTCGTCAACCAGCGGCAGGCCTACACCTACGCCTCGGTTGTTCCGGGGTTCGGCGACTCGCCTATGGCACGACTCAACCTGTCGCCGGCCCAGTGGCCGCAGCGCAACGACTTTCTCGCCGCCCACGACCCGCAGGTGATCTCGGGCAGTCCGGCGAGTCTCGCCGAGCTTCTCGATGCACAGCTCATTGCCACGTTGCATCCACTCGCCCTGTTTTCGAGTGCCACCCACCTCGAAACGGCGCTTCGCCACGATCTCGAGCAGGCCTATGGATGTCGCGTCTTTGACGTCTACGGGCTGCATGAAACCCGTCCGATCGCCGTGAGCGTCGATGGCGGGCCGTTCTCCGTGCTCGACCGTCGCGTGCACGTCGAGGTGCTCGACACCGCGGGGGAGCCCGTGACGGCGGGGGAGCGCGGCGAGATCGTCGTCACGGCGGGCGAGAACCCACTTCTGCCGCTCGTGCGCTACAGAACCGGCGACTTCGGACGACTCGTGACTGTCGACGGCCGCGCCGCGATCGCCGACCTCGAGGGCCGCCAAGACGTCACCTTCACCGCCCTCGACGGAAGTACCGTGCCGAGCGTCGATGTCACCCAGCAGCTGCAGGCCGCGGGTGCCCGGGGCTGGACCCTGCATCAGGCGATGGATGGCGCGGTCTCGGCGGTCGTCGTCGGCGGCGACCCCGCGCGCACCCGTGATCAACTTGCGCACCTCTTCGGTCGCCCGATCGAGCTGTCGTTCGTCGCGAGGGTGAGTGATTTGGGCGAGGGCAAGCCGCGCAGGTACACGCGCGCGGCGAATGTCAGACCCCGCCCGTACAATTGATGGAGTGTCGATTTCACCTGTTCCCGGCCTGTCCAAACTCAGCGTTCGCGGTGCCCGCGTCCATAACCTCAAGAACGTAGATCTTGAGATTCCGAGGGATTCCCTCGTTGTCTTTACCGGTCTCTCCGGCTCCGGAAAGTCGAGCCTCGCGTTCGACACGATTTTCGCCGAGGGCCAGCGCCGCTACGTCGAGTCGCTCTCCGCGTACGCGCGCCAGTTTCTCGGCCAGGTAGATCGGCCCGACGTCGACTTCATCGAGGGGCTCTCGCCCGCGGTGAGCATCGACCAGAAGTCAACGAACCGCAACCCGCGCTCGACGGTCGGCACGATCACCGAGATCTACGACTACATGCGTCTGCTGTGGGCACGCATCGGCATTCCGCACTGCGCGGTGTGCGGTGAGCCCATCCAGCGCCAGACGGTGCAGCAGATCGCCGACCAGCTTATGGAGCTCGAGACCGGCACGCGCTTTCAGATTCTCAGCCCGATGATCTCGCAGAAGAAGGGTGAGTTCGTCGACCTGTTCAAGGAGCTCGCCGCCGCGGGCTACTCGCGTGCGGTCGTCGACGGCGAAGTCATCCAACTGAGCGAGCCCCCGGTGCTCAAAAAGCAGATCAAGCACGATATCTCGGTCGTCGTCGACCGCCTCGTTGCCGCGGATGACGGACTCACCCGCCTCACCGACTCTCTTGAGACGGCACTGCGACTGACCGACGGACTCGTCTCGATCAACTTCGTTGACCTCGAGGGTGACGAGGCCTGGCGCACCTTCAGCGAGAAGCTCTCGTGCCCGAACAACCACCCCGTGCAACTCACCGAGATCGAGCCGCGCACCTTCTCATTCAACGCCCCGTTCGGCGCCTGCCCCGAGTGTTCCGGCCTCGGAACGCGTATGTCCGTCGACGCCGACCTGCTCATCGCCGACGACTCCGTCAGCATCGCCGATGGCGCGATTCTGCCGTGGACAAACTCGGGCAACAGCCTCTCGCAATACTTCGAGCGCCTGCTCGAAGGACTCGCGCGCGACTTCAAGTTCTCTCTCAACACCCCGTGGGGCGAGCTGCCCGAGAACGCCCGCACCGCAATTCTCAACGGCAACAACTTCGAGGTCACCGTCAAGTGGAAGAACCGCTTCGGTCGCGAGATGAAGTACACAACCGGCTTCGAGGGGGTCATCCCGTACATCGAGCGCAAGTTCCTCGAGGCGGAGACCGACGCGTCGCGCCAGCGCTACTCGAGCTACCTGCGCGAGATTCCCTGCCCCGTCTGCGACGGAAAGCGCCTCAAGCCCGAGGTGCTCGCCGTAACGGTCAACGAGCAGAGCATCTCCGACGTCTGTGAACTCAGCCTCGCCGATTCGTATGACTTTATGGCGCAGCTCACGCTCACCGACCGCGAGGCGCACATCGCGGCCGCGGTTCTTCGGGAGATCCGCCTGCGTCTCGAGTTTCTTACCGAGGTCGGTCTCAGCTACCTCAACCTCGCGCGGGCAGCGGCAACGCTGAGCGGTGGCGAGGCCCAGCGCATCCGCCTGGCGACACAGATCGGCTCCGGCCTCACCGGAGTGCTCTACGTGCTCGACGAGCCGTCGATCGGTCTTCACCAGCGCGACAACCGTCGGCTCATCGAGACGCTCGTCAAGCTCAAGAACCTTGGCAACACGCTTATCGTCGTCGAGCACGACGAAGACACGATCCGCACCGCTGACTGGGTCGTCGACATCGGACCGGGAGCGGGCGAGCACGGCGGCATGGTCGTTCACTCCGGCTCGTACGAAGACCTTCTCGCCAACGAGGATTCATTCACGGGCGACTATCTCTCTGGCCGTCGCTCGATCGAGACACCGAAGACGCGTCGCAAGATCGACAAGAAGCGTCAGGTCACCGTCGAGGGAGCAAAGGCCAACAACCTGCGCGACGTCACTGTGAGCTTTCCGCTTGGGGTGTTCACCGCCGTGACGGGTGTCTCCGGATCGGGCAAGTCGAGCCTCGTCAACGACATCCTGTACAAGGTTCTGGCAAACGAACTCAACGGCGCGCGCCAAATTCCGGCGAAGCACAAGCGCGTCACGGGGCTCGACCACCTCGACAAGGTCGTTCACGTCGACCAGGCGCCCATCGGCCGCACACCGCGCTCCAACCCCGCGACCTACACGGGCGTCTTCGACAAGATCCGCAATCTCTTTGCCGAGACGATGGACGCGAAGGCGCGCGGTTACCTGCCCGGTCGCTTCAGCTTCAACGTCAAGGGTGGCCGCTGCGAGAACTGCTCTGGTGACGGAACCATCAAGATCGAGATGAACTTCCTGCCCGACGTCTACGTCTCGTGTGAGGTCTGCCACGGTGCGCGCTACAACCGCGACACACTCAACGTGAAGTACAAGGGCAAGAACATCGCCGAGGTGCTCGACATGCCGATCAGCGAGGCGGCGGAGTTCTTCGAGGCGATCGGCGCCATCAGCCGGTTCCTCAAGACCCTCGTCGACGTCGGCCTCGGCTACGTTCGCCTCGGTCAGAGTGCGACCACCCTGAGCGGCGGCGAGGCGCAGCGCGTCAAGCTCGCGACCGAGCTGCAGAAGCGCTCGAACGGCCGCAGTATCTACGTTCTCGACGAGCCGACAACCGGTCTGCACTTCGAAGACGTGCGCAAGCTTCTGCTTGTGCTCAACGGCCTCGTCGACAAGGGCAACACGGTAATCGTCATCGAGCACAACCTCGACGTCATCAAGAGCGCCGACTGGCTCATCGACCTTGGTCCGGAGGGCGGTGCCGGCGGCGGACAGGTTCTCGCGACGGGAACTCCCGAACAGCTCGCGAAGGTCGAGAACAGCCACACCGGCCTCTTCCTGCGCGAGACCCTCGAGGGAATCCGGGCATAACCTTTCACAATGGCTGAGACAGTCGAGTGGCGACCGAAGGCGGGGGAGATTCCCACGTCTCCAGGGGTCTACCGTTTTCGCGACCCGCAGGGGCGCGTCATCTACGTGGGCAAGGCAAACAGCCTTCGGGCGCGCCTCGCGAACTACTTCCAGCCGCTGCGCAGTCTTCACGAGCGCACGCGTCGAATGGTGCTCACCGCCGCATCGGTCGAGTGGACTGTCGTCGCCTCGGAGTTCGAGGCCCTGCAACTCGAGTTCACCTGGATCAAAGAATTCGACCCGCAGTTCAACGTCAAGTTTCGTGACGACAAGACCTACCCGTACCTCGCTATAACCCTGGGCGAGCCCGTGCCGCGCGTGATGGTCACGCGCAACAAGGGGCTCAAGGGCGCCCGCTACTTCGGCCCGTACACAAAGATCTGGGCGATTCGCGAGACCGTCGACCTGATGCTCAAGGCTTTTCCGATGCGCAGTTGCTCAGACGCGACTTACAAGCGCGCGGAGCAAACCGGTCGGCCCTGCCTGCTCGGTGACATCGGCAAGTGTGCGGCCCCGTGCGTCGGGCGCATCTCAAAAGAAGACCACAAGTCGATAGCGCTCGACTTCGCCTCGTTTATGGCCGGCAACGACACCCGCTACACGGTCGAACTGACGAAGAAGATGACCGCAGCCTCGGCAGCGATGGAGTACGAACAGGCCGCGCGCTTTCGTGACCAGCTCGCGGCTCTCGAGGCGGCTCTTGCCAAGAGCAACGTCGTTCTGAGCGACGAAGTCGACGCCGACATCTTCGGTATCGCCCACGACGAGCTCGCCGCCGCTGTGCAGCAGTTCATCGTTCGCGGCGGACGCATCCGCGGTGTGCGTGGCTGGGTCGTCGACAAAGAGCTCGATGTCGAGCTCGGCGAGCTTGTCGAGACTGTTCTGCAGAACGCCTATGACGATGCAGAACCGCCGCGCGAGATTCTTGTTCCAGCGATTCCGGATGACGCGGCCGACCTTGAGACCTGGCTCACCGGGCTGCGTTCCAAAGCCGGAAAGGTTGCGCTCAGAACCGCCCAGCGCGGCGACAAGGCAGCGCTCGCCCTGACAGTCGAGACCAATGCGAAGAACGCTCTGATGCTCTACAAGACCCGGCGCAGCGGTGACTTCGTTGCGCGGTCACAAGCGCTCACCGACATCCAGGAAGCCCTCGGCATGGCCGATGCGCCCCTGCGGATGGAGTGCTACGACGTCTCGCACCTGAGCGGCACAAACATCGTGGCCTCGATGGTCGTCTTCGAAGACGGGCTTGCGCGCAAAGACCAGTACCGCCGGTTCGCGATCGAGGAGTCGACCGACGACACCGACTCGATCTACCAGGTGCTGATGCGCCGGCTCGCGTACCTCAAAGAACCAGAGACCGTTGTTGTCGAAGACGACGAGGGCGAGAAGCGCCGCAAGAAGTTCTCCTACCCACCGCAACTTCTCATCGTTGACGGCGGGCAGCCCCAGGTCGCGGCAGCGCAACGCGCGCTCGACGATTCTGGGGTTCGCGGCATCCAACTCGTCGGAATCGCGAAGCGACTCGAAGAAATCTGGCTTCCCGACAGTGACTACCCCGTCATTTTGCCGCGCAACAGTGACGCCCTCTTTCTCTTCCAACGCATTCGTGACGAGGCGCACCGCTTTGCCATCACGTTCCAGCGCCAGAAGCGTCGCAAAGACATCTCGAGTGTGCTCTCTGATGTTCCCGGGCTCGGGCCATCGCGGGTTGCCGAGCTTCTCAAGCACTTCGGATCGGTCTCGCGCCTCAAAGCGGCCGACGCAGAGGCGATCATGAACGTGCGCGGTGTCGGACCGCAGCTCGCCCGCACGATAGTTGCAGCCCTGCACGACTCCTGACCCGCGTATCCTTGAGGCGTGCCCACACACCGAGCAACCCGACTGACTTTCGTATGACCGCCCACGACGAAGCCCAGGAGATCCTCATTGTCACGGGGATGTCTGGTGCCGGTCGCTCGACGGTCGGAAACGCTCTAGAAGACCTCGGCTGGTACGTCGTCGACAACCTGCCGCCGCAGTTGCTGCGCACTCTCGTCGACCTCGCTCAGCACGCGGGCAATGCGCTGCCGAAGATCGCGGCGATCGTCGACGTGCGCGGCGGCAAGCTCTTCGCAGACGTGCAGGCCGCCGTTCAGGCCCTGCGCGACGCGGGTAACGTGCGAGTGCTCTACCTCGAGGCCACCGACGCAGTGCTCGTGCGTCGCTTCGAGCAGGTTCGACGCCCGCACCCGCTACAGGAAGACGGCACGCTCCTCGACGGCATAGCCGCAGAGCGCGTGCGAATGGAAGAACTGCGCGCGTCGAGCGACATCATTCTCGATACGTCGGATCTCAACATCCACCAGCTGTCGACCACGATTCAGGAACGGTTCGCGCACGCCGACACACCCGGCATGCAGGTGACGGTGATGAGTTTCGGGTTCAAGTACGGGCTGCCCGCAGACGCAGACCTCGTCGCCGACGCCCGGTTCATTCCCAATCCGTTCTGGATCCCCGAACTACGGGCGCACACGGGTCTCGAGAGTATTGTGAGCGAGTACGTACTCGCCCAGGAAGGCGTGCCAGAGTTCATCAACAGCTACGCCTCGGCACTGAGCCCCGTACTCGCGGGCTATCAGCGCGAGAACAAAAGGCACGCTACTATCGCTCTGGGATGCACGGGTGGAAAACACCGGTCCGTTGCCATTGCCGAAGAGCTCGCCACACTATTGCGTGGCCTGCCCGGCGTGGCCGTCAGCGTGAAGCACCGCGACCTCGGTCGTGAGTAACAAGTGGGCTTTACCGCAATCTCAATCGTGAAAGAAGGAATCGCCTCGTGGCTCTAACCGCCGACGTCAAAGACGAACTCGCAAAGCTCGAGGTCAGCAAGACGACAGTGCGCGCCGCTGAGCTGGCGACGATCCTGCGCTTCTCCGGCGGGCTGCACATGATCTCCGGCCGCATCGCTGTCGAATCAGAACTTGACTCCGCGACCATCGCACGCCGTGTGCGCAAGGATCTCGCCGAGCTCTACGGCGTGCGCAGCGAGGGTGCCGTCATCTCGGCGTCCGGTGCGCGTCGCACAAACTCGTACCTGGTTCGCGTCGTTGACGGGGGAGAGACCCTCGCCCGCCAGACCGGCCTTCTCGATGCTCGTCGTCGCCCCATCCGCGGCCTGCCCAACAAGCTGACAACCGGAAGCCGCGAAGACCTCGCAGCTGTCTGGCGCGGAGCGTTTCTCGCTGCCGGTTCTCTCACCGACCCCGGTCGCTCCGCCGCCCTCGAGGTCACCTGCCCGACGAACGAGGCAGCGATGGCTCTCGTGGGTGCCGCTGGTCGACTGCAGGTCTCGGCGAAGAGCCGTGAGGTACGCGGTGTGCACCGCGTCGTCGTTCGCGACGGTGAGGCAATCAGCGCGATGCTCGTCATCATGGGCGCCTCTGAGAGCCTCGCCGCGTGGGAAGAGATGCGCCAGCGCCGCGAAGTACGCGCAACGGCCAACCGTCTCGTCAACTTCGACGACGCCAACCTTCGCCGATCTGCCCAGGCAGCGGTCGCCGCGTGCTCCAGGGTCGAGCGTTCACTCGAGATTCTCGGTGACACTGTTCCCGAACACCTGCGGTACGCGGGGGAGCTGCGCTTGCGCTTCCGTGACTCGAGCCTCGACGAACTCGGTCACCACGCTGACCCGCCCATGACAAAAGATGCGGTCGCAGGTCGCATCCGCCGCCTTCTCGCGATGGCCGACAAGCGCGCAACCGACCTCGGAATCCCGGGCACCGACGCCAACCTGCCCCCGGAACTCATCGACCTTTAAGCGGGAATTAACCCTTAGCTGGGAAGCATCCGAAAGGCTGCTGGGTTGACATGGGTAGACTGAAAACGTCAACCGGGCAGCGGCCAACAGGCGCCCCGGTACCAATTGCTAGGAGATATTTCAATGGCTGACTACACCCTCCCGGAACTCGCGTATGACTACTCGGCGCTCGCGCCGCACATCAGCGCCTCGATCATGGAGCTCCACCACAGCAAGCACCACCAGGCGTATGTGACCGGCGCCAACACGGCTCTCGCTCAGCTCGCCGAGGCACGTGACAAGGGCGACCTGACCTACGTCAACAAGCTCGAGAAAGACCTCTCGTTCAACCTCGGTGGCCACGTAAACCACTCGATCTTCTGGACAAACCTCTCACCAGACGGCGGCGACAAGCCCACGGGTGATCTCGAGTCAGCGATCAACGACGAGTTCGGCTCGTTCGACAAGTTCACTGCCCACTTCACAGCGACAGCAATGGGCGTTCAGGGCTCCGGATGGGCAGTACTCGCCTGGGACTCAATCGGCCAGCGCCTCATCATCGTTCAGTTCTTCGACCAGCAGGGAAACCTTCCCGCTGGAATCGTGCCGATCCTGATGCTCGACGTCTGGGAGCACGCGTACTACCTCGACTACAAGAACGTACGCGCCGACTACGTCAAAGCCTTCTGGAACATCGCCAACTGGGAGAACGCGCAGAAGCGCTTCACAGTTGCGCGCGAGAAGACCGAAGGCCTGCTGCTACTCTCATAGCGGTACTGTGGCCGGGCAGCAATCTGCCCGGCCGCCCTCCAATCCACCACCTAAGTGCGTCACTCAGGCGCCCGAAAACCTGGAGTTCCATTGAGCGTCAAGATCGGTATCAACGGCTTCGGTCGCATCGGCCGTAACTTCTTCCGCGCAGCCCTTGCAAAGGGCAGCGACCTCGAGATTGTTGCGGTCAACGACCTCGACAACCCCGCCGCTCTCGCGCACCTTCTCAAGTACGACACCGTCGGTGGACGTCTCGACGCCGAAGTAACAGTCGACGGCGACACCATCTACGTCAACGGCAAGCCGATCAAGGTTCTTGCTGAGCGCGACCCGTCGCTTCTCCCGTGGGGCGAGCTTGGCGTCGACATCGTCATCGAGTCGACTGGTCGTTTCACGAAGTCCGAAGACGCGCAGAAGCACATCGCCGCTGGCGCCAAGAAGGTCATCGTCTCCGCTCCCGCAACGGGCGCGGACGTCGCGACCCTCGTTCTCGGTGTGAACGAAGACACCTACGACTCGGCGATCCACACAATTATCTCCAACGCGAGCTGCACGACGAACTGCCTCGCACCGCTCGCGAAGGTGTTTATGGACAACTTCGGCATCGAGCGTGGTCTCATGACTACTGTTCACGCGTACACCGCCGACCAGAACCTTCAGGACGGCCCGCACAGCGACCTTCGCCGTGCACGCGCTGCAGCCGCTAACATCATCCCGACGTCGACGGGTGCCGCAAAGGCTCTCGGCCTCGTTATCCCGGAGCTCGTTGGCAAGCTTGACGGTTACGCACTTCGCGTTCCGGTCATCACCGGATCGATCACCGACCTCACGCTCACCGCTTCGCGCCCCGTGACCGTCGAAGAGATCAACGCTGCGTACAAGGCTGCTGCAGAGGGCCCCCTCAAGGGAATCCTCAAGTACACCGAAGACGAGATCGTTTCGAGCGACATCGTCGGCGACCCGCATTCCTCGATCTTCGACGCTGGCCTCACAAAGGTCATCGGCAACCAGGTCAAGGTCGCATCGTGGTACGACAACGAGTGGGGATACTCCAACCGCCTCGTTGACCTCACGTCGTACGTCGCAGACCGCCTCTAGGTCATCCGCTTCAAACTAAAGAGAACCATGACGCTCCGCACTATCGATAGCCTCGGTATCCTCGCGGGCAAGACCGTACTCGTCCGTTGTGACCTGAACGTTCCGTTGAAAGACGGAAAGATCACTGACGACGGACGAGTACGGGCCTCCTTGCCCACGCTCAATGCCCTCATCCACGAGGGAGCACGAGTTGTTATCGTGTCGCACCTCGGTCGCCCAGAGGGTGCCCCCGACGGGAAGTACAGCCTCGCACCCGTCGCACAGCGACTCAGCGAGCTGCTCGGCAAGGGAGTCACCTTCGCGAAAGACACGGTCGGCTCAGCCGCCCAGTCTGCGGTCGATGGTCTCGCTAACGGCGAGGTGGCATTACTTGAGAACCTCCGCTTCAACCCCGGAGAAGCAAGTAAAGATCCTGCGGAGCGTCTTGCGTTCGCACAGAAGCTCGCCGACCTTGGCGACGCCTTCATCTCAGACGGCTTCGGTGTTGTACACCGCAAGCAGGCGAGCGTCTACGAACTCGCGGGACTCCTGCCGAGCGCGGCGGGGCTCCTTATTGCCGCAGAACTCGACGTTCTCGACAAGCTCACCGAGAACCCCGAGCGCCCCTACGCGGTTGTGCTTGGCGGTTCGAAGGTCTCCGACAAGCTCGGAGTCATCGGCCACCTGCTTCCCCGTGTCGACACGCTCCTCATCGGTGGCGGCATGCTCTTCACCTTCCTCGCGGCCCTCGGCCACAAGGTCGGCGCGAGCCTTCTCGAGGCCGACCAGATCGACACCGTCAAGGGCTACCTTGCGAAGGCTGAAGAGCTGGGAGTGACGATCGTTCTTCCGACCGACGTTGTTGTTGCATCCAAGTTCGGTGCAGACGCTGAGGTTGTCGTCACGGCAGCGGACTCCATTCAGGAGACACCGTTCGGTGCGACGGGCCTCGGCCTCGACATCGGCCCGGAAACCGCAGCGAACTTCGCAACGATCATCGCGGCATCCAAGACCGTGTTCTGGAACGGCCCCATGGGCGTCTTCGAACTCGCCCCCTTCGCTGCCGGCACCAAAGCAGTCGCTCAGGCGCTCACCGAGGTCGACGGCCTCGGAGTTGTCGGTGGTGGCGACTCAGCCGCTGCCGTTCGCGCACTCGGCTTCACCGATGACCAGTTTGGTCACATTTCCACCGGCGGCGGCGCCAGCCTCGAATTCCTCGAAGGCAAACACCTCCCCGGACTGGAGGTCCTCGGATGGCAGTAACAATCAACGGCGCGCGCACCCCGCTGCTCGCTGGCAACTGGAAGATGAACCTCGACCACCTGCAGTCGATCGCGTTCGTACAGAAGCTCGCGTGGAGCCTCAAAGACGCGAACCACGACTTCGAAGCCGCAGAGGTTGCGATCTTCCCCCCGTTCACTGACCTGCGCTCCGTGCAGACCCTGATCTCGGCTGACAAACTCCCGCTCGCCTTCGGCGGCCAGGATGTCTCGGCTCAGGATTCCGGCGCCTACACCGGCGAGATCTCCGGCGCCTTCCTCAAGGCTCTCGACTGCACGTACGTCATCATCGGTCACTCAGAGCGTCGCACCCTGCACAATGAAACCGACGAGATCGTTGCTGCCAAGGTCACCGCGGCTGTGAAGCACGGGCTCGTTCCCGTCATCTGTGTCGGCGAGACAGCAGAAGACCTCGAGCTTCACGGCCCGAGCGCCGTTCCGGTCGCGCAGCTCAAGGCGGCCCTCGCTGGCCTCAACGGCGCCGTCGACATCGTCGTCGCGTACGAGCCCGTCTGGGCAATCGGTTCCGGCCAGGCCGCGACCCCCGAGCAGGCCGAACAGGTTGCGGCGCAGTTGCGCGTCACCCTGCGCGAGCTTCTCGGTGACGACGTCGCCGATGCCACTCGCATCCTCTACGGCGGTTCGGTCAAGTCGGGCAACATCGCCGGCTTTATGCGCGAGCCCAACGTTGACGGAGCTCTCGTGGGCGGGGCAAGCCTCGACATCCCCGAGTTCTCGAGCATCGTGCGCTTCCAGAAGCACGTCGGCGTCTAAGGCATTCGCCGCGCGCGAGCGCGGTTATACTATCTGAGGCTGTAAAGCCGCTTCGAAAGGTTTCGCGTGGAAATTTTCCAGGTCCTCCTGCAGGTCGTACTCGGCATCACGAGTCTTCTGCTGACCCTGCTCATTCTTTTGCACCGTGGTCGCGGTGGTGGCCTCTCCGACATGTTCGGAGGTGGCGTCACATCGAACCTCGGTGCGTCTGGTGTTGCAGAGCGCAATCTCAACCGCATCACTGTCATCCTCGGTGTTGTCTGGATCACGAGCATCATCCTGCTCGGCCTCATCACCAAGTTCGACACCGGCGCGTAAGCGCTTCGTCCGTATTCATAAGTCTTTCGGGGGAATCAGATGGCTTCAGGTGGCAGTGCAATTAGGGGTTCGCGCGTAGGCGCTGGCCCCATGGGAGAACAGGACCGCGGTTACCACGCGGACCGCATCCAGGTCTCCTATTGGGACGAGCTCGGCAACGAGACGGTTCGCTACTTCGCGGCCAACCTTCCCGACGAAGAGATTCCCGAGACGATCGACTCGCCGCAGAGTGGACTTCCGGCAGGCCGCGACAAGGCCAACCCGCCGTCGGTCGCCAAGCTTGAGCCCTACAAGACCCACCTCGCATACGTCAAAGAGCGTCGCACAGAAGAGGAGGCCGCCGGCCTTCTCGAAGAGGCGCTTCTTCAGCTTCGCCAGCGTCGCGGAAGCGTGCCGACGAGCTAACTGTGCTCATAAAAAACCCCGCACTTCGCAGTGCGGGGTTTTTTATGCGTACGAGCTAGTGCGCGTCGGTCGAATCCGTCGCCGTCCAGAAGATCTCGGTCGTTGTGAGGTTCTCGGGAACCTCGGCTGTCGCATCCGCGTCAACAAACAACGACGTCTCTTCGCGGCCCTTGACGCCCGCGGCCGGAACCTCGGTGCGGCTCGCGCCAGCGAGGGTGAGGCCGAGAGCCGAAGCCTTGTCGGCTCCCGCGAGCACGAGCCAGACGCGCGCAGACGCGTTGATCACGGGAAGCGTGAGGCTCAGGCGTTCCGCTGGCGGCTTGGGGGAGTTGCGCACGGCAATAACGGCCGCCTCGCGCTCCCGGATACCGTCGAGATCGGGAAAGAGGCTCGCGACGTGGCCATCGGGGCCGACACCGAGAAACGTAATGTCGAAGCGCGGGTAGGAGAGGCCCTCGGCAGCATGCTCCGCCAGCTCAGACGCATAAGCTTCTGCCGCGACATCCAAATCGATGCCGTCATCAGATGCACCGAAGGCATGGATGTTGCCACCGTCGATAGCGAGCGTGTCGAGCAGTGCTTTACGCGACTGAGTCTCGTTGCGCTCTGCATCTCCGCGCGGAAGCCAGCGCTCGTCACCCCACCAGAAGTGCACTCTCGACCAGTCGACGCTGTCTTTCGCGGGCGAAGCCGCGACGTCTGCGAGAACTGCGCCACCCATCGAGCCACCCGTGAGGGCAACATCGGCGCGCGGAGCAACCGCGAGAATGTCGACGAGCGCCGTAACAAAACGGGCCGCGACGGCAGCGGAGAGGGATTTCTTATCGGGGTGAACGAGCACCCGGCGTTCGTTTGTCACGCGCGTGGAGCCTTGGTCTTTCTGGTCGTTGCAGTCTTAGCCTTCACAAGACGCGGCTTCTTGGCGGGCTTGCCGAGCTGACCGAGTCCGTTGAGAACAACCTCGCCGAAAAGATCGTCGGGGTCAAGCCTGCGGAGTTCTTCAGCCAGGCAGTCGCGAAGACTGCGTCGGGGGAGTGAGATGTCGTGCGTCGGCTGGTTCGGCTGGATGAGCGTCGCAACGTTCGCGAGGCTGCGCTCGAGCTCGATCGAACCGGAGGCGCGGTGCAGCACGACGCCCTGGATTCCGCTCGAACCGTGCGACTTGCTCGACACCTCGAGCTTGACCGGAACCTGCAGCTGCAGCTGCAACCAGGCCGCGAGCAGGGCGGTCGAGGGGGAGTCGGCAGCGCCGTGCACCTCGACACCCGTGACAGGCTCGTACGGCGGCTGGTCGAGCACCGCGGCGAGCTGGGCGCGCCACAGTGTCAGTCGCGTCCAGGCGAAGTCCGTGTCACCGGGCTTGTAGGTCGACGCAAGGTTCTCGAGAGCCGCGCGAGGGTTTGCACTCGACGCCGCGTCTGTGATGCGGCGCTGGGCGATTCCACCGAGAGCCTCTTCTGAAGCGACGGCGGGAGCGGCACCGGGCCACCAGACAACAACCGGAGCGTCGGGGAGGAGCAGGCCAGTAACGAGACCCTCCTGGTCGGTCGCTGCGTCACCGTAGGCACGGACGACGATGACCTCGCTCGCGCCAGCGTCTCCGCCGACACGAATCTGGGCGTCGAGGCGTGCCTCTGTCTTTGCCTTCTTCTGTGCGGCAGCGGAGTCTCCGCTCGTCGACAACACGATGACCCGCATGGGGTGCTCGCGCGACGCGTCGTTGGCGGCCTCAATGGCCTCCTCCTCTTCGCCGAGAGTCGTCGAGATGACGAGCGTCAGAACGCGACCGAGGGCAACAGCGCCGCCCTCTTCGCGAATCTTGACGAGGGTTTTCGAGATCTTGCTCGTTGTTGTGTCGGGAAGGTCGACAATCATGGTCGTCTCCATGTTCTGCCGTCGCGGGCAAGCAGGTCATCTGCGGACTTGGGACCCCACGTGCCGGGGCGGTACTGGTCGGGCTGGCCCTGGGTTGCCCAGAACTCCTCGATCGGGTCGAGGATCTTCCAGCTGAGTTCGACCTCTTCGTGGCGCGGGAACAGGGGCGGGTCGCCGAGAAGCACGTCGAGGATGAGTCGCTCGTACGCCTCGGGGCTCGCCTCGGTGAACGCGTGGCCGTAGCCGAAGTCCATCGTGACGTCGCGCACCTGCATCGTCGCTCCGGGCACCTTCGAGCCGAAGCGAATCGTCACGCCCTCGTCGGGCTGAACACGGATAACAAGTGCGTTCTGCCCAAGGGTTCCGGTCTGGCTCTCCGCAAAGAGGTTCTGCGGCGCACGCTTGAAGACAACGGCGATCTCGGTGACACGACGACCGAGGCGCTTGCCCGCACGCAGGTAGAACGGCACACCAGCCCAACGGCGGGTGCCGATCTCGAGCTTGATTGCCGCGTAGGTCTCGGTCAGCGACTCGGGGTTCATGCCGTCTTCGTCGAGGAAGCCGACTACCTTCTCGCCGCCCTGCCAACCACCGGAGTACTGGCCTCGCGCGGTCGAGTTGCTCAGGTCTTTCGGAAGCTTGACCGCTGCGAGAACCTTTTCCTTCTCGGCGCGCAGGTCAGCGGCGTCGAACGAGATGGGCTCCTCCATCGCCGTGAGGGCGAAGAGCTGAAGGAGGTGGTTCTGGATGACGTCGCGCGCGGCGCCGATTCCGTCGTAGTAGCCGGCGCGGCCGCCCACTCCGATGTCTTCCGCCATCGTGATCTGCACGTGGTCGACGTAGTTGGCGTTCCAGATGGGTTCGTACAACTGGTTGGCGAAGCGGAGGGCCAGAATGTTCTGAACCGTCTCTTTGCCGAGGTAGTGGTCGATGCGGAAGACACTGTCGGGCGGGAAAACGCTCTCGACAACCGCATTGAGCTCGCGAGCCGTCTTGAGGTCGCTACCGAACGGCTTCTCGATGACAACACGACGCCACTGGCCATCCTGCTGCTCTGCGAGACCAGAGGCCTTGAGCTGCTCTGTAACGAGCGGGAAGGCCTTCGGCGGGATCGACAGGTAGAACGCGTGGTTACCCATGGTTCCGCGGTCGCGGTCGAGTTCTTCGATCGTCGCCTTGAGCTTCGTAAAAGCCTCGGCGTCGTCGAACTCGCCCTGCACGAAACGAATGCCCTGCGCCAGCTGGCGCCAGACATCCTCATCGAACGGGGTGCGCGCGTACTGCTTGACGGCCTCGTACACGACCTTCTCGAAGTCCTGGTCTTCCCAGTCGCGGCGAGCGAAGCCCACGAGTGAGAAGCCGGGCGGGAGAAGACCGCGGTTAGCGAGGTCGTATACCGCCGGCATCAGCTTCTTGCGTGACAGGTCGCCTGTCACACCGAAGATGATGAGGCCGCTGGGGCCCGCGATGCGGTTGAGGCGACGATCCGAGGGCAACCGCAGCGGGTTGAACTCGGGGGTGATATCCACGGGGGACATTCAGCTCCTAGGTGATTCTCTAACTACTTGCCGAGCGCTGCGAGGAGCGCGTCGAGCTGCGTGGCAGGGTCGGTGAGGGTGAGGGTCAGAACCGGGCGACCGTGCTCGGCGAGAACACTCGCGTCGCCGGCTGCCTGAGCCTGGATGAGCTGTCCGAAGGTGAACGGACGCTCAGGGATAACAAGGTCGCTCTCGAGCGCCGTTGTGATCTGCAGGAAGACGCCTGTCGCGGGGCCGCCCTTGTGGTACTGGCCGGTCGAGTGCAGGAAGCGAGGTCCCCAGCCGAAGGTCACGGGGCGTTCGGCACGCGCAGCTACCGAGTTGCGGGTTGCTGCGAGCTCCGGAAGAGCGAGACGGTCGACGTACGCCTGGATCGCGACGTAGCCGTCTTCACCCAGGTACGACAGAAGCGACGAGATAGCGCCATCGAGGTCGGTAACGCCCTCGAGTACATCGCTCGAACCGCGAACCTCGATGCCGCTCTCGACAAACGCAGCAGCCTCAGGCTCCGGACGCGCGTCGAGAAGGCCGCGGGTTGCGATCTTCGCCGACTCAACGTCGGGCTGGTCGAAGGGGTTGATGCCGAGCAGGCGGCCCGCAATTGCCGTCGCGTACTCCCAGACGAGAAGCTGGGCCCCGAGGGATCCGGCAATCTCGATCTCACCCTCGTTAACCTCGCGCGTGTCGTCGAAGTCTCCGACGAGGCGAACGATCTGCAGGTCGTCGATAGAGTCGTTGAGTTCCGGCGCATCGAGGGGCAGAACGACGGGGAGGAGTCCCTTGCCGTCTTTTCCGGTCGACTCCGCGATGAGCTGCTCGACCCAGTCGCCGAAGCCGACGATGTGGGTGCCGTCGGCGATGATGCCGACCTTGTCTTTCAGCGGTCGCGTTCCGGCGATCGCCGCGGCGAGAATAAGCGCGGGGTTCTCCGGCTCATCGACCGAGAGCTGCATCGACATGGCGTCGGCTTCGGCGAGCAGGCCCGCGATGTCGACGCCAGCGAGGCCAGAGGGCACAAGACCGAATGCCGTGAGGGCGCTGTAGCGACCTCCGACATTGGGGTCTGCGTTGAAGACGCGGTAGCCGGCCTCACGAGCCGAGACGTCGAGCGGCGAGCCGGGATCGGTCACGATGACGATGCGCTCGATCGGGTCGATACCCGCGTCGCGGAAAGCCTGCTCGTAGACGCGCTTCTGGCTGTCGGTCTCG
>Ga0247805_1000298_pt1 | contig 27599 bp, 19 predicted proteins | sample UWRJL044104R1_FD_180930 | JGI IMG/M metagenome (GOLD analysis project Ga0247805, IMG submission 180930) | Plant litter microbial communities from Arlington Agricultural Research Station in Wisconsin, United States - UWRJ-L044-104R-1 | ecosystem: Environmental > Terrestrial > Plant litter >... | reverse complement strand
ATTCGCCCCGCCAAGGGAAAGCACCGATGCCAGAATGGCTAGATATAGTTTGTTCATCTCCTTGATTGTTTTTTCTTTGATCGGTTAAACCGCCCGCTCGCGCGGACGGCGTTCCCCTTTTATCCTGTTTTGTTTGTTACCTGTTGATGTAGATCCAGCCTGTGATCTTGTCCCCTTCGGCAGTATGGATCACGTAGAAGTACGTGCCGTCCGGCAATTCCTTTCCGGCATTGGACTGCCCGTACCACTGGTCCACATAGTTCTTGAAGTTGTACACCTCCGTACCGTACCTGTTGAAGATGTTAAGCTCCTTCACGTTGTACATGCTGAGATCGAAGTTGTCGTTCTCACCATTGTTGTTCGGCGAGATACCTCTTTGGATCTCACAAGAGATGTTGCTTACCGTAATAGGCTCGCTCACAGAACATCCATCGGCAGTAGTAACTGTTACAGTAAACGTACCAGGAGTCTTCAAGATGACAATGCTCGGTTCTGCCGTGGTCTCGAAGATCGCATTATTTGATGCTGACCAAACATAGGTTGACGTAAGCGGATCAAACGACCCACTTGAAGGCACAGCAACAAGTTGGTACTTGTTAGCCTCACAACCTTGCATAAAGTCTACTTCTATTGGAGTCGTATTCTCATCTACATCTGTTTGGAATAAAGATATACAACCTAGAATATCAACTTCTAAGATATAAGTACCAACTTCGGTAGCAGTAAACGTTGCTCCTTGTCCTTCAACTCCACTTGGAGAAGTCCAAGTATAAGTTGCATCTGGATTATTTATATCAAAATTTGTTGCTGTGAATGATAATGTAACCGTCTGGCTTGGACATATGATATAAGGCTCTCCAACAAATGCTATCTGCCAGTCTGCCACACTTTCTCCAACCGTAACCATTTCAGGTCCACTTATACATCCTTGGATATCTACCATTACTGAGTAGATCCCTGGAGTGTCAATTACTATTGAGTTCGTTGCTGAAACTACTTCGCTTCCGTCTGTTAATGTATAGGTATAAGTAACAGGCAATGCTAATGGATTATTCGTCACATTAACTGAAAGGGTTCCTGTTTCATCTGGACATAAATCAGCTGGAGCTGTCAAATCAAAGAACCAAGTTGTATTTGCATTTACAATCTCAAATGTCTGAGTAGAAGTACAACCTGAATTGTTCACCGTTACGGTATAAGTTCCATAACCAGCTTCACCATTGATGGTCAATGATCCTGATGTTACGGCAAGCGGATCTGGACCAAAAGTCCAAGAATAGCTAACCAAAGCTGGATCAAAATCATTATTTGTTGGAAAAACTGTAATCGTTGTACTTCCTTCCGGGCAAATTTCTTTTGTTCCCAACAATGTAAACTGCGGGGTAAGATCTTGCACTATAAGATCAAAATCTACGATTTGGAAGCATGAAGTCCCTAGATAATTTACTCTAACATAAATAGTTTGACCATTTGTTCCTGGAAACTCTTCCAAGTCTTCAACAGGTATGATATTTTCCAATACGTTATTTTGAGCATCTTCTAATGTCAAGAAATAAACAGCTTCGTGTGTTCCCGGAGTAAATGGTGCCAAGACAACAGCAGTATTTGAAGTCAAGTCAAACACTCCACTTCCTGAAGCATTACAAAGAACCAAGTCCAGTGGCGTACCTGCTTCTGCATCTAAGAAATATTCTACAACTATCGAGTCAGAGGTTGTACAATCTGTTCCAATATAAGAAGCCTCAATAGTATAAGTTCCTGTTTGTGAAACTGTTAATATTGGATTTGTTTCGCCTTCTAATAAATCAGTTCCATTATACCATTGGATATCATACAATGTCGGATCTAACTGGGAATCCAAGTATACATCATCTCCTAGACAAAGAGCAGTTCCATCAGCAATCAAGTAATCTTCTGGCAAATTGATATTACCGATATTAAAACTTCCTCCTTCCAAAAATACCACAGAATCATAAGATCCATCATTAATATCAGCAATAACCATTTTAATATGATAAGTATGCCCAGGAGTTACTGCAGAGGATGCAACCAATGGAACCGTAATTCCATTGAAATTGATTGGCGCTCCTAGAATTCCTGCTGGATTGTCATAATAATTACCAAAATATTCAACATTATTCGAAGGACAACCTGGATTGTATTGCGTATCTCGAATGTTGTAAACGGTCACAGGAATATTTGTATCAGGAATCACCGCTAAATTTACAGGTGCGGTACCTGCGGTTATATCTGTTAAAATAAATGCAAAGGCATCACTATATCCACATTGGAATCCACCATATTCTTCCGAAGCAAACATAAAGTTGAAATCAATCTTAGGGTCTATTGCCACGAAATCAAATTCTAAGGAAGTAGCGTTATATAACGTACCAGTTACTGGCGGTGTTTGAGCTGCTAATATTGCTGATAAATCCACATCTCCTGCCAAACCTCCACCAGAAAGAATACCAGTGTTTGGTCCTGGAACAGAAGTTGCGCTACCTGTTACCAAAACGATACCATCTTCAAAAGGAAATTGAGATTGAGCCTTATTGAAGTATCCAATACCATTGTTTACACCGGTTCCTGTTGACCAAGCAATGTTGGTAACTGTGGCACATTCTGACTTAATTAATATGTCCGTTACTAATTCTTCATTTGTATATTGAGTAGTATTTACGGTAATTGGCGGAACAATACTTCCGATACATAAATCAAAAATAATATCTTCTAATTTATTAGAAACCGACCAAACCCTAATCTTATACGTTTCACCGATAACTAAATTATTTACTATTGTCTGGTCGTTATTATTACAAGCAACAAATACCATAGTTCCACACTCATCACCTTTGTATAATGAGCTATTCAAATCAGTAGCTGTTCCTTGAACGTTTGTAAATGTGATAACGTGTACTGGGCTAGTGGCAACAAATTCGAACCAAACATCATCATCCTCATTTCCTGGACAAGAACTTGTTTCGGCAGAAGCTGTAGCACCTGTAACGCTAGCAGAAACAAAAAGATTACAATCCAGACCGTTATTGACTGGTACTTCTATTGCAGTAGCACACTCGTCATTGGTAATCGGAGCAGGCGTTGTTATACATAAATCAAAAGAAGCATTTCTTGGAGTATTGGCAGTACTTGTTTCTTTTGTAAACACCCTGATCTTATAAGTTGCACCAATGGTTAAATTGTTGGCAATGCTAACATCAGGATCGCTGCAATACAATTGTGTCAAATTATCGCAATCCTCTCCACTATACAACACATGGTCAATGTTTGTAGATGTTCCTACCACGTTGCTGAATGTAATAATATGAATCGTTGATGTAGCCACAAAACTGTACCAAACATCATCATCCTTACCACCACTGCAAGTAGTTCCTTGTGTAGACAAGGTTCCTCCTAATGTATTCCCTGAAACAGACTCCGCACAAACACGAGTAGGATTTACTGGAACTTGTGTCGCAGCACTACATTCATCATTTAAAGGTTTTGTAATAAATGTTCTTGGATTCAAAATAGTCCAAGTACTTATGTCTGTATCAGAACAGATTGCTCTTACATAATAGATATAAGTTGTCCCTGGTAACAATCCTTCTATAGTATATGGATTTTCATTTACGTCCGTTAGATAATAACCCGCTGTACCCGTATTTAGAGGAGTATTGTTAACCGGAGGAGTTGCACCTACAGATGGTACTGCATAGATCTCCCATTGCTGTTCAGATCCGCCTGCCGTCCAGCTAAGTTCTGCCGTAGTTTGGGTGATACTGCCTACTGTAACCAAAAGATCCGTTGGTTTCGGACAAGTTGGCGGCGTACAGTGTCCCAATATATCGTCTGAATAGATTACCGTCAAAGGTGTTCCTTCACCAGGCAATTTTGTGTAGATGATATCTGTAAATGGATTTTGGATAGCAACACCAATAGTTAAAGGCTGTGAACCCTCTATATTCCAGTATAAATCTATTGGAACATCAGTACATAAAGAAACCTGAACTCCATTAGCATTATTAATCAAGGATCCGCCTAATGTTGCCACAACAATTCCGTTTTGGCGAACTTGCATTCTTGCTCCATTCCAGCTATTACCAACTGTACTTGTAAGCTTGAATCTGTACAAACATTTGTCCTCATCAGCACAAGTAATGGTATTGAATACTACTGGACCTGTCCAGGTACTCGGATCATTTCCTCCACAAATAGCTCTTACATAGTAGTAATAGATTGTAGCTGCATCAAGGTCTGTTGGAGTCAATCCTGTAGCTCCATTCAGTCCCTGGTAGTACTTGTCTCCAGGCGCCAAAGTTGGAACCACTCCCGGAGCTGCCGGCGCTTGTCCTTGTGGACCAGCTTTTAACAATATTACTTCCCATTCTGTAGCGACTCCACCTTCATTCCACAATAATGCAGCACTATTCATAGTTATGCTCGCTGCTGTAACAGATTGGTTAGTTGGCTTTGGACAAGTTGGCAATGTAGTAAAGGTGTGAACTGCTGACCAAGGTGAATTGGTAGGCGTGTTACAAACTACCCTTACATAAACATCATAAGTTGTATCTGCCGTTAATCCGTTTGGAATTGTAAATGAAAAAGGAGCAGCAGGTCCATTGGTACCCGTAAACATTGCAGTTGATTCTGCCGTTGGCGCTGGGTCTCCTGTTGGTACTATATAAATTTCATATTGTACACCCTCAGTTCCTGGTGCTGTCCAGTTTACTGTGGCGCCTACTGTAGTAACTATAGTTGTGTTTACTGCTGTTGGAGCAATATCGCATCTAGGAACATCACATTCCACAATACTTGTATATACTACCGAACCAGGAGTTCCTGTTCCGGCAGGTTTAGTAAAAATTGTTTGTCCGAATGAATTGATTACCGAAACAATACATTGTTGTGGCTGTGTTCCCGCAGTAAGCCAATATATATCGAACGGAACATTATTACACATCGTTACCGTAACATCAACAGGTCCTGCTCCAGAATTATAGTTTCCACCAATAGTGTTTGGTGGATTCGAAACTGGAAGTATTGGAAGAACGATACCATTTTGTCTTATTTGCATTCTTGCACCATTCCAACCATTATTGGCAGAATCGGTCATTCTGAATGTATAGGTACATTGATCTGCCGTGGCACATATTGCAGTATTGAATACGAATGGCCCAGACCATGCACTGTAAACTCCTGGAGAACACTCAGACCTTACCCAGAATTGGTAAAGGTGGGCTGGAGCTAAATTGTCTATAGTCATTCCAGGCAATCCATCAATATCGTCGTAATATGTTCCGATAGCTGGAGGAATATTCTCACCTGCATCCTGTACGGCAACTTGCCATGCAGTAGCCGTTCCTGCTTCTGTCCAAGTAAAATTACCTCCTGTAAGAGTTGCATTGGCCTGATCAAAGCTGATAGCTGTCGGCTTGTTGCAAGTTTCATATTGTATGATAAGATTGTAGGCAACCGTTGGCGTTGACACGTTCGATGAAACTACGATATAATAATCTTCACCCGTAACAACACTAAAATTATTGATAATCCTTGGATCTGAATTGTTATTCGCAACACCTGCAAGACACGATACTCCGATAGCAGCACAGTTATCATAAACAAAAAGTGAAGATCTTGTTCCGTTTGGAGTCAGGGTAATGCTTATTATACCATCTGCCGTAGCTGTATATTTATAAATAGCATCATTTCCTGACAAATAATTTGTATTGCTTGGCGCAGCAAGACATCCCGCTGATTGCGGACCTGCAATTGAGTTTCCAAAATCGCCCGTATTGGCGTCTGTTTCATAAGGTAGTGGCGTAGTAACTATTATAGGATCCGCACAAACCGTACCCAATGGGATCGTATTGATATAAAACGGCCCTATCCATTCACTGTAGACATTCTCTTGACATTCTGCCCTTACCCAAACCTTGTATCCTGTATCTGGAACAAGATCGGACAGGATTATAGTATGATTTGAATTGTTTGTATTATGAGTCGGCTCTTCTGTTTGTGATGCATTAGCCAACGCAAGTTCAACTTGATAATTTATTGCAGTTCCGTTATGCTCCCATACAAGGGTTGCCGTTGTAGAAGCAACAGATGGGGCTTCAATATTCGATGGATTGAAACATTTCTGTGTTATATTCACATCATCCAACACCCATCGATCTCCTCCTTGACCATTACCCGTTTGTGTATGCACTCTGACAAATGCAAGAAAAACCTGCTGGTTGGCAGTCAATGTAGGCGTAAGATCAACAACCTTCTCTTCAAATACATTGAATACCGCATTCATCTCTGGCTCACTCCAGCTCTTTAACAATTGGTACTGTGAAATGTCTCCCTGGGTGGCGATATCCGTATTTGTAGAATAACGAACCTCATAAACAGAGCCATTATCACCAGTAATAGTCTGGTGGGCAGCGAAACGAAGTTGTCCATCTGCGGGCACCGTTATCAAATTGGTGATCAAGAAATCTCGCGAGGTATTCCCTATACCGATTTCCTCAAGATTGATAAACATCGCCTGGGTTCCATTAACATAAGGCGGCGCTTGGTTGGTAAGTCTCCAGCTCTGGGTCGTACCCACACCGTTGTCGGCTATCATCCATCCTGTTGGAAGTCCGCCTGGAAAAGGTGTTATTTCATCAAAATTTTGAGGATAACCCGCTAAACCCTGCGAAAAACTTACCAACGAATAAAAAGCCGTTAATAATAAAAATGTAATTTTTTTCATAAAATGAAAATTAGGTAGTTTAATAAAGTTTCGTAGTTTAAGAACGTCAAATTTAACAAAAATTAAGAATAATTCAACTTAAAACAAATATTTAACTAATTAGTTTTTGAATGTTACATATAATATCTATCGAAGGCTCAGACTGTTAAATTAGATAAAAATCGTATTATATACATTGTTTCCGATTAATGTTTTGAACATTTCTTATATTTGGATTTTAAAACGAAAAAAATGCACTTACCCCATAATAAAAAAATATATTTTGCTTCCGATCAACACTTTGGTGCACCAACACAAGAGATGAGCTTTCCAAGAGAACAGCGTTTTGTAAAATGGCTTGACGAAGTAAAAAAGGATGCAGAAGCCATTTTTTTATTAGGTGACTTGTTCGATTTTTGGTTTGAATACAAAACCGTTGTCCCAAAAGGATTTGTTCGTGTTTTAGGAAAATTGGCAGAAATTCGAGACAGCGGCATTCCCATTTATTTTTTTGTAGGAAACCACGATTTATGGATGTCGGATTATTTTGAAAAGGAGCTCAACATCCCTGTTTACCATGACAACAAGGAATTTACCTTTGGAGATAAAACCTTCCTTATCGGACACGGTGACGGAAAAGGTCCTGGCGACAAAGGCTATAAAAGGATGAAAAAAGTATTCACCGCCCCGTTTTCCAAATGGCTTTACAGATGGCTGCATCCTGATATTGGGATGAAACTGGCTCAATATCTTTCGGTAAAAAATAAGTTGATTTCGGGTGATGCAGATGTGAAATTTTTAGGAGAAGAAAACGAATGGCTTGTACTGTATGCCAAACGCAAACTGGAAACCAAGCATTACAATTATTTTATTTTCGGACACCGCCACCTGCCAATGAAAATCAGCGTTGGAGAAAATTCAGAATATGTCAACCTGGGCGATTGGATTGGCTATTTTACGTACGGTGTTTTTGATGGAGAAAACTTTGAATTGAAGGAATACAAAGCTTAATTCATCCCTATCCCATAGATATATTCTTCCAATTTGATTTTGAACAAGGTCCCTTCGACAAGGTCTTTTATAGAATCGAGTTCCTTCATTGAAACAGCCAAATCTATTTGATTAACAGGTGTCTTGAGCAAAAACTTTGCACAACGGTATTTCATCTCGCAGTTTTCGCAACAATTATTCCTTCTTGAACTATCTTCTATCAATTCTACAAAATGTTGCAATTCCGAAACAGAAAAATAGAACCCTGTTTCCTTGAAAACCAATTGTATTTTTTCTGATTTCACGGTATTTTTTTCCTTCCAATAAAAAGACATACCGAAGTCGTTGTAATAAATTTGCTCAATTCCTTTCATAATCCAATGCTATTTTTAAAAACAAATATACTACTTTATTTATATTCATTCTAAATAGAATTGTTAAAAATTTATGGCTCAGTCGAAAAGATTCGAATGAACAGCGAGATTTACTGTAAAATTAATTACTCTCCTTGATGTCCTTGAAATGCAATTGAAGTGAAACATTGCCGTTCCATTCGTTTTCATCGATGCAATAAACGGCCTGAAAGTGTTGACGATCTGTGGTGATGTCCATTTTATTTCCGAGACCGAAACCAATTCCGGCAAGTCCTTCGGAATTATGTTGCTTTACAAAAAGTCGGATATGCTCTTCGGCTTGGCCCATTTTTTTTCCATAACCCGTATCCATTAAATCCTTTGTCAGGAAAACGGGCGTCATATTTAAAGGCCCAAAAGGCTCAAATTGCTTGAGAATCCTGATGAATTTAGGCGTGATATCAGATAGGTTGATTTCGGCATCAACCAAAATTTCCGGCATTAGCGAATCTTCCTGAATGGTATTTTTGACAATCTCTTCGAAGGCATTTTTGAATTTGAGGTAATTTTCCTCTTTTAAAGTCAGCCCGGCGGCATACATGTGCCCGCCGAACTGTTCGAGATGTTCCGCACAGGCTTCGAGGGCATTATAGACATCAAAATCTTTTACGGAACGAGCCGAAGCTGCCAATTTATCACCACTTTTCGTGAACACCAGAGTAGGACGATAATAGGTTTCGATGAGTCTCGAAGCCACGATCCCGATGACGCCTTTGTGCCAGCTTTCGTGATAAACAACTGTTGAAAAACGCAATGTTTCAGTATTTTCTGCGATCTGATCCAGAGCCTCAATGGTAATCTGCTTGTCGAGTTCTTTTCTATCGGAATTGTATTTCTCAATTTCTGAAGCAAATTGAACCGCCTGGTCGAAATCAAACTCCGATAATAGTTCAACCGCATGATTGCCGTGCTTGATTCTTCCTGCGGCATTTATCCTGGGTGCAATAATGAAAACCACATCGGTAATATCCAATACTTTTTTCTTGACTTGATGAATCAATGCCTTGATGCCGGGCCTTGGATTGGAGTTGATCACTTCTAGTCCGAATTTTGCCAGAATCCTGTTTTCGCCTGTCATCGGGACAATATCGGCTGCAATTGCCGTTGCAACCAAATCCAAGTAAGGCAACAAATCTTGTATGGATTCACCTTTCTTTCTGCCTAACGCCTGAATCAGCTTGAAACCAATTCCGCAACCGCACAATTCATCATAAGGATAGTTACAATCTTCCCTTTTTGGATCCAAGACTGCAACGGCTTCGGGAATAGATTCTCCCGGACGGTGGTGGTCGCAAATGATAAAATCGACGTTCCGTTGTTTCGCATACGCCACGTGGTCAATAGATTTTATTCCACAATCCAAGGCAATTATCAATGAAATTCCGTTGTCATCGGCATAATCTATTCCTTTGAAAGAAACGCCATAACCTTCGTCATAACGGTCTGGAATATAAGTGGTAACATTTGGATAATATGACTTCAAGTAAGATGCAACCAATGAAACCGCCGTGGTCCCATCTACATCATAATCGCCGAAAACCATAATGTTTTCGTTATCGGCAATGGCTTTTTCTATTCTTGAAACTGCCAAGTCCATATCTTTCATCAGATACGGATCGTGCAAATCATCAAGCGAAGGTCGGAAGAATTGTCGGGCATCTTCATAGGTTTCGATGCCACGTTGCAATAAAAGTGAGGCAATAGATGCTTCAACATTTAGTGCTTGAGCCAAAGTTTTGATCTGGCCCGTTTCTGGTTTTGGTTTGATTGTCCAACGCATTTTCTGTATGGTTTATATTGGTATAAAAATAAAAAATATTTTAATTCGAACCATTAAAGGATTAAGAAATTTGAGGGATTGTCTTTTCTTAATGGAACTTAATACCTTAATGGTTCAAAACAAGTGCTTCTCCTTCAAATTGAATTCCATCCCAACCGGTTTGCATAAAATTTCGAATGTTTTGGTGGTCATTTCCATCAGGATTATTCAATACCTCATCAAAATAATACGCTCCGAAACAAGCCAGTGTTGCTTCTTTTGAAAGATTTTGGAGTTTCCCAAAAGCAAATATCTTACAGGATCCGTTGTTCTCTCCTGCCTTATTAAATTGATTTCCGTTTTTGAAAGCGGTTGGTGTAAAATCGTAATTTTCCTCAACAACTTGAATCGTATCTTGAAACGTCATGGATGTTGGATGTTCCTGGAGCTGTTCTAAAAAAGCTGTAATTGTCATTATGATTTCAAATAATTAATGCTTACTTCCACTTTTGCAAATTGACGGAACATTTCCATCACGCCACAATATTTATCCACCGAAAGGTTGACAATTTTTTGAAGCTTTGTTTCGTCTAAATTGCTACCGAAAAAATTATAATTTACTCGAAAAGTATGATAAAATTTTGGATGCTCTTCCGTCAGATCACCTTGAACGTCAATGGTAAAAGTATCGATTTCGGCTTTCATTTTCTTGACCAGTGAAGCAATATCAATCCCCGTACAACCTGCCAATGATGCCAGCATCATCGATTTTGGACGCAAGCCCTCATTGTTGCCACCGAATTCAGCATCGGAATCCATCTTGATGATTCCTCCAGGATTTGTAGCCTCGAAAGCCATATCTCCTAGCCATTTTGTATGTACTTGATGTGTATTCATATTCATTAATTTACACGGATTTCCCTAATTTTCACAAAAATATCTGTGCTAATCTGTGTTTGTATTTATTTTGCAGATTTTCCTCCAACCACGACAACAATTTCGCCTTTTGGAGGCTTGTTTTCAAAATACGTCAATACTTCCCTTGCCGTTCCACGTACATTTTCTTCATGCAGTTTTGATAATTCCCTCGAAACACAAATTTGTCGATCCTCGCCAAAATAGGTGATGAATTCCGCCAAGGTCTTCAATAACTTATGGGGCGAAACATACAAGATCATAGTCCGAGTTTCTTCGGCCAGCGCCAAATATCGGGTCTGCCTTCCCTTTTTTTCAGGAAGGAATCCCTCGAAAATGAATTTATCATTCGGCAAACCACTGTTTACCAAGGCTGGTACAAATGCCGTTGCTCCAGGCAAACATTCTACCGTTATATTATTTTCGACACAGGCTCTCGTCAGTAAAAATCCAGGATCGGAAATAGCCGGAGTTCCCGCATCCGAGATCAAGGCAATGGTCTCGCCTGATTTCAATCTGGAAATTAAATTCTCAACCGTCTTGTGCTCGTTGTGCATATGATGGCTGTGCATGTGTGTTCCGATTTCGAAATGTTTCAATAGCTTTCCGCTCGTCCGGGTGTCTTCTGCCAAAATCAAATCGACTTCCTTTAGAATCCGAATCGCACGAAAAGTCATGTCCTCGAGATTGCCTATCGGCGTTGGAACAATGTATAATTTACCCATAATTTATTTGAACACAGATTGCTCAGATTTTCACAGATGTACTACTCCTATAAAAATTGAAAATCTTTTTATTGACACGAATTGCACTAATTTCCACTAATTAATTCTTCTAAAATCTGTGCGGATCTGTGAAATCTGTGTTAGCTTATTTAAACTTTTGCTCTACAACTTCTAGAAAACGCGTTTCAAAATCTTCTTTCCCTTTCCAATCATTATAATCTGGCTTTACCAAATCTTCAATGAAATTTTTGGCATCTTGAAAAGTATTGAACGTGTTCAATTGCGAAATCACCCTGTTGAAATCTTCATTGCTTCCGGCAAAAAGCTGGCTTACAAATCCAACCTTGTCGTTCAATCCGAAGGTGATTCCTTTTGTGATTTTTATGCCTTCATATTGTGGCGCTTCAGGAAATTCTCTTTTACCTGGCTCCTCAACAACTTCTTCTTTCGGAGTTTCTTGGACTTCTTTAAATTCCTCTATTTCCTCTACAACTGCTGCCTTTACAGGTTCTGGTTCTTCTTCGTGCTTCTTCTCGATTTCAGCCTTTATGAATTCTAATTCCTTGTAATCGGAACCCAAGAAATCTTCGAAAATTATTTGATGACCCGATTCTTTTGCTACTTCTTCCACTTCATCTTTCTTATCAAAAGCCAATTCGAAAGTAGGTACGAAAAGATCTTCTTTTTTCTCTTCTGTTTTGGTTTCCGCTGGAGTTTCTTCTTCCTCTTCTTCTACGAAAGGCTCTTCGTCTTTATCAACCGCAACTGGTTCTTCCTCGTCTTCGCTTTCGGCTACAGCCTCTTTTTCTACTTCCGAAACTTCTTCTTCCGGAGTTTCCTCTTCGGCAAGTTCTGCGGTTTCTTCTGATGCATTTTCTTCCGTTACATCTTCTACTGGAGCTTCATCAGCTGATTCTTCCCCAACTTCATTTTTTTCAATCGATTCTTCTTCTTCTTCAGACGCGTTTTCTTCAGGAGTTTCCGCTACAGTCGTTTCTTCAACTTCCTCATTCGATGGCGTTTTTTCCACTATAACTTCTTCTTTTTCTTCAAAAGTTGCTTCCAATTTCTCTTCGACTTCCTTATATCCGATAGTTGGTTTCACATCCCCGAAATTTTCTTCCACAAATTTCAAAACCGATAATTTCTCATACAGTTTTTGCGTTTCCTGATGCAGTTGCAAAAGTTCCGATTTGTTTTTAAGCTTTAAAATCCTGTGTGCGATGCTGATTAATTCGGCTTCCAACTTTTTTTTCATAACTTTTAAGATTATAGTGAGTAAGGCGTGTCTTTTTTAATAAATTTGTTTTCGTTACAAAGTAAAAAAAACTAATCCTTTTTAAGGCTGAAAAATACAAAATGTTTCTCGAAAATACAGTAAATCATAAAGAACAATTTGGTTGGATTGAAGTAATCTGCGGTTCGATGTTTTCGGGCAAAACCGAGGAACTCATCCGGAGGCTGAAAAGGGCGCAGTTTGCCAAGCAAAAAGTCGAAATTTTCAAACCATCCATTGATACCCGCTACCATGATGAGATGATTGTTTCCCATGATACCAACGAGATTCGTTCTACTCCTGTTCCCGCTGCTGCAAACATCAGGATTTTGGCTCAAGGTTGTGATGTTGTTGGTATTGATGAAGCACAATTTTTTGATGATGAAATTGTTTCCATCTGCAATGATTTGGCCAATTCTGGTATCCGTGTTATTGTGGCCGGGCTCGATATGGATTTCAAAGGGAATCCTTTCGGACCAATGCCTGCCCTGATGGCAACTGCGGAATATGTTACAAAAGTGCATGCCGTTTGTACCAGAACGGGAAATCTGGCCAATTACAGTTTCAGAAAAACGGACAGCGATAAACTCGTTATGCTTGGTGAGACCGAAGAATATGAGCCCCTGAGCCGTGCCGCATATTTTAATGCAATGAAAAAAAACCAAGAATAGTTTTCCAACTGAGACTGCAAACTATTTAAAATGCCATTAAAACACTATTAAATGAGCATCAGCATCCAACATATAATTCCTGAAATCGGAGCCGAATTCCACGGCAACAATCCCGATTCTAAAATAGACAACATTTCCATCGACAGCCGTTCGTTGCAAAACAATAACTCAACCTTGTTTTTTGCTTTGGTTGGACCAAACAATGATGCCCATATTTATCTCGAAGAGCTCATTGAAAAAGGCGTACAGAATTTTGTAGTGACGCACGTTCCTGAAAATTTAAAAGGCAGGGCCAATTTCCTTAAAGTAAAAAACACGACCGAAGCCTTGCAACAATTCGCTGTTTTTTATAGAAATCTGTATTCGTTTCCAGTAATTGGAATTACGGGGAGCAACGGAAAGACCATCGTCAAGGAATGGCTTAATTTCCTTTTGAGTCCGGACTACAACATCATCAGAAGTCCGAAGAGTTACAATTCGCAGATTGGCGTTCCACTTTCGGTAATTTCAATCAATGAAAAGCATAATCTTGGGATTTTCGAAGCTGGAATTTCTACCATCAATGAGATGCAGAAACTCGAACCTATCATAAGACCAACCATCGGATTGCTTACCAATATTGGTTCCGCACACGATGAAGGTTTTTCGAATCTGGGTGAAAAGATAAAGGAAAAACTCAAGCTCTTTCCTAATGTTGATGTATTGATTTACAATAAAAACAAGACCATAGATGCTTTCATTAAAAATCAAAAAACCTTTACTTGGAGTTGCAAAGAAAAAGATGCCGATGTTTTCATTTCGAAAAAAAGCATCCTAGACAAGACCATATTGCGGGTTGATTTTGAGCAGCATCATTTCGAAATCAAGATTCCTTTCCTGGACGATGCTTCGATTGAAAATGCCATCCAATGCATGATGGTCCTGCTCCATTTTGGCTACGACCATAAAACCATCGAGAACAGGATGGAATTGCTTTATCCTGTTGAAATGCGCTTGAAGGTTAAAAATGGCATCAACAATTCAACCTTGATAGACGACAGTTACAGTTCGGATTTCCAATCTTTAAAAATTGCCTTGGATTTTCTCGAAAGTCAAAAACACCACAAGAAAAAGACCTTGATCCTATCCGATATTTTCCAGAGCGGATTGGACAAGGAAGAATTATACGCGAAGGTTTCGCAATTGATTATTGCCAATAAGATCAATCGTGTGATTGGCATTGGAAGTACGATTTCAGAATTTAAAAATAAATTCCTCAACAGCATTACCTTCAAAAATACCGAAGATTTTATCGGTGCATTTGACAGTTTGTCTTTTGGAAATGAAACCATACTGATCAAGGGAGCACGAACGTTCGAATTCGAGAAAATCGTGGCGCTATTGGAAGAGAAAACACACGAAACGGTTTTGGAAATCAACCTCAACGCCATCAGCCACAATTTGAATTTCTTTAAATCGAAATTAAATCCGGAAACCAAATTGATGGTAATGGTAAAGGCTTTTGGCTACGGAAACGGCGGTTTTGAAATTGCAAAATTGCTAGAACACCATAAGGTTGATTATCTGGGTGTGGCTTTCGCCGATGAAGGAATTTCGCTCAGAGCGTCCGGCATCAATATACCAATTATGGTCTTGAATCCGGAAAACACGAGTTTTCCTGCCATAATCCAACATCAATTGGAACCTGAGATTTATTCGATAAAGGGCCTGAATGCCTTCTTGAAGATTGCCGAACAAAAGAAATTGCACCACTATCCTATCCATATAAAACTGGATACGGGAATGCACCGTCTGGGTTTTGAAAGTGAGAATCTTGACGACCTGATTGAAACTTTAAACAATAACAAACATGTAAAAGTGAAAAGCATCTTGTCGCATATGGCGACAAGTGACGACCTTGACCATAAGGATTTTGCCCTTTCACAGATTGATTTGTTCGAAAAATTATCTTCTGAACTAATGAATGCTTTACAGATAAAACCGATTCGCCATATCTTGAATACATCGGGAATTTCTAATTTTCCCGAAGCACAATACGATATGGTTCGTCTCGGAATTGGACTTTATGGCATCTCGAATGATGCAGAAGAGCAACATTATCTGGAGAATGTAGGCACCCTGAAGTCCATTATTTCTCAAATACGCACCATTGCCAATGGCGAAAGTGTTGGCTATGGCCGAAGATTCAGGGCCGGCAAAACCACCAAAATCGCAACAATTCCAATAGGCTATGCCGATGGCATTTCCAGAAGCTGGGGAAATGGCCTTGGATTTGTGACCATCAATAATCAGAAAGCTCCGATTGCAGGAAGCATTTGTATGGACATGCTGATGGTAGATTGTTCTGAAATCAATTGCAAGGAAGGTGATCAGGTAATTATTTTCGGCGAAAGCCCTACCGTAAATCTGATCGCAGAAAAGACGCATACCATTCCGTACGAAATCCTGACAAGCATTTCCCAAAGGGTAAAACGGGTTTTTTACAGGGAATAATTTTTGCCCACTTACCTAATGTTGAATTTTTTTTTTAACTTAGCTTTAAACAAATAAAAATCAACCAAAAGAAATATGGGACTAATTAAAGAATTTAAGGAGTTTGCCTTGAAAGGAAATGTACTTGACTTGGCTGTTGGTGTAGTAATCGGAGCAGCATTCAGCGCAATTGTCAAATCTTTGGTTGAAGACATAATCACACCATTAGTCTTGACACCATTATTAGAAGCTGCAAATCTGAAAAACATTCAAGATTTGACTTGGGGAGCCGGAATCAAATACGGAAACTTCCTTTCTAATGTAATTTCTTTCATCATCGTGGCTTTCGTGCTTTTTCTGGTTATTAAGGGAGTAAATTCACTTCGCAAGAAAGAACAAGCTGCTCCTGCCGCACCACCTGCTCCAACAAATGAAGAAAAACTATTGATGGAAATCCGTGATGCATTGAAAAACAGACCTTAAGTTATTTCCGCTACATTATATATTCTAATTTAAACCACGTCTTTTGGCGTGGTTCTTCTTTTTTTGTAAATTTTTAAAACAAATTGTTATATTTTTTAAATTCGTTTTTTTAATTGTTTTATTATCTACTTTTGTACCATCAAAAAATAACTCTTTTACTTTAATAAAAAATACAATATGAAAGTTGCTGTCGTTGGCGCTACCGGAATGGTTGGCGAAGTAATGCTTGAGGTTTTAGCAAAAAGAAACTTTCCCGTAACGGAATTAATTCCAGTTGCTTCCGAGAAATCGGTTGGAAAAGAAATTGAATTCAAGGGGACCAAATATAAGGTTGTTGGTTTGCAAACTGCAGTTGATATGAAAGCGGATATCGCTTTATTTTCGGCTGGTGGAGAAACTTCCTTGGAATGGGCTCCTATTTTTGCTGCGGCTGGAACTACGGTCATTGATAATTCTTCTGCCTGGAGGATGCACGCCGATAAAAAACTGATTGTTCCTGAAATCAATGCATCTGAATTGACAAAAGACGACAAGATCATCGCAAATCCAAATTGCTCGACCATCCAAATGGTCTTGGCATTGGCTCCTTTGCACAGGAAATACAACATCAAGAGGATCATTGTTTCCACCTATCAATCTATTACTGGAACCGGCGTAAAAGCGGTACAGCAATTGGAGAACGAATATGCTGGTGTTCAAGGTGAAATGGCTTATAAATATCCAATCCACAGGAATGCGATTCCACAATGCGATGTATTTGAAGACAATGGATACACGAAGGAAGAAATGAAATTGGTTCGCGAGACCCAGAAAATCCTGGGTGATAAGACCATTGCCGTTACTGCAACTGCTGTCAGGGTTCCAATCGTTGGAGGTCATAGCGAAGCGGTGAATGTTGAATTTACGAATGATTTTGATGTGAATGATGTCCGTCAGATTCTGCACGAAACGGATGGTATCGTGGTTCAAGACAACACGGATACTTATACTTATCCGATGCCAAAATATGCACAAGGAAAAGATGAAGTCTTTGTAGGCAGGATCCGTCGTGACGAAAGCCAACCGAATACTTTAAACATGTGGATCGTAGCGGATAATTTAAGAAAGGGAGCTGCTACAAATACCATCCAGATTGCCGAATACCTGGTTGCTCATGATTTAGTTTAAAAGCGATTCCAATAAATCAAGACCACAACTTCACGGTTGTGGTTTTTTTGTTTTATACGACTCTGCAATAAATTTTAATTAAATTTGATAAAATTATATTTCGATAATTACTCCTATCTCATTCAATATGAAATACCTCCTTGCTGTTCTTTTCTTGATCACAACGTTTCAAACGGGGTCAATTGAGTATTGCGATGACCTCATAAAGAAGGGGATTGATGCTTTATACAACAAGGAACACTCCAAATCTTTAGAGTTCCTGACCCAGGCAAGAACCTTGGCCCATAAAAACGATTGGCAGGAACAGGAATTTATCGCTACGAATTGTATCGGGCTGAATTTTTATCAAATGCTTGATTACGGAGAAGCGCTGGACTATTACTTGAAGGCTTACACTATCGCCTTGAAAGCATCGAATAGTCGGCAAGAGATGACCGTTTTGAATAATCTTGCGTTGGTTTACATGCAGGAAGGAAAATTCAAGGAGTCAGAAAAACACCAAAGGAGAGCTTATGATCTGGCAGTTTTAGCAAAAGATAGCTTGAAGATTGGGATGTACTCTGGAAATCTCGCTACCATCTACAATGAAACAAAAAAACTGGACGAGGCTACAAAGTATCTCGATTTGGCCAAAAGATTGCTTCCCAAAGATTCTAGGGAATCCTATCAGATCGCTGTTGCGGAAGCAGAAAATTTATTGGCAAGAAAAAATTATGATGCCACTTTGAGCTTGTTGAACTCTCTCATTGAAAAACTGGGTCCCACAGAATTCAATGATCATAAAATAGCAACTTTATTGATGCTTTCGAAAATTCAACAGCACAAGAACAATCTGGACGAGGCACTTGCAATCACTCAAAAGGCACAAAAAGAAAATCTTGGGTACAACAACAACGTAAACATCTACAACCGATATTCCGATTTGTTTTTTGCCAAAAGAGAATATCAAAAAGCTTTGCAATACAAAGATTCTGTAATGTTTGTAAGAGACTCCCTGAATGTAATAAAAGACCGCGTCTTGTATGAAAACAGCAAGATCAAATTGGAAATACAGGATTTCCAAAAGGAACTAACCATCAGCCAGGGTAAATTAAATGCTGAAAAACGTATCAATTACTATCTGATTGGATTTACACTACTGGCAATCAGCTTGTCATTTTGGCTGTTGCGAAGCAATTACATCAAATCCAAGCAAAAGAGAATCATCGCTGAACGAAATGAAAAAATCATTGCCTTGGAACTGAAGGACAAGCAAAAATTGGAAAGTGAATTGGAATCGAAAAACAGAAAATTAGTTGCCAATGCAATCCACCTTGCCAGCAGGAACGAAAAGATAGAAGAATTCGTGACTTCCCTGAGCAAGGAACCTGAACTGGTCAGAAATACCTATCTATTCAAGCAAATCAATCAACTCAAAAATTTCCTCACAAAAGAAGATGAGAAGGAAGATTTCTTGATCCTTTTTGAAGAAGTCAACAGTCGTTTCTTACATACGCTTAAGGAACAACACCCATCGCTGAATTCCAATGACATCCGCTTTATTTGTTATTTGTACATGAACCTTACCATCAAGGAAATTTCCTCGCTTTACAACATCACTCCAGGCGCTTGCAGAAAAAGGAAGGAACGTATTGCCCATAAGATGGGGCTTGAAGACAGCAATTACCTATACGACTACATTACAGCTATTTAAATAAAAATGTCGCACTTTTTCCCACTATAGGTCGTACTATTTTTTCTTTATTTTTTTGTGTTGATGATGGTAAACGTAATATTTGTCATCTAATACTAATCCAAAAAATTATGAAAAAAATTACATTTATCATACTGCTGCTTTGCGGTATGATGAGCAACTTGTCGGCTCAAGTTGGCTTTTCAGGTAATCCAGAATATGGAAGGTTGACCAACTTTGTCTACGATGCCACAACACAAAATAAATTATATGCCACTTCCCTTGACAAGCACATAATGGTATCAACTGATGATGGTGCGACTTGGACTATCCTCCATACCGTATCAGAATATCCTTTCCTGGCTCCGATCATTAAACAGATGAAGCTGGCCAACAACAAGACGGCATTAAGTTTTGTTGAATATTATGGAAACGGCAGTTCGCTGAACAAGATTACAGTACTCGACCTGGCAACTCTGGCGGTTCTAAAGCAATACAGCATGCCTGAAGTACAACTCGGTCAGAATTTTGGTTCTTATACCATTCACGATGACGGTACTTATAACATTGCTTATATCCTTGCAAATGGCACAACAGACAAGACCTATTACACAACTGATGGTGGAGAAACTTGGGAGAAAGTATTTGATGGTGGAGATTATGCAGGTGTTCTTGTCAACGATGCGGTAATGGATCCAACCAATCCAGAGCAATTGTACATCGCCCGAAATGGTGGTCCGGGAAACATAGATGGCGGCTTGTTGATTTCCGAAGATGCAGGACAAACTTGGACGCTTACCTTGGATGGGCTTGTTCTTCAAACTGTGGCCATCAACCCAGCCAACCCTAATGATATCTATGCTGGAACCGGGGTTATCTGGGGTTATCCGACTCAAAACCAGGCTTTATATCATTCTATAGATGGCGGGGAAACTTGGACAACAATATCTTCCATTGTCTGGTCTGATGGTGGTTTGGATAATATCCCCCATATAGCATTCAACCCTTATAATACCGATCACGTCGTAGTTCTTGGCGATGATCAGATTGCGGTTTCTACCGATGCCGGAACAACTTGGACAATGACACAACATTTGGGAGCTTCAGGTGATGACTATTTCATAGGTGAGGGAGTGGCATTCAACCCTGCAAATGCAACCGTGTTTATTTCCAATAATCGAAACGGATCCAAATCCATAGATTTGGCTACGTGGACAGAAACCTCTCAACGGGAGATGAAACTCCAATAGATGTCATGCCGATATATGAATTTCCGATGAGTGGCCAGATTTATCAGATGCGTTCAGATGCTGACGTGGCGGGAAGGACTTACTCCTATGTTTCTTCATTCATGGGGAACTCCTTACAAGTAAGCAATGATTATGGGACAACAAAAATACCTGTCTACAGTTCTTTCGATACTCAATTTACGGCTGTTGATACGGATCCAACAAACAATAATGTTGCGTGGCTTGCAACTTTCAATGGCGTGAATTCTACTCTTGTAAAAGTTGATTTTTCAAACTTCGATGATGTCCAGACAACTTATATCACTTTGCCTGCCGATGCGGATTGGATCTATGGCTTGCACATCAACAGCAGCAATGCCGATGAAGTGATGATAACCGTAGGAAATGAATTGTACAAGACTATCGATGGTGGCGAAAATTGGGAACAAATAACAGCTGGCCTTGAAGATTTGGTATTGCCGAACATCGCCTTAAACTTGGTTCAAAATCCTTTGGACAACAATCAATTTACGATGGCGGCTTCCAACGGGATTTATACTTCCACAGATGGCGGAACAACTTGGACAAGGATTTACGAAGAAATGATCAACTCGGTAAAACACTCTCCGGAAACAAACGGACATATTGTAGGTGTTGGCTATTCTATCCAAGACATTCTTCCTAAGGTAATTTACTCGAGCGATGTTGGAGCAACTTGGACAGAAAGACTTCTGAACAATATTTCAACACGATTGTTACCTCAAGTGCGATCAAGTTCAATGCTGATAGTGCAGATGTTTACCTGGGAACATTATCGTTGGGTTTGCTAAAAGATCAGATTGAATTTTCCACTCTTGGAACTCCAGATCTAGGAACTGGAAAAAGCAATATAGTGGTATTTCCAAATCCAACAAACGGAATCATCAATATTCAATTGAACAACGGAAATGCTATAACAAGCACCGTTCTTTACAGTGTGACAGGGCAAAAATTAATGGAATCGAATCAAGATAAGATTGATATTTCCAATCTTTCAAATGGTGTTTATTTATTGAAAGTTTCTGACGCAAAAGGTGTTTCAGAAACCAAACAAGTCATTAAAAGGTAATTTCATTTCCAATACTATAATCCAAATTTAAAATATCTGTTGCTTATAATTTGGTTTAAACCATTAAGATGTTAAGATAATTAAGCCTATTCAAAGCTTACTGAAACTTACACCTTGATGGTTTTTTTCATTTTAAAATGTTAAATAAAACCGTTTTTTTTATTCCCGTATTACCTTTGCTCCTGAATGAAGAAAAAGTTTGCCATAATAAATCTTTCCTTGATGGTTACCGTATTGTTCGCGATACTGTTTCAATCCCTGCATTCCTATGAACATATCCTAGAGGAAAGATCGACGTTCATACATCTTGATTCTTCCAAAAAGGACGTTCACGCAAACGACCACAACCACGAGAAATGTTTTGTCTGCGAATTCACGTTCAGTAATTTTATCGGGACAGAATTCACTTCTTTTCAATTCAAACAATCCTTCGAAGCTATTGCCTATAGCTTTTTTTATACTGAAACGCCTTCCTTTTTCTCAGGAAGCCAACCTTCGCTTCGAGGTCCTCCTCCATCTATCTGCTAATTAATTTGGAGCATCTTGCTCTTTCTCGGACTGTTTTCTTCTGAAAATTGGTCCTAATTATCATTTTAGATTTTTCAAAAACCAATGCGCTATTTCATTGCACTTGTTTTCCTCATTGTTGGAAACCAATCGCTTGTATATTCCCAGAACAACGTCAGTGGGAAGATTACAAGCGAAAAAAACGAGCCGCTTGCTGGAAGTCATGTCCATGCAGGCCAGAACTTTACCGTCAGTAATCCTATTGGGGACTTTTCGATTGATTTGCCTTCCGGCAGGAATCGCATAGTGGTTTCCTACGTGGGTTACAAAACGGTTGACACGCTGTTGAATGTAGACAATGATGTCGTGCTGAACATACAATTGAAGGAAGACATTTCTGCTCTTTCGGAAATTGTAGTAAAGGACAAGAACATCAAGACCAACGCAACTTCTGACAGGAAAGAACTCAAGATTGCCCAGCTGGAGAAATACAGCAGTGGCAGTCTGGGCGATGCCTTGAAGGAAATAAGCGGTGTATCTTCGTTGAAAACTGGAAATACAATTGTGAAGCCTGTCATCAATGGCTTGCACAGCAGCCGCGTCCTGATCATCAATAACAATGTTCGTTTGGAAGACCAGCAATGGGGATTGGAACACGCACCGAATCTCGACATCAATACGGCCGGAAAAGTTTCGGTCATAAAAGGTGCTTCGGGATTGCAATACGGTGGTGATGCAATTGGTGGTGTTGTAATCATTGAGCCTTTGCCCATTCCCGTGAAAGATACGCTTTACGGAAAAACCATCCTGAACGGAGCTTCAAATGGTCGAGGAGGAAGCATTTCTTCTTCACTCTTTAAAGGTTATCAATCAGGTTGGAACTGGAATTTGCAAGGAACCTTCAAATATCTCGGAGATGTTGAAGCACCCGATTATGTACTTTCCAATACCGGAAACCGTGAAAAGAATTTCTCGGCTGGATTGGGTTACAAAGGCGAAAGCTCAGGCTACTCCGCATTTTTCAGCTATTATAATGCCTCAATTGGAATTTTAAGAGCTTCGCATACAGGAAACATTGCGGATCTGGTAAACGCCATCAACAGTGGAACTCCAAAAACAATCAATGATTTTACGTATGACATCAATGCGCCAAAACAGGAAGTGCAACATTATTTAGGGAAACTGAACTATTACCATACTTTTTCCGACTTTGGAAAACTGACCGCGCAATATGCCTTTCAGTTGAACAACCGATTGGAATATGACATCCGAAGAGGCAATGCAAAAAACAAACCTTCTCTGGATCTGTCCTTATCGACACATTCCATGCTTGTTGATTTGGAAACTTCTTCGAGTGAAACTTCAAAATATAAGTTTGGAATCAGTGGTGTTTACCAGAACAATGTTGCCGATATAGATACGGGCGTCCGTCCATTGATTCCTGATTATGACAAATATGAAACAGGTGTTTACGGCATTGGCACTTTTGCCCTGGGTGAAAATTTGGAATTGGAAACAGGCTTCCGCTATGATTTCAGCCGAATCGATGCCACGAAGTTCTATCTCAAATCAAGATGGAACGAACGGAATTACGATGCTGATTTTTCAGATATCATTATTGGGGATTTTGGTACGCAATGGAAAACAAATCCCATTTTTACCTATCATAATTTCTCAGGAAGCATCGGAACAAGATACCAGATCAATCCGAATTTGAAATGGTTTTCCAATCTGAGCCTGGCCAGCAGGAGTCCGAATCCATCTGAATTGTTCAGCGACGGATTGCACCATTCTACCGGACAGATTGAATTGGGTGATTTGCGTTTGGAGAAGGAAAAAGCCGTTAAAATTTCGACAGCTTTGGCTTATTCAACAGAAAAATTTGCGTTCGAAGTCAATCCGTATTTGAACATCATCAATGACTTTACCTTGCTTGAACCAATTGGCTTGGAGCAATCCATCAGGGGTGCTTTTCCCGTTTGGCAATACCGTCAAGTCAATGCAAGAGTGTTGGGAATTGACGTCAATGCAGATTATGATTTTGCAAGAAACCTCAACTATCATTCAACATTTGCCTACGTTTATGGAGAAGACCGGGACAGTAAGGAGGCCTTGATTGATATGCCTCCCGTAAATTGGAACAATGCGATTCAATTCAAAAAGCAGAACTGGAACAATCTGGTTCTGGGCCTGAAAAGCGAATTGGTTTTTACTCAAAAACGCTATCCGGATAATGATTTTATGGCAGATGTTCCTGTTGACGGAACCTTTGTTCCTACTTTGGTCGCCATAAGCCGACCTACAAAAGGCTATCACCAATTGCATTTCAGCTCTGAAATGAGCTTTGCGACTTTTGAAAAATCTAAGATTACAATCGGATTCAACATCCAAAACATTTTTAACACGAACTATCGGGATTACCTTAACCGCACCCGCTACTATGTAGACGATATGGGACGGAATTTCACAGTTCAATTAAAATTAAATTATTAAAATTAAAAATTTACAAAAAATGAAAACCCTTAAATTAGTACCATTCGCTTTAATCGCATTACTTTCTTTCAACTCTTGCAGTAACGACGACAACTCAAGCCAACCTGTAAACGAAGAAGAAGTAATCACAACCGTGACCGTAACGCTTACACCTGAAGGGGGAGGAACTCCTGTAGTTTTAACTTCAAGGGATTTAGATGGAGACGGCCCTAATGCTCCTGTCATCACCTCAACAGGAAATGTATCTGCTTTGACTGCATATAATGGAACGGTTTCCTTATTAAATGAATTGACCAATCCAGCCGATAATATTTCGTTAGAAGTATTGGAAGAAGGCGACGACCACCAGTTCTTTTTCAGTGCCACGGGAGGTTTGTCAGGAACATTTGCTTATGCTGACCAAGACGAAAACGGAAATCCTATTGGTTTGTCGTTTAAGTTTACTGCTTCAGCCAACCCACAATCCGGAAATCTGACCGTAATCTTAAGACACGAGCCGAATAAAGCTGGTGCCAATGTTACTTCTGGAGACATTACAAATGCAGGTGGCGAAACGGATGTACAGGTTACTTTTCCTGTAACCGTGTTATAAGAGCCTGACCATTAAAAGCAAAACCCCAAAACTCAAATTGAATTTTGGGGTTTTTATTGTGATATAATTTTATCTCTTAATTGAGATTCATCTCTGGAATATCTCCTTCGATAATCAAATCTGCTTCGGTTGAAGCGATGATATGTTCCACCGTAACGCCTGGGGCTCTCTCTAGAAGTTTGAATCCTTTCGGTGTGATTTCCAATACGGCCAATTCGGTTACCACTTTTTTCACACATCCAACTCCCGTCAAAGGCAACGTACATCTTTTTAAGATTTTAGACTCGCCTGCCTTGTTCACGTGCATCATTGCCACGATAATGTTTTCGGCAGAAGCCACCAGATCCATCGCTCCACCCATTCCTTTTACCATTTTTCCTGGAATTTTCCAATTGGCGATGTCTCCGTTTTCGGCAACTTCCATTGCTCCAAGTATGGTCAGATCTACTTTCTGGCTCCTTATCATTCCGAAACTGAAAGCAGAATCAAAGAAACTCGCTCCAGGAAGTGTTGTAATGGTTTGTTTTCCTGCATTGATCACATCCGCGTCTTCTTCTCCTTCAAAAGGAAATGGACCCATTCCCAATACTCCATTTTCGCTTTGAAATTCAACCGAAATATCTTCACGAACATAATTGGCAACCAAGGTCGGAATACCGATCCCTAAGTTCACGTAATATTTATCTTTTACTTCTTTCGCAATTCGTTTTGCGATTTCTTCTTTTCCTAATGCCATGATTTATGCTTTTTGTCTAACAGTACGTTGTTCAATCCTCTTTTCAAATTTTTCTCCTTGAAAGATACGCTGTACCATTATTCCCGGAATATGTATTTGATTAGGGTCAAGTGTTCCCACTGGAACCAATTCTTCTACTTCGGCGATGGTGATTTTTGCGGCACCGGCCATACAGGCATTGAAATTTCTGGCTGTTCCCTTGAAGATTAGGTTTCCAGCAATATCGCCTTTCCAAGCTTTTACGATGGAGAAATCAGCCTTATAGGCTTCTTCCATAATGTGCATTTTTCCGCTGAATTCACGTGCTTCTTTTCCTTCGGCAACTTCGGTTCCATAACCTGCAGGCGTGAAGAAAGCTGGAATTCCGGCTTGAGCGGCACGGCATTTCTCGGCAAGCGTTCCCTGTGGAGTCAATTCAACATCCAATTCTCCTGATAGCATCTGGCGTTCGAATTCAGCATTTTCTCCAACATAGGAAGAAATCATTTTCTTGATTTGTTTTTTCTGCAAAAGCAATCCCAAACCAAAATCGTCCACACCTGCATTGTTTGAGATGCAGGTCAAATCGGTAACATTTAATTTTACCAATTCGGCAATGCTGTTTTCTGGAATTCCTGAAAGGCCGAAACCTCCAAGCATTATCGTCATTGAATCTTCAATTCCTTGAAGCGCTTCCTGGACGTTGTTTACTTTTTTATTAATCATAGTTGGTTAAAAGTTTTAAAAACAAAATGTTATTCTGACTTCAAAAGACAGCAGGAAAAGGCCCCTTAAAAATTACAAATCAAACTCGTCTGTGTCTTGTTCTGTATCTTCAGTTGCCGTTGTATCTTTTACTTGCGGTACCCAGCAATCTACTTTTATGGCCAGATTTTTTGGCCTTTCGAAAGGTGCCTTGGATACGTTCAACGTCTTGTCTTCATAGCATTTCTTCATAAACATTCCCCAGATTGGCAGTGCCATTGTAGCTCCTTGACCATATGTGATGCCTTTGAAATGGGCTGAACGGTCTTCGTTACCTACCCAGACTCCGGTTGCAAGATTTGGAACCATACCCATGAACCAACCATCGGATTGATTTTGTGATGTTCCTGTTTTTCCTGCAATTGGATTTCTCAAAGCGTATGGGTAACCGGTTACACGATTGTATCCGTGACCTCCACCGTCCGTTCTTAGACGAGCTCCCGAACCAGATTCTGTCACTCCTTCTAATAATTTTATCACGGCATAGGCAATGTCTTTATTCAATACATCATGTGATTCTGGAACAGAACGGTATAAGACATTACCATTCTTGTCTTCAATCCTGTCGATAACCTGGGGTTTTACATAAACGCCCTGGTTGGCGAACGTGCTGTAAGCGGCAACCATATCGTGAACTGTGATTTCAACAGCTCCCAATGCAATTGACGGTTGTGAAGGAATATCTGATTTTACGCCTAATTTTTTAGTCAGATCGATTACGGCATCCGGACCAACACGGTCAATCAATTTTGCAGAAACAGTATTGATGGAAAGCGCCAAAGCTTTTTTCAAGGTGACCATTCCACGGTATTCGTGATTCGAGTTTTTAGGTGTCCACGTTTCGGTAACATTATGTTTCCCTTTTGGAATGGTATAAGGTGCATCAATAATTGAGTCACAAGGAGAATAACCCTGCTGTTCGATTG
>Ga0247805_1000297_pt1 | contig 27637 bp, 15 predicted proteins | sample UWRJL044104R1_FD_180930 | JGI IMG/M metagenome (GOLD analysis project Ga0247805, IMG submission 180930) | Plant litter microbial communities from Arlington Agricultural Research Station in Wisconsin, United States - UWRJ-L044-104R-1 | ecosystem: Environmental > Terrestrial > Plant litter >... | reverse complement strand
TTAGTGAAAAATCATAATTATTTCGAAAATACTGCGATAAGAAAAAGTGTCTGTCGTTGTCATAATCCAAAGCAAATAAATCAAAATTCTGGATTGTTCCACCACCTTCTGCAACAACACTTTTAGTTTGTGATTTTTGTTCAGAGAAAACTCCGGTAACCGTTGTTTTTCCAAATTGTAATTGCGTTTTTACTCCAAATAAACTCTGTGCACCACGAATTAATGTACTATTTAAGGGCATACTAACATTACCTACTTCGACTTTTTGAATAATATCATCTTCCGTTGGAGTATAGGCTAGTTTAAATAAGTTTTGAAAAGCAAACGTAGATTGAGTATCATAATTAGCATTAACTTCCAATCTTGTTCCTACTTTACCCATCAGACTCATGCTGATTCTCTGGTCAAAGTCGAAAGTAAGAGTTGATCTGTTCCTTGGCGAGAATGAAGGATTATCCTGTTTGGAATAACGTAATCCCAAATCCATTTCAACAGAACCGGTTGGCTTTACATCAATAGTATTACTCCCAAAAATTGATTCAAAAAAACCGGAATTTATATAGTATCTTGGCAATAAATCTTTTTTTGCCTCTTCACTTCCTTCTTTTTTCCCATCTAATGCAATCATTTTCTGTCTGAAATAATTCCTTCTGGATTCTTTCAAAACCAAATCTTCGTATTCATTAGGGGTTAAAATAAGCGGATGATCAATAGAAAAACCATCAACCGATTTTGTGTAGATATATCGGTCTGTGAGAGGATCATATCTATAAGCTGAAAGTATGCTTGGAGGATTTTCAATCTCCATTTTTCCAACGGAGAATCCTGTTTTGGTGGTATCCTGAATTGTTTGGTTTACCTGCCCACGCATTGCGCTGCCACAAAATAAAACAAGTAAAAAAAGTAAAATTTTACGCATACAATTCAAGTATCTTATAGAGTAATTTATAAAGTCTTTAAAGCTTTTTTAATAATAGTTTCTACTGTCGCTTCAGGGTCATCCTTCACAATTTTTTCAACTACTTTTTCAGAAGTTTTTCTAACAAAACCTAAAACTTCTAAAGCAGATAACGCTTCATCTCGATTTGTATTGTTTTGAACTACAGAAACTTCATCCAAATCGTATAATTTTAATACTTTTTCCTTCAAATCCAGTATTACTCTTTGTGCTGTTTTATTACCTATACCTTTGATTGACTGAATAATACCCACATCTCCTGATGCAATTGCATTGATAATTTGCCTTGGTTCTATTGACGAAAGCATGGTTCTGGCAATATTTGCTCCTATTCCCGAAACAGACAGTAACATTCTGAATATTTCCCTTTCGGATTTCTCTGCAAAACCATATAAGGTATGCGCATCTTCCTTGATTAGAAGATGCGTATATAATTTTATAAAATCTGTATTTGGAATGAGTGAAAAAGTGTGCAAAGAGATGTTAACCTGATATCCAACTCCCCCGCAATCAATCACAACTTCTGTTGGATTTTTTTCAACTAGTTTGCCTTGTAAATGTGCTATCATAGTGTAATTTATGGTGGCAAATATAGCAAAATTAAGACAATATTAACAGCTTATTCTTAGCCTGTCTTTACTTCTCCAGTTTATTTTTCTTATTTTCCTTTTCCTGGGCGTCAATTACTGCTATTGCTGCCATATTAACCATTTCTTCTACACTTGCTCCCAACTGAAAAATATGTACCGGCTTGCCCATACCCAACATAATTGGACCTATTGAATTTACTTTGTATAATTCTTTAAGCAACTTGTAAGTAATGTTAGCCGCTTCTAGGTTAGGAAAAATAAGAGTATTCACTTTCTTTCCTGCTAATTTGGAGAAAGGAAATTTTTCCTGAAGCATCTCTGGATTTAAAGCAAAATCCGCCTGTATTTCACCATCCACTACCATATCAGGATGATTTTTATGCAAATAAGCAACAGCATCTCTTACTTTTGAAGCATTTTGATGTGTTGATGAACCAAAATTAGAATACGACACCATCGCAATTACGGGTTCAATACCAAACATTTTAGCCGTTTTAGCGGTCATAATGGCAATATTTACTAAATCTTCTGAAGATGGATTGATATTGATAGCCGTATCGGATAAAAACATGGGACCGCGGGAAGTAAGCATCATGTTTGAAGTTGCAACAAGTGAGGCACCCTGTGCTTTTCCAATTAATTGGAGCATTGGTTTTACTACACTTGGATAACTTCTTGAATATCCTGTAACCAGTCCATCTGCTTCTCCTTCATTTACCATCATTGCGGCAAAATAGTTCCTTTCGCGCATAAATTTCTGAGCATCAAGCAATGAAACTCCTCTTCTTTCCCTTGTATCCCAATAGGAAGTTGCAAATTTATTTCTTCTTGCCTCTTCTTCATTTGTTTTAGGGTCAATAATTTCAAGTTCGGCATCGAAACCTAATTCGGTTTTTAATTCCAAAATCGACTCTTTGTTTCCTAATAAAATTGGAATCCCAATTCCGTCTTCATGAACAATTTGTGCTGCCTTCAATACATTTAATTGATCAGCCTCAGCAAAAACAATTCGTTTAGGATCCATTTTTGCACGATTGGTAATCAGACGCACCATCTTATTATCATTACCCATACGCTCCCGAAGAACATCTTCATAAGCTGCCCAGTCTGTAATCGGATTTTTGGCTACTCCGGATTCCATTGCGGCTTTGGCAACTGCAGGGGCTACAATGGTAATCAATCTTGGATCAAAAGGCTTAGGTATTATATATTCCTGGCCAAAACCTAATTTTGTTGCACCATATGCTACGTTAACCTGTTCAGGAACTGGTTCTTTTGCTAAAATGGCTAAAGCTTTTACGGCTGCCATTTTCATTTCTTCATTGATTTTTGTAGCCCGCACGTCTAATGCTCCTCTGAAGATATAAGGAAAACCTAAAACATTATTTACCTGATTAGGAAAATCGGAACGCCCTGTAGCCATGATAACATCTTTACGGGTTTCTACGGCTAAATTATAATCGATTTCCGGATTTGGATTTGCCATTGCGAAGACAATCGGATTGTCTTTCATTGTCAAAAGCATTTCAGGTGATAAAATATTTCCTGAAGATAATCCAATAAAGACATCAGCACCTTTCACGGCTTCCGCCAAGTCAATTTTAGCTCCGTCTATTGCATATTTTAATTGTAGTTCTGAGAGTGCTGGATTGTCTTTTGTTAAAAGTCCTTTGCTATTAAACATTAAAACATTTTCGACTTTAACCCCTAGCAAAACATACAAATCAGTACACGCTATTGCTGCAGAACCTGCACCGGAAACGACAACTTTTACATCTTCTGCCTTTTTTCCTGCTAATTCAAGTGCATTAATTAAAGCTGCCGAAGAGATGATAGCAGTACCGTGCTGATCATCATGCATCACCGGAATATCCAATTCTGCTACCAGTCTTCTTTCGATTTCAAAAGATTCGGGCGCTTTAATATCTTCAAGGTTGATTCCGCCAAAAGTTGGGGCAATATTTTTTACTGTCTGAATAAATTCTTCTACATCTTTTGTGCCTATTTCAATATCAAAAACATCAATATCAGAGAAAATTTTAAACAATAATCCTTTTCCTTCCATTACAGGTTTTGAGGCTTCAGGACCAATATCTCCCAGTCCTAAAACAGCTGTTCCGTTTGAGATTACCGCAACAAGATTTCCTTTGGCAGTATATTTATAAACATCATCAATGTTTTTTTCTATTTCTAAACAAGGCTCGGCAACGCCTGGTGAATAAGCCAAAGACAGGTCTCTTTGGGTTGCATATTTTTTAGTTGGAACTACTTGAATTTTCCCTGGAGTTGGTTCTGCGTGATACAATAACGCTTCTCTTCTTTTACTGTCTTTATTCATTCGTTTTCGCTTTTATTTGCCTTACAAAGATATAAGACTTGACTTAAAACAAGATCCTTTATTTTATTCTTTTCCTAAAATATCTTTAGTATGAGCATAAAAAAATAGCCCAATAATTTTTTGGACTATTTTTTAGCATTGTATTTTATTTTTATTGTGAAATATAAGAATTCAAATAATTGATGGTATCTTTTTGAATATCCATGATAGCTTTAACAACATCACTAATCGAAATAATGCCTACCACTATCTCGTCTTCCAAAACAGGTAAGTGCCTGATTCTTTTTGTACTCATAAGCTCCATACAAGCTTCTAAATTATCTGAAAGCGCAACTGTAAAAACTGTACTTTCCATAATTTCATGAACAAATGTTTCTTTTGAGGATTTATCCTTTAAAACAATTTTTCGGGCATAATCCCTTTCAGACAATATTCCTTTAAGCTCATTATTGTCGATAACCAGAATGGCGCCTATGTTTTTTTCTCCCATTACTTTCAAAGCCTCATAAACTGTTGTCCCTGAAGTTATGGAATAAACATTTCTTCCTTTTGCATTTAATATTTGATTTACAGTCATATGTGAAAAATTTTAGGACTATAAAGTTAAAAAAAAACTAATACAAAAAGTAGCCCGCATAAATTTTTAACTTATAAGAATCTCATTTTCAACATAATGAACCGTATTTCATAATTTTAAAATATTTCAATAAATAATAAATGGTTTCAACTGAAATTTTTATCAAAAACACAGCCTTTACTTGTCAAAACCAAAAAAGACTTTTTCAAATTGAAAAAGCCTTTTTATCGAGTTAGTTACATGCTTAAAATTATAAATTCACTTCGCCTGTTAAGCTGATGTTCTTCCTCGCTGCATTTTACATCATCTGAACATTGGTTTACAAGCTGCGTTTCACCATATCCTTTTCCTTTTAATCGGTTTGGATTCACTCCTTTTTCAACTAACCATTTAATTGTGGATTTAGCTCTTTTATCAGATAAAACCTGATTGTATTTTAATGTCTGTCTGCTGTCGGTATGCGAACGGATGTCCAATTTTAAATTAGGATATTGTTCTAATATTTCTACAATTTTTTGTAATTGGAAAGCAGATTCTTTCTTTATAGTTGCTTTGTCCAAATCAAAATAAATAATCGGAATCTCCAGCGTTTTCGCTAAATCTGTTCCTACTGTAATTGGTTTGATTCGCTTTTGCAATTGCACTTCTAAAATTGTTTCACCTGATGAATCTTCAGTATTTACAGGATTTTCTTGTGTTTCATAATCAGTTTTTGAAACCCTCACATAATACTTTTTGTTACAATCCATATCGGAAAAATTGTAATTTCCTTTTGCATGTGAAGTTCCTTCAGATATTGAATTAAATTGCTCATCCAGCAAAACTACTTTTGCACCTGTAACAATTTCGCCTGTTGCCAAATCAGAGATTGTTCCTTTTAAAACTTGTTTGCAATCCAGTTTTTTTGTTTCTGCAAATCTGTAAATATCATCAAGTCCATTTCCGTTTTCCCTGTTTGATGAGAAAAAACCATTTCTGTCTTTACCAATTATAAATGCAAAATCGTCTTGTTTGGTATTGATTGGCTCTCCAACATTTTCTACTTTTCCGAAACCAGAAGTCCCATTTATTTTTGAAACGAATATATCAAGACCACCTAAGCCTGGCCGTCCGTCACTGGCGAAATACAATTCATTATCAGCAGATATAAAGGGAAAAGTTTCTCTTCCTTCTGTATTAATAGCTGTTCCAAGATTTTCCGGTTTTCCAAAAGTTCCGTCACCATTTATATTTACCCTGAATAAATCAGACTGGCCAAAAGTTCCTGGCATGTCTGAAGCAAAATATAATGTTTTTTCATCCGTACTTAAAGTTGGATGCGCAACACTATATTGATCACTATTGAATGGGAGTTCTGTAATGTTCTGCCATTTTTCATCGACAAAAGTAGCCTTGTATAACTTTAACAAGGTTATCTTTTTATCATCTTTTCTTCTTTTACCATCTATAAAATTATTTCTGGTAAAATACATTGTTTTGCCATCCTGAGTAAAAACAGGTGTTGATTCGTTAAATTTTGAATTGATGTTTTTTTGAAAACGTTCCGGTTTTCCAATAGTTCCATCCGGCAATAAAGTAGCAGTATATAAATTCGTAAACGATTTATTGGTCCATTTGAAGGTTTTTTTGGAAACTCCGCCTGTATCCCGTGCCGATGCAAAAACAATTTTATCCCTAAAAATCGTACTGCCATAATCTGACATCTTTGAGTTTATTCCGGCATCAGTAATATCGTAACGACTTGAATTTGCTTTTATCTCTTCGAGATAATTTTTATTGTTTTCAAACAAAATTCCGCGCTTATCAACACTTCTCTTTTGGTTAAATTTTTCAAGCATTTGATCTGCTTTTTTATAATTCCCTTCGGATTTAAGGGACTGTGCATAACGATAAAAATATTCCGGTTCCTGTTCTGCATTTAAAGCAAAAAGCTGATCGTACCATTTTACCGCTTTAGTCAATTCTGCATTAAAATAATAAGCATTGCCTAAACGCTGTAAAATTTTTTCATCCTTATATCCTTTTTCTGCTACTTTTTCATATACCTGAATAGCATCTACAAACTCATACTTATCGTATTTTTTGTCAGCATCCGCAACTTTTGATTTTTGTCCTGCTGCATTAAAAACCAGCATCAACAATAAAACGGTATAACTTATTTTTTTAATTTTCATAACATTGAATATTAGAAGAATCTCGGTGAAGTAATTCTACTGTAACTATTAAATAATTCAAATCGAAGAAAAACTTCATGTGAACCTGAATTATACTTTTGTAATCGTGTTGTTTCATGATCATATCCATAACCAATATACAAACCTTCGGTAACCTGAAAACCTGCCATCGCACTTAATGAAGAGCTCCAACGATATCCTAATCCTAAAACAAATTTATCATCGAACATGAAATTCCCAGAAACGTCGACTTGTAATGGTGCACCCTGAACCAACTTAGTTAATATTGCAGGTTTAAATTTGATATACTCCAAACGATCTAAATTAAACACATAACCGGCTATAAAGTAATAGTTGATTTTTTCTTTAAAAATGACTGTTTCGTCATCATTGTAGCGGTTGGTTTCGATAAAATTAGGTACAGATAAACCCACATAAGCTTTATCTGAATGCCAGTAAATACCTGCTCCAATATTTGGAGAAAATTTTCCGTCTGCATTTTGCAATTGTCTGTCTCCCTGCTTTTCCGGTGACAACTTATTCATATCAATATTAAATAAATTAGCAGTTGCTTTTATTCCGAATGAAAGCTTAAAAGTTTCTGAAGTAGGAATCGTATAAGACAAATCCGTAGAAATTGTATTTTCATTAGTAGGTCCGATTCTATCATTCACAATAGAAACCCCTAATCCTAAACTCTCACCATTAATTGGAGTATTTACAGATAGGGCATTCGTTGTTGGTGCTCCGTCAAGACCAATCCATTGCGAACGATGCAAACCAAAAATACTCAAAACACCCCTTGAGCCAGCATAAGCAGGATTAACATTAATAGTGTTATACATGTATTGTGTATACTGTGAATCTTGCTGAGCAAAACCCAAAGCAGAAAAAAACATAAAAACTAAAGCTAATTTTTTCATTTTATCATTTTTATCAAATGACTTACTGCATGAATACAGCAAGTCATTTCTTTTATTAATTGCTTAGATATAAATATCCTGCTGATTCATGCTGAGCTGCACTACTATCCTTATATTTTAAAATGTAAAAATAGGTTCCTACAGGTAATTTTTCTGATTGTTTAATTGTTGTTCTACCTTCTGAAATCCCTTTGAAAGTTCCGTTGATATTATCATAACGATCTTTTGCAAAAACCAGAACACCCCAACGGTTATAAATTTCTATAGTATTATCAGGATAGCATTCAATTCCTCTGATATTCAGCTCATCATTATCGCCATCATTATTTGGAGACAATGCATTGAATACATAAATAGTACATCCTTTTATATCTAAAACAGTTGGATTATCATCAACATTACTTATACCATCTGATTTATCTTCAACAACAACTCCAAGTGCACTTTGGCCTGTAGCAATGGCCTGATTACTTACTATTCCTTTATTAATGTCACTTTGCAAAATAGTATATGTTGCCGTAAATGTATTATCGTTAGATTCACCAACCTGTAAGTTAATAGACTGCCCTGAAACAACAACGCCAGGTAAATTATCTGTAACTGTTACTCCGTACAAAGGAACATTTCCTGTATTTGTAATCGTAAATCTATAGGTGATAGTCTCACCTGCATTAGCAAATCCGCTATTATTTTCATCATTAAAAGTTGCTGTTTTAATAATCGCGATTGAAGGAACTTCAACAAAAACCTTTAATACCGCAATAGCACAATTTGATGTTGGATTATCCTTATCGCAAATTCGATATTCTAACTCATACACGCCTCCAGGAGTGTTTGGTCTCACATTTACAGTCCCATCTGAATTAAATTCAAAATTAGAATTTGTTGATGTATTTGTAATAATTACATCTGACGGGTTTAATTTTACTCCGTTTCTTAAATCATTATCCAGAACATTTATAAATTCAAGCGAACCGTTTATTCCATCAACTGCTGCTTCATCATCATTTGCAACCAAAACAATACTTACATCATTAAGAGTTGCTGTACCGGTTGCCGTTGTGTTGGCCGTTGCTCCTGTTGTTACTGTTCCTGTTAAGGTAAACGTCTCACTTGGCTCGTTGATCGCATCGTTCAGTGTCGGAACACTTACCGTTACGCTTGTGCTTCCCGCAGGGATGGTTACCGTTGTTGTCGTAGCTGTATAATCCAATGCTCCGGCCGTACCGTTTGTTGTTACAACATCAATCACAGTATCCACTGAATTTCCTCCACTCAAACTTACCGTAAACACTGCTGCTGTTCCTTCGTTTACCGTTGGGCTCGAGATGCTTACTGTTGGAAGTATTTCATCATCGGCGATCGTTACTGTAGCCGTTGCATTGGCTGGCGTAGTGGTGATCGTTACTCCGCCCGTAGCACTGCCCAAAGTGACAACAACACTTTCTGATCCTTCAAATACATTGTCGTCGCTTACTGTTACCGGGATGGTAACACTAAGGGTGTTCGCCGGGATACTGATCGTATTGGTAATCGTCGCATAATCGGTTCCGTTGGTAGCCGTGCCGCTTACCGTATAGCTGATCACTGTAGCGGTAGCAGATGCCTGGCTAAGAGTGATCGTAAATTCTCCATTGGAAGAAGGCTCTGAGGCATTAGGCTGTGTAGCACTGATGCTCGCAACTGAACTGTCCTCATCGGCGATCGTTACTGTAGCCGTTGCATTGGCTGGCGTAGTGGTGATCGTTACTCCGCCCGTAGCACTGCCCAAAGTGACAACAACACTTTCTGATCCTTCAAATACATTGTCGTCGCTTACTGTTACCGGGATGGTAACACTAAGGGTGTTCGCCGGGATACTGATCGTATTGGTAATCGTCGCATAATCGGTTCCGTTGGTAGCCGTGCCGCTTACCGTATAGCTGATCACTGTAGCGGTAGCAGATGCCTGGCTAAGAGTGATCGTAAATTCTCCATTGGAAGAAGGCTCTGAGGCATTAGGCTGTGTAGCACTGATGCTCGCAACTGAACTGTCCTCATCGGCGATCGTTACTGTAGCCGTTGCATTGGCTGGCGTAGTGGTGATCGTTACTCCGCCCGTAGCACTGCCCAAAGTGACAACAACACTTTCTGATCCTTCAAATACATTGTCGTCGCTTACTGTTACCGGGATGGTAACACTAAGGGTGTTCGCCGGGATACTGATCGTATTGGTAATCGTCGCATAATCGGTTCCGTTGGTAGCCGTGCCGCTTACCGTATAGCTGATCACTGTAGCGGTAGCAGATGCCTGGCTAAGAGTGATCGTAAATTCTCCATTGGAAGAAGGCTCTGAGGCATTAGGCTGTGTAGCACTGATGCTCGCAACTGAACTGTCCTCATCGGCGATCGTTACTGTAGCCGTTGCATTGGCTGGCGTAGTGGTGATCGTTACTCCGCCCGTAGCACTGCCCAAAGTGACAACAACACTTTCTGATCCTTCAAATACATTGTCGTCGCTTACTGTTACCGGGATGGTAACACTAAGGGTGTTCGCCGGGATACTGATCGTATTGGTAATCGTCGCATAATCGGTTCCGTTGGTAGCCGTGCCGCTTACCGTATAGCTGATCACTGTAGCGGTAGCAGATGCCTGGCTAAGAGTGATCGTAAATTCTCCATTGGAAGAAGGCTCTGAGGCATTAGGCTGTGTAGCACTGATGCTCGCAACTGAACTGTCCTCATCGGCGATCGTTACTGTAGCAGATTGAACTCCATTTTCAGTTGCACAACCTCCACTAGCAGTCGTAATATCAATAATAACCGTTTCATCTCCTTCATATATACTGTCATCAGTAGGATCTATTGTTATTTTTCCGGATAAAGAACCTGCTGGGATTAAAATAGAAGTCCCTGAGGCATTATAATCTAAGTTACTAGCAGTACCTGTAAATGCTAAATTAACAGTAACATCCTGATATGTAATTGTTGATAAAGTTGCTGTTATGTCAACTGTTCCAACCGCATTTTCTAAAATTGTTGTTGTTCCTGATAATGTTACAGTTGGAGAATAAACCGTTACGGTTCTGGTTACTGTAGCATCGGCACAACCTCCTGTACCTGTCACTGTATATGTTATTATTGCTGTTCCTGCAGTTACTCCTGTTACAACTCCAGTTGAAGAATTAACTGTAGCTACACCAGGGGCACCACTTGTCCATGATCCCCCTGTTAATGTAGAACTGAATGTCGTTGTTCCCGTTACACAAACTGACTGATTACCAGATAATGTCCCGGTGCTTGGAGCAGCTGTTACAGTAATAGTTCCCGTAGCTGTCGATGCAGGACATCCTCCAGTGGTAGTTACCGTATAATTAAAAGTACCTGAAACTGTCGGAGTACCACTTATGGTCACTACATTCGAAGCCCATGATCCGGTAACTCCTGCTGGTAATCCACTAAATGTTGCACCTGTAGCGCCAGTTGTCGATAATGATATATTTGTGATAGCTGTATTGATACAAGCTGTCTGACTTGTTCCTGCTGCTATTGTGTTAAGAGGCGTTACCGTTACAACAGCAGCTCCCGACATCGTTGTACTACATGCTGTTGTTGTATTTGTTGCTATAACAGTATAATTACCTGCTCCTGTTTTGAGTCCAAAAGAAATTGCAGAACCAGTTCCTGCAACTACAGAACCATTGTTAGCACCTGCTAATCGTAATTGATAATTTGTACCTACTTCAGAATTACTTAATCCAACTGCTACACCTGCTGCTGCTGAACAATATGCTCCACCACCAGTTACAATATAAACTGTTGGTGATACTAATATTGAAGCATTAGTAAATGAAGCTGAACTAGTTGAAGTACAAGTCCCATTTCCAGAAGTTACAGTATAGGCAGTAGCTGTTGTCAGCCCGCTTATTAAACCTGTATTATCAATTGTAATTCCTGCAGTTGCCGGTGCAAAAGTATATGTATTTGATGAGTTATAATTGCTTATGGAACTGGTTCCGGGTGACGAACATGTTGCTGCAGTACTTGTAATTATTGGAATTGCTGGAGCAATACATAGTCTTGCACTTTCTGTAGTTACACTTGCACAAACATTATTTGTATGCTTAATAATTACCCTGTACAAATAACCATTCATAGTGCTTGTAACCTGACTAATTCCCAAATTAGCAGTTGTTGCATTAGAATAAGATGGATTGGTTCCTCCATTACTAATATCCGACCATGTACCAGTAGTATTTACTTGCCATTGATAAGTTAATTGGGCACTGGTATTTGTTGCAGGCGAAATAGTATAATTAGGAGTTCCAGAATTAAAAGTAGTTGTACTAGCTGCAGTAGCTATTGTTGAAAAACTAGTACTGCCCCCAATAGCCGCATTATTATTTGTTGGATTCGTACTGGAAGTAATTGATGTTGCTATTTTTACATTTGGCGAAGGCGAAGTATTATATGCTGTTCCTGCACCATTAATTCCTGCCGCAGTTACCAAACCATTAGCATTTACCTGACCAGCACCTACAACGCCTCCATAGGTACCATCTCCATTTGTGTCAGCAATGATTGAATTGTACGCTTCATTAGCATCTGAACATCCGTCATTATCGGTATCAAGATCTACATAGTCTTGTATACCATCTCCATCAGTATCAGGACAAAATGATGTCAAAGCACCAAATATAAAACCATATTGATCATTACCCTGTGTTTGCAAATCTATTATAGATACATTATCGGGAACGTAAAAGAAAGTATAACCATTTGGAGGTGCAGGATTAGCAGCAGCCGTTGGATTTGAGGCTAAAACAGTACCTACTTGTCCTGTTGCCGGAGGGGTAACTCCATCAAAATAAGAATATTTATTTGTATTAAAAACATTTACATTTCCTATAACCTCCATTGGTACTGAAGAGGTTACACTACCTGCAACATTTGGATCAGACAAACCTGCAATACCAATAATATAACGATATTTATACCCCCCTGAATTTAAACTGCTCGAAGTTGCACCAAAATTGAGTCGAACTGTTCGAGGCAAAACTCCATTAGAAGTTCCAGGTCCGGCCCCAATTAAATCTAAATACCCGGTAGCAAATGTAGTCGGGCTACCTTGTATATTGATTACTCCAGGATCCATAGGTGGCTGATAAATTGTCCACTGCGCACGTGTATTGGTATAACCTGCTATAACATTCATATTTACACCTCCACTTGGCAAAACTGCTGGTCCAACTGGGTCTAAAGGAAACATAGCTGCACCAGTACTGTTTAATGATGTAGCCAATACAGGAGTAGGCACGGCTAAAACACTAGTGTAGCCACAACCTTCATTTATATCTGTTATACCATCGTTATCGTCATCTAAATCAACAGTGTCAGATCTTCCATCATTATCGTTGTCTAAAGGAACTCCGGTTACAATCATACTTCTACTAATCTGACAGCCATTAGCATTGGTGTAAGTAATTATAAAAGATCCGTTTGCAACTCCAGTAACTACTCCAGTATTGTTTACTGTTGCAATTGCAGGATTATTTGAAACCCATGGATTAGTTGCTGCCGGAGACGCACTTCCTGTCAGGGTAACTGTAGTTCCCTGCACTAAAGTGGTTGCTCCGGTAATAGTTGGCAATGGATTTATTGTTACAGTAACCGTAAAAGTTGGTCCAGGACATCCACCAGAAGTTGGAGTTACCGTATATGTTGCTGTTTGTGCGGTAGCTGTTGAATTATTTAATGTTCCTGAAATAGAACCTGATGCTGTCGCATTTGCAGCACCTCCTGTTACTCCTGTTGTTACAACAGGTGCCCCCCAGGTGTAGGTTGTACCTGCAGGAACTACTCCGTTCGTACCATTTACAGGTGTAACCGAGAAGGCAACTCCATTACAAGTTGAAGTTGTTATATTTGTAATTGCCGGAGTCGCCACAGGAACCATTGAAAACGAAAACGTTGTTAACGTTCCCAAATTACCACTTGTTGCTCCATTAGCAGGAAACTCATTGACAGAAGAGCTATTTGATCGACCATTGCTACCTCCGGCTACAGTTTTCGTTGAAGTGTTAGTTGCATTAATTGCAATAACTCCTCCTCCTCCTCCTCCTCCGGGACCTTCACTTTCCGCGCCGGTAATTAACTGAGTACCTCCATTTCCACCATTAGCAGAAATAGAAATTGTATTAGCTATAGAAGTTGCTTGTATTAAAACACTTCCTCCTCCTCCTCCTCCTCCAGGAGCATCATTATGACCAGAAACTGTATTTGCTGCTGTTTGTCCAACAGCCTGTATATTACCAATTCCTGTTATAGTTGATGAAACTACTAATATTACAGCACCTCCACCATTACCTCCGTTTGAATTGGCATTATTATTTCCATCTCCGGCACCACCGCCACCTCCAAAAAATATTTCTCTTTGTGAATTTGTTAAATCTATTGGCCTACCACCTAATGCCCCAACAGCATCTCTTGAATCTCCTCCCCATGATGAATTAAGAATATCAGCAGATGGATTTCCAGGAGTAATAAAATTTGCAGGATAAGATGGCCCAACAACACAAGCATTCTGATCATTAGCTGCGTAAGTATATCCCCCTCTTCCTCCACCGGATGAATTAGTTAATCCTCCTCTTTCAATATAATCAGGATCTAAAGTCCATGCACCCGGACTTCCACAAGTCCCAAAATCGTTCATAACACCGGCACCTCTTCTCCAATTTGCCAATATTCCTCCATTAGCACCGCCGCCGCCGCCGGCATTGTGAGAATTACCACCGCCACCACCATTGGCAGCTGCACCTCTACCATATCGACCTCCCATAGCATCATAATCTGTAGTAAAACCGGCAATACTTTCTCCTTTTTCGGAAGAATGAGCAGAAGATGTTGTACGAAAATCGGTATAAAATGCATTTCCAGCTGTAGATGTCTCATTTTCGATAAGGCCTCCTCTGAAACCTGCGTAATTACTATTAACAGACCCATTATTAACCACTGAATTTGCCAGAATGCTTACAAAACCACCTCTACGACTAACAGGGTCAGTACTTGCACCAAAAACAGCATTACCCCATGGTATTGGCACAACAGAAGCACCACTATTTACAGTAAGTGTTGTATATTGAGGAACTCTTATTAATTGTACATTTCTTGTCGCTGTATATGCTAATTTAGTACCACATTGCAGCTGTACTGTATTTACGGAAACACTTTCAACATAAGCAAATTCATAAGACCCAGCACCATTTTTATTAGTTACATTACCATAGTCTCCAGTATTTGAGGTAGTAATGGAAGCCCCTTGCGCCTGATACAGCATAACCAAATCCCCTCTTTGCAAAGTATTAGATAGATAAGTAGCTGAACTAATAGCAGAGTAACCTGCCGGAAGTGTTATTCCATCTCTATTCAATTGATTAATATCAGAAACTGTAACTGTTTTGTCACCAACAGCGATATCAGCTGTAACACGTACATAACGATTCAAAACTGTATTTGGACCTGTTACTGTAAAAGAACCATCTTTTCCTGATTGAGCTTGGGAAATATTACAAAAAAAAAGTAATAGGAAAATAATTAAATTCTTTAAACAAGAATTAGCTATAGTAGAGTTTCTGTGCATATTTGTCAATATAATAAAGTGGACTTATTCAAATGAAATATTTATAACTGAATAACAGAACAAGCCATTCAGCACGCATAGTAAATACGAAAAAAGAAAAGGATGGGTTTTTAAAAATTCAAAAAAAATATTTTTAAATCTCTTGTAGAAAAAGTGTAATGTTTGATCCATAAGCCTATAAAATTCAAGAAATCAATATACCTTCAGATTAAATTATTTGTATTTAATCTGCGAAAGTATATAACATCATCAAATATTAAATTGACAATTCGACCAATTACCAAGATAAACGTTGAATTACACTTTTATGATACCAAATTTTACATTTTAAAAACTAAAAGATTGATATTTCATAAACTAAAGAGAAAAAACAGAATAAAAAATAGGGATTTCATAATGCGAAAAACTAGAATGCTAAAACAATCAACTTTGGATTGAATTGGAAATTTTCCAGTAAAGCATTAGAGCTAAATACATTACCTTTTTTCAGTTTTATTCCAAAAACTTAATATTGCGTTTTAACCCATCGTATTTGGTTCGCTTGATAGGAGAATTTTTAAAAACAGCCCGAAAAGTTTCTTCAGTAATTTCAATCCAGTCTTTTTTTGTGAAAGAAAGTAATTCCGGATTTGGATTGAACAATGGTTCTGAATGGGATTTTGAGAATCTATTCCAGGGACAAACATCCTGACAGGTATCACAGCCAAACATCCATTCATCAAATTTTCCTTTCATTTCGTAAGGAATATTTTCTTTAAGTTCGATAGTGTAATAGGATATACATTTGCTTCCATCAACTACGTGAGGTGCTAAAATGGCTTGAGTGGGACAAGCATCTAGACAAGCCGTACAAGAGCCGCAATGGTCTGTTGTAGCGTTATCGTATTCCAGATCTAAATCTAATATAAGTTCTGCAATAAAGTAAAAAGAACCTACTTTTTGAGTAATCAAATTACCACTTTTACCAATCCATCCCAAACCGCTTTTTGCTGCCCATGCCCTATCCAAAACGGGAGCTGAATCAACAAAAGCACGACCGGATACATCTCCAATAGTTGACTGAATAGAAAATAGAAATTCTTTTAATTTTTCCTTTATTACAAAATGATAGTCCTGTCCATAGGCATACTTTGAAATTTTAAAACTTTCCTGACTTTGAGTTTCTTCAGGATAATAATTCAATAGAAGCGAAACAACACTTTTTGCATCATCAACCAGTAAAGTTGGATCTAACCGTTTATCAAAATGGTTTTCCATGTACGTCATTTGACCATGATGATTTTTATTTAGCCATTTTTCCAGACGAGGCGCTTCCTCTTCTAAAAAACCAGCTTTAGAAATACCACAAGATAGAAAACCAAGCCTTTTAGCTTCAGATTTTATAAATTTCGAGTATGTTTCTTTAGAATTGATACTCATCTTTTAGAAAATAAAACTTCAACTCCAACAGGTTTTAGTGTTATTAAAGGATTGAATTTGACATCATCTGCATTAGATACTACAGTAAATTTTTTTACAACATGAGCAATAGTCAGACACATTTCATAAATAGCAAATCCAGCACCAATGCACATTCTGGGTCCCGCTCCAAATGGATAAAAATATTGCATTGAAATTTTCTTTTGTTCTCCCAGAAAACGCTCTGGATCAAATTTATCAGGATCCTCCCAATATTTGGGATTACGATGCAACGCATAAAAAGAAACACCAATCAGTGTTTCTTTTTTAATATTGAAACCCGCTAATGTATCATCTTCTACATTTTGCCTGTCGGTAATCCAGGCCGGTGGGTACAGACGCATAGCTTCATTTAAAACAGCGTTGGTATAAGTCATTTTTTGAAGTTGCTCAACAATATTATCTGTTTCCGATTCAATTTGTAAAATCTCATCCAGTACTTTCTGCTGAGCTTCAGGATTTCTTCCCAAAAGATACAAAGCAAAAGTTAAAGCATTAGCAGTAGTTTCATGACCCGCTATAAATAAAATTTTGATTTCGTCTATAAGTTGGGTTATTGACATGGGCTCTCCCGTATCTTCATATCGGGTTTCCAATAACATGTTGAGTAAATCATTATACTCTTCAGTTGAAGAATTTCTTATATCAATAATTTCTCTAATAATATTGTTATTTTCTAAAGCTAATTGCTGATGTCTTTTTACCTGACCACTCAATGAAAACCACCAGGCTTTATGAGGAAGGCGTATTTCCTTCACCAAAAAGTTCTGAACTTCTTCAATGATAAATTTAATTCTGTCGAGTTTTTCTTCTGAGATAGAAAGCTGAAATAAAGATTTAGCTACCACATTAAATGCCAGTTGACTCATAACAGGAAAAAGATCAATTTGCCTTTCCACTGCCAAATCATGTAATTCTGAAACAATAGTCTTATCCATATTCTCGACTAATTGATTCATCTTTTGCTTATGGAAAGCGGGCTGAATAAGCCTTCTTTGTTTTAACCAAAAATCTCCATCAACAGTTAAGAGTCCTTTTCCTAAATATTTTGACAGATAGACGGATTGAAATTTGGATTTATGATAATTTTTTTGATTCTTTAGTAATATATATTGTGCGACTTCATTATCCCTGGACAATATGATGTGTTTAGATAGTCCTATCTTAATTGAAAAAGAATCTCCAAATTTTTCAAAATACTTTTTATGATACGGTATCGGATTTTTCCTCACTCCTTCAGCATCCAATAGAAATCTTCCTAGTGAAATTTTATGAGGATAACTATATTTTTTATTACGAGACATTGCCATAACTATTAAAACAAGCCACCTTGAATGTTGGTGTTGATTTTTCCTAAATGCTTATATGCCTTATCCGTAACTTCACGTCCTCTGGGGGTACGCATAATAAATCCTTCCTGTATTAAAAAGGGTTCATAGACTTCCTCAATAGTTTCGCTGCTTTCAGAAACGGCGGTCGCCAAAGTTGATAATCCAACAGGCCCTCCTTTGAACTTATTAATTATAGTCAATAAAATTTTGTTATCCATTTCATCCAATCCGTGGGCATCAACATTTAGCGCTTTTAAAGCATATCGTGCAATTTCAAGATCGATGGTCCCATTTCCTTTAATTTGTGCAAAGTCCCTAACCCTGCGCAATAAAGCATTAGCAATACGAGGCGTACCACGGCTACGTCCAGCTATTTCAATAGCAGCATCTAAGGATATTGGCATTTTTAAGATAGACGAACTTCTTTCAACAATACTTGTCAAAAGCTCAGTCGTATAATATTGCAATCTTGATGAAATTCCAAAACGAGCACGCATTGGAGCGGTTAACAATCCTGAGCGTGTTGTAGCGCCAATTAAAGTGAAAGGATTTAAGTTAATTTGAACCGTTCTGGCATTAGGACCCGATTCAATCATAATATCAATTTTAAAATCCTCCATTGCAGAATAAAGATATTCCTCTACAATTGGGCTTAACCGATGGATTTCATCTATAAACAAAACATCTCTCTCATCAAGATTAGTAAGCAAACCTGCTAAATCTCCGGGTTTATCAAGAACAGGGCCGGAAGTAATTTTTATCCCAACTTCAAGTTCATTGGCTAAAATATTAGCTAATGTGGTTTTACCTAATCCTGGAGGACCGTGAAATAAAGTATGATCAAGTGCTTCACCACGTTGATTGGCAGCTGCAACAAAAACTTTTAAGTTTTCCAAAACTTGGTCTTGTCCTGCAAAATCATCAAATGACAGTGGACGCAATCTTTTTTCAAGATCTAACTCTTCCGGGTTATATCCTTTTGTGGTGGGATCTAGGTTTTCATTCATCTTACAAAGATATAGAAACTAATGAGTTTCTGAAACACGATTTATAATCAATAGGAAGCAAAAAAAAGACTGTCGTTTCTGACAGTCTTTTTTAATATTTTTTAGTGATGTAAAACTTCTTCACCTTCTTTCATCGGTACATTTTGAGGAACAAAATCTACATCATGATTTGGGTTACTGTAGTCATATGGCCAACGGTATACGTGAGGGATTTCTCCTGGCCAGTTACCATGGATATGTTCTACAGGAGTAGTCCATTCCAGAGTCGTAGATTTCCATGGATTTTGAACAGCTTTCTTACCGTAGAAAATACTACTAAAGAAATTGTATAAGAATACCAATTGGAAAACTCCACCAATCAAAGCAAACATTGTAATTAAAACGTTTACATTTTGTAAATCATCAAACAATGGAAAGTTTGTATTTGTATAATAACGTCTTGGCAAACCTGCTAATCCGATAAAGTGCATTGGGAAGAAAACTCCATAAGCACAAACTGCCGTTATCCAAAAGTGAATATAGCCTAAATTTTTATTCAACATTCTTCCGTACATTTTCGGGAACCAGTGATAAATCCCGGCAAACATTCCGTAAAGTGCGGAGATCCCCATTACTAAGTGAAAGTGAGCAATTACAAAGTAAGTATCGTGAACGTTGATATCTAAAGTACTATCTCCTAAAATAATTCCGGTTAAACCTCCAGTGATGAAAGTAGAAACCATTCCGATTGAGAATAACATTGCAGGATTGAATTGTAAATTACCTTTCCATAAAGTTGTGATCCAGTTAAATGCTTTTACAGCAGATGGAATTGCAATCAATAAAGTTGTAAAAGTAAATACAGATCCTAGGAAAGGATTCATTCCTGAAAGGAACATATGGTGTCCCCAAACAATTGTAGATAAAAATGCAATTGCAAGAACTGACATAATCATTGCTCTGTATCCAAAAATTGGTTTACGTGAATTCGTAGCCATAATTTCAGAAACAAGTCCCATTGCTGGTAAGATTACGATATAAACTTCAGGATGACCTAAGAACCAGAATAAATGTTCGAATAAAACTGGAGAACCACCTTGGTAATGTAAAACCTCTCCTGCTATATAAATATCAGACAAGAAAAATGAAGTTCCAAAACTTCTATCAAAAATCAACAATAAAGCTGCAGATAATAATACAGGGAATGAAATAACACCAATAATAGCTGTTACGAAAAATGTCCAGATTGTAAGGGGAAGTCTGGTCATAGACATTCCTTTAGTTCTTAAATTGATTACCGTTACGATGTAATTTAAAGATCCCATTAAAGAAGATGCAATGAAGATAGCCATAGAAACTAACCATAATGTCATTCCTGTTCCAGAACCTGGAATTGCTTGTGGTAAAGCACTCAATGGAGGATAAATTGTCCATCCTGCAGAAGCTGGTCCAGCCTCAACAAATAATGAACATAACATAATTACAGCTGATAAGAAAAATAACCAGTATGAAATCATATTCATAAATCCGGATGCCATATCACGTGCTCCAATTTGAAGAGGAATAAGCAAATTACTAAAAGTTCCACTCAAACCTGCGGTAAGTACAAAGAATACCATGATGGTACCATGTATCGTAACTAAGGCCAAATAAATATCGTTTGCCATTACACCATCAGGTGCAAATTTATCTCCTAATAAAACATTAAAAATTTTAAAAGACTCTTCCGGCCATGCCAATTGCATTCTGAAAAGCAAGGACATTGCAACACCAATTACCCCCATAATAATACCGGTAATTAGATATTGCTTCGCAATCATTTTGTGGTCAATACTAAAAATATATTTAGTAATGAAAGTGTCTTTATGATGATGTTCGTGCTCGTGATCGTGTGCGTGATCGTGTGCTTCTGCTGACATATATGTATACTTTAAATTTTCTTAATAAATATTATTTCATAGTAACTTTAGCTACAGCTGCCTTAACAGTATCAACAACTGCATTAACTGTATCCTGTATAGTACTATCCTGAGTCTTTGCTTCTCCTTCAGCTGGTTTTTCAGACGCTGCTGCAGCTTTAATATCTTGCGCAAGAGTAGTTTTCTCACCTAACCAACTTTTAAAATCTTCAGGAGAATCTACAACAACTTTCATTTGCATATTGTAGTGGGATGCTCCACAAATTTTATTACATAATAAAAGATAATCAAAGATGTAAGGATCTAAGCCTGTTCCACCATCTGCAATAAGTTCAGCACTCTTTTTTGCTCTAAGCTTATTGATATTTGCTACTTTTTCAACCATAAAAGGCAACTCTCTATACTCAGCAGTTGTGTAGGTTGGAACAAAAGCAAATTCTGTAACCATTCCAGGAACAGTATTCATCTGAGCTCTGAAATGAGGAAAGTAAGCAGAGTGTAATACATCCTGAGAACGCATTTTGAAATGTACCTTTTTACCTTTTGGCAAGTGTAATTCAGAAACTACAATATCATCTTGTGCATAAGGATCAGACATGTCAACACCAAGAGTATTTATACCCTCTATTAATCTTACATTCGCTTTTCCAAGAACATTATCCGGACCTGCATATCTTGCTGTCCATTTAAATTGTTGAGCATATATTTCAATTTCAATAACATCTTCGTCTTTATCAACAAACATAATATTGTTCCATGCATACAATCCATAAAGGATTAAAACTGCTAAAACAACAGACGGAATGATACTCCAAATAGCTTCTAACTTATTACTATCAGCAAAAAACAAAGCTTTATTATTCTTATTACCTTTATATTTAAAAGAAAACCAGTATAATAATCCCTGAGTAATGGCCTGTACTGTAAAAATCAATACCCATGTAATATTCATTAAGCTATCAACTAAAACACCATGTTCTGAAGCAGGTGTATGCAACGCTAAATTACCCCATTTAAGCAAACCATAAATAGTGAATATATAAATGAAAGCCAAAAAGCCAAACATAATATATCCCTGAATATTATTATCATTATCTGATGCAACCTGAGAATCGTCCGAAGAAGATCCTACCTGAGTAAGATCAAATATCTTGGTCAATTGCCATAATGCAACTGCTAATAAAACTAAAACTATAATTACCAACAAACTTGTCATCTGTTTATTTCTTTAAATATTAATAATGAAAATGTTTACTTTCTTCAATGAAAGGATTTCTTTTTGCTAATAAAGGAGCTTTAGTCAATGCAGAGAACACTACAAAAATAAATAAACCTAGGAAGAAAAGAATTGATGCAATTTCAGAAACTCCAATAAACCATCTGTCTCCAACTGTACCTGGCATAATCATATTAAAGAAGTCAATGTAATGACCTAATAATATAACAACTCCAGCCATAACAATCACCCAGCTAATACGTTTGAAATCTGTATTGATTAAAATCAGTAATGGAAAAACAAAATTCATAACTACTGCCCCAAAGAAAGGAAGATTATATAATTCAATTCTTGTAACAAAATAAGTTACCTCTTCAGGAATATTTGCATACCAGATTAACATAAATTGAGAGAACCATAAGTATGTCCAGAAAACACTGATACCAAACATGAATTTAGCTAAATCGTGAATGTGACTAGTATTAACAAATTCTAAATATCCTTTTGATTTTAGATAAACTGTTACTAACGCAATAGCTGTAATACCACTAACAAAGAAAGAAGCAAATACATACCAACCAAATAAAGTACTAAACCAGTGAGGATCAAAAGACATAATCCAATCCCATGACATAATTGATTCAGAAACAATAAAGAAAACTAAAAATCCTGCAGAAATATTGAAATTCTTTTTGTAGAATAAATCATCATTGGCCTCATCTTGTGACAAGCAATTTTTTCTTGAATAAAATTGGTACAAATTCCAGCCTATTAAAAATATTGCTGCTCTGATAATCCAGAAAGGAAAATTCAAATATCCTGATTTACCTGCGATTATAGCATCATAATTTGGACTTTTAGGATCTGCAACACCATCTGCTAACCATACGAAAATATGATTAAAATGTAATCCGCATAGAACTAATATAATAAAGAAAATAACTGATCCTACTGGCAAATAAGAGGTAATACCCTGCATAACTCTAAATAAAACCGGAGACCAGCCTGCCTGAGCTACTTGTTGAATAGCATAAAATGCTAACACCCCCATAGAAAGCAGTAAGAAAAATATACAAGCAACATACAAAGCAGACCATGGCTTGTTTTGAAGTTGATGAAATACGTGTTCAACATGTGCTTTATGTTCCTCCTCGTGTGAAACTTCAGCATGCTTTTTAGCTTTTACTTCATGATTCACAACAGTAGTTTCATGTGCTATTTCAGATTTTTCTTCTGCATTCGTAATAACAGAATCTTTATTAGCAACAACTGAGTCATTATTTACAGCAACTACAGAATGGGCATCTTTTGTTTCTTCATGAGCAACCTCAGAAGTTGATTCATGATGTGATTCTTCAGCTGATTCAGTATGATGCGCCTCTGCAGCCTCACCATGTCCTCCGCCGTGTTCTGATGCTTCTTTTGCCAGAAGAGTTTCTACCTCTTCAATATTTTTAGGAGCAGTTAAAAAACCATATCCAATTCCTAATATACCAACGGCCATTAAGATGAAAGAAAAAGTTTTTAATTTACTTGAAAATGTATACATATCTATTACGATCAGTTTGTTCAACAATTATAATTGGCTTCTTAGTTTTAGAACATAGTCAGCAACTAACCAACGTTCGTGGGCACTTAATTGATTTGCATGTGAACCCATTGCATTTAAACCATAAGTTTCAACATGAAAAATACTTCCTTCTGTGATTTCTCTGTCTTTATAACTAGGAACACCAAGGAATTTTTCTCTTTCAACTAATTTACCTTTACCATTACCTGAAGCACCATGGCAACTGATACAGTAAATTTCATAAAGCTCTTTTCCTTTTTCAGAATTTTTTTCAGCTGCATCCAAAGGTGATTTTAAATTAGCTTTAGCCAATTCATATCCAGCAGTAGAATTTTCATATTCATAAGGCTCAAAACCTCTATTGATAGTTCCATTTACAGGAAGCTGTCCTTCTTTTCCTCCCTTAAATACAGAAGCTTCTGAATATGTTTCATATCCTACAGATTCATACATATTAGGGAAATACTGATAGTTTGGTGCCGAATTATTGTGGCAAGATGAAACTAAAATAGTTATACCAACTAAAAGTGTTATTTTATATATCCTTTTCATAGCTACAATAAATTCTTTTCTATTACTTTAACTTCAACAGCTCCTGTACCTTCGAAGAAAGAAACCAGTTCTGCTTCGTTATCGTTTACAGCAATTTCCATTAAAAAATGGTCATCTGTTGTTCTTACATCCGGATTCTCAGCTTCTTTAAACGGCCACAATCTACTTCTCATATAAAAAGTGATTACCATTAAGTGAGCTGCAAAAAATACAGTCATCTCAAACATAATTGGCACAAAAGATGGCATATTCTGAATATAACTAAAACTTGGTTTTCCACCAATATCCTGAGGCCAGTCATGAATCATAATATAACTCATCATAGTTGTTGCAACAGAAATACCAACACAGCCATATAAGAAAGCACAAATTGCTAATCTTGTTGGTGCTAAACCCATAGCTTTATCCAATCCGTGAACTGGGAATGGAGTAAAAACTTCTTCAATATGATGATGTGCAGCTCTTGTTTTCTTTACCGCATCCATCAAAATATCATCGTCATTATAAATGGCGTATATTACTTTATTACTCATGGTGTGAATCTTTATTTGCTCTTTCTCTAATGTAATTATCTCCTGTTCCTTTCAAAATTGTTTTTACCTCTGCCTGAGCAATTACAGGGAATGTTCTTGAATATAGTAAGAACAAAACGAAGAAAAAACCAATCGTTCCGATGAAAATTCCAATATCAACAAATGTTGGTGAAAACATTGTCCAGGAAGACGGAAGGTAATCTCTATGTAAAGAAGTAACGATAATTACGAATCTTTCAAACCACATTCCGATGTTTACCACAATCGAAATTACAAATGAAAACATGATACTTGTTCTTAATTTTTTAAACCACATAAATTGCGGAGAAAAAACGTTGCAAGTCATCATTGCCCAATATGCCCACCAGTAAGGTCCTGTAGCTCTGTTTAAGAACGCATATTGTTCATATTCTACTCCTGAATACCAAGCTACAAATAACTCGGTAATATAAGCTACACCTACAATTGAACCTGTAATCATAATTACAATATTCATCAATTCAATATGCTGTAGTGTGATGTATGCTTCAAGGTTAGAAACTTTTCTCATAACGATCAACAATGTATTTACCATTGCGAATCCTGAGAATACCGCTCCTGCAACGAAGTATGGAGGGAAAATTGTTGTATGCCAACCTGGAATTACAGATGTTGCAAAGTCCATCGATACAATGGTATGCACTGAAAGTACAAGTGGAGTAGCCAAACCTGCAAGAACTAAAGAAACTTCTTCAAAACGCTGCCAGTCTTTTGCTCTACCACTCCATCCAAAACTTAGGATAGAATATATTCTTTTTGTAAAAGGCGTAACCGCTCTATCACGTAACATTGCAAAATCAGGTAACAAACCAGTCCACCAGAATACCAATGATACTGAAAGATATGTTGAAATTGCAAATACGTCCCAAAGTAAAGGTGAGTTAAAGTTTACCCATAGTGATCCAAATTGATTTGGAATAGGTAAAACCCAGTAAGCTAACCATGGACGTCCCATGTGAATAATTGGAAATAAACCAGCCTGAACAACAGAGAATATTGTCATCGCTTCTGCAGAACGGTTAATAGCCATTCTCCAACGCTGACGGAAAAGTAATAATACCGCTGAAATCAAAGTTCCGGCGTGACCAATACCAACCCACCAAACGAAGTTGGTGATATCCCAAGCCCAACCAACTGTTTTATTTAATCCCCATGTTCCAATACCTGTAGATACAGTGTATATTATACAGCCTAATCCCCAAAGGAAGGCTATTAATGCGATTGAAAATACAATCCACCAATGTTTATTTGCCGGACCTTCAACAGGTGCAGCTACATCTACAGTTACATCATGATAAGTTTTATCACCTATAACTAAAGGTTTTCTAATGGGTGCTTCGTAGTGAGACGACATAATCCTTTATATTGTTTCTTATTAATAATTTTACTAAGTATTTCTAACTTTTACATGATAGAAAACATTCGGTTTTGTACCAACATGCTCTAATAAATGATACATTCTTTCGCTTTCTGCCAATTTAGCAACTGCGCTTTCTTTATCATTTACATCTCCAAACACCATCGCTCCAGATGAACAAGCTGCAGAACATGCACAAGCATTGTTAAACTCATCTTTTGCCACCACTCTACCTTGACGTTTTGCTTCAAGGATAACAGCTTGTGTACTTTGGATACAGAATGAACATTTTTCCATAACTCCACGAGAACGAACGTTTACATCTGGGTTTAATACCATACGACCTAAATCATCATTCATGTGATAATCAAATTCACTGTTTTTGTTGTACAAGAACCAGTTGAAACGACGAACTTTATACGGACAGTTGTTTGCACAATAACGAGTACCAACACATCTGTTATAAGCCATGTGGTTTTGACCCTGACGACCGTGAGATGTAGCAGCAACCGGACAAACTGTTTCACATGGTGCATGGTTACAGTGTTGACACATTACTGGCTGGAAAGCAACTTGTGGGTTATCTCCAGGTTTTTCCATTTCATTAAATGTAGATAATGAACTAGATAAACCAGCAATATTTTCTTTTCTTTCGTTATCACCTTCAAAAGTACTTTCAGAAGAATAATATCTGTCAATACGCAACCAGTGCATATCACGGCTTCTTCTAACTTCTGCTTTACCAACAACAGGAACGTTGTTTTCAGCATGACAAGCAATAACACATGCTCCACATCCTGTACAAGCGTTTAAGTCAATTGAAAGATTAAAGTGATGTCCTGTAGAACGATCAAATGATTCCCATAAATCAACTGTTGTAGCTTCAACCTCCTGGTGATCTAATGATACCATCGGTTGTTCATTCCAGTGTTTAGCATCTTGAGTATTGAAGATCTCTAAAGTAGTTTCTTTAATGATATCTCCTCTACCCATTAATGTTTTTTGTCCCTGAACACAAGCAAACTCATGCTCTCCATTTGCTTTCGCAATAGAAACAGACTGAACACTATTAAAGTTTTTATATAAGGCGTAAGCATTTAAACCTACCTGCATTTCTTCTTTTAAAGCCGCTTTACGACCATAACCAACAGCTAAACCAACTGTACCAATAGCTTGTCCTGGCTGAACAATTACCGGAACATTTTCTAATTTAGAACCATCAGCAGTAGTAATTGTAGCATAACTTCCGTTTAAACCTCCGTTAGCAACAATTTCATTTGTTAAGCCTAACTTTTTAGCATCTGCATTTGAAACAGTAACGTAGTTATCCCAAGAAACTCTTGTAATTGGATCCGGGAACTCTTGCAACCAAGGATTGTTTGCATGTTGTCCGTCTCCCATACCAGTCTTAGTATACAATACCAATTCAAAATCTCCTGTTGATCTTGATTTTGAAACTGCACTTGCAGCAGCAGCATAATCAAAAGAACCACCAGCT
>Ga0247805_1000296_pt1 | contig 27659 bp, 24 predicted proteins | sample UWRJL044104R1_FD_180930 | JGI IMG/M metagenome (GOLD analysis project Ga0247805, IMG submission 180930) | Plant litter microbial communities from Arlington Agricultural Research Station in Wisconsin, United States - UWRJ-L044-104R-1 | ecosystem: Environmental > Terrestrial > Plant litter >... | reverse complement strand
ACTGCGCGAGCTTCTCGACGAGGTAGCGGTCGTGCAGCGCCGTGACGCCGTCGTTGCCCGCGGTGAGCGAGTGGGCATCGCTCGGAACGGCGGAACCCGTCTGGCTCGTTGTGTACTTGTCGGTCATTGTTATCTCCCGGTGGTTGTAGATGAATCGGCTAAAAGTTTTTGGCAGTCGGAGCAGACGCCCCAGTAGGTGACCTCTGCGGCGCTGATGATGAAGCCGTTGGAGTCAGACGGGTGCAGGCAGGGCGCGTGGCCCACGGCGCAGTCGACGTCGCCGACCGCACCACAGCTTGTGCACACGACGTGGTGATGGTTGTCGCCGACGCGCAGCTCGTAGAGTGCGGCCGAACCGGCGGGCTCAATGCGGCGCACGAGGTTGGCGCGGGTGAGATCGGCGAGTACGTTGTGCACGGACTGCACCGAGATGTCGGTACCGATGGCCGCGCGCAGCAGTTCGGCGTTGCTGTGCGGGTTGGTGGTCAGCGCATCGATGACAGCGAGGCGGCTGGACGTGACCTTGAGCCCCGCGTGGCGCAGGTCGCTCTCTGTGATCATTTCCATGCGTTTCACGATACGCCTAATCGTGAATGACTAAAAATAAGGGTTGCCTACCCCGCGACGAGCTGCTTAGCGCCCGACTCGAACTCGTCGAGGTCACCCGTCTGTCCGAGCTTCGCGGCGCGACGGCCGACACCCCACTGGTAGAAGAGGAAGCCGCCGAGGGCGATTGTTCCGATGCCGATCTTGATGACCCACGGCCAGTCCTGTCGCGTCACAAAACCCTCGATGACCCCGGAGACGAAGAGCGCGATGGCGAGCCCGATCACGACAGTGAAGAGCGCCCGCCCGTCTTCTGCGAGCGCCCTCGTACGCGTGCGAGCGCCGGGCGCGATCCAGGCCCAGAAGATGCGCATTCCCGCGGCCCCAGCCACGAAGATCGAGTACAGCTCGAGCTGGCCGTGCGGCGCGATGTAGAGAAAGAAGACGTCGAGACGGTCGTACTCTGCCATAATCGCGGCGGTGAGCCCGAGCTGCTGCGCGTTCGAGAACATTAGGTAGGGCGCGTAGACCCCGATGATGCCAAAGGCGATGCACTGGGCGGCAAGCCAGGCGTTGTTTGTCCAGACGAAGCCAGTGAATGCCGTGCCGGAGTGCTCTGAGTAGTAGTTGACGAAGTCTTCCTTCGCGTACTGCTCGATGGCGCTCGGGTCACCCATCGTCGCGAGCACCTCGGGGTTCGACATGCCCCACCACATGTAGAAGCCGCCGACGGCGAAAGCAAGAACCGCAATAATGAGGCTGAGCCAGCGAATGCGATAGAGCGCGGCCGGCAGGTGCCAGGCAAAGAATTCCGGAATGCGGGCGAGCACATTTGTGGATGTGCCGGTGAACCGCAGCCGCGCGCGCGACAGAAAGATCGAGAGCTTTTCACCCTCGAGCGAGCCGGCCGTTGTTGTGCGGATCGCGGAGAGATCTGACGCCCCCGACTGGTATCGCTCGATGAGTTCGTCGGATTCTGCACCCGAAAACTTACGCTTTTTGCCCAATTGGGCAAGGCGATCCCACTCTTCGCTATGAGCGGCTGAGTATGCGTCAAGATCCATCTGCTTAAATGATTGCATGCCCGCCCCTGAGCACGTCGCCTTTGAGGCTCACGACGAAGTCGAAACCGAACTCATCACCGGTGAGGCCGTCGCCCTCGACCTCCGACCAGCAAGCTTTGTCGTGCGGGCAGCCGGTGCAATCATCGACTGGTTCGTCTACTTCGGCAGCTACCTGCTGCTCTTCATCTTTCTGCTTCCGCCGGTCGTCGCGACCCTCGGCCTCAACACGGCAGTGATGAACGCCGTGTCGATCACGTTTCTTGTGCTCTTCATCGTCGTCGCCCCGATGGTCGTCGAGACCCTCTCGCACGGAAAATCCCTTGGACGCCTCGCGCTCGGCGTGCGCATCGTGCGTGACGACGGAGGCGCGATTGGTTTTCGCCACTCCTTCATCAGGTCACTCGTCGGAGTGCTCGACATCTACATGACCTTCGGCGGGTTTGCGGCGATCACGGCGCTGCTCACCGCCCGGTCGAAGCGCCTCGGCGATCTTCTCGCCGGAACCTTCAGCCAGTACGAACGATTCTCAACGACCCCACGACCCGTTTACGGAGTTCCCGCAGAACTCGAGCAATGGGCACTCACAGCAGACGTGGGTCGGATGCCGGACCGCCTCGTTCGCCGCATCGCGCAGTTTCTCGCGCAGGCGGCACACCTCACGTGGGATTCCCGCGACCGCATCGCTCGCGAGCTCGCCCGCGAAACGGCACCCTACGTGTCTCCGCTGCCCTCGGTCAGCGCTGAACTGTTTCTCGCCGCTGTCTCAGCCCTGCGTCGTGAACGCGAGGCTACGGCTCTTGAACTCGAGAAGTCCGGTCGCGCACGACTCGAGCCCGTGTTGACGGGTCGGCCGCACGGGTTTCCGGAGCGGTAGAAGCGCACCCCGGTGGTCGAGCTCGTCGAGACCAGACCGAGCGAAGTCGAGGCTAGGTTGAGCCTCTCAGCTCGGTCTCGACTTCGCTCGACGTGATTTCGATATTTCGATACGGTCGCAGAGCGACCTACTCAGCACAGGCACGGCCGTGAACGGCCTGCTCAATCAGCGACTGCCTAGTAGCGGTAGTGATCGACCTTGTACGGGCCCTCTACCGGAACGCCGATGTAGGCGGCCTGCTCTGGCGTGAGCTCGGTGAGCACAACACCAAGGGCGTCGAGGTGAAGGCGCGCGACCTTCTCGTCGAGGTGCTTCGGAAGCACGTAGACACCGATGGGGTAGTTCTCGTTGCGCACCCAGAGTTCGATCTGCGCGAGAACCTGGTTGGTGAACGAGGCGCTCATCACAAATGACGGGTGGCCGGTCGCGTTACCGAGGTTCATTAGTCGCCCCTCGGAAAGAACGAGGATGCTGCGGCCGTTCGGCAGGCGCCACTCGTGCACCTGCGGCTTGATCTCGACCTTCTCGGCTCCCTCGAGCTTCTCGAGGCCGGCAATGTCGATCTCGTTGTCGAAGTGTCCGACGTTGGAGACGATCGCGAGGTGCTTCATTCCGAGCAGGTGGTCGAGGGTAAGAACATTTTCGTTACCCGTGCCGGTGACGAAGATGTCGACGGTGTCGATCACGCTCTCGACGGTCGTGACCTGGAAGCCGTCCATCGCAGCCTGCAGCGCGTTGATCGGGTCGATCTCGCTCACGATGACGCGAGCGCCCTGGCCGCGAAGGGCTTCGGCCGCTCCCTTGCCGACGTCACCGTAGCCGACAACGAAAGCGACCTTGCCGCCGATGAGCACGTCGGTTGCACGGTTGAGGCCGTCGGGCAGCGAGTGACGGATGCCGTATTTGTTGTCGAACTTCGACTTGGTGACGGAGTCGTTGACGTTGATCGCGGGAAACTGCAGTTCGCCGTTCTTGGCGAGTTCGTAGAGTCGGTGAACGCCGGTCGTCGTCTCTTCCGTGACGCCCTGAATCTCGGCAGCGATCTTTGTCCAACGGTCGGTCGAGACCGCGAGCGATGCGCGCAGGGTGTCGAGGATGACTGTCCACTCGTGGGCGTCGCCCTCCGCGGCGTCGGGCACGGCACCCGCGAGTTCGAACTCGCGACCCTTATGCACGAGCACAGTGGCGTCGCCACCGTCGTCGAGAATCATGTTCGGGCCATCCCAGTGCTCGCCGGCAAGATTGGCTTCAGTGCTCCAGTCGAAGATCTGCGAGGTGCACCACCAGTACTCCTCGAGAGTCTCGCCCTTCCACGCGAAGACCGGAACACCAGCGGGCGCTTCGACGGTTCCGGTGGGTCCGACGGCGACGGCGGCGGCTGCCTCGTCTTGCGTCGAGAAAATGTTGCAACTTGCCCAGCGCACCTGCGCGCCGAGTGCCACGAGGGTCTCGATGAGCACACCGGTCTGCACTGTCATGTGCAGGGATCCGGCGATACGCGCGCCCTTGAGCGGCTGCGAGGGGCCGAACTCTTCGCGCAGTGCCATGAGGCCCGGCATCTCGTTCTCGGCGAGACGGAACTGGTGGCGGCCCGACTCGGCGAGGCTGAGGTCGGCGACCTTGAAGGGCAGGGTTGTGGCGGGTGCGAGAGACATGGGCCTATTCTCCCACGACTGGGGCCGTCGAGAGGTGGCGCTACCCCGGTTGCCAGCTAGCCCGAACGACAGTCGCATAGTCGTCGGCGAGCACCCGCGCAGTCAGCCCCGCTGCTTCGAAGATCTCCACCGACACGGGCGCCTGGTCGTCGCTGGCTTCGACGTAGACCGCTCCGCCCGGGGCGAGCCAGGTGGATGCCGCGGCAGCAACCCTGCGCTGCAGGTCAAGTCCGTCTGCCCCACCGTCGAGCGCGGTGCGCAGCTCGTGCTCGCGAAAGTCGGCCGGCAGCAGCGCGATGGCAGACGTCGGCACGTAGGGAGTGTTGGCAAGAAGCACGTCGACCCTGCCCCGCAGCGACGCCGGCACCGCGTCGAAGAGGTCGCCCTCGTGCGCTTCCGCGCCGTTTGCCCGGGCACAGCGCACGGCTGCCGGGTCGATGTCGGTTGCGACGAGGGTGCCGCCCACAAGCGTGAGCAGTGACAGACCGAGTGCCCCTGTGCCGCAGCAGAGGTCGAGGATCACGGGCGACGCCGGGGCGACCTCAGCAGCGGCCCGCACAAGAAACTCCGTGCGATGCCGCGGGATAAAGACCCCGGGCTCAATGACATACCGCGCGTTCATAAAGCCCGCCCAGCCGAGCACGTACTCGAGGGGTTCGCCGGCGATGCGGCGCAGTACAAGCTCTTCAGAGAACGAGGGCGACGCGCGCAGCAGTTCTGCTTCTTCTTCTGCGAACACGCAGCCAGCCGCACGCAGCCGCCCGACGAGGGTCACGAGCGGATGAGCGCCAGCACTGCGTCGCGAATTCGTTCCATCTCGGCGGTTGTTCCGGCTTCGACGTTGAGGCGCAGAAGCGGCTCCGTGTTCGAGGGCCGCACATTGAACCACCAGAAGGGGGCGTCCTGACCGACGTTGCCGGTGACAGTGAGGCCGTCGAGCTCGTCGAAGGTTCCCTGTGATGCAAAGGCGTCGACGATGCGCGTGTAGGCGCCCGCGACATCCTTCACCACTGAATTGATCTCGCCGCTCAGCGCGTAGGGCGTGTACTGCTTGCTGAGCTGCGAGAGGGGCCCGTCGAACTCGCCGAACTGGGCGATGAGGTGCATCGCTGCGAGCATGCCGTTGTCGGCGCCCCAGAAATCACGGAAGTAGTAGTGCGCAGAGTGCTCGCCGCCGAAGATCGCGCCGGTCTCGGCCATCTTGTCTTTGATGAGCGAGTGGCCGACGTTCGTGCGAACCGCAACGGCGCCGGCGGCCTCGATCGTCTCGGGCACGATGAGCGAGGTAATGAGGTTGTGAAGAACGACAATCTCGCCCTCCTCGCCGGAGGCGCGTACGCGGGTGATCTCGCGCAGGGCGACGATCGCGGCGACGGCCGAGGGGGTGACGGCGTTGCCAAGTTCGTCGACGACGAAGCAGCGGTCGGCGTCACCGTCGAAGGCGAGACCGAGGTCGGCGCCGTGCTCGACGACGGCCTTCTGCAGGTCGACAATGTTTGCGGGTTCGAGGGGGTTCGCCTCGTGATTGGGAAAAGTGCCGTCCAACTCGAAGTACATGGGGATGATCTCGAGCGGCAACGCCTCGAGTCCCGCCGCCTCGCCGAGAACAGCGGGAACGGTCAGCCCGCCCATTCCGTTTCCGGCGTCAACGACAATACGAAGTGGGCGGATGCCGCGCAGATCGACGAGGCCACGCAGGTGTGCGGCGTACTCGGCGAGAACATCGAGCGAACGGAACGTTCCGGGAGTCGCAACCGGCTCGATGCCGTCGGCGAGAAAAGCGATGGCACGGTCACGAATCGCGTGAAGGCCGGTGTCGGCGCTGATGCCCTGGGCTCCCGCGCGGCTGAACTTGATGCCGTTGTAGGTGGCGGGGTTGTGCGAGGCGGTGAACATCGCGGCCGGAGCGTTGAGGGATCCCGACGCGAAGTAGGTCTCATCTGTCGAGCACAGCCCGATCGATACAACGTTCGCACCTCGCGCCTGCGCTCCGCGGGCGAACGCGGTTGCGAACTCGGGAGAAGAATCGCGCATGTCGTGACCGACGACGACGTCGGTTCCGGCTGCGCCCAGCTCATCGACAAAACCGGCGGCGAGGGCTGCGACGACCTCGCTGGTCAGCTGACTTCCGACAAGACCACGCACATCATAGGTTTTGACGAAGGCAGCCAAATCAGGGGTAGGAGAACTCATGCCCCCAAAACTACATGACGGATGACCTGCCACCCGAGAGGTGCGGAGAGGCGTTCAGCGTGCTTTACGCAAAGGTCGTAGCTGTGCGGCTCGGCATTCTGGCTCAACGGGCCGAGAACCACCATCGAGTCCGCATACACGTAGGTGAGGGTCGACACAGCCTCCTGGTTGCATGCAACCTTGCTGCACGGTCTGCCTGTCATCGTGGGTCAAGCCTAGAACTTCCGCAGCCGGTGGGCAGTCGGCTCGCCGACGTAGACTTGCAGCATGGTGCGCGCCCGAAGAAGCAGTGTTGCCGCGTCGCGACGTGGGCTTGCACGCGACCGTCACGGCCGAGGCATCCGAGCCGCTGTTACCGGCCCTTTTCTGCCGCTGCTTCGCAGCCGCGCCGACCTGTTCGAGATGACAGTCGCGTCGACCGCCGAGTACCTCAAAGACCTCTGGCCCGACGAGCTCTCACACGTGAGCTTCGAGATCGCGGCGATGCCCTCGCAGCTCGGCGGTTCGGTCGGCGTCGACCGCTGGCGGGTCATTGCTCCAGAGCGACGCGTCATTCTCTACCGCCTACCCGTCGAGCGCATGTCGCGCCTGCACCGCTATGACGACCTGCACCGTCGCATGATGATCGAGTCGTGCGTGTTCCGCGCGGTCGCCGAGCTACTCGGCAAGGATCCCTGGGATCTCGCCCCCGACCGCTTTCGGCACTTCTAGAATCCGGCTACGGATAGACAGTGATGTCGCTCGACGTCAGCGCGGGTGGCTGCACGGAGTACCCGGCGAGCTGCCCCTCGCCGACGAGGGTCACCGAGGCGTAGACACTTGCGAACCCGGACAGCCGGTAGGTGGTGTTCGCGACGACCGGCGTTGTGGCCGTCGAACGTGCGGGCACGTCGAGTGAAAGATCGGCGCCACCACCCTGCGCCTCGATGGTGACGGTAATCGGCTCGGCCGTCGGGTTGTTGACGTGCAGCACGGGAGACGGGCCGTCGGCAATCGCAACGAGAGTGTCGCTGGTGACTCTCGTCGCGGCACCGAGCCAAGCGAAGTCGCTCGCCTGCGCACCGCCGATGGAAGCCTGAGCGGCAACCGTCGAGACACGCATTGCGGCAACCACCGGATCGTCGGCGCTGATGGTGACCGTGTAGGTGCCGTCGACGAGTTCTTCGATCGGCAGGTCTTCTACGGTGCTGCCGGCGAGGTCGTAGGTGAAGACGACATCGATGGCCTCCGGGTCGTCGGGAACGAGCGTGACGGTCACCGACGTGTTGTCGCTGCCCGGAACAAAAACGCGCAGCACTGTGATGAGGTCGGCGAACCCTGACTCCCCGAGCCGCCCGCCGACGCTCGCGGAGTTGCTGATCACAACACCAGGAATGACGAGCTCGCGACTCGGTCGTGCCGTCGCACCGATGAGGTCGACGCCACCAGCCTCGAGCCCGCGAACCGTTGACTGCTGCAGGTTCGCAACCACCTGCCCGCCCTGGCTGGTCACGTGAATGACCGGCGAGACGGTGTCGGGCGCGAGACCGGCGAGCGGAATCACGCGCTGAGCGTGTGGCTGAACAATAATGCCCGTGAGACCCGGCGCGTCGATCGGGCCATCTTCGCCCGAGATCGAGAGGGCGACCGTCGCAACGACTTCAGAAGGGTTCGAGATCGTGAGCAGGGTCGTGCGGCCGACAGTCGTCGCACCGCCCGCGAGCCAGGTATCGGTCGAGACACCCGCGCACTCGGCAGCAGCGAGTCCCCCGAACTCTCCGCTCGCAGCGACCTGCGACTGGCTTCCAGCGAGCAGAACCGCGTCAGCGTCGGCGCTTTCGTTGGGCGCCGACCGGATGCTGCGAGGAGCAGCCTGCCCGCCCGGTCCGTCGAGGGTGTCGGTGACGACGTCGCCGCTCGAGGCGGCAGACGTTACAGACGGTGAGCCGATGGATGTCGCGGTCGTGGCGTCCTGGCCCGTTTCGTCGCCGAGCCGAAGGAGTCCACCCGCGCAGACGAGCTCCTGCGCGGTCGGAACGGGCGACACAAGAACACTCGCCGGTTGCGCAGAAAACGTGGGCAGGGGCAGAAGTCCGGCTGCCGCGACGGCGACCGCCGCGACGATGACCCCGATCGAACCGGCAGCAACGCGAGCGCCGATCAGGATGCCACGGCGAGGCTTGCGCGCGCCGGCGATCTCGTCGGCGTCCGGCTCAAGCGTGGGGTTCTGGTCAGTCATTGTTGTCCTCGTCGAAGTCGGCGGCGAGTTCGTCTTCATCGTCGGTGACGGTTGCCGCGACGCGACGGCGGCCCGGCGTCGGGACGGCGAGGAGGAACAGCGCACCGAGCAGAATCCCCTGCGTGACGATGATGACCGTGCCGAGCACACCACGGTCGGTGTCGATGGGGTCGGCGGTGGCCGAGGTCTCGTAGCGCCAGAGGTACCCGAACTCGGTCGAGCCGACGGCCGTGAAGTTGGGGTTGGCGTCGAGCGACTCGACGACGCGCGTGCGGGTCTCTTCTGCCGCCTCGCCGGTCGCTGGGCCCGACACCACAAAGCCGATACCGAGCGCGTCGAGTTCTGCGGCTGAGTCGAATCCACTGCGCGAAGCGAGGTTGCCCGCGAGAATCGCGATGCGCTGCTGCGCTTCGCTCGCACTCGTCGACGTTGACGCGAGCGTCGACTCATCGTCGAGAGTTGTGCCCGTGCCGCGGTGCAGCTCGACGGAGATTCCGCCATCGGGTTGTGCGACGATCTCGAGGGTGCCGAGGTTCGCGTTGTTGGCGGCTTCGGCCGTGACAAAGGCGGGAAGCATCCGCCCCGTTCCTGCCTCGATCGGTACGGCGCCGGTGAGCGATGCGAGAATGAGCGGCCACGCGAGAGCGCCGACTGTCAGCATGAGAGCGAGAGCGGGCAGCACAACCGCGCGACCGATGGCCTCGAGGGCGATCGCCGCAGAGGCCACAAGACCGAGCCAGAAGACGCTGAGCGCGGCCCCCGTCCAGATGGTGACGGGAGTCGCACCGTCAAAAGACACGGCCAGGTGCGAGCCGACAACCGCGGTGACGAAGCCGACGAGGGCGATTGCCATCGCGGGCACCGCTCGTCGCGAGCCCGGCAAGAACAGGGCAAGAACGGCGAGACCCGCGAGTGGAATAAGCAGTATTGCAACGACGAGAGGCGCTCCGAGACCGGGCAGAACCGCAGTCCAACCGCTGAAGTCGCCTCCCGGAGACGCGAGGGCAAGCTGCCAGCCAGACGCCTCGAGCGACTGCACAACAGCGCCGGGGTCGGCAAAAATCGCGAGCGGTGTTCCCGCGAGAATCTGGTGCACGGCGAGCGGCGCGAACAGCATAACGAGCGGCAGCGGTATCGCGATCATTCGGTGGATGCGCGTCGGGTGCGACACGATCCACGCGATCCAGCCGAGCACAAGAACCGGGATGAGCGATGGTGCACTCGCGCCGATCGCAGCCATCAACAGGGCGGATGCCGCGGCCGACGCCCAACTGCGTGACGAGCCGAGCAGAGCGACGACAAGCCACGGAAGCAGAAGGTGCGCGATGACCGCGCCAAGGTGCCCGGCGGTAAGAGACGAGAGGAAGGGCGGCGCGAGTGCCCACAGAACGGCGGCAGCGGCCGGCGCCCACGCGCGTTCCGCGACCCGCGTTGCGGCCCACCATGCTCCGAGCGCGGCGAGCGGCAGCGCAACCAGATAGAGAACAACGATGCTGAGCGACGGCGACCAAAACGTGAGTGTGCCGAGCACCGCGAGAACCCAGGTGAAGGGATCAGCGGGGCCGACGAAGCCCGCCCCAACCGTGTGCCAGCCGTAGCCGACGTTCGCCCAGATCGCGCCGAGGTTTGCGTTGAGGGGTTCGAGGCCTCCGCCGACGATCGAGCTTGCGGCGAGAAGTGGGCCGAACATCAGGGCGCCGACCGCGGCGAGCGCCAGAACAACCCAGGCTCCTCCACCGGAGAGGAAGGCAGCGCGAGCCCTGGGCGCGTCGGCAGCGACCAGTTCTGAGACGGCGCGAGCCTCACGACGGTTGGCGCGCAACTCGCGCACCTCGCGCCACGGCATGCGGAAGGGGGCGATGACACCCCAGCCGAGCGAGCGTTCGCGGCGAAGGTTGGTGCGGGATGCAGCGATTCCGGTTCCGAAGGCTGCAGCGAAGGCAGCGGAGAACTCGCCGCCGATCGCGCCGGGGTTCTTGCCGAGCAGGTGAGCTATCGAGCGCGTGATGGCGAGGGGAACCAGCGAGAGCCAGTGCACGGGCACGGCCGCCGCGGGTGCGTAGGTCAGGCGCCGGTGCAACTGTGCCGATCGATCGAAGCGTGCCCGGGTCGCGCGGCTGACCTCGCCGCGACCGAACGTCTCGGGCCCGCCGGCGCTCGCGACTCGCGCTGCTGGCACACCGACGATGCGGTGGCCCGCGAGTCGAACACGAACGCAGAAGTCGAGTGCCGCGTCGACGTGGGGCAGGGCGGGATCGAATCCGCCGAGCTTTGCCCAGACCGAGCGGCGAACAAGGAGCCCTCCGGCCGCGAGAGCGAGGATGTCGCTCGAACGGTCGTGCTGCGCCTGGTCGAGCTCATCGACAACGAGGTCAACCGAGGCGCCGAAGCGTGTGATGGTGGAGCCGTACGCGGCAATGGTGTCGGGGCGGTCCCACCGCATGAGCTTCGGCCCGGCAACGGCGACCGATGGAGCAATCTCGACCGCGCCGAGAAGTTCGGCGAGCGCGCGTGGCTCCGGCGCGTTGTCGTGAGTAAGCAGCCAGACCCAGTCGTTATCGGCATCTGACGCTCCGGCGGCGGCGAGCCCCTGCGCTATCGCCTCGCCGAGCGTTGACCGACCACTCGCTGTGACGAACGTCGTCGGCCGCGATGAGGCGAGCAAAGCTGTCGTCGCGTCGTTGGATCCCGCATCAACGACGATCAGCGAGTCAGGTCGACGAACCTGCCGCGTGAGAGCGGCAAGGGTACGGTCGAGATACGCGGCCCCGTTACGGGCGACGAGTATCGCTGTGACTCTCGGTTGCATCCTTGTGAGCCTAAGTGCCTTAGCTGTTCAGCTCCCGCGCACACGCCGAGCGGCGGTGGCGACCACTTCTTTAAACGCCTAAGCGCGCTTGCGAAGCTTGCGACGCTCGCGCTCTGAGAGACCGCCCCAGATGCCGAATCGCTCATCGTTCTCGAGCGCGTACTCGAGGCACTGGTTGCGCACCTCGCACGAACCACAGATCTTCTTCGCCTCGCGAGTCGAGCCGCCCTTTTCGGGGAAGAACGCCTCTGGGTCAGTCTGCGCGCACAGCGAGTCAGACTGCCAGGCGAGGGCTTCTTCGTCGTCTGTCGCACGCTGGCGAACTCCGGGAACGCCAAGCTTTACAGGATCAACAAACCAGTTATCGGGAACCGCGGTCGAGCGCGAGTCAACGCCGGGCGTCCCAAGAGTTGGGAGGTCTGCGGCGGCGCGGTATTCGCTGTTCGCCATGATGACACTTCCCTCCACGCCCGGCCCGAATTGGCCAAATGCGTTAGAGATAATTACACCCGTGTAATTAGCGAGAGTCAAGTCGGCGATCATAAAACGTTCGCTCGGTTTAACCTGCTATGACGCGCCGCGAGTCGCGTCCCATGCGCTCGAGACCATATCGGCGAGCGAGTGTCGCATCGCCCAGTCGAGATCGCGGGCCGCGAGCTCGCCCGATGCGACGATACGAGCGGGGTCACCGGGGCGGCGCGCGGCGATCTCCGGCTCGAAAGCGATGCCCGTGACATCCGCCATCGTTGTCATGATTTGCCCGACAGACACTCCGTCGCCGCTGCCGAGGTTGTACGCCGGCTCTACCGGCAGACCCTCGTCGAGTCGCTTGGCTGCCGCAACGTGCGAGATAGCGAGGTCAGAGACGTGAATGTAGTCGCGCTCGTTTGTGCCGTCGGCCGTCGGGTAGTCGTTGCCGTTGATGCGCGGCGTCTTTCCCGCGGCGAGAGCGTCGAACACGAGCGGAAAGAGATTGTGCGGGCTTGTGTCGCGAATCGAGGGGTCGCCAGAACCGACAACGTTGAAGTAGCGCAGGCTCGTGTGACGCAGGCCCACGGCGATTGCCTGGTCGCGCAGCAGCCACTCACCAATGAGTTTTGACTCACCGTACGGCGACTGCGGGTTCTTGGGGGTGTCTTCTGTGACGAGATTGACGTCGGGGGTTCCGTACACGGCCGCGCTCGAAGAGAAGACGATGCGATCGACGCCCGCTTCGTTCATCGCGGCAAGCAGCACCGCGGTTCCCGTGACGTTCTGCTCGTACGTGTGCAGTGGGCGCTGCACCGAGACGCCGGCGTACTTGTACCCGGCGACGTGAATGACTCCGGTGACCGCGTACTCCGTGAGGGTGCCGAGCACGAGCTCGCCATCGAGAATCGACCCACGAACGAATGGCACGCTCTCGGGCACGAACTCCTCGTGGCCGCTCGAGAGGTCATCGAGCACAACGGTGTCGAGTCCAGCCTCGGTCAGGGCACGCACGACGTGCGCTCCGATGTATCCCGCTCCGCCAGTCACAAGCCATGTCATGGCTCCTACGGTAGCGCTTAGTACACACGCCTCGTCGGCTGTTGGGCGTAGCCATCGCGGGCTACGACGCGAACACTCGCGATGATGGCGACCACCGCCGCTATTGCCAGGATTGCAATGATTATTGTCATGGCAGTAAATCTACGACTTGGCATTTTCTGCCGACAGTGGCAGGATAGCCACAAATAAGCACATTCCTGCCACGGAGGTCTCCATGCTCGAAAAGATCGTTCTACTCGCGATTCCGGGTGTCGCTCCGTTTGAGTTCGGCGTTATCTGTGAGGTCTTCGGCCTCGACCGCCGCGACAGTGGCGGGCCGTGCTTCGACTTCACAATCGCAACGGCAGATCCGGGGCCGGTTCGCACAAGCCTCGGCTTCGACATGCACATTTCACAAGGCTTGGATGTCGCGGCCGACGCCGACCTCATCGCTGTACCCGCGCATGGAACCGGCAGAATCGACGAGCGTTACCTCGATGTCATCCGGGCCGCCGAGGCACGAGGGGCATGGGTGCTGAGCGTCTGCAGCGGCGCGTTCGCGCTCGCCCAGGCCGGCATTCTCGATGGACGCAAGGCGACGACCCACTGGATGCACACAACAAAGCTGGCCGAGCGTTACCCCGCGACATCCGTCGACGCCGATGTGTTGTTTGTCGAAGATCGCCACGTTGTCACGAGCGCCGGAACTGCCGCGGGCATCGACGCGGCGCTGCACATCGTGCGCAAAGAGCTCGGCGCCGCGGCCACAAACGTGATCGCCCGGCGGATGGTCGTGCCGCCGCAGCGTGATGGCGGGCAGAGCCAGTACATTCAGACTCCTGTGCAGGAGTGCAAGAGCGACTCGTTCGCCATCGTTACCGAGTGGATGCTCGAGCACCTCGACGAAGATCTCACCGTCGACCAGCTCGCCCGCAAGGCACTCATGTCGTCGCGCACGTTTGCGCGCCGGTTCCGCGCCGACATGGGCACAACCCCGGCGGCCTGGCTCAACCGGCAGCGAATCCTGCGTGCGCAGCTTCAGCTCGAAGAGACCGACGACTCGCTCGAGACCGTTGCGCAAGACACGGGCTTCGGTACGGCCGCCGTTATGCGGCACCACTTTCTCAAGGTGCTGCAGACGACGCCGACCACCTATCGACGCACGTTTGGGGCGCGCGAGGCTGGCTAGCCTGCCGTCGCGATGAACACCGTGCCCGTGCCCGTCACAGACGTGATTGCGTCATCGGCGGTCACGAAGACGCTTGTTCCGCGCGCGAGGGCGTAACCGTTGAGTTCGACATCGCCCGAGGTGCAGATGGCGATCGCCGGGCCAGAGGCGTCGATCGTTACGGAACCGTCGACGTTCACGACGGTGAGCACAAAGTCCGCGACATCCGGCCGAAAAATCTGCACGCCCTCGACGGGTTCTTCTGGCGCGAGGTACGGAACCTCAACGGGGCTGAAGTCGAGAACGCTCAGTAGCTCGGGCACGTCGACGTGCTTGGGCGTGAGCCCGCCGCGCAGAACGTTGTCTGACGCCGCCATGAGCTCGATGCCGAGGCCGTCGACGTAGGCGTGGATGTTTCCGGCCGGCAGGTAGAGCACCTCGCCCGGAGCAAGAGACACGAGATTAAGCATCAGCGAGATGACAACGCCCGGGTCGCCCGGGTACTCGGTCGCGAGCTGCGCGATGAGTGTGTAGTGCGGTCCGTCGAGCAGAGCTGCCGCCTCTACGACAGCGCCGATGAGTTCGTCGACGTCGTCGCCCCCCGTAACGAGCCACTCGAAGGTCGCTCGCAGATCGTCGTCGTCTTGAAGGCGCGCGAGCCAACCGGTGAGCGCGGCATCGCCGGGAAGCGCACCGAGCAGGCGGTCGATGGATGCGCGCGTCTCAGAAGCGTCGCGAAAACCGCAGAGCGCCGTGAAGTCATCGCTGAGCGCGTAGATGAGCTCGGGCTTGTGCAGCGCGTCTTTATAGTTGCGGTTCGCCGCATCGAGCGGAATGCCCAGCGCGTTCTCGCGCGCGAAGCCCTCTGCCGCCTGATCGAGGGTCGGGTGAGCCTGCAGCGAGAGTGGATGCGACGCCGCCAACACCTTGAGCAGAAACGGCAGTCCGTTCGGGCCAACCAGCTCGCTGAGGTTCGTGGCACCGTCGACGATTGCGGGCTCGAGCACAACGCTCGGCGATCCGGGGTGTGCGCCGAGCCAGAGCTCAGCCTCCGGGGATCCCGAGGGGGTGGTGCCCAGCAGTTGCGCGATTGCCGTCGTCGAACCCCACGCGTAGTCGCGCGGTGTATTGGTGATGCCTACAAACATGGAGCCCGTCCCTGTAGATGAATTAGACCAAAGTACCAACCCCCTGTGAGGCGGTCAGTGAGCACACCTAGACTTCCGGAGGATTCCGACAAGCAATGGAGCAATCAGATGTCATTCGAGCCACTCATCAGCGACTTCTACGGTTACGAGAACGCCCTCACCGATCAGGAGAAAGAGGTCATCGTTGCCCTTCGCGAGTACCTCGATCGTGAAATCCGTCCGATCGCCAACGATCTCTGGGCAAAGGGCGAGTTCTTCGATCGCAAGGTCATCACCGATCTTGCCAACCTTGGCCTCTTCGGCCAGCCCTACCCCGAGACCCGCAACTTCGAAAACAGCGCGGTCTTTCGCGGTTGGGTAGCTCTCGAGCTCGCTCGCGTCGACACCTCGGTCGCGACCCTCGTTGGCATGCAGAACGGCCTCGTTATGGGCTCGATCGCCGTCGCAGGTTCGCCAGAGCAGCGCGCGGAGTGGCTGCCCAAGTTTGCAAGCGGCGAACTGCTCGGCGCCTTCGCGCTGACTGAGCCGCTCTCGGGCTCCGACACGGCACAGGGGCTTCAGACGATTGCGAAGCGCGACGGCGACAACTGGATCATCAACGGCGCGAAGCGCTGGATCGGCAACGGATCAGTCTCTGACGTCACGATCGTCTGGGCGCGCGACGCCGATGACAATCAGGTCAAGGGGTTCATCGTTCCGACATCCACCCCCGGTTATTCGGCGAGCCGCATCGAAAACAAAATGGCGCTGCGCATCGTGCAGAACGCCGACATCACATTTACCGACATGGTTGTGCCAGAAGCCAACCGACTGCAGGCATCGAAGTCGTTCCGTGAGACGGCGTCTGTACTGCGCCTGACACGGGCAGAGGTCGCGTGGGCCGCGGTGGGCAACTCGGTCGGCGCCTACGAGGCGGCGGTGAAGTACGCCGGCGAGCGCGTGCAGTTTGGCAAGCCCATCGGGCACCACCAGCTCATTCAGGAGCTTCTCGCGAAGAGCCTTGGCAACATCACCGCGTCGATCGGTCTTGTCACGCGCGTCTCGGAGATGCTCGACCAGGGGCTGCAGCGCGACGAGCACTCGGCGCTGGCCAAGGAGTTCACAACGAGCCGCATGCGTGAGACTGTCGCCTGGTGCCGCGAGCTGATGGGCGGCAACGGCATTGTTCTCGACTACGGGGTGATGCGCCACTTCGCCGATGCCGAGGCGATCTACTCGTACGAGGGCACTCGCGAGATGAACACACTCATCGTCGGTCGTGCGATTACGGGCAAGGCAGCTTTCGTATAGACAGCGCTCTGTAGGGTTACACCTATGAAGGCTCTCGACGACCGCAGGTTCCAACGGGGATTTGCGGTCGTCGCGCTTTTCACGGTGCTCGCCGGAGACGCCTGGCGTTATTCACTCTCGTGGTACGGATTCGGCGCCATCGCCATCGTGCTCGCGGTTATCGCCGTTCTGCTGCTCGTGCGCAACAGGCACGCCTGGCACATGTCGCTGCTTCCCTACCCGTTTCTCGCGTTCCTCGGCCTCGCGACCATCTCGGTCGCGTGGTCGTTTTATCCCGGAGCAACACTCCTCGGACTTTTTGCCACCTACCTCCCGGCGATTGTTGGCCTGAGCCTCGCAGTGACCCTTTCGTGGGATGACGTGCTCGTTGTGCTCGGCCGCACGCTGCGCATCATTCTCGGGCTGTCACTGGTCTTCGAGTTTGTGGTGTCGGTGTTCGTGCGGGCGCCGCTTCTGCCGTTCTGGCCCTCCCCCGGCGTCGACTACAACAACCTGCCCGACCCCATTCCGAAGCTTCTCTACTGGTCGCGTGACGAGCTGTTTGACGACGGCGGCAAGATTCAGGGTGTCGTCGGCAACTCGAGCCTGCTCGGCTTCGTTGCGCTGCTCGCCCTCATCGTCTTCGCCATTCAGTTCGCGGGCAAGACCGTCTCGCGCACAACGGGAGTTCTCTCGGTTCTCGTCGCGGCGCTCGTGATCTACCTCACCCGCTCGGCGACGATCACGATCGCTCTCGTCGTTCTCGCGGCCGTTGTGATTGCCGTGCTGCTGCTGCGCCGCTTCGAACAGACACGTGGCCGCGTCTGGGCCGGCATCCTCGCTGTGGTTGCGGCGGGAGTCGCGATCGTCGTCGCGTTCCCGACGCAGCTTCTCGCACTCGTCGGGAAGAGCCCCGACCTGACAAACCGCATCGACATTTGGGCGGCTGTCATCGACCTTGCCCAGCAGCGCCCGGTCTTCGGATGGGGCTGGGTGAGCTACTGGGCTCCGTGGGTCGCCCCGTTCAACGACCTGCACAAGAACTCCGGCGTACAGCAGCTTCACGCCCACAACGCGTGGCTCGACATCTGGCTGCAGCTCGGAATCGTCGGACTCGTTGTCTTCGGCTCGCTTGTGCTCGTGACCCTCATTCGCGCCTGGATCTTCGCGACAAACCGCCCGGTCGGCAGCGACCGCGTGCCGCGCGCGTTCACTGCACAGACGCTGCTTCCGCTGCTTATCATCGCGGCGCTGCTCGTGCAGAGCATCGCCGAGAGCAGGCTCATCGTCGAGTACGGCATTGTGCTTCTGACGCTCTGCGCCATTCGCCTCAAGGCCCAACCGATGCCCCTCGCCGAGGTGAACGGAACTGTAACTCGCGCTAGATAGGGTTGCTCCATGCTCTTTCTCGACCGCCGTGGATTTCGACTCGGATTCGCGGTCGTCGCACTCTCGGTGGCCTTCGCTGGCGAAGCTCTTCGGTACTCGATCTCGTGGTACGGCTATCTCGCGGTGGCGCTCGCACTGACAGTCGTCGCAGCGATCATCGTCGCGCGCGAGCACAAGCGCGGCACGTGGGCGTGGAGCACACTCCCCTACCCCCTGCTGGCGTTTCTCGCGCTCGCGACCCTGTCGATCGCGTGGTCGTTCTACCCGAGCGCGACGCTTCTCGGGCTCGGCGCGACCTGGGCCGCGGCGGTCGTCGGCCTGAGCCTCGCCGTCGCTCTCAGCTGGACCGACTTTCTCACGGCTCTCGGCCGCTCGCTGCGCATAGTTCTCGGTGCTTCGTTTGCGTTCGAACTCGTTGTGTCGGTCTTCGTGCGCGACCGTCTTCTGCCGTTTTTCGCACCGCCCGGAATCGATTACTCGAAAATCGAACTCGTTCCGGACATGCTTTTCTGGTCGCGCAACCTGCTGCTCGAGGGCGGCAAGATTCAGGGAATTATGGGCAATTCGAGCCTTCTCGGCTTTATTGCTCTTTTGGCCCTCATCGTCTTCGGCATTCAGTTCGGCGCACGTACGACCGGGCGCATTTCGACGATCGTTTGGATGTCGCTGGCAATAGTTGCGATCGCGCTCACCAAGTCGGCGACGATCATCATCACAACCGTTGTGCTCGCTGTGATCATCGCGACCGTTGTGCTGTTGCGCCGCGTTCGGCGACGCAACCGTAAATGGGTCTGGACGGGCCTCGGAGTTGTCATTGCGGCGACGACCGCCGCATCCATCGCCATTCCTACGACGCTTCTTGCGACCCTCGGCAAAAGCCCCGACCTGACCGAGAGACTCGGCATCTGGGAGAACGTCACCCACCTCGCCGTGCAGCGGCCCGGGTTCGGCTGGGGGTGGGTGAGCTACTGGGTTCCGTGGGTCGCACCGTTCGACTCGCTCGTTGTGAACTCGGGAGTTCGGCAGCTTCACGCACACAACGCCTGGCTCGATATCTTTCTCCAGCTCGGCATCGCCGGGCTCATCGTCTTCGGGGCGCTCGTGGTTTCGACAGCGATGCGGTCTATTCTGTTGGCGTCGGACCATCCGGTCGGCCCGCGCGGCGAAGCGCTCGCGTTCACGGTGCAGTCGTATCTCGCTGTGCTCGTGATTTTTGCGCTCCTTGTGCAGACGATTGCGGAAAGCAGGATCCTCGTGGAATACGGAATAGTGCTTCTCGTTTTCTTTGCCGTCAAAACAAAGCTCACCCAGTCGATTCCGGCGGCGCCGTGAACCGCGAGGCTGTTGTCGAGTTCTTTTCGAGCGCGCGGTTTGCCTCGTCGCTCAGCGTTTCGATAGTCGCAACCGGGTTCTTCTCGCACATTCTCAAGAACACGATGGGCTGGCCCGGGCTCATCGCCATCGTCGTCACACTCGTTGTGCTCGCGGTCGTCTCGCTCATTGCCCGTCGCGGAACCTTCGAATGGAACGGCATCTGGCCGATCTCGCTGCTCGTCTTCGTCGGCTGGGCAATGCTCTCGGTGTTGTGGAGCGAGTACCAGTGGGCGACCCTGTGGGGTTCGGCGTACCAGATCGCCTTCGCGCTGATGGCCGTCTACATCGCCCTGACGCGCGACTTCATTCAGATTGTGCGCGTCTACGGCGACGTGCTGCGGGTTGTGCTCGTCGCATCCATCGCTCTCGAGATCTTCTCCGGCATTCTCGTTGACACTCCCCTGACCTTCATCGGCATCACGGGCGACCTCGCGAGCGGCGGACCGATCCAGGGCGTCGAGGGCACACGCAACCAGCTCGGGCTCGTTGCGCTTCTCGCGCTCGTGACCTTTGGCACAGAGTTGTTCACGTCGTCGGTGCGCCGGTTCACGGGCATCGCGTCGATAGTGCTCGCGAGCGGTGTGATTGTGTTTTCGCAGTCACCGGTGAGCTTCGGAGCACTGCTTGTGCTCGGCATCGTTTCGTTCGCGATTCTCGGGTTGCGGCGTATTCCCGTCGAGACCCGCAAGTACTGGCAGGCGGGCCTCGGTGCCGCTGCTGTTGTCGCGGGCGTTGTGGCCTGGGCGTTCAGGTCGCGCGTGCTCGAAGCACTCGATGCGTCGCGCGAGCTCGACTACCGCCTCGACCTGTGGCGCGAGCTGTACACGCTCATTCGCGTCAACCCGATCGAGGGTTGGGGCTGGGTAGGGCCGTGGCACCCCGACATCGCGCCGTTCTCGGTGATCGACATCATCGACGGGCGCGCGCACGAATCCGGCCTCAACGCCTACATCGACGTGTGGTTTCAGCTCGGCATCGTCGGGCTGTTGGCCTTTGCGGCGCTCATTGTTATAGCGCTCGGCCGCTCGTGGATTCTCGCGACCCACAACCGCAGCCGCGTCTTCGTCTGGCCGACGCTGATGATCGTCGCCCTCGTGACAACCTCACTCGCCGAGAGCTCAGTCCTCACGGAGGCGGGCTGGCTGAGCTTTACCGTGTGCGCGGTCAAGGTCGCGCAGCATCTGAGCTGGCGTCGCGCGCTGCCGGAGATCACCGGCAGCCGCGACTAGCGGCGCTCATCGCACTCGACTCTCGCCGGGCCTCGTTAGTCGCGCGGCCCAACATTCGGGCGCGCGACCAACAAACGGCGGCGCAAGCGACGACCGATTAGTCGTCGAGGTGATCGCGCTTGATGCCGTACTGCATCTCTTTGACGCGCTCGAGGGTCTCTTCGACGAGGATGCGGTTTGTGCGCTGCAGGTCGGCGAGAACGCCGAGGGCGTACGCGAGCAGTGAACCGATGAGCAGCGCGACACCGAGGATCAACGACTGAACGTTGCCACCGGTGAGCTCGGGGAACCAGCCGATGAGAATCGCGTAGCGAACGAACGGAATGAGTGCCGCAATGAGCATCACCGTTCCAATCGAGGCGAAGAACCCGAACGGCTTGAACATGATGTAGCTGCGCAGAATCGCTTCTGCAGACTTGAAGACGTGCTGCGGCGTCGAGTTGAACAGGCGCGACTCGCGCGTCTTTGCGTTGGTCTCGATCGGAACGCTGGCGATCTTGAGGCGCTTGTTTCCGGCCTGGATGATCGTCTCCATGCAGTACGAGAACTGCGTGACGACGTTGAGGCGAATCAGCGACTCCTTGGAGTACGCGCGGAATCCGCTCGCAGCGTCGGGGAGGTTCGTCGACGCTGCAATGTTGACGACCTTGCTGCCGAGCTTCTGCAGCTGCTTCTTGCCCCACGAGAAGTGGGCGATCTTGTGCGTCTGGCGGTCACCGATCGAGATGTCGGCCTCACCGGCGAGAAGCGGCGCGAGAAGGTCGGGGATGCGATCCTGCGGGTACTGGTTGTCGCCGTCGGTGTTGACAACGATGTCGGCGCCGTGCGCGAGGGCGTAGTGCACGCCGTCGCGGAACGAACGCGCGAGACCCATGTTGCGGGTGTGGTGCACAAAGTGAGTGACTCCGTGCTCGCGAGCGACCTCGAGGGTGCGGTCGGTCGAGCCGTCGTCGATGATCAGAATGACGATCTCGTCAACGCCATCGATCTGCTTCGGAATGCTCGAAAGCACTGCCGGAAGGGTCTGCTCCTCGTTGAGGCACGGAACCTGGATAAAAACCTTCATGTCACTCCTTGCATAGCCCGGCTGTGCCGGGTCAGTCAAAACTGTTCGTCAGGGCCTCGAGGCCTTCGGCTGTATCGCCGTCAAAAACTACTTCGCCGCGCTTGAGCACAATCACCCTGTCGCAGACATCCATGATCTGGTCGGCCGCGTGGCTGACGAGAACGATCGTGCGCCCCTCCCGCTGGAACTCGCGGATCTTCTCCATGCACTTGCGCTGGAAGGGCTCGTCGCCAACGGCGAGAACTTCGTCTACAAGGAGAATGTCGGGATCAACGTGAACGGCGATGGCGAACGCCAGCCGCACGTACATTCCCGACGAATAGAACTTTACCTGCGTGTCGATAAAGTCCCGAATCTCGGAGAAGTCGACGATCTCGTCAAAGATCTCTTCGATGCGCGCTCGCGACAGGCCGAGGATCGAGCCGTTGAGGTAGACGTTTTCACGACCGGTCAGGTCGGGGTGGAATCCGGCTCCGAGCTCGAGCAGGGCGGCAAGCTGACCGCGGCGTTCGACTGTTCCCGAGTTCGGCTGAATGATGCCACCGATCGCCTTGAGAAGCGTCGACTTGCCCGAGCCGTTGTGGCCGACGAGTCCGACGGTCTGCCCGGCCGGGATGTTGATTGTGACATCCCTCAGCGCGTAGAAGTCTTCTTTGTGCTTGTTCGAACGCCCGAAGTTCACGACGCGCTCTTTGAGCGACTTCTCTTTGCGAATGATGAAACGCTTTGTGAGGTGGGTGATGCGAATGACGTCGGGCGCATCAACGTGTGCGGTAGTCATTAGATCTCCTGCGCAAAGTTGCCCTGCAGGCGCAGGAAGACGCGGTGCGACAGCCACAGGAATACGGCTCCGACGATCAGCAGAACGATAAGACGCAGGTCGAGGTCGGCCGGGTAGGTGTTTGTCGGGTCGAGTCCGAGCTTCTCAAACGTCGACTGCACAACGGGGCCCTCGAGCCAGACGGCACGCTGGAAAGCGATGACCGCGACGGTGATCGGGTTGAGCAGGTAGATCCACTCGATCCACGCCGGAACAGCCTCAGACGTGTGCAGGTTCGAGAACGAGTAGATAATCGGCGACGCCCAGAAGAGCATCGGCACCGCGACATCCACCAGATATTGGATGTCGCGCAGAAATACGTTGAGGGCCGAGAGCAGAATCGCGAGCGCCGTGCTGAAGAGCACAACGATCAGGATCGCGGGAACGGCGTAGAGAATCTCCCACGTGAAGACGAACTGCCCGAAGACAATTGTCGCGACGAGGAGAACTCCGAGCTGCACGGCGAAGTTCACAAGAGCAGATGCGACGGATGCGAGTGGGAACAACTCGCGCGGAACGTAAACCTTTTTGATCAGGCCCGCATTGGTAAGAATCGATACGGTGCCGGCGCTGAGCACGTCGCTGAACAGACCCCACAGGGTGAGGCCGGCGAAGACGAAGATGGCGAACGAGGGAATCGAGTCGCGGGCTCCGAGAAGCAGACCGATTGCGAAGTAGTAGATCAGCAGCAGCATGACCGGCTTGATCAGTGTCCAGAGAAAGCCGAGGCTCGAGTCTTTGTATCGAACCTTGAGCTCGCGCTGAATGAGCTGCACCTGAAGATCGCGGTGGTTCCACAGTTCTTTGAGCGAGCGAAGAGTGCCGCCGAAGAAGTTCGCCTGCGAACCGCCCACTTGCTCGAAAGGCAGGAGTGCTAGTCGTTCGGCTCTTTCGAGCGCAGCGTCTGACAAATGAACTCCAACGGGAATCGGGCGTCGAGAAAGGGTGGGCACCGAGGTGACAAGTAATCCTATTCCATGAGGAGGTTCCAGACCTCGCCGGAGTACTGCGCCCACGATCGCTCCGGGCGACTCGCGGCCTGGTCGGCGAGGGTGTCGCGCAACGCTTCGTCGGCGAGGAGCGAACGCATTCCGTCGGCAATCGACCGGTCGTCGCGAGGGTCGACGAGAACACAGCCGCCGCCCGCCGCGATCTCGGCGAGCGAACCGAAGTTCGACGTCACCACCGGTGTGCCGCTCTGCAGCGACTCGGTGACCGGAAGACCGAAGCCCTCGTTCAGCGACGGGAACACCGTGAATCTCGCGAGCCGGTAGGCCCACCAGAGCAGGTCGTCGTCGATTCCGCGCATGGCCTCGACGTGGCGGCCCGACTCCTGGAGCCCGCGCAGCGTGGTTCTGAATTCTTCGCTGCTCCAGGCGTTTCCGCCGACAAAAGCGAGGCTGAAGCGGTGACCCTCGCGCCAGAGAAGTTCGGCGGCGTGAAGAACCGCGTCGTGATTCTTGCGCGGCTCATGGCTGCCGACGCAGAGCACGAGGGGCAGCTCGCCCCGCTCGTCGGTGCTGATGAATCGTGCTGCGGCACGCTCGCGGGCGGCAGGGTCGGGAGTCTCTGCGCTCTCGGCGAGCATGACAGTTCGCACGCTTGGCCCCTCGAGGCCCGCGGAGGCGAGCATTCGCTTCCACCCCGAGTACTCGGTGGCAGCGGCCTCGGAGATGCACGCGACGACGTCCATGCGCGAGGCCGCGACAAGATACTTGGCGAAGACACCGGGCATCTTCGGCCCCGTCGTCTCGGCCGTTGTCATGGGGATCGCGTCGTCACCGATGAGCATCGAGCGAGCTCCGGAGTGCTCGGCGAGCACGGCAATGCGCTTCGTGCGATCAATGTCGGTGACCACCTCAGGCAGGGTGAACCAGCCGCCCCACGGAACGATCGCGTGCGACTCAAACGGGCTGCGGCGCGAGCGCGTCGTCCACGCGCCATCGCGGATCGGCAGCAGCTGGGTGCGCGACGAGTTCCACCCGACGAGCATCGCACCGCGTGGCAGCCACGAATCGGCGAGCGCCCGGGAGACACGCTGCACACCGGTGAGCAGAGTGGTGAGCGCCGAGTCGTGAACGTCGAGCACAACCGTGTCGGTGACCACGTGAACCTCGCGATCACGCCAGCGCAACGGTGAACGACGAGCGCGCACGACTGCTGCTATCGCGACATCCATACCGTCTGCAACGGCCGTGCGTCGAAACGCGTCAACCTCGGCGGCGAGCGGAAGCCTGCGACCGAGCACGGAGAGCACAAGCCACGACTCCTGCGCCGTTGGCCGGGGCACGCCCGCGATGAGCTGGGCAAGGCGTTCGCTGTCTGAGCGAGCCGGGGTCGCGTCGGCGAGAAGCGCGCGCACGAGTGCGGTTGTGCCAGTTCCGAGGTCGCTCATGCGGCGGGCTCCTCAACGAGTTGCGTCCACAGTTCGGAGGCGTAGTGGTTCCAGTCGCGCGAGACGAGGCGGGTCGTCTCGTCGACGAGCCGGGAGCGCAGCGCATCGTCGGTGAGAATCTCACGAAGGGCGTCGGCGATCTCACGCTCGCTGCGCGGGTCGACGAGGATGCAGCCGCCAAACGAGGCGATCTCGGCGGTGCTGCCGTAGCGAGACGTGATGGTGGGGGTTCCCGAGGCGAGCGCTTCGGCGACGGGCAACCCGTAGCCCTCTTGCAGCGAGGGGAAGACAAACGCCGTCGCGTCACGGTAGGCGGCGGCGAGCCCGGCGTCGTCCACACCACGAGCGTGAGCGACACGTGCTCCCCGGGAACGCGCGCGAGCCATCGCCGTCTCGAGTTCGTTGACGTAGACGGCAGCTCCCCCGCCGATGACGCGCAGCTCGAACTCGAGCCCCTCACGCCACAGCGACTCTGACGCGGCGAGCACAGCGAGCTGGTTCTTGCGCGGTTCGATGCTTCCGACCATCAGCACGAGGGGCATGTCGCGCTGCTCTGGCGCGCCCGTTGCGCCGACGTGGCTCACGGTGGGCAGCAGCAGACTCGTCACCCGCGGGCCGGTGAGCCCCTGGGCCGCGAGCGCGGCGCCGAAGCCGCGAAACTCGTCGGCGGTTGTCTCGCTGATCGCCGAGACAACAGTCGAGTGCTTGACGATCGACAGGTAGTGAGCGAACCGGTCGGATTCTTCTTCGCCGACGAAGTCAGCGCTCACGAGCGGAATCGCGTCATACCCGATGAGCCCCGTGCGGTTGCCGGAGTGCTCGGCGATCGCCGACAGCCGCTCGATGTAGCGATGCGCGGGAACCTCGGGCAGCAACACCGACCCGCCGAGCGGGATCAGCAACACGTCGTTCTCGGGCTCCGAGACGGGCTCAAGATCAGACGACCACTCGGTCACAAGAGCGTGCTGCCCAGGGGTGAGCCTGCGGTAGCCGGTTCCGTCGGTGGACCACGCAGCGAGAACCGCCGACTCAGGGTTCCAGTGCTTGACGGTGTTGCGAACAACTCGCTGAATTCCGGTGTTGTGGCGGTTGCGCGCGCAGAAGTCGACGTCGACGACAACACCCCCAACGAGAACCTCGGCTCGCACCTCTGCTGCGTGCACGGCCGAAGCCGTCACCGCGACGGCAGACAGACAGGCGCCAGAACGGTCGATGGATGTCGCGAGCTCAAGCCCGCGCCGCATGGCGAGCACTTCGCCCGACGTCGGATAGCCGCCCGCGACTGCGGTGGCAAGCATCCACACCCGCTGTGCTGACGGGTCGCCAGCAACGGCGTCGGCAAGACGCGCAAGCAGTGCACCCACCGAGTCGGGAGTATCGTCGTCGATGAGGTGGGGTGCTATCGCTTCGAGTCTCTGCTGCAGCGCGCGAACCGACTGTGAGACGTCGGGCAGGGTCACGCGTTTCGCCTGAGACGCGCGCGAACGGTCGCCGCGAACGTGTGAAGGCCATCGCGTCGCAAAACTCGGGTCGCCGTTTGGGCGAGCCGCACGGGGCGGGTGAGCTTCCACGAGAGCGAGTCTTCGATCGAGCGCGGCACAACGGCCCCGTAGCGGATGAGGCGCACCCACTCTTCGACCCGCTGGTTCTGGAGTTCGATGACCGCTGCAGAAAGCCGCTCGTTTTCAGCGCGCAGATCGGTATCGGGTCTGGAAGTCACGCCAACATCTTACGCAGTGTCAATCCGCTAGGTTAGCTACCGAACCCCGGAAGGCCAGCGCGTGCTTGTTGTTGCAGGAATTGTCGTCGGCTTCGCGCTCATCTGTACGCTCGCCGGCGCCCCCCTGGCCGTGTTGATTCGACGCACGCCTGAAGGCTGGGTCGCACTCGTCGCCGACGCCCTGCTGTTCGGCCTCATAGTGGTCACAGTCGGCGTCACCCTCTACTCGTGGCTCGGTTGGGCGGGAGCCGCGACATCCATCATCGCCGTTGTCGCATTGGCGATCTGGGCCGTGCGCACCGGTCGGTGCCCGGAGCGCCGCGCCCTCTGGGTGCCCGGTCGTCGCATTCTCACCCTCGCCTGGGTGGCTGTGCTCGCCGTGACCATCGTGCTTCGCCTCGACTCCGTCAACTTTCTGCCGTGGGTCGGCGACATGGGTGCCTACGTCAACTGGGCGAACGAGTGGGCACGCACGGGGTCGTACGAGGCAAAGTGGCCGCCGCTCTTCGGGGCATTTCTCGCCATCTTCTCGTCTGCCTTCGGCTTCGCCAACACAACCGGCGCTGTGGCAATCACCGGCATTCTCGCTGTGGTTGCCGTTGCTCGGCTGATGCAACGACTCGGGGTGAACTCATGGGTCGCGCTCGCCCTCAGCGCACTTCTCGCTCTGCATCCGCACGCCGTCTGGTACTCGACATTTCCGAGCAGCGAATCGCTCAACCTGCCGATCTTCGTCACGTGGGCGATCGCCCTTCACGCCGCGCTCACGGGCGACCGCCGAACCCTGCCGTGGGCCACAACCGCCTTTGGCGTAGCGACGCTCGCACTCACCCTGCTTCGCGGCTCGGGGCCGCTACTGCTGATTCCGCTCGTGGTTGTCGTGGTTATCGCACTCGTAACTCCGAACTGGCGCCGCCTCGCTGGCCGCATCACGTGGAGTCTCGCGGCGGGCACCACTGCCGCGTCCATCGGCTACTGGTATGGCGTCACGGTCATTCCGCGCTATTTCGTAAACATGCAGATTCGCGGAATTCTGCCCGACTCGATCAGCGACATTGGTGACGGCCTCGGCCTGTTTGCACCGACTCCGCAGCTCATGGTGATTCTTGTTGCGCTCCCCGTGGCGCTCGCGTGCGCGGCGATTGAGCTGCAGCGTCGCTTCGCCACGGCCCCCGAGAGCTCAGCCCCCGAAAGCACGTCGCCCAGCGGTCGA
>Ga0247805_1000295_pt1 | contig 27855 bp, 30 predicted proteins | sample UWRJL044104R1_FD_180930 | JGI IMG/M metagenome (GOLD analysis project Ga0247805, IMG submission 180930) | Plant litter microbial communities from Arlington Agricultural Research Station in Wisconsin, United States - UWRJ-L044-104R-1 | ecosystem: Environmental > Terrestrial > Plant litter >... | reverse complement strand
TATTGGTATTGGTTGATACGGCATATTCCGTTCCCGCTTTTTTCTTGCATACATATAGAATGCTTTTACCGTCAGGTGACCAGATGTAATCCTCGTCGCCGCCAAAAGGTTTCTGCGGACTGTCAAATGTTTCTCCTTTCAAAATGTCGATTCCGGTTGCACCTTCTTTATTTTCCTTATAAAAAACGTGATTGAATTTGCCTTCATTCCACGTATCCCAATGGCGGTAATCCAAACCATCATAGATTTGAACTTCTGATTTGTCTAATTTTGGATAAAAATCCTTTCCCAAAACCTTATCAATTTTAACTTCTTCATTATAAACCAGAAATTTTCCGTCAGGCGAAATATTTTTGTCCTTTAAAACCTCTTTAGTGTCCTTGATTTCAGTAGCTTTTCCTCCGTTTAACGGTAAAATGTAAAATTTAGAATGGGATTTGTTTTCTTCCACTGAAGGAGTTGACACTTTGAAAACCACATTTTTCTCATCTTTTGAAATTCCAAGAGCTGTAACCCTTCCTAATTTCCACAACAATTCCGGTGACATCACATTTTGCCCGATAGCATTTAAACTCATCATTATTAAGGTTGTAAATAATATTTTTTTCATAATAAAAATTCTAATTTGAAGGGTTTAAAAGTACAAAATATATTATAGCAAGCCAGACGTTTACCGGAGTAGATCCTCTTAAATAAATTATAAAGTTCATCGTATTGAGATTCTGTAAAAAACAGTATTTTTATAAAAAATTCAGAAATGGTGTTGTGAAGTTTGAGACTTATAAAGGTTTACAAATAGTATTCATACCATTGCGGCATTAATAAAACAGAAATAGCAGATCAAATATAATGGCAACCAAAAGACCAATACCAAAAAAAACAACCACAGCAAAACCGAAATCAGCTCCAAAGAAGAACAATCGTTCTTTGGGAGAAAAAGTAAAATGGTTTATAATTAAGGCATTTTTATGGTTTTTTGGACTCTCCATTGGCTCTGTGATATTTTTTAAGTTTGTGCCGGTACCTTTTACACCTTTGATGGTGATTCGGGCAATAGAAAATAAATTCGGAGGAAAAGAAGTGTATTTTGACCATGACTGGGAACCTATAGAAAAGATTTCCATGAATCTCCAGAAAGCCGTAATTGCCAGTGAAGACGGAACTTTTTTAACTCATAACGGCTTTGATTTCAAAGCACTTCAGAAGGCTTATAAAAGCAATGAACGCGGTCGCAGGATCAGGGGAGGAAGTACTATTTCGCAACAGACTGCGAAAAACGTTTTTTTATGGCAGGGTAAGAGTTATTTTAGAAAAGGACTGGAAGCTTATTTTACAGTCCTGATAGAAACAATCTGGGGCAAGGAACGCATTATGGAAGTGTATTTGAACAGTATCGAAATGGGAGATGGGGTTTACGGTGCTTATGCAGCTACAGAACATTGGTACCGTCGTGATGCGTCGAGTTTGACATCCATGCAGGCAGCAGGAATTGCAGCTATTTTACCAAATCCAAGAAAATTTAAAGCAACAGGATCATCCAGTTATATCAACAGACGCAAGGCAAGAATTGTACGTGAAATGCGTGCCGTTGGAAAAATAAACTATAATGCAAAATAAAAAAATATTTTTTGCATTCCTGACAGCACTGGTATCGACATTGATTTTCGGACAGGGAAGAACGTCTGAAATTGGTTTGATTTCTGATAATGACTTATACACATCTTCCAAAAACGATATGTATTACACCAACGGTTTGGAAATTTTTTATCGGTTTTTGTCGAAAAAGGAGAATGATAAAATCAATAAAAAAATTACCGAATTCAGGATCGGACAATATCTTTACAATCCCAGATTTATTAATAAAGAGGCAGTTACGATAAACAATCGTCCTTTTGCAGGCTATTTATTTGCCGAAGCCGGAAGAAGTTTCTTTTATCAGAGCGAATCGGTTTTAAAAACGGATTTTCAATTGGGATATGTCGGACAAAATGCATTTGGTCAGGAAATGCAGGAGAACTTTCATAAAATTATTGGTTATAAAAAAGTCTATGGCTGGGAAAACCAGATTCATAATGCTTTGGCTGTACAGGCACATGTTTTGTATTCGAAAAAACTATTTCCTGATAAGCACAACGATTTTATAGATCTTCATTTCCAGTCGGAAGCGAATCTTGGAACCATTTTTACAGGAGCTTCAACAGGATTTTTAAGCCGAATTGGTTTTAGGAAATTACTCCCTGTTTATGATTCTAATTTACACGAAGCCTCCGTTAGTTTTGAACCGCAATTTAATGTAAAGGAATTTTACTTCTACGCAATGCCTAGTATCAATTACCAACTGTATGATGCTACCATTCAGGGAAGTTTATTTAACGATACGAGTCCGGTAACTTTTGATTTGGTTCCGTGGCGTTTTAATGCCGAGTTGGGTTTAAAATACCGCTACAATAATTTCAACATTTCTTATTCTTTTATTTATCATGGAAAAGAATTGAAAAGCCACGACATGACAGGATCTTTTTATGGATCGATACGAATGGGTTTTTTGTTGAAATAGGACTTAATCTCTGGTTTACAAAAAGTAGTTATGTGATCAATAATTTATGGTTAACACTAAAATTTGTATTTCTAAGTTTTGTATTTTTATAGGATTGCAAAATAAATTATTTCTAACGTAAACCAAAAAAAGTATGGGAAAATTTGTAATTACCAAGAGAAACAACGGTGAGTTTCAATTTAATTTAAAGGCTGGAAATGGTCAGACTATTTTAAGTAGTGAAGGATATTCTGCTAAGTCAGCAGCAGTAAGCGGAATAGAATCTGTAAAAAAGAATTCGCAGGATGACTCTAAATTTGATAAAAAAGAATCATCCAACGGAAAACACTATTTTACTCTGAAAGCTTCAAACGGACAAGTTATTGGAAGCAGCGAAATGTATGAAAGTGCTTCAGGCCGGGATAATGGTATTGAGTCAGTTAAAACTAATGCTCCTGATGCTGAAATAGATGATCAGGCTTAAGTGTTGATTTGTGAAATATAAAAAAATTATGAGCTCTCGTTATTGGGAGCTTTTTTATTGGGAATTGATGAATTAAAAGACAAAAAACCTCTAATCTAGCCCCGATGGAAGCGGCATCCTTTTTAGCAGCCTTTTTGCGGATAAAAAGATATAGCGTACAGCGGGACAAACGGTCTTAAAAACGAGAATTTTCTAGCTCCTCATTTTAAATATTCCCGTTAACCTTTTAATAATATTCCAAAAAGATTTTAATGCATAACTTTATTAAAATAAAAAGCTATGGAAATTAATTGGTTTATTATAGGAATTGTAGCAGCATTCGTAGTTGTTTTGATCGTATTTACAGTCAGAAAAAATCAAAAGGAAAAAAAGAAGCTGACCCATTTATTAAATAACGATTTTAAGAAACCGGAGGAAGACGAGCCTGATTCTGACGATATGAAGTGAGCGTTAAAAATCTACAGATTAAAAATTAAAAAACCGTAATACAATAAAGTAATACGGTTTTTTTGTGGAGAATATCGGATTCGAACCGATCACCTCTTGCCTGCCAGTAGTGGCGGTTCTGTATTTTATAACTGAAAATCAGTATTCTACAAATATGTAAAATTGCAAAATGTGACATTTTTTATCATTTTTGCACTTAGAAAGTGTACTTAGTTAAAGTATTATTTTTAATCAAATCAAAGTCAAATGTGCTACCAAAACGTTGACATTATATTAGTGAATATGGTTTAAACTCATTTATTAATTTATCTAGCTCTGTATCGTTGTAGTACTTTGCTAATATTAATTTATTGTCAATTGTTTTGAAACACTTTCCATTTACCAATCTAAAGTTTGTTTCTATAAAGTCTTTAATATCTTCTTGTAAGTATTCGTAAAGTTCAAATTTAGATTTGTCTTTATTTGAGAAAAAATCAACAAAATTATTTCTAAACATTGTTTTTGTTTCTGTCCTAAATTTATCAATAGTCTGATTTCCAAATTGAGTGTAGGATTTTAATACATAGAGAAAGTTAATTTTATATTGATGAACAAACAGTGTATCTCTATCAAACAATCTGTTCTCAAAGTGAAATGATTTAACAATATCACCTTTTGCATCTAATTCGGTTTTGTCAAAGTTTTTGTAATCTCTAATGTAACCATAAATGAAAAAATTTGGAGTTATATTATAACCCTCGGTTAAATCATCCCTATATCGTAAATTTTCTGCATAGTACTTTCCTGTTTCGTTTAATAAATCGATATTGTATTGTATGACATTTTTTGCATATGTAAACTGTTTGTATTTAGATACTTTTCCAGCGATATTGTCCGATTTGTAATATTTAGAATCACCAATATAGAAAATATCACTAGTGTCTAAAAGAGATTGGTGGTCAAAAACATGGTCAATTATTTTACCATCATCATTGTACTTCAAGTTTTTCAAAGTGGTTCCGTCTGCTGTTTTCTTATCAATTATAGGGTCTGAAAATAGCTTATCAATCATATCTTCAAAAACAAGATTGTAATTATTAACTGAAATAAATTCTTCTTTTTTTCTGTGAATACTACTGCTGTCTGTCTGTGAAAAATAAATTTCACACAAGTGATACATTTTTTTAAGTGTGTCGTTGAAATAGCGGTATTTTATTTTTCTTAATTTTGACAAACCATTTTTTTGTAATAATTTGAATCGAGAACCTTTTATAATTTCATAAGACTTATCAATTTGGAGATATAAATTATGTTCAAAATTAAAGTGGTTTAGAATCGAAAAAAAGTAAATCAAAAGTTCTTCTTCCGTATTTACAACTTTCTTTTTGTTTCGGTAAATATTGTAAATTGGTTGTTTGTCTTGCGTTATTAAAGGTATTGATTTGCTTATAGTTCGCTCCCAATTAGGCTTTTTAACTTGTTGCGATTTAAACTCTATGTGTCTGAATAAAATATTGTTCTTGTTTTTTTTGTAAAAATTCACAAAACTTAAAAGTAAATCTAAATAGGAATATTCTTGATTACCAAGATTTGTATTAAGGTTTGAGGAAAGAGAACTTTGAATAATTGAGGTTGATTTATTTCTTCGTCTGAATTCTAATAAACTGTTATAAAAGTAAACAGAAACTTGTCGTATCCAGTTGTATTCGTCTTTATGCTTAAAGGTTTCTGAATGTTCTAAATCTAAAAGGTCAGTTTTAGTAATACCAAAAACCGTTTCTTTGCTGTTGGTCATAAAAACTTTGGGCAACATATATACCAATTCTCCCTTTTCATATGAATGATAATATCCAACAGATAAAATTGTACCCTCCAGATTTTCTTGATGATAAAATTTTGGGTCATCAAAAACATCTTGAAGCAACTCCAATGAATATTTTTCTCCTTCAATTAGAATTTTCATTATTCTGCTACTATTTCAAAATTTAATATATCCAGAATTTCCTTTACTTTTTCAATACCATTAGTATGGATTGGAAAGAAGTCTTCATAAGTGGTTTTATTTAGAAAAATGTTGTTTTCTTCCATTTCATCCTTGAAAACATCATTCCAAAGATAGAAAATGGCTTTATTAATAAAGGTTTCAATGTCAATAATGTCATTTGTAGGTTTTATGAAATAATTTCCTAAACATTTATCCATTCCTAAATTATCATTATGTTTAATTACTGAATTAACTGAAAAAATAAATGTAAGCCAAGAAAAACTTTCTGTTTCTGATAATTTAACTTGGAATTTCGAAGATTTATTTTCATCAGAAAAACTATAATTTATAGGGACGTATTCCCAATCCCATCTTCTTTTAAATGCACTGTCCATTGGGAACAATGATTGGTCAGAAGTATTCATTGTTGCCAAAATATTAAGGTTAGGAGGTAGAATTAGTTTTTCTCCATCAATTTTTGGATTTCCACTAAATTTTGAAATTAAGAACTCCTTTAATTCTTTAGAAGGGGTAATATGATAATCATTGCTTCTATCCAATAATTGAAAAATATCTCCAAATATTTCGGCACAATTACCTCTATTTATTTCTTCAATAACCAAAAAGTAATCATTGTCTAAATCATTCCAAGCGTTTACATATATATTGACAAATGCCTGTGGAACAAATTCATATCTAATATCTTTGCCGTCCATAGTTGGCTTATAGCCACCAACAAAAGCGGAATAATCATATTCTGGATGAAATGTTACTCTTTCGGTTCTCTCTTCTTTACCTGCGACTAATTCTTTTACTTTATGTGATTTTCCTGTTCCTGGTGCACCATAGAATATTTTGTTTAAACAAGATATGCTTTCAGTATTAACAATTTCTTCTTTTTCAATTTCCTTTATCTCAATTGATTTTGGACTTAAATCAAGATAGTTGGAAACTTTATTTTTGTAATAACCGAATATATTTACTGTGGTAATATTTTTAAGCTCTACATCATCACCATTGGTTTTTAAAAAGGGATGGAGATTTTTGTCTATTACTGATTTAAGATTACGTAAAGTACCTTTAATTTCTTTACTCCCTTTTATATTTACTTTTGGATTGGAAGAGTCAATTGATTTATATACTCCTTCTTGCTGAAATAATATTTCAGTTGTATTGTTCCAAGTTTTAAATAATGTTTCTTCAGAGAATATTGCTAAGGTCTTTATAAGCTTTTGTTCAATATTTACTATTGAGGGTTGGATTGTCTTATTAAATAGCCAACAGTAAATCAATTCTTTGCCATTATTAGAAATGTCATCATTTTCATTAGAAATAGAGGATTTTACAATATCCATATTGGTTGTGAATAATAGTTCCTTTGGAAATCTAACTCCACCTGTTCTCTCACCACTAGATGAATCGGTACCTATGATATTGATTTTTGCAATCTTCCAAAATAATTGTAATGGAACTTGTAAAGGTTCAATTTGCATTTCAAGTAATGAATTATTGGTCTCTAATAATTCTATTTCCGTTTCACTATATCCATTTGTTCCAACAAAAAAAGATTTTAACAGGGGAATAAGATTAGGCTTAAGATTAATTCCCGTTCCATTTTTGACAGAAAAGTCTAAGTAGTCTTTTTCATCATTGACTAAATATAGCGCAAAAACAATTGAAAAAAGTCCTCTTGGATTCGGTAAAGATGAGCCAACAGCTAATTTAGGGTCTATTGCATTTCTTTTTATTATCTGATTGGGAAATCTCATAAGTTATGATTTTTTAAAATTATTGATGCTATTTCTGACGCTAACAAAGGTGGGACAGCGTTTCCAACTTGTTTCATTTGTATTGTTTTTGTACCATAGAATATAAAGTCATCTGAAAAAGATTGAATCCTAGCCGCTTCACGAACTGTAAGGCACCTATTTAAAATTGGATGCGTAAAAAGCCCAGATGACGGAGTGTCGAATCTTGTGGTTATAGTGGCAGCAATACCGTCTTCTAATAATCTTGACCATGTACCACTATAGATAGATTTTGTCCTATGTTCTGGTGGTAGCACCTCTTTTCCCATTCCTTTGGGGATTAATTTCAATCTTTCAATTGCTAAATTTGAATGTTTGGTTGATTGATGATTATATATTCCTTTTGATTTACTACGTAATTTTTTTTGATATTCCGACAAAGGTTTTTTATCGTATTCATAAAACTCTTTACCTTGCCCTGATTCAAGAAAAGGGAGGTCATAAATTGCGTCTTTTATAGAAGTCTTAAAATTATAAGGTTTTGGAAATTCTAATAAATTATCATTTAACGAACCAATAAAAAACGCTCTTTTTCTATTTTGGGGTACTCCAAAATCTGAAGCATTTAATGTACTTGAATTTACTCGATAACCTAATTTTTCAAATCCCTTTATAATTTCATCTTTGAAGAAACCATTTGCAGTCGTCAAAATGTTTGGTACATTTTCTAAAACAAAATATTTTGGTTTAAATATTTCGACCGTATCGATAAACTTTTTAAAAAGATAATTTCTATCATCGTCAATACTCAATCTTTTACCTTTTTGCGAAAATCCTTGACAAGGTGGTCCTCCAACGATAACATCAATTTTAGGATGTTTTTGTTTTAGAAGTTTTAAATCAATTTTTGAAATATCTTCACTATAAACAGTTGTTGTTGGATGATTTAATTTATAAGAATATGCTATTTCTTTATCGTGTTCAATCGCAAATTCTATATCAAATCCTTGTGAAATAAATCCTTGTGACAATCCGCCAACGCCAGCAAATAAATCTGCAACTTTTAACTTAATCATGTAGCATTCTTTTTTTTGAAAGTTCATAATAATCATTGTCTAATTCTATTCCAATGAACTTTCTTTTTAATTTTCTAGAACATACGCCTGTAGTTCCACTTCCCATAAATGGGTCTAAAACGACATCTTCTTTGTTGGATAATAATTTTATAAAATGTCCTATAACTTTTGTTGGTTTTTGTGTTGGGTGTTTACCAAATTGTTTCTCTTTACCCGTTGTTAAAGAAGTTTCGATAAAGTCATGCTCCATCTTGCCATCATTATTAAATGTTCCAGAAGTATCACCTTTTATAAAATAAACCCAAGCTTCCGTAGAATTGACAAAATGAATATTCATATTTCGTGGCATGGGATTCGTTTTATGCCATATTCCTGTTGTTTTGTAATAGAATTTATATTTTGATGCAAGTTTTATTATTGTTTCTATTTTAATCAATGACATAAATAGAAGTAGTGTTCCTCTTTTTTTTAGAATTCTACTGCTTTCACTAAAAAAAACATCCATTTCTTTTTCCCAATCTTCTGGAGTTAAATTGTCCCAACCTGCATATGCAAATTGATTTTCTCTCATTTTTACAAGATTAGTATTTCTGTTATGCATAAAATTGCCTAGGTTGTAAGGAGGGTCTGTTAATATTAAATCAACGGTAGAGGATTCAACAAATTTTAGAAAGTCGACACAATTACCTTTTCCCAATATTGTATTTCTACCTATTGATTCAAATTCTAGTTCTTTAGATTTAGAAACAATTTTATATTCATCTTTCAAATTATTTTCATCCGAATAAGCAAACAAATCCAATTGTGGCTCTTCAATTACATAAATATTCTCAACGTCTATATCCTCTTTATACATTAGTTTTGTTTTTTAAAAGTTCTTTTGCTTCAACTCCCAAAATTTCCGCTATTTCAAATAACACTTCTAATCTTGGTTGTTGCCTGTTTTGAATATATGAATTAACCATATTATAGCTTTTGCCTAATTGTTCGGCAAGCCATTTTTGCTTAATTCCTTTTTCTTTCAAAACCTCTTTAATTCTATTCATAAAAACTTTTGTCAAATTATTTGAAAGCCCAAATTTAATTTATTGTATTTAACATCTCATTTTTTAAGATAAAAAGTTATCAATATTTTGTTAGTTAATAGAAAGAAGACAGGGAGGTCATAGAGGATTATGTAGATTAAAAAAAATATGGGGACTAATAATTTTAGACCAATAAATTACTTTCTTCACTTTGATAGATTCTATTCAATACTGCTCCTGTAGTTGAAATTATCTTTCCTTTTGGAACGCCTACCTTATCAAGTAGCATGAGCATTTGTTTTGATGTTAGTTTTAGCTTCATATCTTTCTTTTAATGATAAATATCTCATAATGGACCCAAAACCAATGAAAAAATAAATTATTCTCCAAAATGAGGCTGTGTGCTCACACTACATAATGAATTGATAGCTTTTACTAGTATTTATGAAATAATCAATAGAGCAAATACAGGAGCGTCTAAGCCTAATAGGTACGGATAAACAATTGATTAAGGCAAAAAATGGAACCAAATTTACCTGTGATATTTTTTTTGAATATCGATAGGGGTATATATCGATATTCGAAAAATATCGTACTATCGAGGCGAGTAACGGTCATCTAGATATTTAATAAAATGAATTAATAACGGGGGAAGGGGCCTGCCGGCCCACTCATTATTAATTTATGCAGAACCTAAAATATGGCTTTGAATTACATAGTTAGCTTTTGGATTTAACCTGTCTTGAATCATAAGAACTTTGTCTTTTATTGTATCATTTTTCCCAAATACGATGGTGGCATCCACGAAATCCAACTGCTCACCATTAGTGATTTTTTCTTGTAACATTGACTTGATTCTATCGCTAAAATTCAAAGATTCTACATCTATTTCCAAAACCTTAGTCTTTTCAACTTTACGTACATGTTTACTTTTAATTGCTTTCAAGTCAACTTTGGTTTCTTTTAGACTATCCATAATTGGATTCTGTTTTTCTTCATTAGACAATTTAACTACTGTCTTAATTCCATATTGCTGAATTACTGTATCCATAACCTCTTTTACTCTTTTTGCATAATCTGGATGAAAAAACAAAGCATCATACACGTATCCAACAAATATCCCTTCTTTGTTTAGTTGCTGAATAACAGCTGTCATTACCTCAACTTCTTTTGCAAATAACCTACGTGAAGTAATCTTGTGTTTGAATGGACTATTATATTTCTCGGCAATAACATTCTGAAGCATTATAGGTTCATTTTGTTGGTAATATGGATAAAGTGAAGATTGTTTCATTTGCCAAACCTCTTTATTGAAGAATGATAAATGTTCTTTTTTTACTGTCTTTACATCAATATTGAGCTCTGACCCTAAATCACCATGAGTTAAATAAGATGCGGACCCGTCATATAATGTAATAGCTATATTTGGGTGGAGACAACTATAATCACATTCTACATGAGCCTGACCGTTTATTAAAACTAGATTTCTAATCCAACTAGGCATAAGTGTAAAGTAATCTACAACGCGACCGCCACTCTTCACACCACCAACTGTGGGAATCAACAAAACATTATCAGTTAAATATTCGAATATTTCAATAGCATCTTCTACAAAAGAGAGTTCTTTATGATTTTTATAATATGTCCTAGCGTGTCCATTCAACTTCCTTAGTTTCTTGCCTTTCTTTGTCACGTATCCTGAAGCAATTAACCTATCCGCTTCCTTATTAATTTGGTCTATACTAGGAAGGGTAATATCCTGATAGAATCGGATTAGATTCTCACAGATTGGATTCTTTTTAGCTTCACTTAAAACTCTATAATAATGCTTGTTTAGAAGGCTTTTAGCTTCTTTTGTCTTTAAGTCATAACTTACTATCCCTTTACCTAAATAAGGCGGTGTTAAACGATAGAAATGATTCTTTTCACCTATGATGCTGATATGGTCACATTCAAGTATAGCCCCTTTTTTCAAAGGTTCTTCTAGTGCTTTTATTACTTTTTTATAGGTCAAAGGATTCAGACTTAAAAAGTCTCGTAGATATTCGGCTCGAAGTGATTTCCATCCACTAGGTTGGCTTCCATTTTTGATATCAAAGTAAGTGGAATTTAATTGAGTACAAAACAGCAAACACAATTCAATAGCCACCTCAACATCCTTATGGATTTCCTTTAATAGCTTTCTCGACACGTATTTTCTGATTACATATTCTACTTTACTAGGTATCTTTATTCTATTATTATTGATTACGAATAGCGATAATTGAGCAGAAATATCAGTAGTGATATTGTCATCATTATAGGTCGTAACCCTTGGTATATCTAGTACTTTTATATCTTTAGGTAATGTATTATCTAAAACATCATTATTGAATAGATAAGATGAATTAATAAAAAATTTCCCTAGTAGTGACTCATAAGTAAAGTTATCATGTAATTGGAGGTTATTATCAAAAAAATATAAATTTGATAATAGGGATTGGTTTTGTAGCATTGTTTCATAATTATTCTGCTTTTATGTTATTTTTGGATTCTGCTTCTTTAAACTGGGGCAGAACCCAGATAGGAGCTTACTCTATCTGGACCCAGTAATTGCCTGTTAAAGCAATATTATCAACGATACTTCTTTCTATTGGCATAGTCAATAGGGAAATCATCCGAAACGTTATTTTTTTTTTAGATTTTTTTTAATGGCGTCACCAAATGAGCAATCACATCAACTGTCATCGCCAATCCAATGCTTTTTAATTTATTGGTTTTGGATACATTCGGCACGTTTGAAACATAACCATCAGGAATAGTCATAAGCCTTTCACTTTCCAAAACACTAGGTAGCCGATAACATCCGTTTGGAAAATCATATTCGTCAAAACCCAAACGAGATTTCCCAATGTATCCTGATTTGTGAAGTATAAATGGATATTCCAGCAATTTTTGTTCGGTTGGTTGGTCCGCAAATTTTTTGTCCTTATATATAAGGTTTCCAATGTTCATTTTATAGTATCTAAAAATCCCATTGGTTAGGGTGCAATTGCTACCTAATAGTACATTAGCTTTTTCTTTGTCAACATAACCATTGACTACAATATCTTGGTAATTGAATTTTTTAGGTTCAGGAACTCCAACATTGGGAATGTTGGTCCAGTAAAGTCTTCTCCTATTGGCTGGCGCAACATCTGCCGAATTTATCTTTATTAACTTCACATCAGGAAATATTTCTGAAAGCTCATTAGTAATTATGTCTCGGTCCTTTGCGGTCATACTAGCAACATTCTCCATTAGGAAATAGAGCTTTTTATTAGTTGGTGCAAATACATAGATATCTCGGAGGATTCTTTTGGCTTCATAAAACAATTTTGATTCTTTCCCTTCAAGACCTCTTCTGTCCACAGGGTTAATACTACTAAGATTTGTGCAAGGACTTCCAAAAATGACTAGGTCAATTTCGTTTCTTAGGTCGATGCCATCAATCTTGCAAACATCACCCAATTGTATAAAATTGGTATCTCCAGAATAATGATGATTCTGGATTGCAAGAGCATGAGGACATATTTCGCTACTGTAATATTTATTGATTTTTATTCCTGATTTTTCAAGTGCCAGTTTCGCACAACTTATTCCATCGAATAATGATAAGACATTTAGTCCATCTTGGTTGGTTTGGGTTTGTTCCATAATATTTATCTGTTTTAGATAAATATTTCCCCATGTCAAAAAAGACAGATTTTGTAGTGGGTAAACAATAATTATTTTCAACAAGTCCCTATTTACGGGCGGTACAGAGTGAAAAAAAATTAAAATATTTTAATAATCCCTGGCGCAGGAACAAATTTCCTTGTACACTCGCAGTGTACAACAAACAATTAGAAAAATGAGCACAGAAACAAATACAATGGATATAGCTAAAACAATATTAGGACAGATTCAATATGCGGACCGTTCTGCACTAATGGCTTGGGGAGCACAAAATTTCGCAGCGATTAGTGAATCCAAAGAATTTCAAGGTGGAGTAGCTTTTCAGGTAAATGGATTAACTCATCAAGGTTGGGTTAAAGTTTGTCTTCGTTGGGTAGATGACTACACAATCATTTTTATAAATAAAAAAAGAGAAGTCGTTAAAACATTCGAAGGAGCTTATTGTGATATGTTGGTCGATGTCATAGATTGGATTGAAGGGAAGTAATTCCTTTTTTTTGACTTGTCCGCTTTAGGAATAGACCATGGTTCTTTTCTAAAGCGGAAGTTGAAAGCGGAAGCCCAACAAAACCGATTAGAATGTTTTAAAATAATTTGGACTCTAAAACTAAAACAAAATTCAACCTAAATACCTTAATATTATGAAATACTACTTTTATTCTCGTACCTCAACCGTTCTCCAAAATTCTGCTAGACAAATTGAATCATTTAAATCGCATGAAGGATTTGACCCATCCAGATTGTTTGTTGAAAGAATTCAAGGAAATGTTCCATTTATGGAAAGACCTGAAGCAGTTAAAATGTTTGATGAAATCACAAATCAATCTGAAAGATGTACTGTAGTAGTCGATTCAACGGACCGCTTGGGCAGAAATTTATTGGATATTTTAAATACAATATCTGTCTTTAAAAAAAATCACATCAATTTGAAATCACTTAAAGAAGGATTTTCAACATTCTTAGATAATGGTGAAGAAAACCCAATGGCTAATCTTGTGATTTCCGTAATGGGTAGTATTGGAGAGATGTCTAGAAATCAGATAAAAACCCGTTCTATGGAAGGTATAAAAATTGCTCAGGCTCTTGGAAAATTCGCTGGCAGAAAAATTGGCGCTATACAAAGTGATGAAAAGCTATTGGAACGTCACCAGACTGTACAAAAGAAATTACAGAAAGGATTAACTGTAAGAGAAATTACAGAAATTACAGGAGCATCAAGTACTACTATTATAAAAGTTAAAAAAGTTATGAGAAACAGGAATATGATTTGAATCGATTTTGTTAGATTAAAAAAGGCTTCAATTATATAATTGAAGCCTTAACTTTTTAATATGATTGCTAATTCCCACAGTAAGCAGACACAAAAGTCGATGGACTATTATATTCGCCTTGAGTAAAAGTGAATTCGACTGTTCTTCCATTTACTTTAACCTTATCCCATTTTACGTCAATTTGAAAATTTCCATCATTGTCAAGACTACTCCGTCCAACTTGACCTTCTCCCCATTCTTCTACTAAAGATTGATAACCTCTATATTTTACATATGAAATAACCTCTGAACATTCAGAAAAATTGGTTTTTGGTTCTCTTTTTTCATTTTTCTCTTCTCCACTAGCAAAAGCTAAAAAAATAAAAAAAGCTGTTAATAGGAATGAAATAACTGTTTTAATGCGAAAGTTTTTGTTTGTCATTTTGATTGAATTTATAGTTAATTATTATTGCACTTAAACATAAAGCAAGGATAGTAAGAATTAAATCCCACATGTCAAATGTGCCAGGGAATAACTTTAACCCTTGTGCAACCTCAACAATGGAACCTAAAATTAGTGGAGAAAGTAACCAATTTTTACCTATCCTAAAGTGGTCTTTCCATAGAATTAGCAAGGCACATGAAAAAGAATAAACCCAAAGTGCATCTGGTAAAGAGAAGTAGAACCAAGAAGGAAAATGGTTTTTTAATGGGTGTATTGTGGTACGGATTATGGATGTAAAAAAATCTATTTTGCTCCATTCAAACCAACTAAACATTCTTAAAGATAGGCTGCGAAAAGAAATATAAATTAGCCCTCCTAGTATTAATGGGACTGCAACATGAATGAAAATTAGTTTTTTCATTATTTACAATCCTAAAATTTGTTTTTTCTTCAAATCAAATTCGTGTTCAGTAATGATTCCTTCTTCATGCAATTGCTTTAAATTTTTTAAATCAGAATATGATGTATTTTGGTATACATCATCTGTAATTGATTTTCTTCTATTTAAAATTTCCTTTTCAACTTCTTTGATTTTTGAAACTTCGTTATCAAGTGCATAAAGCTCAATATTATTTCCACTTTTATTTCCTATAGTTACCAATATTCCATGGTCTGAAAAATAATTATTGATTAATCTACTTAAAAAAGGTGTCTGAATTGCCGCAGAAAATACATATCCCCAAAATATTAACCCCGAAATCAAAAAAGAACCAGCAAATATTATTATTGATGACCATGCTAGGAAAATGTCTAATGAACTTGCTGTAAAAAATATGCCACCCCATTCGTCTTTTATTGGTATTGTGATTGTAAAAGCAATAGCCCACCCCAAAACAAGAGTTCTAACAGCTAAAGCAAAAGGAGTAACTCTAGGCTGAATAACACTTTCATAAGTATAATTGTCTAAATTATCATAGCTTATACTGCTATTATATTTAATACTATTTACATTCAATGAATCATTGAGAAATGTTATATTAACTCCTGTGTTAAAACTAAATTTATTATCTGTACTGTTCATATTTATTAAGTCTTTCCTTGTTAGATTTAAAATTTCAACAAACATAATTATATTTCAATTAACATACTATGGTATGTTAATAAAATTAAGCATTATTCTCAAATTGGCTTCATATGGAAGCTATAGATAACACAAGTGAATTGAAGCGTTTGGGATTGCGAATTAAGCAATTAAGAACGGCTCGTGGTTTGTCACAAGCTAAACTTGGTGCACTTATATTTAAAGACCAACAATCTATTCACAAAGTCGAAGCAGGCGAATTTAACCCTACATACTTATATCTTCTTGAAATTTGCAAAGGACTTGAAATAACATTGAGTGAATTGCTTGATTTTTGATAAAAACTTATAAGTCGGCATAGAAGCAGATACTACACATTTTCTGCATTTACTAATTGTCTAAAATATATAAAAAATGAACCACGACAAGTATTTCTCAGAGGATGAATTAGATAGAATATCAAATATAAAAGGAAAACATTATCTCGATTCTACAGAATTAGATGAAGATGAAATAGTAGTTAAAGAACAAGATGAGATTTTTTTGGAGCTTTCCGAAACTGTAATGTCAACAATGGCTTTTATTGACAAAATAACGTCTGTTATAAAAAAAGAACTTGATTTATATGATGCCCTTAGCGATTATAAACAGTTTAAGAAAGCAATGCAGAATCAAACTCAATATGTAATATCTTGTTCTAAGTTAAAAGAAGAGCTAAACGAAACATTAAAACTTATTTTTAAATTTAGTAAAAAAGAAAACTATTATTGGAAAGATTGTTCTTGTGAAGTTTACATATATCATTATAATATAATTAAGCATGAATTCTTGAAAAGTAATTCATTCGCTAACGAAATTGATTTTATAAAATATGAATATGAACGGTTGTTATCCGAGAATGATTCTGATTCAAATATAACTGATTCTCAATTCTTGAGTAAAGATTATTTTTTGTACATGAATTACAGGAAATATTTTTCAGACGAAAACAAACAATTTTTTGAATTAGAAAAATCAAAAAAACTTTCATTTCTTAAAAATGAATTAGGACAACTTGGTTTCGGTTTAGAACCATATACATTAGGCTCTTCAATAAAAATTAAAATCATTGAATTGGAATCTGCAAAGCTCGAAAAACTTAGCCTTAGTAATCTGCCAAATTTTAACGTAAGACAGCGATATGAATTATACAAGAAATTTGGATTTAATGCTACAATCGAAAAAACGGATGCTCCCCAAATGTCAAAATATAAAATTACAGCTTTAATCATGGGAATTAGTCCAGACAATGCAAAACAATTACACAACGAAACTTATAGAGAAATTAGTGGAAAGGATTTTGAAGAAGTGAATAATTACCTTGATAAACAGTCAGTTATATTAAAATAAATAAAATTGGGTCAACCCCAAAAGTGACCCAATCTACATTTGTACCATAGAAATTAAAAAACAATTTTATGGTACATTTTTTATTTATGAGTGTTATTGTCTCAATAATACTAGAAAAAGGAAAAGCAGAATTAGACTAGAATTACTGCTCTAAGTCTTTCAACATTCGAAAGCAAAAAATCAAACAATTTATTAAAGAAAAAAAATCTATTTAAATATGGACAGAAAGAGAACTGTCTTAACTCAACCCTAAAAATTTAAAACTATGAAAAATTCAATGACAACAACAGTAAATGATTTCCAAGTAATTAGTGTAGTAATTCCAAGTTTAAATGGTTCTTATGCAAAGCTACTGTTCTTAACTGGTGTAGAATATGCCAAACTTAAGGAGACGAGCAAATCAAACATAGGAAAAAACAAAAAAATATTTTCATTGTATATGGAAACGAATCTTAATCACGATTTGTTGCAATCTGGAATGGGTACTCTGACAAAGAAACAATTTGATGAATTACTTAAGGAAAACTATAACTCAAAGATGCAACAAGGGCGAGGAGGAAAATTGCTTAGAGATGCAGTATAAAGTTATAATAGTTACCAAGCTTTGACAAAAGGTATAATCTAATTTCTCTTTCCATTCTGGAAAGCAAATAATCCAAAATTTATTTAAACAAAAAAATCTATTGCAATATGGACAGAATGTCTATTGCGTAAACTTAAAAATTAAAAACTATGAAAAATTCAATGACAACAACAGCAAACAAATTTATTACAAGCAAATATGTAGTAAGTGTACACATCCATCAAGTAGATAAAAAAGGGAAACGTAAAAATGAAAATTTAGAGTATGTTTTTGACGAAGGGGAATTATTACAAAAAAGAAGAAGTGCAGTTGAAAAAGCGCAAGAAATTATATATTCTTTTGATAATGACGAAAGCTTTTCTTCTCCTTCTGATGCTCATGCAAAAAAGTTTAGAAATTTTAAAGGTTATTCTATTGATATCTATCTGGTTATTGAGGATGAAGGAGAGCAATATGATTATCATATTTATGGAGATGAAGAAATTCTATACGAAGCCTTAGAGGCTGAAGCAAAAATTTTTAAAAAAGAGTTTGAAATTACCAAATTCATTAAAACTGAAAATTACGAAGATGAAGGGGTTGAAGTAATTGAGGAAAGTCTTGGATTTTTTTTAACCTATACCATTTAAGAGTGTTTGAAATCTACAAAAAGCACTAAATCCCTTTACCTTCATCTAGTTACAAATACTAGTCGTTAACTAGATTAATTTCTTTTCATTTCCGTAAGGAGATTCCAAAACAATTTTATCAAAAAAAAATACCCAACAATTGGGTACAGGACTCCTTATGTTCTATTGAAATAATAGCAACAATTAAAAATTAAATAATATGGCTAAAAATAGCAAAATTGAATGGACACATCACACGGCAAACCTATGGTGGGGATGTACAAAAGTACATGCTGGCTGTGATAACTGTTACGCATTAACCTTCGCTAAACGAGTTGGTAATGATATCTGGGGTAATGACAAACCTAGAAGAATGATTAAAGATGTATGGTCAAAAATTGGAAAGTTTCAAAAAGAGGCAGAAAAACAGAATGAGGTCCATAGAGTCTTTGTTGGTTCTATGATGGACATCTTCGAAAAACCAATGCCATTGGTGGACCATAATGGAAATCCATATTCAGAAGATGAAAGTGAAATCTGGAACACAGGTCAATTGAGAGATAAATTCTTCAATGAAATTGTTCCGAATTCACCTAATCTGATGTTCCTCCTACTAACCAAAAGACCTTCGAATATCAATAAGTATATTCCTGAGAGTTGGAAAGAGAATCCTCCAAAAAATGTAATGTTTGGGACTTCTCCTGTAAGCCAAGAAACCGCAAATAAGTTAATTCTTCAACTCTCAGAAGTAAATGGACTAAGGTTTCTTTCTATAGAGCCACAACTAGAGAAAGTTGATTTAATGACAAAGGTTAATGATGAAACTGATAGAGCCTTATTGGACTTGGTTGATTGGGTAATTCAAGGAGGTGAGTCTGGGCATCACAGACGACCTTTTGATACGGATTGGGGTAGATTGATTAGGAATAACTGTAAAGAAAAAGGCGTTCCATTTTTTTTCAAACAAATAGACAAAAAATTGGAAATACCTCAAGATTTATTGATAAGAGAATTTCATGTAAACAAAATAGAAACTAAAAAATAAATAAAAATATGAGAAAATTAGAAGCGTTAGAAGAGAATGAATTTAATATGATTTGTGATTCCCTTAATGGAGTTGTTATGGATTTAAAACCGTTAAGCTGGAGAATTACAATAACGGAACAGGTGATTAAAGCAGGTGACGTTTTAAAACTAAAATGGGAGGTAGATATCGATATTTTGGAGTATAAATTAGATTGTATGCCTAATATAGAATTCTTAGAGTTATTAGCTAGAGTAGACTTGTTTTGGCAGAATGATGAAAGTTATTATAAATCATTTAATATTATTTCGCCAAAAGCAAAAATTTTAGAAATTACTAGTGAGGTTGAAAAGCATGAGCCAATAATTTGGCATCCAAAAATGGGGTCTCCACTTGATTTTTATCTGACTGCTTTAAGCCAGAATCTTGAATATATAATTTATGTTCAAGATTCTAAAGGAAATGATAAGAGTATTTGGGCTACATCAGAAGCCGATTTGTTAGAATGTATGTTTGCAATTTCTGAAAGATTTTATTTTGGAAGCTTAGATAGTTTATATAATTCTTTAAAAAGGGATGGTTGGCTTTGTTTCAAAGACCAAATTTAAAGCCAATGTTTTTTGCTCTACCTAGAATCTATTTGAATGAGATAACTAAGCAAATAAATAAAAAAGACAATCGAACTGCAAAAAAGTGGTGTAAAAAAAATTTCTTAAAAATACACAAGGATTCATCAGGAGAATTTGCGTATCAATACGATTTTGATTTAGCATTTGATATGCCTTTAATAAATGATTTAAAATTGATGCATGGTGATAATTGGGAGGATTATTACCATGCTTACAATAAAAATGAATTGCACAAAATATTGGATTCTCCTCAATCAACGAAAGTTATGAAAACGAGTTATGTACCTAAAGGCAAATTGTCATCAAAATTATTTGGCGGGTCACTTAAATAAAGTACACTCGCATTAAATCTAAATTATAAACTATGAAAATATTGAAATATAAAAAGTTTACAGGTTTGCACATCGTGTGCAAGAAATGCAACAAACTTATTGAGGTGTCTCAGGCTGTGTATAAAGACTGTAAACACCCAATTTACAGACAAAAGTACAAAGCAATACTTAGGCAAGATGGAAGCCGTAAAACGAGGGATTTAAAGTCATTGGAGTATGATGATGCGATTAAGGAACTATTAGAATTTAAACATGAATTGTCCAATCCAATTCGGTTTATTTCTAAGGCTCCTAAAGTTGAAGTTAAAATTGAGCTATTGAAGGATTGTATCATGATGTTTGCAGATTGGCTTGAAAATGTTGATGTCCCAAATCATCAAAAAAGACCTCGTACAAAAGGATATATTACAACGACAGTTCAATATCTTGTTAGATTTAGTAAGTTTCTAGAAGATAATAAGTTTGACCTCAACAAGTTTAAAATCTACGATTTGAACGATGTTATCGTTGGGAAATACTATGATTATTTAGATGAGACTTGCAAGATGGCATCTACTCATAATCATAATACTAAGGCATTAAAGAATTTCAATAATTTTTTAATTAATCAGAAAGGTTTCAATGTTCCAAATTATTTTGGAAAAGTAAAATTGAAATATGAAAGTATGAATCCAACTAGTATTAAGGATGATGATTTTAAAAAATTATTGGATGCAATATCAGACAAAGATTCTATAACTATTTACCCTGATGGGCGTAGAAAAAATGAGTACAGGCCTTATACTAGAGACGCTATTGAGTTAGTTGCCTATACAGGTATGAGGATTGAAGAAACTATGGTTTTAAAATTTTCAGATATAGTTTTAGATAATGATGGCAATATTCAACATTTAGTTGGAACAGATTTAAAATTTGAAAGGGCTCATAATTGGAATAATACCAAGGCTCCAAAAAAAGTTATGATTCCAACCTCAACTGAGTTAGAAAACTTATTGAATAGACTGGAGTATAAGAAATATTTAGGTACTGATAAATATCTGATTGCCGATGATTACGATATTTCTAGAAAAACTCTTAAAACTCAAATAAGCCATTCGTTTACTTTTTTTAGAAAGAAAGCGGGATTGCCTGATGATTTTAGTATTAAGCATTTGCGAAAAACATTTTTAACCAAATTGCATACTAAAACTGGTTTTATTGAATCTTTGGGATATCAAAGGTCGGCAAAAGTAACATTGAATAATTATATAGACAAGGTTCAGGTTGTAAAAGAGATTAATAAAATTGGATTCGGATATTTTAATGAATAGTATTTTCTAAGAAACAAATCCATATAGATTTATGTTTTTCTAAAGCTCAAAAAATCTCCAACAAATAAGATGTTCATTTAATGATTTGTAAAGAATAAAATGTAAATTGGGTTTTGAAAAAAGTGTGAATACAACTACATACATTCACTTGGTTTTTGGTAAATATGCGTGACAAAGTAGCACATATAAACAAGTTGGCAGACATTAGACCTAAATAAACGAAAATACCAAACTAAATATAAAATGGACTTATTAACTATTGTCAACGCTGTTTCACCTTCTTACGAATCGATAAAGACAGAAATTGCAGAATTAAAAAAAAGCTATCCTAAAAAAACAAAAGAGGAATTAGCAAATCTCTTTGGTGACCGTTTAAAGCGAAAATATATGTCGGTCGGTATCGCAACAGCACTTCCTAGTGTAATTCCTGGACTAGGAACTGCTGTCCAGATTGCGACAGAAGTAACAACAGTTTCTGGAGATTTAGCATTAATGTTGAGATGGATGGCTGCGAATTGTTATGGAATTGGAATAATTTATGAAAAAGATATTGAAGCTGAATTTAATCAAGAATTCGTTCGTATTTTAGGAGTGTGGTGTGGTGTTATTCAATTTGCTAAAGTAGGCACGACCAAAATAGCGACTAAAGTCGCAGCTGTACAATTCAACAAAAATGTTTCTGGTAAAGTACTACAGAAAATTAATCAACGGGTTAGCACAACGATTCTAACAAAATACGGCACTAAAAGAGGTGGAATTGCTCTTGGTAGATTAATTCCTTTTGGTGTTGGTGCAGCAATCGGTGGCACTTTTAATTATTTTACAATGAATGGTTTTAAAAAATCTGCAATTAATTATTTCAAATCTGAAGAAGCAACGACAGAGTATGTAATCTATGAAGAAATCTAAAACTAACGGATGCCAATAGTAGTTTGGCAATTAACAAATAAATAATTTTAATCTAAGTGGAGAAGAAGACATTATCAAATATCCTTGAGGGAAAAATTTTTCAAATTCCAGACTATCAAAGAGGATATGCATGGGAAGAGAAACAATGGCAAGAGTTTGTTCAAGACATAGATGCTTTGATTGATGATAAAATAATTAGTCATTACACGGGCACAATTGTAATTTATCAACCAAATACAAAACCAACCGAAAACTATGGAACTAAAAAACTTGAAATTGTAGATGTTGTAGATGGACAGCAAAGACTTACTACTTGCAGTTTGTTTTTATCTATAATAATTAGAGAACTAATAAAAAAAGGACAGAGTGATTTCACCGCTGAAATTCCGATACATCTTTATTCAGGAAGTAAAAGCAAGCTTAGACTAAACAATGGCACCGAAGACTTTTATTTAGATTTAATTTCAAAAGGAGTTAGTAATATTGAGGCAAATTCAGTACACCAAAAAAGAATTTCTGATGCATATTCATATTTAAAAAAACATATTGGGGAACAACTTAAAATAAGAAAAGATAAAGGAGAAGAATACCTGAGAGATTTATTTGATGCAATTATTAGAAAATTAAATTTTTCCTTTTATCCTATCGAAGTTGAAAGTGAAATTGGAATGACATTCGAGTTAATGAATTCAAGAGGGAAAGACCTATCTTCAATGGAATTATTAAAAAATTATCTTATGTATTGGGTTTATCGAAACATTATCGACAATTCAGAAAAAGAAGATTTTACAAAAATAATCAACAAAACATGGAAAGAGGTTTATGTAAATATCTCAAAATGTAATGGAAGTGAAAGTCAGTGTTTAAGGATTGCTTGGACATTATTCGTTAACTACACACCAAAAAATTGGGAAGGCTATAGTGGTTTTAAATCTGATGATGTTATTCCGTTAAGAAACTTCACAAAAAAGAGCAAGGATGAAGTAAAAGACTTTCTATTAAAGTTCGTAGATGGGCTTGCTTTGATTTCTAAACATTATTCTGCAATAATTAAGCCCAATAATAACTCGTCAGACGAAAAAGAGCTTGTGTTATTAACCAAAATAAAAAATGCAGGTAATATTGCAAACTACCTTCCTTTATTGGTTGCAGTTAGAATTAAAAGAGAAAATAGTGAAATCGAAAATGATGAATACATCGATTTTTTAAAATCAATCGAGACTTTTTCATACAGAGTTTTTTTATGGGAGGGTAAAAGAAGTAATGCTGGATTATCAAAATTTTACCGTTGGGCTGATGATATATTTTCTTCGAAACATAACTTGAAATCTGTAACAGAATGGATTTATGGAACAATAAATTGGTATTCACACGAAAATAGCTTTAGAAAATCTCTAAAAGAAGACTTTTTTGAATGGTACCAATGGAGAAGATTGTTAAAATACACTTTATTTGAATACGAGCTTTTTCTTTTGAAAGGTAAAAACAAACCAAAACTAAATTGGGAAGACTTAACAGATGCAACATTAGAGCATATTCTTCCACAAAAACCAGATGTTAATTCAAACTGGTTAAAAAAATGGTCAGCAGAAGATAGAAAAAAATATTTGCATGACATTTCAAACTTGCTTTTAACAAAAGACAATTCACGATATAGCAACTTCGAATTTGAAAGAAAAAAAGGAACGTCAGGTTCGGGTTACTCTTATTCAAACTCTGATATAAGACAAGAAAGAAAAATTGCAAAATTTGAAGATTGGACACCTGAGAATTGTAAAAAAAGACGCGTGGAATTAATTGATTGGATTGTTCAAACTTGGGGAATAGATAAACATTTTGAAGTTTTGTCTGAGGAAATTATTGAGGATGACGAAGAGCCAATTTTTGATGACAAAGACTAAAAACACAGCCACCAACAGCTATTGAGCAAAGTTGGGTTTTCGGCTGGATTACTATTTTTATGGTATTTCGTTAAACAGAAAATACTATGCTTTAAATTTTCTAACCTCGCTAAGTGCCATGACATAAGAGATAATACTAAAAAAACAAAAAACATGAGCTATCCTGAATTTGATTCGGACTTTTTATTTGCATCAGGCAACTCAACATTTGACTTATTTATAAAAAAACTTTTAGTTGAAAAAATTGAAGAAACGGGCATTACTGTTGAATCAAAAAAAATCCTAAACGAACATTTAGTATATGAAACAGAGTGGATTACTAATTCTTCTACAGTCAATATTTTTCTAAATGACTCCTTTTTGAATAATCATTTAGAAAAGAATGATAAAATCCCGATTTTTTATGAAAATTTAAAAGAAATATTAAAACCACTAGTAAGTATTTCTCAAACGTTGTATACAAAAATTGATATACCAAAATCCAGACCCTTTGCTCTATTAACTCTATACTATAAAACCAAAGACGATTTCATTTTTAAATTTTTGTTTGACTTTGTTGGTGATGAAAATACGTACATAGCTATTCTTGATAAAGCAATAAATATTATTAAAAATTACAATTTAGAAGGTGAAAGTGATTTAAAAACAGAAGTAAAGAATTCTTTTACACAAACAAATGAAATTAAATACTTTATATACATCGACAATGGTTGGGCGGTTTTAAACCCAATAGTTGAAGAAACAAAGAAAATAACCCAAAAATACAAGAAAAATAAAGATTTCAGGACAAGCAAACCAAGAGTATTGATGCAAAGGGATAATTTTAGTAAGCATATAATATTGGATAAAAATTGGGTTTTAGAATTTGATGGTTTAAATACGATGCTTATTAAACCAAATGATGTAATCTTATATTCAAATATCTCATCTAAAAATTTTCATCAAGCAAGTTCTTTTTACGAAAAGTACATTTTACCTAGACATAGTGAATATGGAGGTAGTTTTCCTTCCCTTGAAATTCAAAAGCTATACTATGATTATTTCGAATTAATTATTGAATCTATAATCTTTGCATATACTTCAATTGAATCATTTGCTAATATATGCATACCAACAAACTACAGTTATTTTACAGAAAGTAATGGAGTTAAAACAATATATTCAAAAGAGGCAATTGAAAGAAAATTTACACTTAAAGATAAATTAAAAAAAATAATATCAGAAATTTTACAAACACCAGATGTTTCGAAAGAAAAATGGTGGAGTAATTTCATAAAACTAGAAGAAATTCGAAATGAAATTATTCATACCAAACAATCAATATCTGAAAGTAGGTATTCACAATTTTTATCGAAAAATATCTTTGATATAATTGAAACCCATAAAGAGATTATCAATTATTACGGATATTATATTGCAAAAAATAAACAAGATTTATTAAATGAATTTCCCTATGAATTCGGGTATGATGAATTTCATCCGAATTTAACAAATAAAGAGTCTTTTGAAAAAAGCATTCAAGTATTAAGAGGTCGATAAAGCATTACAAACAAAAGCTAATAAAATGAATTTATGCATTAGTCTTCTTCGAAAAGTACACTCTAAAAGACCACTTAGATAAAATAAAAAAGCCTTACATCTCTGTAAGGCTTGATTTTACTAGTGGAGAATACGAGATTCGAACTCGTCACCTCTTGCCTGCCAGGCAAGCGCTCTAGCCAAATGAGCTAATCCCCCATTTCGAGAGCAAATAAAGTCAATTAATTTTCAAAAAGCAAATTTCAAATCGCATAGACCGAAAAATAGTTGTCAAAATCGTAACTTTACGTTTAAATCAATTTTTATGAGTTCAAAAAACAAGACCGGTTCGTTACAAACTACTATCCATAATGCTGTTGCCACGGTACAATTTGGTCATCCTGCGAGCAATTCTTTTCCTCGTGATTTATTGAATCGCCTGACTTCCGAAATTAACTCTCTGAGTACGCATTCAGATGTTTCGGTTATTGTTTTGCAGAGCGAAGGAGACAAGGTTTTTTGTTCCGGTGCTTCTTTTGACGAGCTTTTGGAAGTAGAAAATGAAGAACAGGGAACCGAATTTTTCTCTGGTTTCGCCCATCTTATCAATGCGATGCGCAATTGTTCCAAACTTATAATCGCCCGTGTTCAGGGCAAAGCGGTTGGCGGAGGTGTCGGAATTATAGCCGCCTGCGATTATGCTCTCGCCACACCCGAAAGTGCTGTCAAACTATCAGAACTGGCTATTGGCATCGGTCCGTTTGTCATTGAACCAGCAGTATCCCGTAAAATCGGCAAATCGGCAATGACCCTAATGACCCTTGAGGGGCATGAATGGAAATCGGCCGAATGGGCTTTGCAAAACAAACTTTTTTCAGCCGTTCATACTGCAAATGAGCTGGATAATGCTGTCGAAACTTTTGTCCAAAAACTCAGTTCCTATAATCCGGAAGCATTGCTCGAAATGAAAAAAATCATCTGGGAAGGAACAGAGCTTTGGGAATCATTATTAGTTGAACGTGCTGCCATTACAGGAAAACTGGTCCTTTCCGATTTTACCAGAAAGGCTTTACTTGAATTTAAGAAATAGTTTTTTGAGGAGCTGTTTCCTGCTGTCCGCTATATCTTTTGTGGCAAACCCTGCCACAAAAGGATGCCGCTTCCATCAGGGCTAAAATCGTAAAACAGACCTTTTTGTAATAAAGAACCATTTCTCGCTTCTATTTCTTAAATTTGCAAAAAAAATAATCGATGAGTAATATCAGAATTACAAAACAATTTAGTTTCGAAACCGGTCACGCTTTGTACGGTTACGACGGAAAATGCAAGAACGTTCACGGACACAGCTACAAATTATCGGTAACGGTTATTGGTTCGCCAATTACGGATCGGTCAAATGTAAAATTCGGAATGGTAATCGATTTTTCGGATCTAAAGAAAATTGTAAAAGAAGAAATCGTCGATCAGTTTGATCATGCTACTGTTTTTAATCAGACTACGCCTCATATCGAATTGGCAAACGAATTAAAAAACCGCGGACACCACGTTATTTTAGTCGATTATCAGCCAACCAGTGAAAACATGGTAGTAGATTTCGCCAGCCGAATCGTAGCAAGATTACCTTCTGGAATTAAACTATTCTCCCTAAAACTTCAGGAAACCGAATCATCTTTCGCAGAATGGTATGCAAGTGATAACTAATTAGTCTAAAAGTCGAAAGTCTAAAGTCAAAAGTCCTGTAATCTGGAAATCTAACAATCTAAATGAAAAAAGTATATTTCGCTTCTGATCAGCATTTTGGCGCTCCAACTCCCGAGTTGAGTTTGCCTCGTGAAAAGAAATTCGTGGCCTGGCTCGATGAAGTGAAACACGATGCAGAAGCAATTTTTTTACTGGGTGAT
>Ga0247805_1000294_pt1 | contig 27990 bp, 22 predicted proteins | sample UWRJL044104R1_FD_180930 | JGI IMG/M metagenome (GOLD analysis project Ga0247805, IMG submission 180930) | Plant litter microbial communities from Arlington Agricultural Research Station in Wisconsin, United States - UWRJ-L044-104R-1 | ecosystem: Environmental > Terrestrial > Plant litter >... | reverse complement strand
AGCAACCTAGTAAAATAGGGCGATTAGCTCAGCTGGTTCAGAGCACCTCGTTTACACCGAGGGGGTCGGGGGTTCGAACCCCTCATCGCCCACCAAGAAACTCCTTAAGAAATTAAGGAGTTTTTTTATTTTAATACTACCTGAATTTTATTGAACTCAATCAGTTCTAACATTAAATCCTCTCTTTTAATAAAATTGTTAAGTTTGTAAAAAATAGACTTATGAATATTCTACTTATTGAAGACGATAAAAGAATTAGTGACTTTGTTATAAAAGGACTTCAGGAAAATGGCTTTAATGTCCATTTGAGCGACAATGGAGTTGAAGCCAGAGAATTGCTTTTATCTTCTCAATGGGATATTATCTTAATGGATATCATGCTTCCGGATATAAGTGGTATCGAATTAGTAAAACTTATTCGATACAAAAAGAAAACAACTCCAGTAATTATGCTGAGTGCCCTGGGAGACGCTGACGATAAAGTAGAAGCTTTAGACTCAGGAGCTGATGATTACCTTGTAAAACCTTTTCATTTTAAAGAACTCATTTCCAGAATTAACGCTCTTGCAAGAAGAACAAAATTCAACCACGAAAACAAGGAAAACATCTATACCTGCGGAATAATTTCTGTTAACACAGATGAACATAAAGTGATGCTTGGCGATGCTGAAGTAGAACTTTCTCCAAGAGAATACAAATTACTGCTCTACTTGATAGAAAACAAAAACAAAGTACTATCAAGAACACAAATATTAGGCAATGTATGGGGCATTAATTATGACACTAATACTAATGTTGTAGATGTTTACATTTCCTATTTAAGAAATAAAATGAGCCTTAATGCTAACGTTTTGCAAACTATAGTTGGTACCGGATACATGCTTAAAGACAACTAAATGAAAATAAGAAACAGACTTACCATTATATCTTCTGTAACTTTTGGGGTAGTATTTATTACCGCAGCTGTTATTATTTACATTGCGTTTTATCGAAATTCTGAAAGAAGAATTTATGACAATTTACAAAAAAACTGTTTGCTTTCGGCTATTTATTATTTAGAGAAAGACGAAATTCCCATAAAAGAACACAAACAAATAAGAGAACAATATGACGAGAATATCAAAGATGTAGCTGTTGGTATTTACAATGAAAAAAATGAAGTTCAATATGGAAAAAGTCTCAGCTTAAAAAGCATAACGCCCAAAGTATTAGACAAGGCAAGAAAAAACAGAAAAGTGATGTTTGAATCGAACAATCACTTTTATTTCGGAATTTTTTACAGAGATAATCAGGGTGATTTTGTAGTTTTTGTCCAAACCAATGATCATGAATTTAAAACCCAAAATCATGAATTAATGATTATTATGATCGTTGTTCTATTTGCAGGTTTATTGGTTATTTATATTTTGAGTTTGTTTTTATCCGAAATCGCATACCGCCCAATTGACACCATCATTAAACAGGTTAACGAAATTGAAGCATCCTCCTTAGACCAAAAAATTATCAATCTAAACACCAGTGATGAAGTTCAAAATCTAATAGAAAGTTACAACAATCTATTACAAAGATTATCAGACACCTTCAAAACACAGAAAAATTTCATTAATTATATTTCTCATGAATTTAAAACGCCGCTAGCATCTATAGCTGGTCATTTAGAAGTTTTTGCTCAAAAAGAACGTACTCCTCAGGAATACCACGAAACAACAACCAAGGTTTTAAACAATGTCTACGAGATTGAAGAAATCCTGAATACTTTAATGATTGTTTCAGGACTTAAATCTGAAATGGTACAAAAAGAGAGCTTTAGAGTTGATGAATTGATTTGGAATTGTAGCGACAAAATTGCAAACGCTAATGAATTTGCTGCTGCCAGACTTCGTATTGAATTTGAAATTAAAGAAGAAAACAATCTTACGGTAAAAGCAAATGAGTCAGAAATGAACATTGCAGTTTATAATATTATTGAAAACGCAATCAAATATTCGGATGAACCCGTAGTAATCACACTTTTATTAATTGATAATCGAGTACAAATTAAGATTAAAGATTTTGGCCGGGGAATTAAAGAAAAAGATCTAAATCACATTCGGGAAACCTTTTACAGGGGCAGTAATGTAGGTAAAGTTCAAGGAAGCGGTGTCGGACTTTCATTGGCCTCCATTTTGTTTGCCAAAAATAACATTAACTTCCAAATAACATCAAAAGAAGAAGAAGGAACCGAAGTTACAATAACATTTGCAAAACTCTAATCAATCTCTAATACCGTTCTTATTTCTTTCTAATACGTTTTAAAGAGTGCCTTAATACTAGCGCAATAAATTTGCTATTATTAAATAACATGCTTTGAAACAACTTATCTTACCCTTTGTTTTTCTTTTTTCAGTTTTGGCACCTGCGCAAAATGCAGTAAATGATACTATACTTTTAAGTAGAAAAAATGCCGAAACTCTATTTCTACAAAATAACCTCAGCTTAATTGCTGAAAGGTTAAATATTGATATTGCTCAAGCGCAAATCATTCAGGCAAAACTATGGCCAAATCCTACATTTTCTCTTAATGAATTTAATCTTTGGCGCAATACTGGCTCCGAAGAACTTCCCAGAATATGGGGAAATTATGGTCGCTTTCAGGAATTTGGTGCCAGCTTAGAACAACTTGTTTATACAGCTGGAAAAAGAAAAAAAATGATTGCTATAGAAAAAGTAGGCGCTGACATGGCAATCGAATATTACAAAAATTTCCTGAGAAATCTAAAAATGGAATTCCGTAATAACCTCTCCGCAATGCAATACAATCAAGCCAAAAAAACAGTTTACCAAAAACAGTTGCAGTCTGTTCAAAACCTGACTAAAGCTTACGCTATTCAAGTGAAGGAAGGCAATATTAGCCAAGGTGATTACATTAGATTAAAGGCATCAGAATTAGAATTTCTTAACGAAATTAATTCGATAACTATAGAAAACAACTCACTGCAAAGTGAAATGAAAAAACTATTACACCTTTCTCCTCTGAGCTACATAAAAATAAGTCAGGACGATGCCATTCCTGATATGAAAGCTGTTAACGACTTGAACATTCTAAATAGCCTTGCCGATGTTGCAAATTACAGACCTGATGTCAAATTAGCAAAACTTAACGAAAAGTACAATGAAAATCAATATGCTTATCAAAAAGCATTAAAAACTCCCGATGTAACACTAGAAGCATCTTATGACAGAGGTGGAAATATTATGCAAAATTTCTTCGGTCTTGGCTTCAGTATAGATCTGCCTTTTTTCAATAGAAATCAAGGAAATATTAAAGCAGCGCAATTTTCTTTAGAACAAAGCAAATTGAATAAAGAAGAGGTACTAAATACTGCTCAAGCTGAAATTCTGGAAACCTATAACAACTTTAAAGCAGTACAAAAACTATACGAAAGTGTTGACAATGATTATCAGGAAAAACTAGATAAAATGCTGGACAGCTACCTGATTAATTTTAAAAGCAGAAATATAAATCTACTGGTTTATCTGGATTATGTTGAGGCTTACCTCAGCAATAAGATGATTTTATTAGACACACAAAAAGAATTAAATAATCGTTTGGAAGAATTTAAAAATGCCAGCGGACAAGAATTAAACTAAAAAACATGAAACACACCATTTTATTACCAATAACACTTATTCTGCTAGCTTATGGATGCGCTGAAAAGAAAGAAGACGATAAAAAAACAAGCACAGAAATTTTTTGTTTGACACCTAAGCTAAAAGAAAAAATAAGCATTGAAACCGTTCAAATGTTACCAGTAACAGAAAGTTTTTCTTTAACTGGAAATATCGCTTACAATTCAGATGATGTTGTTCAGTTTTCAAGTCTGTACAACGGTTTAATAACCAATACTTTTTTCTCATTAGGAGATTATGTAAAAAAAGGACAGGTTTTGGCTGAAATTAAAAGCACAGAACTAAACAGTTTACAAGCCGAACGCAAATCGCTGCAATCTCAGTTATTAGTTGCCAAAAGAAAACTGCAAGCCACAAAATCGATGTATGAAAATGAAATTGCGTCTCAAAGTGATCTTATTCAAGGACAAAGCGAAGTGGATGTTTTAAAATCTTCGATAGAAAATGTGGAACAAAATTTAGCCTTATACAGTGCCAGTGGCGAAAAATCAGTTTTCCAAATTAAAGCTCCCGTAGACGGATATATTGTTTCAAAAAACATGAGTCCCGGAACTCAAATTAACGACAATGAAGGCTCTCTATTTACTATTTCCGATCTTTCTAAAGTATGGGTAATGGTGAATATCTATTCTACCAATCTCAAAGATGTTCATGAAGGAATGGAAGTAAAAATCACTACTCCTGCCTACCCTAATCAGGTTTTTAATGGAAAAATAACCAAACTATCTCAGGTCTTTGAATCAGATGAACATGTTCTCAAGGCAAGAATTGTAATGGATAATACCAACTTAAAGCTTAAACCAGGTTTAGCCGCAGATGTATTGATTAATAAAAAGACGAATCAACAAGACATGGCTGCCATACCTGCGAAGGCGTTAATTTTTGACAACAATCAAAATTATGTATTGGTCTACAAAGACGACTGTAATCTAGAAAGAAGATTGATCAACCCAACAATAAAAAATAAGGATTTGTTATACTTTGAAAATGGACTTGAAGTGGGCGAAAAAGTAATTGTTAAAAACCATTTACTTATTTCAGAACAACTAAAAGACAATCAGCTAAAAAGCAGTAAATAAAATCAGTTAAGACACGATTAATTATGCAAAAATTTGTTCAAAATATTGTATCCTTTTCCCTTAAAAATTCGCTCATCATATTTTTTATGACTGCTGCGTTATTTATTGGAGGCGTCTACAGTTACATCCATACCCCGATAGAAGCATTCCCTGACGTAACAAATACCAGAGCGAGAATCATCACGCAATGGCCAGGTCGAAGTGCCGAAGAAGTAGAAAAATTCATCACATTGCCTATTACTAATGCAATGAATACCATTCCTAAAAAAGCAGAGGTTCGTTCCATCTCTTTATTTGGATTATCGGTAGTTACTGTGTTATTTAATGATGATGTAGACGATTTTTATGCACAGCAATATGCTTCAAATCGAATGAATAATATCGATTTACCCGAAGGAAGTGATCCTGAAATTGACCCGCCATCTGGAGCAACGGGAGAGATTTTCAGATATGTTATTAAAAGTGATCTCCCTATAAAAGAAGTCACAGCGCTTCAGGATTGGGTAATTGAGCGCGAATTAGTTTCAGTTCCCGGAGTAGCTGATGTTGTTAGTTTTGGTGGAGAAGAAAAAACTTTCGAAATCAAAATCAATCCATCTGAACTAAATAATTATGACATTTCGGCATTGGATGTTTTTGATGCTGTATCTAAAAGTAATATTAATGTAGGTGGTGATGTCATTGAACGAGGCGATCAAGCGTATGTAGTACGCGGTGTTGGTCTAATTGACAAAGTGGAAGATATTGGAAACATATTAATTAAAACTGTTGGAAACACTCCCATTTTAGTAAAACACGTTGCCACGATATCTATTTCAGCAAAACCAAGATTAGGACAAGCTGGTTTAGACAAGGATAATGATGTTGTAGAAGGAATTGTGATCATGCTTAGAGGTGAAAATCCTGGTGACGTAATTAAAAAATTACGGGAACGTGTGGACGAACTTAACGAGCGAATTTTACCTTCTAATGTTAAAATAGTTCCATTTATAGATCGGACGGAATTAGTGAATCACACGGTTCATACTGTGAGTAAAAACTTGGTTGAAGGTATTTTATTAGTATCCTTAATTGTATTTATTTTTCTTTACAATTGGCGAACGACAGTTATTGTAGCTTCTGTAATTCCGTTGGCATTTCTATTTGCCATTATAATGTTGCGTATTCAGGGATTGCCGGCCAATCTTATTTCGATGGGAGCATTGGATTTTGGATTATTACTCGAAGGAACATTGGTTATTGTAGAAACCGTTTTTGTTTCACTCGAAACCAAAGCTCATAAAATTGGAATGGAACGTTTCAATAAAATGTCAAAAATGGGGCTTATTAAAAAAAGTGTGGGTAGCGTAGCAACCTATATTTTCTTCGCATTAATCATTTTAATTGTAGCGCTTTTACCAATATTTTCTTTCCAGAAAGTAGAAGGAAAAATGTTCTCTCCACTAGCATTTACATTAGGATATGCCTTATTAGGTTCCTTAATTTTATGTCTTACGTATGTTCCTGCAATGTGTAAAGTGTTGTTGACTAAAAACATTGTAGAAAGAGAAAATAAAATCAGCCGTTTTTTCAGAGAGAATCTTTTCAAGTTATTCCAATGGAGCACGAAAAATAAAAAAACCACGCTAATCCTGTTCTTTGGTTTATTAGCTATTTGTATCGGCCGATTTGCTTTTTATGGTTCTGAATTCATTCCAAAATTAAACGAAGGTGCTATTTACTTAAGAGCTACTTTACCCAATAGTGTGAATTTAGATGAATCGGTTCGACTGACTCAGGAAATGAAAAAAGAGATGAGCAAATTTGAAGAGGTAAAATTCATCCTTTCGCAAACAGGAAGACCGAATGATGGAACTGATCCAACAGGTTTCTTTAACATCGAATTTCATATCGAATTAAAGCCAGAATCCGAATGGAAACGAAAAATAAGCAAAGAAGAACTCATTTCTGAAATGAAGGAAAAACTCGAAATTTACCCTGGGATTAATTTTGGCTTTAGCCAACCCATTCAGGATAATGTTGAAGAATATGTAGCGGGTGTAAAAAGTCCATTAGTTATTAAAATTTTCGGGAATGATTTATTCAAACTCGAATCCATGGCGCAGGAAGTGGCTAATTCGATAAAAGATGTTAAAGGAATTGAAGATATAAATGTCTATAAAAACATTGGTTTACCAGAACTTCGAATCCAGCTTCATGACGAAAAAATGGCTCGCTATGCCATTACAACTGCTGATGCACAAGCCGTAATTGCTATGGCCATAGGTGGACAAGCAGCATCCACTTTCTATGATGACGAAAAAATGTTTGATATCAGGATTCGTTTTCAAAAAGAGTATCGGGATTCTAAAGAAAAAATTGAGAAAATATTAATCCCAACGATGGATGGAAAACGCATTCCATTAAAAGAAATAGCAACAATAGACTATAAAACGGGACCTACATTTATTTACCGTGAAGGAAATAGCAGATACATTGCCGTTGGTTTTAATATTGCGGGTAGAGATTTAGGAAGCACAATAGCTGAAGCACAAAAAAAAGTAGCTAACGATGTGAAGTTGCCTAAAGAAAATATAATGAAATGGGCAGGTGAATTTGAAAGTAAAGAAAGAGCCACAACACAATTAGCACTAATTGTTCCTGTTGTATTAGTCCTTATTTTGTTTTTGTTGTATGCTAATTTTGGTAATTTCAAAGATACTCTTATAGCGCTAAGCACAATGCCTTATGCCTTCATTGGTGGTTTTATTTCCTTATGGGTTACAGGTACTGTTTTTGGAATTTCAGCAGGAATTGGATTCATCATTTTGTTTGGTGTGAGTGCCATTGATAGTATTGTTCTAATTGGAATCATAAAAGAGAATCTGGCAAAAAGAATCCCTCTTAAAGAAGCGATTACTAATGGTGTTTATAACAGAATCAGACCAATTGTTATGATTGCATTGATGGGGTCATTAGGTCTTTTACCAGCTGCACTTTCAACAGGAATGGGTTCAGAAATCCAAAAACCGCTTGCTATTATGATTGTGGGAGGTTTAATCATCTGTATGATATTATCATTAACAGTTCTGCCTCAGGTATTTTATTTAAGCTATAAAAACAGTAAAAAATAATCGATTTATTAAATTAAAATGACAGTACTTACATTTACACTTATAATGCTTTTTGGCGCATTTATGGCTGGCTTTATAGGTTCGCTATCTGGGCTTGGCGGAGGAATTATCATCATACCCTTATTAACAATACTTCTGGGAGTGGATATTCATTATGCTATTGGCGCCGCTTTAGTTTCAGTAATTGCAACCTCATCGGGTTCGGCTGCTGCTTATGTTAAAGAAGGGATTACCAATATGAGACTGGGAATTTTTCTAGAAGTAGCAACAACTATAGGAGCTGTTTTAGGTGCATTAATTTCAACTATTGCAGCTACCTCTTTTATTGCTGTCTTGTTTGGATTAACATTGATTTTTTCAGCAATAAATTCTCTTCGAAAAAAAGGAGAACACATTGTTTTGCAATCGAGTCCATTAGCTACAAGCCTTAAACTATCAGGAACGTATCCCAATCATTATGGCGAAACGGTGACTTACGGAACTAAAAATGTAATTGGCGGTTTCAGTATGATGGGAGTTGCAGGAATGATGTCTGGTTTATTAGGTATTGGTTCCGGGGCATTCAAAGTGATCGCGATGGATAATATCATGCGAATTCCGTTTAAAGTTTCAACCACTACCAGTAATTTTATGATGGGAGTTACCGCAATGGCCAGTTCAGTAATCTATATCCAAAAAGGGTATATCGAACCTGGAATTTGTATGCCGGTAGTAATTGGAGTCTTATTTGGAGCTATGGCCGGGGCAAAAGTTTTGGTACGAACAAATCCAACAAAACTTCGTTTGTTTTTTGCGGTTTTGATTATTCTATTAGCCATAAACATGATTTACAGCGGAGTTAATGGAAAAATATAAAATTATGACACAGGAAAAATTTGGAGAAAAAGATTTTCAGATTATAATTGGAAATCTACTGCGATATGGTGTTTGGATCTCCTTATCAGTGGCCTTTATGGGCGGAATTATTTACTTATTAAATCATGGAAATGAGCTCGAAAACTATTCGGTATTTCATGAAAATGATACTAATATTTTCAAAGTAATACTTAATATTTACAATGGAGTTGTTCAGGGACAAGGAGAATCAATCATCCTTCTGGGAATTATACTTTTATTTATAACGCCAATATTAAGATTACTGATTTCGCTATTTGTCTTTTATTTCGAAAAAGATTACTTATATGTTTCTATAACAACGATTGTAATTCTAATTATCGGAACAAGTATATTCTTTGGATTTTCTCATTAAAAAAGGTTAAATGATTCATTATAAAACTCCTTAATTGCTTAAGGAGTTTTTTTTTGCTCTATTTTACCAAATACCCCTGAGCCAATTGCTGAAATGCATTAATTTGCTCTTGCTCCCAATTAGGATTTTTATCTAATAAAGAAGCCATTACACTCGCTACAATTGTTGCCGATTCTATTGCTGCTCTCGCATCCAGAAAAAGCAATCTGATTCTTCTGGCTAAAACATCTTCCACAGTTAACGCCATTTCGTTTTGAACCGACCAAACCACTTCTGCTTTTGTATACGGATAATCAGCGTGAATTTTTTCAGATAGAGAATGATCCTCAGCAATCATTTTTTGTATCAAAACCGCATCAGATCCATAAATAGCCAAATGTGAATTGGATTTGGCCTTTGTATAACCATAAATTTTTAGATGTCTGGTTTTGCTGCGAACAAGATTTAAATTCGAAACTTGTATTGCCTTATTAATGGTTTGTTCCGCCATTTTTCGATACGTAGTCCACTTTCCTCCTGTTATGTTTACCAAACCCGAAGGAAGTACCTGAATAAGATGTTCTCTGGACAAAATTGCAGTATTTTTTGTCGTCCCTTCTTTTACCAAAGGGCGCAAGCCAACAAAAACACTACTTATATCACTGTAATTTATTTTTTGCTTTGCATATTTATTAAAATGATCTACAATAAATCGAATCTCTTCGTCTAAAGGTTTTGGTTCTACACTTACTTCTTTCACAGGAGTATCTGTAGTTCCTAACAGTAATTTATCATGCCAGGGAATCAAAAATAAAACTCTACCGTCAGCCGTTTTTGGAATCAACATAGCCGAAGTGCTTTTAAAAAAAGATGTATTCAACACCAAATGAATTCCCTGTGATGGAGCAATAGTCTCTTCGGAATGTCCTTCGGATTTTTGTAAAATAGCATCCGCAAAAACTCCGGTTGCATTAATCACTACTTTGGATTTTACAATAAATTCTTCATTCGATAATTCGTCTTTTGCTTTTAAACCAACAATCTTATCTTCATTTTTTATAAAATCAGTAACTGAACAATAATTCAAAACTACAGCTCCGTTTTCAGCGGCTGTTTGTGCCAAATTAATAGCCAAACGACTATCGTCAAATTGTCCGTCATAATACAAAATTCCCCCTTTTAAATGAGTCGAATCCAAATCGGGCAAATGATTTAAAGTTTCTTTTTTAGAAAGCATTTTTGTCTTTCCTAAACTAAATTTAGCCGATAAAAATTCGTAAATCCACAAACCAAAACCGTAATAATATTTATCCCACCAATTGTATGCAGGAACAACAAAACCTAAAGTATGACAAACATGCGGTGCATTTCGCAACATTCGCCCCCGTTCCAGCAAAGCTTCCCGAACCAAATGAATATTTCCCTGAGCAAGATAACGAACGCCGCCATGAACTAATTTTGTTGATCTACTGGAAGTTCCTTTAGCAAAATCATATTTTTCTAAAAGCAGGGTTCTATACCCCCTGCTTGCAGCATCGACAGCACAACCTAAGCCGGTTGCACCTCCACCAATTATTACAATATCAAATTCGTTATTTTCACGAAGTTGCTTTAATTTTTCTTCTCTATTCATCAAAAAAAAATAACTTTAAACTCACAGTTGTATTTTACAACTACAAGTCTAAAGTTAACTTTTATAACTGAATTAGCTTATGATTCTTTTTAAACTTTCAAAAAAACCAATTCTATTTTATATAATCCAATGTTCGCTCTAAAGCCATACCACGCGAACCTTTTATTAATATAGTATTTTTATCAAAATTCACTTCTTTTAAACCTTCTGAGAAAGATTCGAAACTATCATAAAAATGGAAATTATCTTTTGCTATCTGGCAATCAAAAAAAGCTTTGCCAACAAAAAAACATTGAACATCAGTTTCATTTTTTAAGGAATCAACCAAAGCATTATGTTCTTGACGGCTTTCATCTCCTAACTCAAACATATCTCCTAAAACCATTATTTTGTTTGATTTTTCAAGCTGTAAAAAATTAGCAATTGCAACTGCCATACTACTAGGATTAGCATTATAAGCATCTAATATTATTTCGTTTTCAGCCTTAACTAACAATTGAGATCTGTTATTTTCCGGAACATAACTTTCTAAAGCTTCCTTGATTGCTACATCATCAACCTCAAAAAACTTTCCTATTGTTAATGCTGCATTTACATTATTGGCATTGTACAAACCTATTAAATGCGTTTTAATTTGAAGTGAATCAAAACCAACTTCAACAAAAGGATTAGCCTTAATTTCAGAAATTTTGACATTCGCATTTTCTTTGTTTATACCAAAAGAATAATGTTTTAAAATTTTTGATTTTTCAACCTGGATAGGATCTTCAAGATTAATAAAAGCTAATTTATCTTGCTTTAAAAGATATTGATACATTTCGCTTTTTCCTTCAATAACACCTTCAACACCGCCAAAACCTTCTAAATGTGCTTTACCAAAATTAGTAATGTAACCATAATCTGGCTGAGCGATTTCGCAAAGAAATTCTATCTCTTTTTTATGATTGGCACCCATTTCTACAATTCCTATTTCCGTATTTTCATCAAAAGACAATAACGTTAACGGAACTCCAATATGATTATTGAAATTCCCAACAGTCGCCTTAGTTTTAAACTTTTTAGCCAAAACTACATTGATCAGTTCTTTAGTTGTCGTTTTTCCATTACTTCCTGTAAGAGCTACAATAGGCAACTTTAGATAATTTCGATGATATTTAGCTAATTCCTGTAAAGCAACCAAACTATCTTTTACTAAAACAGTTCGATTATCGATATGATAATCCTCATTATCTATAATTACATAAGAAGCCCCTTTTTCTAAAGCTTCTTTAGCAAAAGTATTGGCATCAAACCGTTCGCCTTTTATGGCTACAAAAAATGATTTTTCTGCAATTTTTCGAGTATCTATACAAACTCCCGAAGATTTTAAAAATAAACTATGAATGTAACTGATATCCATAAAAAATGAGTTAAAAAAATAAAAGCCCTAATCAAAGGGCTTTTATCTATTATGTTTTAGAAATTAATTTCTTGGTGTTTTCTTTTTGTCTGCTTTAGGACCAACTCTGGACATTGCACATCTAAATCCGATATAATCCGTTGCCATATCCTGAGGGAAATACCTTCTTTGAGCTGGATCTAACCAATATGCTCTGTCTCTCCAGGAACCACCTTTATAAACTCTAATCTTATCATCAATTAAAGTAGTTCTCTTGCTTGATCTATCGTATTTTCTTACCATTTGACCTAAACTATCTGTAGTTACATTATGCTTAGGCGAATTGTACATTTTTTCGATATCTTTTTCTTTTTCAGTATCTGATTCTGAAGAACCAAAATTATAATATCTGGAAGATTGTTTATCTCCATCTCTATAATTGATGTTGTTACTCTTATCAAAGTTTTGTCTCAAGTAGGTTTCTTTTTCATCAACAGGAACCTGAGCAATTTGACCTGGAAAATTTCTGGCAATTATTTTACCATTACTTAAAGTATCATATTTCATATTCTCTTTAGTAACGATTTCCATTTTACCGTCAGCACCAATTTTATTTTTGGTATATAAATTCCCTCTGAAGTAGTTGAAATCATTGGCTTCATTATCAATAATTGGCCTGTAAACATCGGCAACCCATTCTGCAACGTTACCTGCCATGTCATACAATCCAAAATCATTCGGAGCATAAGATTTTACAGCATTGGTAATATCAGCTCCATCATCAGACCAACCTGCTATTCCACCATAATCTCCATTTCCTTGTTTGAAATTGGCTAACTGATCTCCTTTTGACTGTCTTTTTCCTGAACGGGTATATTCACCAGACCAAGGATATTTCTTTTGACCTTTGTAAATATTATATTCTCTTTGTCCCACATCAGCAGCAGCAGCATATTCCCACTCCGCTTCCGTTGGAAGTCTGTATTCTGGCATAATAATCCCTGAAGAACGTTGCGCATAAACGCCTTTAGCTTCAGATGTACCATCTTTAGATTTTACAGTTTTTCCTTTTGTTTTTTGCAATACAATTTCCTGGCTTCCTCCACGGGCAGTTGATGGAGACATTAAATAAGCTTCAGTACTAAAAGCATTATCTGCACTTACATCATCAGTTTTTGCATTCTTCTTCAAATAACCATTTTTCTCTAAAATAGCCTCGTTCACACGATCAGTTCTCCATTTTGCAAAATCTACCGCCTGAATCCAATTTACTCCAACAACAGGATAATTAGCATAAGCAGGATGTCTTAAATAGTTGTTTGTCATGGTTTCGTTGTAACCCAAACGATTTCTCCAAACTAAAGTATCTGGAACCACTCCATCATAAACTCCTTTATATTCCTCTGGTGGGAAAACTAATTTTACCCAGTCTAAATATTCTAAATACATGAAATTAGTTACCTCGGTCTCATCCATATAAAATGACTGAACGTGTTGCTGAGTTGGTGTATTATTCCAATCATGCATTACATCATCCTGAACTTTTCCCATTGTAAATGTACCTCCTTCAACAAAAACTAAACCTGGACCTGCTTCCTGTTTTTTGGCAGCTTGAACTTTCTTACTATCTACATTCCAACCTGTTGCTCTCGAAGTACCTTTAGAACTAGATTTTTTACTACAACTAGCAAAACCTAAAGTCACAATCACTGACAACACCAATCGAAAAACTGTAATTTTATTTACTTTCATACTCTTCACTAAGGTAATATTTACGCGTTGCAATATAATAATTAACGATTAACCTGCAATATCAATTTTAATAATTATATACTATCTCTTTCTTCAAATTTAACGCAAATTTATACTATTTATTATTTATTCATATACTTAATGCTTTTTTTTTATTCTTTTGGATTATTTAGTAAAGACAGTAGCTTAATCAGAGTTTCTATCTTCTAATTAATTTGTTTTTAATTGCAAATAAATCTATTTACAAAAACTACTTTCAATAAGAAAATCAAAATATTTTTAACACAATATTAATTAAAAATAGTAGTTATAATTTATTATCAACCAAAACTAAGACCTTAAAAACGAATTCAAAACAATGTGTTTTACAACAAAAAAGTAAAAAACAGAAAAACTTGCAACTTTTTAATAAAACACTATATTTGTTCAATCAATTTTCTATTCATCAATGAAAAAAACAATACTTTTAACCATTTCTTTGTTTTCAATTTCGCTGATTCAAGCTCAACAAAGAGCCATTACAACAGCGGTTCCTTTCTTATCCGTTACCGCCGACGCTAGAGCCGCAGGTTTAGGAGACATGGGAGTTGCTACTTCATCAGATGCTTTTTCTCAACAATGGAATCCTGCAAAATATGCTTTCGCAATAGACAAACAAGGAGTTAGTGTAAGTTACACGCCCTACCTAACAGGTCTTGCTAACGATATTTCATTAGGACAATTTACCTATTATAATAAAATTTCAGACCGAAGTGCTTTTGCCGGAAGTCTTCGTTATTTTGGTTTTGGTGATATTGAATTAAGAACAACTGGTGAAGCAAATGAAAATTTTGCAACAGTCTCTCCTAATGAATTTGCTATCGATGGTTCGTATTCCCTAAAATTAAGCGAAAAATTCTCTATGGCAGTTGGTGCCAGATACATTCATTCTAATTTAAAAGTAGCCACTGGAATTGATGATGCTTCATCAGCCAACTCTTTTGCAATAGACGTAGCGGGTTATTATCAGTCTGAAGAGATTGCTTATAATAGATTCAACGGAAGATGGAGAGCTGGTTTTAACCTTCAGAATTTAGGACCAAAAATCAGTTATGACAATGATGAATTCAGTACTAACTTTTTACCCGCCAATTTAAAATTAGGAGCAGGATTTGATTTTATCTTAGACGATTACAATAAACTAGGATTAACGGTTGAGGCTAATAAACTTCTTGTTCCTACTCCAAAAGTAGGCTACAATGACGGCGCTTACAATGGAACTGACATGAACGGAGATGGTATTATTAATGATGCCGACTACACTATTGCCAATAATGGATACCGAAGAACCAGCTGGGTTTCCGGAGTTTTTAAATCTTTTGGAGATGCTCCAGATGGTTTCAGCGAAGAGCTTAAAGAAATTATTTATTCTGCCGGAGCTGAATATTCTTATCAGGATGCGTTTGCCATGCGTGTAGGATACCATCACGAAAACATCAGCAAAAGCGGATTAAGATACTTTACTTTAGGAGCTGGTTTTAAATACACAACAGTAAAAATTGATGTTTCTTATCTGTTTTCTGCCTCTAAAATTCCAAATCCTTTAGAAAACACCCTTCGTTTCTCTTTAACATTTAACTTTGGAGACAAATACCAAGAATATTAATTTCGAACATAAAGACAATACATAATCCAAATTTCAACCCCATGAAATTTGGATTTTTTTTACTTAAAAATAAAAATGGAAGAAATCATTATCTCAAGCAAATTTATCGCTTACAATAATATCGAAGAATTGCCAATTGAAATTCAAAACCTTTTCGAAAAAGCCATTCAGGTACAAAAAAATGCCTATGCCCCTTATTCTAAATTCAGAGTTGGCGTAGCTCTTGTTTTAGACAATGGCGAAATTATTTTAGGAACAAATCAGGAAAACGCAGCTTATCCATCCGGACTTTGTGCCGAAAGAGTAGCCCTATACCAGGCCGCATCTAATTTTCCAGAATCAAAAATTCTAAAAATAGTCATTACCGCAGCCCCAGAAGCAACCAGAATAGCTTCTCCTATTCCACCATGCGGCTCTTGCAGACAATCTATAGCCGAATATGAAATCAAACAAGAAGCTCCAATTGAAATTTATTTTATGGGCGAAAAAGACAAAATCTACAAATCGGAATCTTTAAAAAACCTGCTCCCTTTAATATTTAACAAAAAACTGCTCTAATAAAACTAAAAATTAGCTTTATAATTTTAGTTCTTAGATGGAATGTCCTATTTTTGCATTTCGCAATTTTGACCATATTAAATAAATTTTGCGAAAAAGTACTAATTGACAACACAATAAAAACTTTAGTAAAAGAACACTTGAAATGAAAGAAGTTACAAAAGAAGTATATTTAAAGTGGTATGAAGACATGCTGCTTTGGAGAAAATTTGAGGACAAACTAGCTGCATTATACATACAACAAAAAGTTAGAGGTTTTCTACATTTATACAATGGTCAAGAAGCTGTACTTGCTGGAGCATTGCACGCAATGGATTTAACCAAAGACAAAATGATTACTGCTTATAGAAACCACGTTCAGCCAATTGGTATGGGTGTTGATCCTAGACGCGTAATGGCTGAATTACTTGGAAAAGCTACAGGAACTTCTAAAGGAATGGGTGGTTCTATGCACATTTTCTCAAAAGAGCACCGTTTTTATGGTGGTCACGGGATTGTTGGAGGTCAAATTCCAGTTGGTGCCGGATTAGCTTTTGGAGATAAATATTTCAACACTGGAGGAGTTACAATGACCTATTTTGGTGATGGTGCTGCTCGTCAAGGTTCTTTACACGAAGCTTTCAACATGGCTATGTTATGGAAACTTCCAGTAGTTTTTATTGTTGAAAACAATGGGTACGCTATGGGAACTTCAGTAGAAAGAACAGCAAACCATACTGATATCTGGAAATTAGGTTTAGGGTATGAAATGCCATGCGGACCAGTTGACGGAATGAATCCAGTAAAAGTTGCTGAAGCAATGACTGAAGCTATCGACAGAGCTCGTCGTGGAGACGGACCAACTTTCTTAGAAATGAAAACATACCGTTACAGAGGACACTCTATGTCTGATGCTCAATTGTACCGTTCTAAAGAAGAAGTAGAAGAATACAGAAAAATAGATCCAATTACTCAGGTATTGGATATTATTAAAGATAAAAAATATGCTACCGACGAAGAAATCGAAGCTATTGACCAAAGAGTAAAAGATCTAGTTCAAGAATGTGTGGATTTTGCTGAATCATCTCCATATCCAGAATTAGAACAACTATACGATGTAGTATACGCACAAGAAGATTATCCATTTACACCTCATAAACTATAAAAATATTATGGCGATAAAAGTAACAATGCCTCGTTTGAGTGATACTATGACGGAAGGAACGGTAGCAACTTGGCTTAAAAAAGTAGGAGACAAAATTAGCGAAGGAGATATCCTTGCTGAAATTGAAACTGATAAAGCAACGATGGAATTCGAATCTTTCAACGAAGGAACACTTTTACATATTGGAATTCCAGAAGGAGAAACTGCTCCTGTTGATTCATTATTAGCAATTATTGGAGACGAAGGTGAAGATATTTCAGCTTTATTATCTGGAGGTGCTGCAGCTGCACCAGAAGCAACCGAAGCAAAAAAGGAAGCTCCAGCAGCAGATGAAACTAAAGGCGAAACTAAAAAAGAAGAAGCTCCTGCTCCGGCAGCAGCTGCTAAACCAGCCGCATCATTACCAGCTGGAGTTATCGTTGTAACTATGCCTCGTTTAAGTGATACAATGACGGAAGGAACTGTAGCTACCTGGTTGAAAAAAGTAGGTGATGCTGTTTCTGAAGGTGACATTCTTGCTGAAATCGAAACAGACAAAGCAACTATGGAATTTGAATCTTTCAACGAAGGAACATTATTATACATAGGAATTGAAGAAGGAAATACAGCTCCTGTTGATAGTTTATTAGCTATCATTGGACCTGCAGGAACAGATATCAGCGGAATTGCTGATAACTATGTTGCTGGAGGATCTACTCAGGCTGCACCAGCTACTGAAGAAACTAAAGCTGCGCCAGCTGCTGAAACTACTGCACCAGTTGCCCAAGAAGAAGCTACTGACGGAAAAAGAATTTTGGCTTCGCCATTAGCTAAAAAAATTGCTAGCGACAAAGGAATTCAATTAACACAAGTAAAAGGTTCGGGAGAAAATGGACGTATCGTAAAAAGCGATATCGAAAACTTCACTCCTGCTGCTGCACCAAAACAAGCTGAAGCAAAATCTGATGCTAAGCAAGAAACTGCTGCGCCAAAAGTATTTGTTCCTGCTGGAGAAGTATTTACTGAAGAGATTAAAAATTCGCAAATGCGTAAAATCATTGCGAAACGTTTGGCTGAATCTTTATTCACTGCACCTCATTACAACTTAGTAATTGAAGTAGCTATGGATGACGCAATGAAATCCAGAGCAACTATCAATACCGTTCCTGATACAAAAGTATCTTTTAACGATATGGTAATTAAAGCTTGTGCATTAGCATTGAAAAAACACCCGAAAATAAATTCACAATGGAAAGAAGATGCAATCATCATCAACCACCACGTGAACATTGGAGTTGCTGTAGCTGTTGAAGATGGTTTAGTAGTTCCTGTATTGAAATTCACTGACGCTATGAGTTTATCTCAAATTGGTGCTAGTGTAAGAGACCTTGCCGGAAGAGCTAAAAACAAAAAGTTAGGACCTGCAGAAATGGAAGGAAGTACTTTTACTGTTTCTAACCTTGGAATGTTTGGTATTACTGAATTCAATTCAATTATCAACCAACCCAACTCAGCAATCCTTTCTGTAGGAGCGATCGTTGAGAAACCAGTGGTTAAAAACGGACAAATTGTAGTTGGAAACACTATGATGTTATCTCTTGCTTGTGATCACCGTACTATCGATGGAGCAACTGGAGCACAGTTCTTACAAACATTAAAACAATACATTGAAAATCCAGTTACTATGTTAGCTTAATTTTTAATTTTATATTATTTAAAAGCCGTTTTGAAATATCAAAACGGCTTTTTTTATAGTAAGAATTAATAATACTTTTTACAAAACATCAATCAACTAAAAGCATTTCAAAACATTTAATCTTCAAATAAACCCAAGAATAAAATTTGGAAGATAAAGCAAACTTAAAATCAAAAAAAAAGTTTATTGAACGAATCCAATAAACTTTTATATATCTAGATAGTTTTAACAACTATCAAAATCTTTATTTAAAAAACTATTCTTTAGGTGTAGTTGATTTTTTAGCCAATTTAAAAATTACTGGAGAAAGTGTTAGCAAAACTAATATAATAACAATAACTTCTATGTGCTGCTTTAAATCAATTTGGTAATTATTAAGCAAGAAACCGTATAAATAATGACCTGCAAATATTAATGTAAATGACCAGATAAAAGAACTTAAAACATTATAAAACATAAACTTTTTTCTTTCCATCGAAACAATACCAGCTACAATAGGAGCAAAAGTTCTGAAAATTGGTAAGAAACGTGCAAAAATAATCGCTCTTCCACCGTGTCTTTCGAAGAAATCTTTAGATTGAACCAAATACTTTTTCTTGAACCAAAAACTATCTTCTTTGTTATACAAATAGTAACCACTTTTTGAACCAAACCAATACCCCACTACATTTCCAAGAATCCCTGCTACAGCAACCATAGTAGATAATAAAGTTACATTGACAAAACCACTATCAATAAACAGTATGTTTTCTATCAATTCCCTATTGTAAATTCCAGCAAGAAAAAGCAAACTATCTCCAGGTAAAAAGAAACCTGCAAATAATCCTGTCTCAGCAAACACAATAAATAATACTATATAAATTCCTAATTTTATTCCATTAACATCAAAATGAATATAAAAAAGCGGGTCAATTAAATTTTTCCAATCAAAGCTATTCATGCTTACCTATTTATTAAAATATTTTTGTGCGTGAAAGTAAGAATAAATTAGATGAACTACAATTTATTCATTTCTTTTAAAGTTTAATTAACGCTAAAAATTCCTTTTTTTTCTAAAATAACCCATTCTTATTTTTTTAGAAATCAAATTCTTGTCCCATAAGCGGAATAGAGCAGTTAATCTTATAAATTTCTCGAATTTTAATTCGCAATTCATCAGCAGCTGCATGCTCTCCATGAACCAAAAATACTTTATGAGGTTTATTTTCTAATTCCGAAATCCAAGCCAACAAATCAGCCTGATCTCCATGAGCCGAAAGTCCGTTTATCTCTACTATTTTAGCACGCACTTTATAATAATTACCGAATATTTTAATAGATTTAGCTCCTTCAATTAATTTTCTTCCTCGCGTTCCCTCAGCCTGATAACCTACAATAACAATTGTAGTTTCGGGAACTCCAATGTAATTTTCCAAATAACTTAAAACACGTCCACCAGTAATCATCCCGCTTGCTGCAATAACTACTTTGGCACCTTTGTTATTTATTGCTGCTAAAGTTTCTTCGTAATCTGAATTAATTACAAACATTTTACTCATTGCCTCACAATCAGCCAAACTTAATTTATGCCATTTTGTATTATTAAAAAAAACCTGGAAAGCTCCAACACCCATTGGCGAATCTACTATATACGGAATATTTGGAATTCGACCTTCTTTTTTTAATTCCCACAATAGAAACATAATACTTTGCGCACGTTCTACAGCAAAACTTGGAATAATGACCGTTCCTCCTTTTCTATAGGTTTCATTGATATAATTTTCTAATTCCAATTTAGAATCGGTATCAGCATGTAAACGGTCGCCATAAGTACTTTCGAGAAAAACCAAATCTGCTTTTTTAGGCTTTGTGGGAGGATACAACAGCACATCATTATCTCTACCTATATCTCCCGAAAAAACCAAAGTCTTCCCTTCTAACTGCAAACTAATACTACACGCCCCAATAATATGTCCAACTGGAGCAAACACTGCTTCAATTCCATCATCTAGATCTACTGTAGTTTCAGGATTAACAACCGTTAAATACGGAAATACTTTTTTAGCTTGCTCCACCGTGTACAGAGGTTCAGCAATTTCATGTTTAGAAATATTTTCCTGATTTGCTTTTTTAGCATCTTCTTCTTGAATTTTAGCACTGTCTACTAATATCAATTTGGTAATCTCCATGGTAGGGCTCGTACAATAAATTTTACCTTTAAAACCTTGACTCACCAATCTTGGCAACCAACCACAGTGGTCCAAATGTCCGTGAGTTAACAATACAAAATCAATGGTAGAAGCCAAAACAGGCAACGGTTCCCAGTTGAGTTCCCGCAAAGGTTTGATACCTTGAAACAATCCGCAATCAATTAAAAAACGAATACCATTACTTTCAATTAAAGTTTTAGAACCTGTTACAGTTCCTGCTGCTCCTATAAATTTAATTTTCATAATAATATCTTTTAAATTAATAACACTTACACAGTTCTGCCACTTCTTTTAAAACATTTTTAATTCTATTAAGGCTAATTCCTATTTGTTTTAAGTCGGCACTGTTTCCAATTAATTCCTTAACCAAAATAATATCTAACAACAATAATTTTTCTTTTTCGGCTTTAGCTAAAGTTGTCAAACAAGTTACCGGATACAAACAATCCTGATTATTTCGAGATTTCAAACTTCCTTTTTCGGGATAATCCCAACTTAGTAAATTAATTCCCGAACATTCTGCAAAAGCTATCGCATCAGCTGTAAAACGAGTATTGGTAACAATCCAGCAATTGGTGATTTTTTCTTTACTGGAAAAAAGCGAATAATTATTAACTCGCAAATCATTGAATCTGGAAAACACATACAAAGGAACTTTTACATCAGAAGCAGCTACATCACCACCATGAAATTTACATTCCACCATAGCAATCACATTGTTCTTTTTTATCAAAATATCCACTTCGTGCATCACACAATTCCCCTGTAAAATCACATTTGTTTTGGTCTCATATTTTTCAGCCTCAAAAAGACGGGCGATGTATTTTTCAAAATAAAAACCTTCTGGACCTAACATTTGGATAGCAGCTCTTAGATTGTATCGCGCAGCATGAGAATGAGTATGTTTTTTCAATAAAGCAAAAGCTTTTTTATAAATATTTTTTGTCGAAATCCCCTCATATATATCGCTGGTAATTTCTTTTAAAATAGCATCAGCTGTGTAGGTATCAGCCCCAGACTTTAATAATGAAGTAATAAGTTTATCTGGATTAAAATTCACCACTTCACCCGAATGTTTTACAACTTTCATATCCTATTTATTACTAATTAGATTACTTTAAAGTTACATAAAAAATATTTAGGAATTTCGCTTTTGAAAGTAAAATGCAGGAATAAAGAGTAAAACAAATAAGGGTTGAATTAAAAATCTTCGAATATAAAATAGTAAAAAATTATTCTGCGAACCATAAAAATGGATCACTAAAAAGAAGGACATAATTAAAAACACAAACGCAATGAAATATAAAAAAACAGAAAATTGAATCATCATTCTATCTTTAAAAATTAAATAGATTAATAGTACAGAAATCAACATATTCAATCCATATCGAAAAACTAAACTCAAAACCAAACGAAAAGTTTCAAAATCAGGCAATGGTCTTTGGTTAAAATCACTTTTAAAATAAGCCAAAAAAGGATCATAAAACAAACTGTGTTCGTAAAAACGAACCAAGACAAAACAAAGTAGAAGCCCAACAGCCAATACTAGTTTTAACCCCTGAGAATAAATCTTATTTAGCATACAATGAGAATTTATTAACCCAAACTACCCATAAAATAAAAACCACACCATAAATAAACAGCGGAAAAACAATTTCATGTAAAAACGATTGTTGCTCTGGAAACCAATACAAAGCCAGGCACAACAAAGCAACCCGAATTACATTTAGAATATAGACAAGAATACTTCCGCCCAGTATAAAAAACAAAGTAGATTTTAACTTCCCTGAAAAAGAAACCACAAACGATATAAACAAAATAATTACGCTAATAGCATTACAACCTTCAATCATTCGGGCAACAGCCTGCTGATTGTAATAAAACATAATATAAGAAGTATTTGAAATTTGCTTAATATAGAAATCAGCTTCAAACAAAGCAACAAGTTGGACTGTATTTGTAGCCACAAGTTCAGTAATACCATCAACAGCATGAGTATCAAAGCGAGACAAATAGCCTTGATAAATTAAACTTAGAACCAAATAAGTCAAGAAAAATTTAGCAAGGAAAATCAAAAATGGACGGTATAGAATAAGGTATTTTTTCAAATTTTGATTTTTTCAAATTTATACAAATTTCAGCAATGATTTCCATCAAAACAAATTTTACATCTGTAGTACAATACTGTAATACATTTCGTTATATTTGAAAAAAATATTGCAAAAATGAAAACCAACCTATTAACCACCATCCTACTTTTAACCTCAATCGGTTTATATTCCCAGATTATAAAACCAACTCGCTATAATTTAGATTCCTTACACAAACCAACCATTAAAGAAAATTATAAATTCATAAGAGTTGTGGAGAACTATAAAAATCAGCCCAACTTATTTATTTTTACCGAATATTATCGCTCTGGAAAAATTAGCATGAAAGCCATTTCTAGCAAAGCGGATAAACCAAGTTTTCAAGGACCACGAATCGATTATTACGAAAACGGAACCAAAAAACAAGAGTCAAATTATATTGATAACAATTTAAATGGTAAACTATTAGAATGGTATGATAACGGTGAAATGAAATCCGAAAAAGAAATCACCTGGGATGCCGGAAATAAAAATCCAATTATCAAAATAGTACATTTCTGGAATAAAGACAAACAACAAACTGTTATTGATGGAAATGGTCAATATGAGGAGAATGATGAAAACCTTTACGAAAAAGGTCCAATAAAACTCGGTAAAAGAGAAGGTGTTTGGGAAGGAAAAAACCTTAAAGAAAATTTTAGCTTTTCAGAAATTTATATTGACGGAAAATTTATTTCAGGCATTAGCACAGATAAAGAGAATAACAAATATCCCTATAAGGTTCTTATGGAAAAAGCTACCCACACAAAAGGGATGAGAGATTTCTATAGTTTCGTAGGAAGAAATTATAGAACTCCCAATGTACAAGGACTACAAGGAAAAATCTATATAACATTTATAGTTGATACAGACGGTAGTCTTAGCAATTTTAAAATTTTAAAAGATCTTGGTCATGGCACTGGGGAAGAAGCAATACGTGTACTAAAAAAAGCTGAAAAATGGACTCCTGGAAAAATGAGAGGAATTAATACAAAAGTTTTATATTCTCTACCAATTAGTATAACAACATCTTCTGGATCACCTAACTACTATCCTAATCAGGAACCTACTTTCGAATCAGAAATGTTGAGAAATACAAATCCTAATTGGTAAAACCTTCTAAACTATTAAAACCTAAACCTATTTTATTTACAAAAAAATAATTATTAAAGAATGAAAACCAACTTACTAACCACAACATTATTATTAGCCTCAATGGCTTTGTTTGCTCAAGACGACAAAAACAAAGTGTTTTATTTAGATTCTCTTCATAAAGTTACAAATGAAAAAAATTACGATTACACAAGAGTTGTAGAAGACTACACCGCTAAAAAGAACTTATATGCTGTTTCTGAATATTATAAATCAGGAAAAATACGCATGAATGCTACTTCTAAAAACAAAAACAATCTACAATTAGAAGGATTACGTATAGATTATTACGAAAACGGGAATAAAAAACAAGAATCTAACTATGTGGATAATAAGTTAACTGGAAAACAATTTTCCTGGTATCAAAACAACGTAAAAAAATCAGAAAAAGAAATAACTCAGGATACTAAAAACAAAACTTCCGTAACGAAAACACTTCAATTCTGGAATCCAGAAGGAAAGCAAACAGTACGAGATGGAAATGGTCAAATGGAAGAAACCGAAGGTGAATTCTACGAAAAAGGAGAAATTAAAGACGGAGAAAAACAAGGCGTTTGGGAAGGCAAAAACATAAAGACAAACTACACTTTTACAGAAAATTATAAAAACGGAAAGATTACTTCAGGTATTAGTACCGACAACGACAATAACAAATATCCTTATAAAGAAATAATGGAAAAGCCAATTCCAACAAAAGGAATTAATCATTTTTTCCAATATATTGCAAAAAACTTCAAAGCCCCTCAAATACCTGAATTACAAGGTAAAATACATGTAACATTTGTTGTAGACAAAGATGGAAGTCTTACCGATATAAGAGTATTAAAAGATCTTGGTTATAATACAAAAGAGGAGGCTATTAAAGCAGTATCAAGTTATGGTAAATGGATTCCTGGCAAAAAAAGAGGCGTACCTACCAGAGTATTGTATTCTTTACCAATTTCAGTAAACAATGGGAATAGCATGAATCAAAATAGATAACATTCTATAAAACCTCAAAATCACTGATTTCTATTGCCAATTCAAAATAATGTATTACTTTTGCTGCCGTCTTACAATAACTGTCTGACATACATAAAAATCATTTAAATAATATTAGCATGTATTTAACTAAAGAAGGAAAAGCGGAAATTTTCGCTCAACACGGAGGAAAAGCAGAAAACACAGGATCTGCAGAAGGACAAATCGCTTTGTTCTCATTCAGAATCAACCACTTGACTGAACACTTGAAAAAAAATCGTCACGATTACAATACAGAGCGTTCACTTGTGAAATTAGTAGGTAAAAGAAGATCTTTACTTGATTACTTGAAAAAGAAAGAAATCAACAGATATCGTGAAATTATCAAAGTATTGGGTATCAGAAAATAGTCAATATAAAAAAGAGGTGCGCAAGTACCTCTTTTTGTTTATAATAAATTCAGATCCCTCCTGCCAAAAAAGGCATTGGACAAAATAAAAAAAAGTTTGGTTTTTCATTGGGTTTTCGCAGTAACTACGCGAGTAACAACAACACAACATGTTACCCATTTTTTAATCAAAAAATAAAAATTTATGATTCCACAATTATTTGTAGAAAGCATCGATTTAGGTGATGGCAGAAGCATCACAATCGAGACAGGACGTTTAGCAAAACAAGCTGATGGTTCTGTAGTAGTAAGAATTGGAAAAACTGTTATTTTAGGTACAGTAGTTTCCGCAAGAAAAGCAAGTCCAGGTATTGACTTTTTACCTTTAACGGTAGATTACCGTGAAAAATTTGCTGCAGCAGGTCGTTTTCCAGGAGGTTTCTTTAAAAGAGAAGCACGTCCAAGCGACAGCGAAGTATTAACAATGCGTTTAGTTGACCGTGTATTACGTCCACTTTTCCCATCAGATTATCACGCAGAAGTTCAGGTTATGATTCAGTTAATGTCTCATGATGAAGAAGTGATGCCAGATGCATTAGCAGGTTTAGCAGCTTCGGCAGCTCTTGCTTTGTCTGACATTCCTTTTGAAACTTTAATTTCTGAAGCTAGAGTAGGAAGAATTGATGGAAAATTCATCATCAACCCATCTCGTGCACAATTAGAATTATCAGATATTGATATGATGATTGGAGCTTCAAGAGATTCTATCGCAATGGTAGAAGGTGAAATGAAAGAAATTTCAGAAAAAGAAATGGTGGAAGCCATTAAATTCGCTCACGAACATATTAAAGTACAAATCGATGCTCAAGAAAGATTGGCAGCTGCATTTGGAAAAAAAGAAGTTCGTACGTACGAAAAAGAAAAATCAGATGATGCTATTTACGCTAAAGTAAAAGCAGCAGCTTATGATAAAATATATGCTATTGCAAGCAAAGGTTCGGCTAAACACGAACGTTCTGCTGCATTTGACGCTGTAAAAGAAGAAGTAAAAGCATTATTTACTGAAGAAGAATTGGCAGAAAACGGAGATCTAGTTTCTAAATATTTCTACAAAACCAATAAAGAAGCAGTTCGTAATGTAACTTTAGATTTAGGAACTCGTTTAGACGGAAGAAAAACTACTGAAATTCGTCCTATTTGGTCTGAAGTAGATTACTTGCCATCTGTTCACGGTTCAGCATTATTTACACGTGGAGAAACTCAAGCATTGGCAACTGCAACTTTAGGAACTTCTAGAGAGGCTAACCAAATTGACTCACCATCAGAACAAGGAGAAGAAAAATTCTACTTACACTATAATTTCCCACCATTTTCAACAGGAGAAGCTCGTCCATTAAGAGGAACTTCAAGAAGAGAAGTTGGTCATGGAAACTTAGCTCAAAGAGCATTAAAAAACATGATTCCTGCTGATTGTCCTTATACAATTCGTGTGGTTTCTGAAGTATTAGAATCGAATGGTTCTTCTTCAATGGCTACTGTTTGTGCTGGAACATTATCTTTGATGGATGCTGGTATCCAAATGATTCGTCCAGTTTCTGGAATTGCAATGGGATTGATTACTGATGGAGATCGTTTTGCTGTTTTATCTGATATTTTAGGTGATGAAGATCACTTAGGAGATATGGATTTCAAAGTAACTGGAACTTCTGAAGGAATTACAGCTTGTCAAATGGATATTAAAATTGACGGATTGAAATATGAAATCATGGAGCAAGCCTTGGCTCAGGCTCGTGATGGACGTTTACATATTCTAGGTAAAATATTAAAAACGCTTGACAAACCTAATACAGATGTTAAAGCACACTCACCTAAAATTATCACAAGAACTATTCCTGGAAACTTTATTGGAGCATTAATTGGACCTGGTGGAAAAGTAATTCAGGAATTACAAAAAGCTACTGGAACAACTATTGTTATCAACGAAGTAGACGAACAAGGAGTTATCGAAATCTTAGGTACAGATCCTGCTGGAATTGAAGCAGTATTGGCTAAAATTAAGTCAATCACTTTCAAACCACAAATGGGAGAAGCTTATGAAGTGAAAGTAATTAAAATGTTAGATTTTGGCGCTGTAGTTGAATATACTTCTGCTCCAGGAAACGAAGTTTTATTACACGTATCTGAATTGGCTTGGGAACGTACTGAAAACGTAACTGATGTAGTAAATATGGGTGATGTATTCGAAGTGAAATACTTAGGAGTTGACCCAAAAACTAAAAAAGAGAAAGTGTCAAGAAA